>Ga0316204_10000676_pt1 | contig 116416 bp, 111 predicted proteins | sample 6monrhotite_MG_2_FD_205661 | JGI IMG/M metagenome (GOLD analysis project Ga0316204, IMG submission 205661) | Microbial mat bacterial communities from mineral coupon in-situ incubated in ocean water Damariscotta River, Maine, United States -... | ecosystem: Environmental > Aquatic > Marine >...
CTGCTGCGCGTGCTGTTACTTCTAATACAAAATATTCAAGAAGCTTACATTGCTTTATTTTTCTTAGTTTACAATGAGTTAACTTCATCATGGCAGGGTAACACTCCTGCTAATCTACTACAGCCCCTAATTTTTACTTGTACTTGCTAGTTGGTCAGACAGGTAGGTAGTACAAATCGTGTCTATCTGACGTTATGTACTAAAAGTTAGATTGCTGAGAAGTGTTGAGAATTAACGGTTTCAGGCGAGAGTGGAGTTAATTTAAAAATTCCCGTCTGGCTCCACCAGATACAAGGCCGGGAATCACACGATTGTGGTTTCCGGCTTTTCTTTTTAAAGCGCTGATATTTGCGATCATTTTCATGTGTTGCGAAACATACATTCTCTGCAATCAGGCCGCTATACCGGATTGATCCGCAAGGTTTAGTTTTGGTGACAAAATATTGCTGATTCACGATTGGCGAAAAACACTCTTTTTCACAAATTATCTTGCCAAAAAAGGCCATGAAAGACTGTTTTTACGGAAATTAGTTGTATGATTTGTGTGTTGTGCAGTTTTTTTGGTTGTTTTAGGAAAAATGAAGGTCATTCACTGCTGATTTCGTTTGCCCAGCTTGAGAAAGTTGGAAGGGAGGTTGCTTGAAGATGATGAGCTTAAAGAAAAACTGGATGCAACCCAGAGAAATATCAAGTTATGAAAGCCTGACCCTATTTCTTTTGAAAAGTTCGCCGCCATTAAATTTCTCCCTATTATTTTGATATTTGTCCACCAATGAGGTGATTCTATAATCGAATATTATATGAGTCTATAATGGGTTCATCAAGGTTTGATTCTATTATCGGCTCATGGGTAGATATACATGGTCAGCACGCGAAGAGATTTTGCTAAAGATTCTTAAAGAAGTTCGTGCCTCTACAGGCTTGTCACAACGGGGCTTGATGAACGTTCTGGAACGTCCGCAGAGCTATATTTCAAAATATGAAAGAGGTGACAGGCGGCTGGATATTCTGGAGTTGAAAGAGCTGTGCGATGCCTGCGGTTTGAAACTAGCCGATGTAGCTAAGCAGATTGAAGATGAGATTGACGCTGCCAAAACTCAACATAAGCCATAATATCAATTGGGAGAAAAGTATGTCTAAAAACACAAAAAAACAAACATCACTTCTTTTTATTATTGTTTATATGATGCTTATATTGCCATTAACTGCATCTGGAGGCTCTTTTGATACTGGAATGGAAGCATATGAACGTGGAAAATTTACTGAGGCTGCAAAGTGGTTTCGTAAAGCGGCTGAGCATGGCGATGATGATGCCCAATACAATTTAGGGCTTATGTATGATAGTGGACAAGGCGTGCCACAAGATTATAACAAAGCTTTCGAATGGTATCGTAAGGCTGCTGAACAGGGATATGTAGAAGCTCAGCATAACCTAGGGTATATGTACGAGAATGGGGAAGGTATCTCACAGGATGATAATAAAGCTTTCGAATGGTATCGCAAGGCTGCTAAACAGGGATATGTGGAAGCTCAGTATGCCCTAGGGTCTATGTATGATAGTGAACAAGGCGTCTCACAGGATGATATCAAAGCTTTAGAATGGTATCGGAAGGCTGCTGAACAAGGGCATATAGAAGCTCAGTATAACTTAGGGCATATGTATAATAGTGGACAAGGCGTGCCACAAGATTATAACAAAGCTTTCGAATGGTATCGTAAGGCTGCTGAACAGGGATATGCTATGGCCCAAACTAATTTAGGAACTTTCTACAACAAGGGTCTTGGAGTAAAGCAAGATTACGAAGAAGCCATGAAATGGACTCGAAAAGGTGTAGAGCAGGGAGACACACAGGGAGAATATAATATGGGCATGCTTTATTACCATGGACAAGGCGTAACCCGTGATTATGTTCAGGCGCATATGTGGTTCGGTTTGGCTGCTGATAAAAGTCATGTGCAGGCTATCAGGGTGAGAAATTTTATCGCAAAACACCATTTGTCAAAAGCACAGGTTTCTAAATCTCAACACCTAGCTAAAAATTGGAAAATAAAGCATTTTTAGACATCACAAGAAGTCATTCGTTTAACCACAGCAGGTATGATTTTCAGTCTTCACATTAGAATCACCGAGGTAAATCAAACGTAATGACAGGCGTCTTCTTTGTTTTGGTTGCCCGAGAGATTGTAAGGGATTCAGGCTTTAGCTTTGGAGCCTCTTTCATCACGGCTTGCTTCTTGGCATTTGCCCATGATTTCCAGATAAGGTGAGGGGAGAGATGATAGCAGTTCATATTGCCCAGCCTGGTAATTTTGAGGTAATTGTTATCAGCTAGCCACTTGGTCGCTTTGTAGATGGCTTGTCTGCTCTTGCCTGTAATCTTCTGAAGCTCATGCGATGTCAAAAGAGGGTCAGGCTTTTATAATTTGATATTTAGTACCCTGCTGCTTGTTTAAAAGAAAAAGCCCCCTGTTTTCCATGCTATTTGATCGGGCTTATGAAGAGAGGTGGATATACAGTCTTTTCAGTTATTTTAGTAATAAGTTGTTCATGTGATAAAAAAAACCGGGCTCAAAGGCCCGGTTTTTAACTGTTTGACTAAAATAAGGTCTTAAGCGATCAGGTTAAAGGCGCTCAAGAACATCTTCATGTATCACGATATCGTGATTGTCGCGTACGGTTGCCATCCAGCGGGCAAAACGTACGGCTCCTTTTGATTTTTCCACTTCAAGACGCATGGCTTTTTTCTGTGCTTCAAACTCGCTTTCAGCAGGTGCAATAACATCTTTCACCTGAACGACTGCAAAACCTTTGGATACTTCAATGAGGGATGAAATAGCAGAGCCTTTGGCAGTTTTGAACGCTTGTTCCAACATATCAGGTACCAGCCAGTCTGCTTCATCGCCAATGCCATTGCTACGTACGGGTTTGGAGATGTATTTTGGCTGGCCATAGCTTTGTGCCAGTTGGTCTAAGGTCTCGTTGTTTGCCTTAGCCAGAATCTCTTCTGCAAGTGTTTTGGCTTGAGCCTGAGCCTTTGCATCCCGTGCATCCTGATAGATCTGAGTGGCGGCATCAGCAAAGCTTAAGGTGTCCGGTTCAATGCGTTCCAGAACTTCGATGCTAACAAAGCGGCCATCATCTAACTCCTGAATGTTTATTGATTCACCGGGTAGCGTAGAGAAAGCTGAATCGGATAATGCGTTGTCACTTCCCAACAGGGCATTGCCAGCCACTTCGGCTTTACTGATAGGGCCGATGTCGATGCTTGTAAGGCCCAGACTTTTGGCTGCAACGGAGAGTGAATCTTCCATGCCTAACGTGTTATCAAGCTCTTGTGATACTTTGTAAGCTTCTTCTTTTGCCTTCTCAAGACGGATGTTGGCTGCCAGAGAATCATAGACATCTTTTAGCGGCGTCACTTCAGCAATTTTAACATCTTTGAGCTGGATGATATGAAATCCATATGTGGTTTCGATGATGTCACTGATTTCATCTTTTGCGAGATTGAAAACCGCTTCTTCAAATTCAGGAAGCATCGCACCCCGGGGGAAGAAACCCAGATCGCCACCTTTTGTTGCGGTGATATCATCAGAAGTGTCTTTGGCAACAGTCGCAAAGTCCTCACCCGCAGTCAGACGGGCTTTGACTGCTTCGATTTTTTTAGAGGCAGTGCTACGTGTCGCTTCATCGGCATCTTTGCTGTTGCGAATCAGAATATGGCTGGCACGCCGTTGTTCAGGTTTGGCAAATTCTGATTTGCGATCATTATAAGCAGCTTCTACATCAGCAGCATCAATGACCATATCGTTTGCAAATGTTTCGGGTGAAATTTCAACGGCGGTCAGTTTGACTTTTAGAGGCGAACGATATTTATCGAGGTTGGCTTCGTAGTAGTCACGGGCCTGTGTTTCACCCATGGTGACTTTCTTAAGCATGCTTGCTGGGTCAACGATAACGGCAGAAAGAACGCGCTGTTCAAATTCGCGGCTGAAATGATTGTGAATGTCTTTATCGCTTACCTGTGCAGAGCCGACAACAGCTTTTTGAAGTGCATCAACCATCAAATTCAGCCGCTGTTCATCTTCGTAATCACGTGTGGTTCTGAAACCCATATTGCGTGTGATAATTTTATAACGACTGGCATCAAATCCAGTGGGTGATTGAAAGGCAGGGTTGGCCTTTAAGCTGGCGACCAGAGAGGCCTCCGGTGCGGTCAAGCCTGTCTGATAGGCCTCATCAAGCATCAGCTTTCGATTGATCAGTGTCTGGATTGTTTCATCTTTCAGATTAAATTGGGCAATGAGCTCTTGAGAAAACTGACTGCCCAGCATGGCGCGATAGTTGTTTATCTGGCGCTCATAGGCCTGCTTAAAGGCGCTATCGACAATAGGTTTTCCATCCACTTCAGCAACGGTTTGCACCTGATTGCCCATAAAATAATCACCGACACCCCACAAGGCGAATGAGAGTGCGATACCGACAAGGATGACTTTGGCGATCCATGACTGTGCTTGGTTGCGCATTGATTCGAGCATTATTTCCCCCGAAAACTTAATAAAAGTGCCTCAAATTTGAGGAGTCGGGACGCTACTTAAGGGAAATGCGATCGGCAAGGTATGGATTTTAGGTGAGTATCTAATTTTAATGAATAATAACGAATTATCATGTGTAAATCGTGTCTCATATATTACTTTGTGATGCAAGACACTTGTAATTCCTGCGATGCTGCTTATAAACACGGTATGCAAACATGGCAGTCGTATATTGAAGGTTGGCACTGGCGCGCGGAGCGTGTGGGTGAGTTTACGATTTATCTCTTTAATGGGGTGATCAGATTTGGTCATCTGTTATGGGATGTTCTGGGGATGTGCCTGAAAATGCAATGGCTTTCCCGTCCTGCCGTGACACATGTGGTGATTCGACAAATCTATTTCACGGGCATTCAGGGGCTGCCATGGGTACTGTTTTTTGCGCTTGGGGCAGGAGTTGTTGCTGTTTACAATATTGTGGTGTTTGCCCAGCAAATTCAGGATCTTTCGCTGATTGGAACGTTGATGAACTGGGTGCTGATTCAGGAAATGGCACCGTTTATGGTCTCTATTTTCCTTCTTGCCAGGTCGGGTGTAGCGGTTGTGACAGAGATTGGTAATATGCATGTACGGGGAGAAGATGCGTTTCTTCGCAGTATGGGTGTGCATCCCTATGAATATTTGCATCTGCCACGCGTGATTGCTTTTGCTGTGTGCGGGTTGATTTTGACCTTTCTTTTTGTGGCTGTATCGGTGTGGGTTGGAGGCCTGGTTGTCTCCTGGACTCAGACAATGAATTTTTTCGAATACTTTCTTGAAGTCCGACGTGGGGCTGACATTGAAATGCTGTTGGTGATGATGGTGAAGGGTCTGTGCTTTCCGATGTTATCATGTATGCTTTTGCTGGATCAGGCGTGTCGTGCGGGGCGGAATCCGAATCAAATTCCGATTAGAGCAACCAATGGCGTGTTGGGATCGTTGATTCTGATGGTCCTTCTGGATGTGATCTGGGTGCTTATAAGGAGCTTTGTGTGAGTGATGTGTTGAAATGGGATGATATTCAGCTATTTGGCGACCTGCTTAAAGCCGATGCTGTCTCCCGTGGCGTGAATATACGGATTGTGATGAACACGCGTTTTCAATACGCATTCCTGAGTTTAATGTTTCCTGAAATGGGGGTGCAGGGGTCGTTGGCTTCATCCATTTGGCTGGAGAGTGCTGGAAAAAAATATCCGGCTGGTACACCTGAATTTTGTCTGAAAGTAGGGAGTATGATCAGACATCGTGGCTTGATGGCAAATCTGAGTTTGAGAGAAAACCTGTTGTTACCATTTCTTTATTGTGCTGATGATGATTGTTTGCAAAAAGCAAAACAGGAAGTGGATGAAGTGGCAGCGTTTCTTGAGCTGGAAGGTCTTGATACACAGGCTGGCGAACGTTCCAATTATACACATGCTTTGATCAGCCTGGGGCATTGTATGTTACAAAAACCGGATGTGATTGTTGCGCAGGAGGTGCATGTTGGTATGACGCCTGACCGATTCAAACGTTTTAAAAACAAGACAAGAGAAGCATTGGAAACTTCAGGTGCAGGCATGCTTTATTTGAGTGCTTCAACACGTGAAGGCTCGGGCATAAAATTTGTTCGGACACATGAAATTGTTGATGATTCGGTGCCGGATGTGAGTGGCATATGGTGAAGCAGGAAGATTTTGTTTCGAGCATGCGCCGACAGGTTGGCTGGTTTGTTATTTTTGGTGTTGGCATATTACTTTTATTGCTTTTAGTCACCAGTGTGCGAACGAATGTATTTGCAAAACAGTTTTATATCTACTTTTTCCCTCCTTCCGCAGGTTCATTTTATGAAGGTCAGCCGGTGAAGTTCCAGGGGTTTGCGATTGGACATGTCGATAAGATTGATTTGGAAGAAGGTGGTAAGGTAAAGATTACCTTGGAACTTCTGGAGCGTTATCGACACATGATTCATGAAGGCTCTGTTGCGAAGGTGGTGAAAGAGGGTTTGATCGGGGAGCAGGTTGTTGAAGTGACTGCAGGAGATGAAAAAGAGCTGGCTATTAATGATGGTGATGTGCTGGGTTATGAAACAGAAGCCTCTTTTGAACAGTTGTTGGCAGATCTTAAACCTGCGGTGGGTAACGCCAATGTACTTTTGCGAGAGTTGGCTTCGTTGGCGATCTGGCTGAATGATCCTTATGGTGATGTGCGCATTGCCATGTCCGGTTTAAGAGACGTGACGGAGGGCGTAAGGGCCGGGAAGCTCGAAGCTATGATTGAGCAGAGCACGGCCACGTTGATGCATCTGCAAAAATTTGCCAAAGAACTCAATCAGCAGGATGTTGTACAGGGTTTGGCTTCTTCATTAAAATTAATGACACGTATTCTTAATGACGTGCGTCCGCTGGCAGAAACCATGGGTAAAGAAGGGCCAGCGACTGTTGAGCATATGAATGCGTTACTCAAAAATGTGGACCAGCTCTCAAAGGCTTTGAATATCGTGGCATCTGATCTTTCAGAGCTGACACCTGAATTGCCTGGACTGGCACGCGAATCGAAAGCGACGATTGAAGAAATAAATAACCTGATTAAAAACCTTCAGGGTTCCTGGCTTGTTGGAGGCGATGGCAAAGGTGAAACAAAAGATGAAGATGCGGTTGCAGCACCTCCCGCCCTGGATCTGCGGCCATGAAAGCAGTGATTTTTTTCTGCTGTTTACTGATGTTGACAGCCTGTGGAAGTTCAGGCCAAAAAGATGTGGTTGAAAATCCTTACGCAGAGAGAATGAAAGAGCTTACTCACAATGGTGTGAGTGCCATGCAGCGTGAGCGATGGTTGGTCGCAGAGAAACTGTTTGACCGTGCACTTCACGCCGCTCAGTTGGCCAATGATTCGAATTTGATTGCTCGGGCCTGGTATAACCTTGGGGTGCTGTATGCCTCCAAAGGTGACAATGAAAAAGCTGTTGCTGCGTTAAAAAAAACCATGAGGGTGGCAGAGCAGCATCAATTGGAAGTGACACATCTGCGGGCTAAAACTGCGTTGGCACTGTTGCGTCAAAAACAGGGGCATGCAGCCTGGCGGCCAGATGCTTTCAGTGCTTCGATGCCAATGGATTTACATCTTAGTTTGGCGCGGTTGGCGCAGTTACAGAAAAGATACAATGTTGCCCGGCGTGAGTATGCATTTGTATTAAAGAAGAAAGTCTCGGACAGGGCTTCCGTGCTTTATCAAATCGAGGCGCATATGGGTATGGCCCTGCTTGCTGATCAGCAAGCAGATGAAGTTGCGGTGAAGCAAAGTGTTCATCAGGTTTTGGAGATGAGTAGAAAAGTGGGTGCGCCAAGGCTGGCAGCACATGCGCTGCTTTTAAGTGCGAAGTGGGAAAAAAATCTAATATCAAAAGATGATTCCTTGCAGGATGCATTGGTGATCTACCAGAGATTGCAGGATGTGCGTGGCCAAAAAGATGTTCTTGCTCAGTTGATCATAGTTGCTGAGAAACAAAGTGATCAAATGCGGCTGAAGGCATTGCAGGAACAGTTACATACGCTGGAAATAGAATGATGAATGAGCACTTCTTTAAGATATTTGCTTTGGGGATATTTTTTTAAGTGTAGAGTGTGGTTTGTAATTCTAAAAAACAGGCGAGGCGTTAACTTTAAATGAATTCAAAAACAGGGTTTGTGATTGAAGAAAAACAGGAGAGTTCAGATGCTGTTTGTCTGTATGTAACAGGTGATTTGGATTCTCATACTTCATCTTTGCTTAAAGATAAAATGAACGCGGGCTTTTCTAACGGATTGAAACAGATTCATATTGTCCTTGCTGATGTTCCACGCATGGACTCATCGGGGATTGCAACGCTTGTTGAAGGGCTCCGATGGAGCAAATTACCGGAAAAAAGATTTATTCTCTCCGGGCTGACTGATGCTGTATACGATCTGTTTGTATTGTCTAAACTTGAGAGCGAGTTTGAAATTTTGGCAACGGGTGCGAAGTCTTGAGCTTTTCTGATTTGCGAGGGTTTATCAAAACACTTGAGTTTCAGGGGAAATTAAAACGGATAAAAACACAGATCAATTCTGAGCTGGAAGTGACTGAAATTTCTGATCGTGTGTTGCAACAGGGCGGCCCGGCACTGCTTTTTGAGAACGTTAAAAATCATGCAATGCCGATGCTTACCAACCTGTTTGGCACTGCGGATAGAATCGCACTGGGCATGGGTCGGGACTCTGCTGACGAGCTATCCGAAGTTGGCGAGTTACTGGCTTATTTGAAAGAGCCTGAACCACCCAAGGGTTTAAAAGATGCCATTGGAAAGTTGCCAATACTGAAACAAGTGCTGCATATGTCGCCAAAAATTGTGAAAAGGGCGGCATGGAAGGATATTGTATTCAAGGGTGACGATGTCGATCTGGGATGTTTACCTATTCAAACCTGCTGGCCGGAAGATGCTGCGCCATTGATCACATGGGGTCTGGTGGTGACAAAAGGACCACATAAAGAGCGTCAAAATTTAGGCATATACCGTCAGCAAGTCCTTGGAAAAAACAAATTGATTATGCGCTGGCTCAAACATCGTGGTGGAGCTCAGGATCATCAAGAGGCCAAGGCGAAAAAGGGAACAGGAAAAGAGGCAACAGATGTAGTGCAGGAAAAGTTCCCGTGCGCAGTTGTGATTGGTGCTGACCCGGCAACCATTTTGGCAGCGGTCACACCCATTCCTGACACACTTTCCGAATATCAGTTTGCAGGGCTATTGCGCGGTGAAAAAACGTTATTAACGGATTGCCTGACGATTCCCTTGCAGGTTCCTGCCAGCGCCGAGATTGTATTGGAAGGATATATCTCTTTTGATGAATATGCGGATGAGGGCCCATTTGGTGATCATACCGGTTATTATAATGAGGTTGAACGATTCCCGGTTTTTACAGTTGAAACGCTGTCGATGCGTAAAGATGCAATTTACCATTCGACACACACAGGCAAGCCACCTGATGAACCTGCGATTTTGGGTTTGGCATTTAACGAAGTGTTTGTGCCCATTTTGAAAAAACAGTTCCCTGAGATTATCGATTTTTATCTTCCAATGGAAGGATGCTCGTATCGGGTGGCAGTTGTTTCGATTCGCAAAGGGTATGCGGGACATGCCAAACGTGTGATGTTTGGCATTTGGTCGTATCTCAGACAATTCATGTATACAAAGTTTATCATTGTTGTAGATGAAGATATTGATTGTCGTTCATGGCCGGAAGTGATCTGGGCTATATCAACACGGTCTGATCCTGTACGTGATTTTACGATGGTCGAACATACGCCGATTGATTATCTTGATTTTGCTTCACCGATTGCGGGGCTTGGTTCTAAAGTGGGCATTGATGCAACCAATAAGTGGCAGGGAGAGACAGAGCGTGAATGGGGGAGGCCCATTGCCATGAGTGAAAAGGTTAAAAACCATGTGGATGAGATATGGGATGCGTTGGATTTGGTGTGAGTGCCTTTGTTATACTGAGGCACAGGCTGATTGGCGGAGTGTCATGATCGCAAGCATTTGCACAGCGGGTGGAATATGCAGATAACAAAAATTGCCATTGCTACGGTTTTATTTGTTCTTTTAGGGGCTGTTGTCGTCTATTTTGAAGTTTCAGATTCAGATTATGGCGTGGTTCACAATGAGAATGTGGAACTGGGGAAAGCAGCGTATAAAGATGGCAGATATGAAGAGGCATTTCACCGATTTGAAATAGCAGGCAAGCGTGGAGAAGCTGAAGGGCAGTATCGCTTGGCACTGATGCATGAGCAGGGAAAAGGTGTTAAGCGGGACGATATGCAGGCTGTCCGCTGGTTCAGGATGGCGGCAAAACAGGGGTATGCACTTGCCCAATATCAACTTGCAACACATATGGAACATGGCCGTGGCGTGCAGGCTGAGCCGAAAGAAATAGCTACGTGGTATCAATTGGCTGCAAGCAAAGGTGTGCCTGCCGCGATGTTTCGGATTGCAACGTTGTATGCCGAAGGGCGCGGTGTTGAGCAGAGCGATAAACATGCGCTGGAGTGGGTTCTTAAAGCTGAAAAAAAAGATGTTGTGGAGGCTGAGGCATATCGGCAACAGCTCATTTCACGGATAAAAAATAAGGCCAAAACTGGGGATGCTAAAGCGCAGTTTATGTTGGCCATGATGTATCGCGATGCGAGTGGTGTGGTATTTGATGCACGGGAATCATTAACTTGGTTGAAAAAAGCAGCAGATTCTGCTCATGTTGGCGCCCAATTTGAGTTAGGAAGGATAAGAGCTTTAGGGGCTGGTGCTGCACCGGATGACCAAAAAGCATTTCACTGGTTTTTACAGGCTTCACAAGGGAAACATGTGAAAAGCATGTCAGCTTTGGGAGTGATGTACGCGCTGGGTCGCGGAACGAAAAAAAACATGGATCAGGCAGAACATTGGATGCGCAAGGCTGCTGATCAAGGTGATGTTAGGTCACAATATAACCTTGGGATTCTGTATGCTGAGGGTTTAAAGGGTGAGCAAAACGACAATCAAAACGATCAAGAGGCACTTAAGTGGTTGATGAAAGCCGCAGAAGCAGGTTTTCCACAGGCTCAGAATAACCTTGCAGTGATGTATGTGACAGGTCGTTCAGGTACCGCATCCAATATGAAAAAAACTTTGTATTGGTTACAAAAAGCCGCTGTAAATAGTGATAAAGCGCGATTAAATCTGGGGCTTATTTATGCGCGAGGCATTGGTGTGGCTGTTAATGATGATGAGGCTGCACGCTGGTTATTTAAGGCAGAAGCAAGCGGTAATGCTCGTGCGCAGGCTGTGCTTGGACTTTTTTATGATTTAGGACGGGGTGTAGGTCGTAGCGAAAGTGAGGCGGCAAAATGGTACCATCGTGCTGAACAGCTGGGCGATGCAGATGCAACCTATAATCTTGCGGTTCTTTATCATAATGGGCAAGGGCTGGAGCGTAATCTGATTCAGGCGTCCCGGCTGTTTCAAAAACTGGTAAATCGTGGTGATGCAGCAGCTCAAAATATACTGGGAAGCATGTATGCTGAGGGGCGAGGTGTAGATTTTAATCCGGCTTTGGGTGCGAAGTTGTATCGGGATGCTGCAAGTCAGGGAAATGTGATGGCCCAGTTTAATTTAGGAAATGTTTACCGCAGGGGTGATGGTGTAGACCAAAATGATAAAAAAGCGGTTGTCTGGTACAAAAAAGCAGCCGAAAAAAACTATGCCCCTGCTGAAAACACTTTGGGTTATATGTATGCAGAAGGACGTGGAGTGGTTAAAAATAAAAAAGCTGCCAAAAAATGGTTTGAGGCTGCATACACGCATGGTTTGTCTGCTGCGAATCAAAACTTAAGCAGGTTGAGAAGTAATTCCAGCGGGTACACGCTCATGAGTACACAGATTGAAAATAAAATTCATGCAACGGTCTTGACCGAAACGCCGTTTGATCTGAATCGCTGGTTGGAAATTGATCGAATTCCAAGCCTTGGATTATAAGACTATAGATTTTTTTAAACTTCTTAGTAAAGTTCGATCTGCTTTGGGTGCTTTGATGATGTTTCTCATTATCAAGTGAAACGGGAAGTCCGGTGCGGTTTGTTGAGTGTTGATATGATTCAATGACCAAATCCGGCGCAGCCCCCGCTACTGTAAGCCTGACAACGCTGTTTGGACGCCACTGGTATTGATATCGGGAAGGCATGGACAGCTGAGGATGATGGCAAGCCAGGAGACCGGCCCAATGCAAGAAATCTACGGATTTCAACTGGATTGGGTCTCGGTGGGAGACTGAAGCTGGGTCAGGCAAACTGTTTGCCGGCTTATCTTATGCTCTATTTTCCGCTGTGAACCAGTCCGCATAAAATATATATGCGCGGCGGGCGCAACAGGAATAAAAATGAAACAACAAATCAAACTGGCAATCATGGTGCTGTTATCCATGCCATTGGCTGCTTATGCTCAGGATGATCTGGGCACGATTAATGTGACAAGCAATAGAGTCGAATCACCTTCTATTCAGTCCTCCAAATCAATCACTATTATTAGCCGGGATGAGATCAAAGCATCGCATGCTGAAAATGTTGCTGACCTGTTCAAAGGGCAGGCAGGCATGACTGTGCGTGATACATCCGGAACCGGTGCGAAGGCAATTGTTGATTTAGGTGGTTTTGGTGATTCGGCGGCGTCAAACAAGGTTGTGCTGATCGATGGACGCCGTATCAGTAGTCCTGACCTTTCAGAGGCGGATTGGACTCAAATTCCATTGGATCAGATTGAGCGGATTGAAATTGTGCATGGTGCAGGCTCGGTTCTTTATGGTGATGGTGCTGTGGGTGGCGTGATTAACATCATTACCCGTATTCCAGAGGCGGGTGGCAAAGTGATGCTCGGGGGAGGAAGTTTTGGCACCCAAAACAGTCAAATCCGGATCGGAGCTGATACCGAAAAGTTACGTTTGGAATTGAATCTTTCGGGATTAAAAACGGATGGTTATCGTGATAATGGACGCTTGGAGCGTTACGATGGCGGGGCACGTTTTGAAGCGGATATCAGTGACATGATTATGTGGTATGGTAGTGGCAATCATCATACTGATCGATTCGGTTTGCCGGGCGATCTGACACAGGCACAGGTCAATGCCAACCCAAGACAAACCACAGAAGCGGAAAACTATGGCACGACCAAGGATGACTTCATCAATTCAGGCCTGTTAGCGAATTTTGGACCGGTTGAGCTTGATCTTCCCGTGTCATTTCGCCGACGTGATTCATCTGCACATTTTGGCGGTCTGTTTCCGTTTGATTCCACCAGCATACTTCGCACGATTTCGACACGGCCGAAAATAACCGTTGCGCATGAACATGGTGCTTTCAATACACAATTGGTTGCGGGTCTCGATATTGATAACGTGAAGGGTACGGTTTCAGGTCTGGATGCTAAACGTGACCGGGCCGGTTATTATGGTCAGATCAATGTCTCCGATAAAGATGCGAATTATGTGCTTTCCGGTGGTTTTCGCTCCGAGAGCTTAAACGATGCGCTGAATGATGGCAGTAGTGCTATTTCGAATCGGCTGACGGCTTATGATATGGGTGCATCCATCGGGTTTGGTGATTTTCGCTTGCGTTTGAATCACAATCGCTCGGTGCGTTTTCCAAGGCTGGATGAACGTACAGAGTTTTTACCTCCGACCTTTGCAGCAAGTTTCCGTTCCGATCTGTTACCGCAAACCGGCCTGCACTATAATGCCAGCTTACGTTATGATGCTGATGCGGCATGGCTGGAGGTCTCTTACCAACATGCAAAGCTGAAAAATGAGCTTTATCTTGATCCCACGGTTGGTTTCTTTGGTACTAACAGTAATTATATCGACCCGACCTTACACCGAATTTTTACTATCGCTGGCTTCTGGCACGCCAGTGACCTGGCTCAGGTGAGTGCCAATTATTCATGGGTAAAAGCTACTTTTCAGGGCGGATCATTTGATGGGAATGGCATCCCCGGCGTGTCGAAAAATCGTGTAGGCATCCATGTGAAATCGGATTGGGCAGAGGGTTTTTCCACAACGTTGCATGGCACTTATGTGGGTTCATCCTATCTGATTAATGATCAGTTAAATACCAGGCAGCAAGTGAATTCTTATTTTCTCCTCGATGTTGTAGCATCTTATCGTTGGCAAGGGGCGGAGGTTTTTATGCGTGTGGATAACCTGACCAATAAAAAATATATCAGTACTGGTGCTGTGTCATCTGCTGGCCTCATTGGTTTGTACCCGGCGGCAACGATCAGTGTTCGGACTGGAGTGAGTTATAGCTTCTAAGTTCATCAGCTTTTGGCCATGGATAGCAGTGAGTATTGTTGTCCATGGTCTGGTTGTGATGGTCTGGCTTGTTTCGTGGCCCGATGATGAGTTGTCAACTTCGGATGGTGTTGTAAATATTGAGTTGATTCAGATTGTGTCAAAGATTGCGCCAAAAACAGTTGTTGAAACAGGTGCAGTTGCTCATGATGATATTTCCCACCTATCTGAGATGACGAGCAGCCAGGCAGTGAAAACAGAATCAGCACCCGTCCGGATGCCAGTAAAGCTGGCACCAGAGACCCATATAGAAATAGATAAACAGGTGGTTGCCAGGCCTGAGAAAGAAGAGTCTTCAGATCTAGATGTTTCAAATCAGGAGAGGGTGGTAGAACAGGCAAAAGCTCGGAAAAGATGGGAGCGGGTTCGGGCAAAACTTGAAGAAAAAAAATGGTATCCTGCCAGTGCCCGGCGACGTGGCATTCAGGGAAACGTTGAGCTTGGTTTTTCGCTGAATAAAAAAGGATACACCAGATATACCACTGTTTTGACTGGTTCAGGCTATGCGATGCTTGATCAGGCAGCATTGGAGACGGTGAAGCGGGCAGAGCCATTTCCTGCGAATGGCGGAGAATATCGTTTCAAATTACGCTTTAGCCGATTATGAAAACACTGCTCATCACAGCCATTTTGTTGCTGTTACCACTGCATGCAAACGCCGAACGCATTCTGGCACTCTCACCGCATGCATGTGAAATACTGGCGGCTATCGGTGCTGCGGATGACATGGTGGGTGCTGTTGAATACTGCGATTATCCTGAATCAGTCACGCGACTACCCAAAGTGGGTAGCTATAATCGCATTCAGGTTGAATCAGCCATGCTACTCAAACCGACACTTGCCGTTGTAATGAATGATGGAACGAAGGCAGTGAAAAAACTTCGAAAGCTGGGTGTGCGCGTGATAGCCAGTAATCCAACAACCATCAGTGATATGTTGCTTGAAATCAAACGCCTGGGATCGCTCAGTGGGCGTGTTTGGGAAGCGGAAATGCTGGTTAAGAGGCTTACACAGCGTTTGAGTGATTTGGATGTTATGAAAGCCAAAAGAAAAATTCCGGTTTTTTATGAAATATGGTCCGATCCGCTGATCACTGCGGGTGGCAGCAGCCGTATTCACGATGTATTAAGTCGGGCAGGACTTCAAAATGTGTTTGCTGAACTTCCAATGGAAGGGCCAAAGGTTAATGTTGAAGCTGTGCTTCGTGCTGCGCCGGAAGTGATTATTGTTCCAGCCGAAAACAGAAATGTTGCGGAACGGGAAAAATTTTGGAAACAGTGGTTGGGTGAAGATATTACGGTCATTTCAGTGCATGCAGACTTATTACATCGACCAACGCCGCGTTTGCTTGATGGGCTGGAAGAGCTAATGAAAAAAATTGCACAGCTACCTATGCAGCAGGCTAGCCAGCATGAATAAGATAAAAATATCAGGTTTTGTAATTTTGTCGTTTGTGTTGGTTTATATTGCTTTGGGCATTGGGCAGGCATGGATCAACCCTTTCTTTCCTGCAAGCGCTATGGAACAGACTATTTTATGGGAGTTACGAATCCCACGATTGTTGATTGCGTTTGCAGTGGGTGGTTTGTTGGCACTGGCGGGTAGCTGGTTCCAGGTGTTGCTGGGGAATCCGTTGGCTGAACCTTACGTGCTTGGTGTGGCGGGTAGTGCAGCCAGTGGTGCAATTTTGATGTTAATGATGGCTGCGGGCTCGGTTTGGTTGATGTCAGCAGGGGCATTTGCAGGTGCGTTGGTGGGCATTGTCATTGTGATGGCATTTGTACATTTGGGAACAGGACGATTGTTGCTCGCGGGTGTTGTGCTCGCCGCATTCTGGGGCGCATTTATCACATTATTATTGGCATTGATGCCGGAACATGACATTTCTGTAGCTTTTGCCTGGATGATGGGAGACCTGTCTGATTCTGATATTCCGGTCGCTGTTTTGTTGATCGTTTGGGTGATTGCGTTGGTGTACGGTCTTTTTCTTTCACGATCATTGGATGCGCTTTTGCTCGGTGAAAAACATGCAACGATGCTGGGTGTTGATGTGCCAAAATTAAGACGTGTACTGCTGCTTCTTGCTTCTTTTGTAACTGCAATTGCTGTGACTGCTGCTGGAACGATTGGTTTTGTAGGGCTTGTGATTCCGCATCTGATGCGATTGGTGTTTGGAAGTTTGCATCGGATGGTGCTTCCAGCTTCTGCAATTGGGGGCGGCTTGTTGTTGATGTTGGCAGATGCGGCTTCCAGAAGTGTTATTGCCCCGGCTGAGCTACCTGTGGGGGTGTTGACTGCAATGATCGGTGTGCCGGTATTCTTATGGCTGTTGCTGAAAAAAACATGAAGGTGGGCAGGCATGTTTTTGAAATAAGGGGGCTGTCACTTGTAAGGGGAAGCCGGGAACTGTTTCGGGGCCTGAATGTTGAAGCTGTAGCAGGAAGTGTGATTGCGATTATCGGGCCAAATGGAGCAGGGAAATCAAGTCTTTTGATGGCACTTGCAGGTATGCTTGAACCTGTTGCAGGTGACTGTGTGATACAGGATCAGGCGGTGGGAGGGTATTCCAAAGCCGAACTGGCAACATTTGTTGCATGGCAGGGTGAGCTTCCACCCACCGAGTTTGGATTGACGGTGGAACAACGATTGAACCTTGCAGGCACGGGGGATGTTGATTCATTTCAACATGTGATAAAAGAGATGGATATTGATGCCTTGTTATTGCGAAACCTCGCCGAACTTTCCAGTGGTGAAAGACAACGTGTAGAGATTGCCTCAGTGATGTTGCGCGATTGTCCGTTATGGTTATTTGATGAACCCACTTCACATCTTGATTTGCAGCATCAGGTTACATGCATGAAGATGTTTCGCACAGAGGCGCAAAAGGAGCGTGTGATTGTCACTGTACTGCATGATATTCAACAAGCTGCATCGGTAGCGGATCAAGTTATATTGATTGATGGCAAGGGCGGTGCTGAGTGTGGTGATGTGAAAGCTATGATGAAAGCTGAAAAGCTTGAGTCACTTTTCAATGTGAAATTAACCACGGTAGTTCTGGATGATGGTGAAGTGCATTTGCCGGATTATCACTGATATGGAATTGATGCGTTCATTGGTCAATGATAGAGGGAACGAATGAAATCACGGGATAAACGAACAGGATTGATTGTAGTCAACACCGGTGAAGGTAAAGGTAAATCTTCCAGTGCCTTTGGTATGGCATTTCGGGCCGCGGGATGGGGCATGAAGGTGTGTGTGATCCAGTTTATCAAAGGAAAATGGAAAACAGGCGAGCAGAAAGCCGCTGAAAAATTTGATCATATTGAATGGCATGTGTTGGGTGATGGGTTTACCTGGGATACCAAAAATCCGGAACAGGATATCAAAACCAGTCGTGAGATATGGGCGTTATGTAAAGAAAAAGTGCGCTCGGAAGCGTTTGATATGCTGGTTTGGGACGAGATTAATTATTGCACGGGTTATGGCTGGATTGAGGGAAAAGAGGTTGCAGATTTTCTTGAACAGGAGCGACCCGCGTGGATGCATGTGATTTTGACAGGAAGAAATGCGGCACCTGAAGTGATTGAAGTTGCGCATACTGTGACTGAAATGGGCATGGTGAAACACGCTTATGAGCAGGGTATTGATGCAACACAAGGCATTGAATTCTGATGAATGTTTTGTTGGCTCATGGCTCATCTGATGGTCGACATGGAGAACAGGTTCATCAACTTTGCGAACAGGTTTCCAGGTTTTTAGATGGACCTGTGCAGGCTGGATTTTTAAGCGAAAAAAAATTGCCGCAGAGGGCGCGCGTGTTGCCGTTGTTTCTGGGTGGTGGTGAACATATGAGCCGGGATGTTCCAATGTTGATCGAAGCATCCGGGGGAGAGATTTTGCCCCCTTTGAATGCAAACCTGATGGCAGAGATGGCTTTTGATCTTGCGACACATGGGAAACGTAAAGTAGATGTATTGTTTGCAGCATACCGATTCGCTGATTTTGAAATGTTAAATGCAGCGCTCTATCGATTGAATAAACGTTGCAGTAAAATGGCGCTGGCTTCGATGCATTCGGAACCTTCAGTGACAAGTGTATTACAATATTGGTCTGGACAGGGCGTGACGAACATTCAGTTGCAACCCATGTTGTTGTTTGAGGGGCGGACGTTATCACAGTTGTCTGCTCGAATGCGCGATCAGGTATCAAACATGGCCAGCATGGATGTGTCTGTGGGTGATGTGTTGTGTAAACATGATAACTTTGCAAGCGTGGTGGCGGATGTTTTCAAAGGGTCATCATGAAGTCAGGGGTTTTGTTTTAGAGGGCCTTTGAATGTCTGCGTCCTGCACTTGCGTACACTATTTTGGCAGCTCTTCCATAGCTTGTACGGATGCCTCGACTTTTTTAAAGTATCCTTGATCCATGAAGCGAAGTGGATATTTTAAGGGTTTGTTACGGAAGGTGAAATATGAATAAGCCGTATATTCAAAATTATCGTTATCATGCCATGTTGTGCTGTGGTAAGAAATGTGAACCGGAAGGTGATCGCTCTTTGTTGCTTTATATGAAATCACGATTATCCGAATTGGGGCTGAATGATGTGCGGGTGAATAGAGCCGGTTGTTTGGGTGTTTGTGAACAAGGCCCAATTATGGTGGTTTATCCCGATGGGGTCTGGTACTGCGACTTAAATAAGGAAAATATTGATCAGGTCATCCAGCAGCATTTTATCGAAGGGAGTCCTGTGAAAGAATTGGTATTCCACATCTCAAGGGAGTGATGGGAGATCAATTTCAAGGACCTCTTCCTCAGGAGCTGCAATGAGTCCCGCTTTAATCAGCGCCTTTTCAGCGTTTTCAATGAAACGATTGTTGAGTGCAAAGTATACTTTTTCAATATTGTCATAATGCCCCAAAAACCCATTGGCAAGATTGTTAGCAATGGTGCAAATTTGTCCTCCGATAAGATTGCTCTCCTCATGATGCCCTGCAACAATCTCAATAATATCATCCGGCATGTTCCATTTTTTTAGAATAATGCCTCCGACCTCGGCATGATTTGTGCCAAATTCTTCTTCTTCTGCATCAATAAGCTTTTGTCCATGGGCTGTAAATTTTTTCTGCTCAAAGTAGCTCATGTCGACTCGAATGCCTAAAATAGCTCTCCCTATGTCATGTAACAGGCCCGCCAAAAACATGGCTTCAGGATCCGGCTTATCCAGATCATCTGGAAGTTTATTGATTAGGATTTTTGAGATAGCGCCCACTGCGTAGGCATGTGCCCAAAAACAGCGAATTTTGGCAATACCAGCCGGGATTGCGAAGCCATAAAGCAAGGATATGGACATGGAAATTTCTGCTGTTTCAGTGACGCCTAACCTTGCGATGGCTTGAGAGAGTTTGTTGATCGGTTGATTCATAGGATTATAGGCTGGAGAATTGGCAATTTTCATTAACATAACGGTGGTTGCCTGATCAGTTTGAATAATCTCAGCAATTTCTTTGGCACTGGAGTCAGGATGATTCAGGACATTCTGAATTTTTAGAAAACGATCCGGTAATGTAGGAATGTCTTCGGCCAGTCCAACCAATTCAAGTGTGTGTTCTCGTGATAAGTTATTAGAAATCATATCCGAGTGATAAGCAATAAGAATGCCATTTATATCCTTATCTAAAAGCTTCCGAAAAATTGGCTAAATATTCATAAATTGGAAAGATCACCCAGCCTCCCAGCAGCCAGTCGGTGAGAGGTGAAGCGGCAAGGAAAGTAAAAATAATGACGTTACGATGTGAATTTCCCCACATGAAATATAACAGCATCTGTCTGGGCAATAATAACTCCCCTGCATACATGCCTGGAAGAGGAAGAAGGTGCATAGATGCCATACACAGGTTGAAAAACATCAAAATTTTAGCCCACCAGAGATGCAGCGGAGGAAGACCTGTGGGAGGTTGATGGTTCAGGCTCCAGCAATAAAGAAAAAAACCTGTGATGCAAAGTATGATATGACCTAAGCAACGGTATAAAGCGGCATGTTTTCCAGATTCAACAGGCTGGGGAAGGGCAAAAATAATTGCTCGGGAAAAAAATATAGCAGCGATCCATGGCAACCATGTCCCCATCCAACTGATGGCATGAAATGGATGTGGTGCTGGTTTTGCAATCAATTTACATTCGATGAAACTGACAAACGTCAGCGATATGAGCACAGGCAGTGAGTAGAGGATGAGTTGCCTGATGACAGTTTCGATCCAGACATCCATGAGTTATTTTTTTGGGGAACGATTCATTTTAAGCGTTAAGTCCGGGCCAAAGATGTTGTGCTGAAGGTTGAAATAGACGGAGCCATGATGATCGGTTTCTACGCCGGTAATTTCAGCAAAACGGTGAGATGCTATTTGTTTTATATTTTTGCCATCCCATGCCCATAACTTGGAGGGCGAGCTATCATCGGTGATCCATAACCAGTGACGTTTTTGATCCCACTCAAGATTGTCAGGATGTTTGATATCGGTATGTTGAAGATAAGAAGAGACTTTGGGCGTACTGTTGCTGTCATCAAGTAGCCAGATACGGCCTTGTTTATCTTGCGAACCTGTTTCTGCCATGAGTATTCGGCCATCCGGGAGAAGTTCCATATCTTCCAGCCGGTCAAAATATTGACCATGCAATACTTCAGCTTTAAATCTTGAATCCTGTGGTGTGTTGATTCTGAGCCAGCCTTTTGTTTTATGTAAAACGTGGAGGACTTTGTTATCCAGCGTATATCTGTAAAGGCAGCCTTCAGACCATTCATCTGCGAGATAAAGATATTGATGATCTTTTGAGAAAACCATGCCTTCGTGTGAAAAACGGCCCGCAGATGCAACCGCGATAATATCAGGATGGCTACTCACCAATCTACTTCGATCCAGACGCTGTTCCGGTGCAATGGTGGCAGGCGATGTTATGTGAACAATCAAACCATCATCAACCTCTTCACCCAACCAGAGGTCTCCTTTGTGATCTATTTTTAAACCATCGGCACGGCCTAAGCCGTATAAAAGGGTCTCTTTTTCTCCTGTATCAAGTGCGATTCGAATCAGAGATGGTGCGAGCATGTCGGCAGTTGTTTCACAGCTGATAAAGAGTGTTTTTTCATCAAGTGAAAGGATCAGCATGTCGGGCAGCTCATCCTGCCATTCGCTGATGATTTTTGTCTGCCATTCCGGTGCAAGCGTTAAACCACTTTTTTGCTCACAGGATGAGATAAACAGAAGCATGATAATGCATAGAACAGGCCGGATGATGTGTGACATGCGAGGATGATTATCGATTCGCTGCAATGCTGCAAGCGTATGAGTGCTGCAAGTGTCGGGGTGGAACGCTATGCTGCGCGTTATGATTCCTGCCATATCATTACATGCCATTCGGCTTTTTTACGCTGCATATTTTGCAGCCATGGGCCTTATTTTACCCTTTTTTCCGATCTATCTGGATGAAAAGGGACTGGATGTGCTGATGATTGGTGTGATGACGGGGCTGATTGCCGTTGCCAAAGTGCTTGCCCCTCCCTGGATCGGACATTTGGCAGATCGCCATGCATCAGGCCATTCCAGGCGGTTTATTGTGCTTGCTGCGTTTCTAGCAGCGGTTTTTGCGATTGCCATAGATTATGTGAGTGATATCGGGTGGCTGGCATTAGTTGTATTGTTATTTGGTGTATTGTGGGCTGCAATTTTGCCCTTAACTGATGGGCTTTCTGTTTCTATTTCTGAGGCGGCACTGGCTGAATATGGACGTCTTCGAGTCTGGGGGTCGGTTGGCTTTATTTTGGCTTCTCTTGCAGGTGGTATGTGGCTTGTAGATGGAAATATGGGCCAGTTTCCGTGGTGGTTGTCTGGTTTGATGTTATTACTCGCCTTCGCCGCACGCTGGTTTCCAAATCAGCATGTTATTTCAGATAGACCTGAAACCGGTGAAGCCCGGTTCGGGCAGGCTTTTATCACGCTCCTGATTGTTAGTTTTTTGATGCAGGTGTCTCACGGTGCCTATTACGGTTTTTTCAGTCTCTATCTGGTTGATCTCGGTTATCAGGGGTGGCAGGTCGGAGGATTCTGGGTGTTGGGAGTGGTGGCTGAGATTGTTTTGATGTGGGGATGGTCCAAACCATTGCAAAAGGCTGCTCCAGCCTGGGTATTGTCGATTTCACTTCTGCTTGCATCCATGCGTTGGCTGGGTATTGGCATGACAGAAGTGTGGTATGGATTGTTACTGTTACAGTTATTACATGCCGCAAGTTTTGCCGCATTCCATCTTTCAGCCATTGCATGGGTAAAAAAACTTGCACCGGCAAACCGCCATGCCACAGCGCAGGGTTGGTATTCAGCCTGTGGATTTGGGCTGGGAAGCACGGTGGGTATTATGGGCTGTGGCGTGATTGTCAGTTACGCTGGATATACTCAGGCTTTTTTTGTGTGTGCGCTGATTGCATTTGCGGGTATGTTACTTGCATGGAGATTACCACATAAACCATGAGTACACCGTTTATCATTCATGATTTACAGGATTCACAGATGTTTGCACTGGCACAGGCGGCAGGGCGTGCAGGTATTCCGGTCGAAGGGACATTATGGCCCATTGAGGGATGGGCCAGGAAAAGCCGATATGTCCAGCGAGCAGTTGAATTACAGTGTTTAGATGAGCAGTTGAATGGTACTTATGCGCTTGGGCTTAAAAGTTCGGGGCTTGCCGGCGTATGGCTGCCATGTGTGGATGATCTTGCCAAATTTACGGCCACTTATCAGCAGTTACTTCAAAATATAGGCATGCGTTTTTTGACTGTGGATGCAGAGACGATCGAGCGAGCACTCGGAACTGAGAACTTACCAGAAACAGATACGTTGAAAATCGCATCGATGGAGATTGTGCGGGTTAGTGATTTGTATGAAAATACGGAGAGTTATGTTTTTCCGTTGATGATCAAATCAGAGCGGGACAGGTTTCAAGTATTTACCGATTCTTCGGCGCTGCAACGTTTTCTTGAATCTCAGGATGTAGAAAAAAATGCGAGTCAGTATCATCGGATTCAGAAGTTTGTTGAAGGCGATGTTGATCGAATGGCTTCGGCATTGATTCTCTTTGATCAGGACTCAAGGCCGGTGCGAGGGTTTACCTGCCGGCGCCAACGAGTCGCCAAAACGAAATTTGGATTGTTTGGAGAAACGACTGCTGCAAAAGCGGAGTGGATTCCAGAACTTTATGAGGGCGCGCGAGACTTGCTTTTAACCCTGAATTGGAAGGGTTTTGCCGAAGTGGAATGCAAACAGGATACTGATGGGAAGTGGTATGTCATGGAGGTGAATCCCCGGCTTTCAGGCTGGAGTTGCCTTGCAGAGGCTGACGGGGCAGGGATGTTATCCGCTTATTACCAAATATGCGCTGAGGGTGTAAGGCTGGAAGAGGCGTGTCTGCAACGCTCGAAAGCCGAGTATGTGCGTATGATTGCAACGTGTTATCACGAACCGGACTGGGTTGTGAAAGGGCAAGGAAATCGAATATGGATAACACAGCTTAAGAAGCTTTTTGTGACCATTCGAGATTATCGTAAAAAGAGGCCCAATATGATTTTGGGTGCCTGGGATGATCTGGATATATCAGCGAGTCTGAGCCTTTTTTATAAGACGTTTCAAAATGTTCGAAAAAGAAAGCTTATGAAAAAAGAGAATGTTTAAGCAGCTCCCAAGCCTTATGCACGTTTGAAAAACGAAGTCGATGGAAGGTAACATCTTTTGGAATACGCTGATTTAGCATTTGAAGCATGATATCGGCACGTTGTTGTTGATGTAAATGTTGAGGTAGTTCCATTAATGCTTCGCCTCGTCGAATGGTCGTAAGCTCTGGTGTGGGAACCGATGCATCAAAGCGTGGAAATATAACCCAGCGAAGCGGTAGTGGTGTATGTTGAACTTTTTCAGGTAGCCATAACAGGGCAGATACATTGTTTCCTTCGGTATCTGGAAACTGGAAGGTGGTTTGTTTGATGCCCGCTTTTGCCATCATGTCATGCGTAAAAGCCGGATGTTGTTCTTTTCCCCATTGTAGAGGCCGGGGAAAAGGTTCAATTTCACCTGCTTTGTTAAGCAGGGAAAATTCGTCTGAAAGATAATGACTTCCTTCAATGACAGCTTTGGTACACATGCTGCTTTTTCCCGCGTCAGAGACACCTGCAAAGATACATGTCTGATGGTTAATGCCGATGCTGGCAGCATGGATTGAGGCAAGTTCAGGAACCAGCTCCTGAACGATTCGGATATAAAGGTGCACTTCAAATGCGGCACTTATTTCACCTGAATCATTGCTTTGCCAAAGCTCTTCATCATTGACATAGAGAGTGATTTTTTTCTTTTTTTTAATCGAAAATATCAGGCTGGGTTGTTTTTCTGAATCTGGAAACAGGGAAGTGATGGCTTGGATATCATCTGTGCAACGTTGCTGGTCAGACTCAAGCCTTACAGAGATATTTCCTACGCCGAAAGTTCGCTGCCACATATTAAAGGCTTACTCCTCAATAAAAAGACCGTATGCGGCACACTCTATCAGGATATGATGAATATCTTTTTTTATCTGCTCGCGCTCTCCGGATAGGTTTTCAAGAACAAGATCGGTAATGTTTTCGATAGAGTGCTTACCATCACACAACTCAAGTATGGTGGCTCCAATTACATTCAACGAGACATTGGTACCGGATTCGGTATCCACATAAACGACCTCATCCATACCCTCCAGCTCTTCACCAATCATGGTCGGACGCTTAACAGGATATTCGGGAACTTTGATTTCTGGCTGTTCAGACACGGTTACTTCCTTCAAGGGTATAGGCAATGATTCGACAATCACCACAGCTTAGTTGTTCAGAGCACGAGTTCCAACGTTTGCTGTCATTTTTATCAGGCTTTTTGTGTTGCATAGAAGAAAAAATAGTCTTTAGTGATTGATTAGCGATATTGCCCAGCTTGAAGTTTCGGGCGAAGATACATGGGTATACATCGCCATTGGCTGCAATGCAGAGTTTTCCTTTTCGATCCGGGCCGGATGAGGACGAGTGAGAGGGTGTGATGCCCTGTAGCATAGTTAGCGCTTTGCCACGCCCAACCTGATTGACGGCATCAAAACGAATTTGATCGATACCCATCTCCAGATGTTCATGAAGAAAGGCAGGCATCCTTTCCGCACACTCGATATTCTCTTCCATCAGAACGATACCAGCCCTGATTTTTAGTCCGGCAGCATTTGATCTTTTCATGGCATCAAGTGTTCGTTTCCAGCTGCCGGGAAGACGTGTGATTGCATCATGAATTTCGGGGCGATCCGCATAAATGGAAAATGATAGTTGAGGTTTGTAAGGTGCGAGTTTTTTGAGCATTTTCTCATGAAGTAGCAGGCCGTTGGTGTAGATTTCAATGCCCTTGAAAGGAAGTTTGGCTGCATAACTCACGATTTCAATAATGTTAGGATGGATCAGAGGGTCTCCACCGGTAAATTGAACAAAGGGGGTGCCAAAATCGAGTGCCTGATCCAGCGTATCAGTAATTGCTGTTAGAGAGAGAAAATCGGTTCGTTCGGGTGAGGAGTCGGCATAGCAGTGAATGCAGCGTTCATTGCACTTGTCAGTCACTTCGATGAATAGCATGCCAAGCTGCGAACCAATCAGTTGTTGTTGTGGTGATATAACCGGTTTTGTAGATGCCTGACTTAATCCATTCAACCATGGCTGTTTTTCAAGCGAAGAAAGTCGATTCAGATCGTTATCAGATGCGTTGCTGTTGATCAGGGCTTTGAAACTTTCAGCGAAGGCGCCTGAGATTGAGACTTCGTTATCAAAACCGTAAAGACGATAGCAGGAATTATCGTTCTGTTCCTGTTCAGCCAGAATAATCTGACCATCGGGAAGATAGATTGGAGTAGGCGTGGTTTCAGTCAATAATAAATTTGGTTTCGAATCTGGAAAGTGCGTTAGCAGCCTGACATGCGCCAGAAGCCACTGCCGACTGGTGTTTCAGTGCAGGTACAGGCACAACCGGATTTTGCCACTTTTTTGGTGCAGTCCTTTTGTTTGGCAAAGATTAGTTGGCCACATGCGGGGCAATTGCCAAGCTTGCATTTAGCCTGATTGCATTTAATGATATTATATTTTGGATCGCCGGGTACACATGGGCAGCAGGCACTACCACCAGCTGAAACGGTAATCATTCCACCACCTTTACAGTTTTTGGTTACACCAACAGGTGTAGCCGCTTCGGTAACTTTGCTGCCTGCAATCATCACACCAAGAATGGCCGGAGGCACATAGGCCGCCATCGTCAGAAGCTTACGTCGTGCAATCTGATCGTTATTTAATTCCTGTTGTTTTGACTCTTCATTCATAGCCTTCACCCTTATCCGTATCCTACTTATTTCGGCTGGACAGCGAAATAGTTTAGCCTAAAGTGCTTGCTTATGGCTAGTTCTAATATTAAGCGAGCATCTTTGAGGCATCGTCTGGGTGAAATTATAGCAGATGCCAGATCCATGTCAGATGCTGATATTGGGAATGTTGAATTATTGAATCTGGTGGTTGAAGAGGGGGTGCAGGGTCTGATTTGGCAGAAAATGACAGTCGTTTCTGATCTGAATATAAACCATGATATGAAAGAGGCACTTGCCGCCCGTCTGCATGAAATGAATCTGAGATATCTGCGCATGCAGCATGCCTGCGGGCGCATTTTGGCGACGCTGCATCAGTCGAATATTCAGGTCATCTGTATGCGTGGCGTGGCGGTTACAGAGATGCTGTATGCTGAAAAGGCTGCCTTACGTCCAATCAGCGATATAGACCTGCTTATTGATGAGCGACAGATGCTTGATGCCAAGCAGGCCCTTTGGGATATTGGTTTTCGTCCTGATTCTCAATACAGTAATATTTATGCGCGTGGTGATATACCGATTGATTTGCATCATGAACCTTTGGGCATTGAACGGATTCGGACGTGGGAGCATCTGACTCCGCTTCGTATTGATGACTTTTTGAAATATGCGCAGAAGGGTGAGCTTGTTGGTGAAGAATCACTGTTGCTGCATCCACGGGTTCATTTACCATATCTCTGTTTTCACGCGTTGAAACATTCATTTGAACGTTTGATCTGGCTTTATGATATCGCCTTATTAGCAAATGAAGTCGATCAATCAGATCAATGGGATGAAATCCTTGCAGGAATTCAGGAATACAAACTTGAGCGGCCCTGTTTTTATGCTCTCTCTTATGTAAAAGAGCACCTTGGGGCACAAGTGTCAGATCATGTTCTCGAAATAATCAGGCCGAAAATGGGATTTGTGGAACGAAGTCTTTTCAGGCGTTTTATGAAACATGAAATCATTCCTTTTTTGGCTGAACGCCTGTTTGCCCGTATGCAGCCGGATTTTTCTCATCGACTTCATTTTTGGCGTGAAACGATCTATCCGAGGTATGAAGTTCGCAAGCAGATGGTGCAAAGTGGCTGTGTAAAGTGTAATTTTATTCGCAAGCGTTTAAAACAACTGATTAAAGCAGCTTGGCTTTTTGTGAAAGAAGGTGTTTCTCTTATCAAAGTGTGAGTCAGGCTGAATTAAATATCCGAATCGAAAAAATCGCCGTTCTCTTCGGTTTGTGGGTCTGTCTTGAGATCTTCGGTTGGCGCACTTCCTTCTTTGAAAGCCTCTAATAGGGGTGATTTGGTTTCAGCATTTGCAAGCTTGCCGGTTTTTCGATCAATTAGGGCCCACTCAATGCCTTCGGGTGGTGTGAAAGATTTGATTTCTTTGCCCTTGTGAGCGCTTTGCATAAATGTTAGCCATGTTGGCAGGGCAGCATGGGAACCTGTTTCGCTCCTGCCCATGGGTGTTGGGGTATCACGCCCCGTCCATACGCCGGTTAATATCTGTGGTGTATAACCAATAAACCAGGCATCAACCTGTTTATTGGTTGTGCCTGTTTTTCCTGCTGCTGGGCGTCCAAGTGCTCTTGCACGGCGTCCGGTGCCGCTATCGATAACACCCTTCATCATGTTGGTAATCAGAAAACTGGTGGTTGGTTCAAGAATTTGCTCCGCCGGGCGCATGCCTTCGCCCACTGAAAGAACCGGATCGACATGGCATACCTGACAGCGATGGCCTGCAACGGAACGATGCAGGCTTTTGCCGTTGCGATCTGTTACCTGTTGGATGCTGACAGGAGACCATTTTTTACCATTGCTGGCTAATATGGCGTAGGACTCGGTTAGCTGTTCCAAGGGTGCTTCAGTGGCACCAAGCGAGAGTGCGAGTTGTTGTGGGAAATCATGGTCAAAGGGAAAGTCACGTAATTTATCGGTAAATGTACGAATGCCGATGTTTTGCAATAATTTGATCGAGGCGAGGTTGCGGGAGTGTTCCAGTGCGTTGCGCAGTGTTACCGGGCCTGCAAATTTATTTTTATAGTTTTCAGGACGCCAGAAGTTGTCGGTCGATTGGCTATCGAATACTACAGGCGTATCCATGACGATGCTGGCAGGGGTTAATCCCTGTTCAAGTGCGGTGGCATAAAGCAAGGGTTTAAAGGCTGAGCCAGGCTGTCGCTGAGCATGACTTACCCGGTCAAAATCTCCAAAGTTGAAATCGAAACCGCCGACTCTTGCTAATACTGTGCCGTATTTCAGGTCAATACTGTAAAGTGCAGATTCGATGGACGGTTGTTGGGTAAGTCGAACACCACCTTCTCCATCGCCCTGCAGGACAATTTCATCACCAGCGACCCATGTAAGCTTCCGTTTTTTCGTGTCAGCAGGCATGTCCTTTGGCCATGTCTGCCATTGCCATTGAGGTTTTGTGAGCAACCATTGTCGTTTGCCATCATTGATTGTGAGATCACCATTGCGCTGAACTTTTTCAATAAGTGCGGGGATAATCTGATCTTTGCTCAAAGGCTGTGGTTCACCTTCGGGTTGTGCTGCGACCCATTTTTCAATGAGGGCAGGCCACGCTTCAGGTTCATGATGGTTAGGAATGCGGTATAGTTGCCGCTGCTCTACATTAAGGATGCCTTCACGGGTGCTGCGAACAGCATGTTCTTCTGCGCTGGCGTTGTAAGGTATGATGATGGTCAGGCCCTGCTTTCTTAGGGTTTGCAAACCAAATTTTTGAACCAATTGACGATGAACTTCATTGGCGTATGCATTTGTCAGTGTGTTTTGTGGCAGGGGTACGACGGTTAACGCTTCTTCAAGTGCGTGCTTAACATCGTCAGGTTTGGCAAAGCTGCTCCGTTCCATCAGATAGAGGACAGTATTACGACGTTTTTTTGCTGCATCCGACTTTAGGTGCGGTGCATAGTAACTGGGAGCCTTGGGTAATCCTGCAAGCATGGCACATTCGCTTAAAGTCAGCTCATCAAGGCGTTTACCAAAATAACGCCATGCTGCAGATGTGACGCCATAAGCACCTCGCCCGAGATAGATATGGTTCAAGTAGAGGTAAAGAATGTCATTCTTGGAAAACGCCTGTTCAATGCGATACGAGAGAATGGCTTCGCGGATTTTACGGGAAAGCTTCTTCTCCGATGTCAGCAGAAAGTTTTTTGCCACCTGCTGGGTGATGGTGCTTCCACCTTGAACGGTATGCCCCGCACGGATATTGGCAAGGGCTGCTGAAACAATGCGGGCAGGGTTGATGCCGGGGTGTTCATAAAATTGTTGATCCTCTGCGGCCAGAAAAGCATTACGAAGTTGCTCGGGAATATCTTCGAAGGGTGTAAGAATACGATGTTCATCGGCATATTCAGCCAGAAGTTCACCATCAGCATTAAAAATGCGCGAAACAAGTGGCGGTTGATATGAGGAGAGACTTGTCAGTTGCGGAAGGTTGCTGGAAAAATAGAGGTAGCATATAGTGACGGCTATCACAGTAAAAAGACTTAAGGAGGCCACTATTTTCAGGATGATGGAAAGAGTACGCATTCAGCCAAGCCTAAACGTAAGAATTGATAACGCGCAAGTTAGATTTTCTCAGTCTGGATTCACGCTTGTCGAAATGATGGTAACCATTGCCATTGGCGGGATCTTACTGGCTATTGCCATTGGTGCTTATGGCAACATGCGGGAAGATACACGTGTGGATTCAGCTAAAGAACAGATCGCCAGTCTTTTACAACAGGCTCGACTCAATGCCTTGTCATCAGGTAACCTGCAAACAGTAACGTTTGACTGGGCTAACGATACGGTTGCTGGAATCGCGATCGATAACAGCATCGACCTGCAAAAGATTGCGTGCACGGCTTCTCCGCCAACATTAACAAACACCGGAACAAAAAACTTTACATTTAGTCGTAGAGGCACAGGCACAAGCAGCAGTATACATATCTCTATGCCTGGTTCGTCACGGGTAGGCGTGATTACAGTAAACGGTACAACGGGGCGTATTGCCATTAAGGATAGTTGCTGATGTTCAGAGATGAAGAGGGCTTCACTTTAATTGAGACGATGGTGGCAATGCTCATTGTAGCTGTTGGCTTGCTTGCGATGGCAAATATGTTGATTGTTGATATTAAAGCTAACCATGTAAGCGAACAGAGAATGGACATGGCTGCGCTTGCCCAGTCCGCGATGGCAAACATTGAGCAAAATGCAGTTGTCGGTTATACAGCGACTACAGCAGCAGCTGATGTTACAGCTCAATTGGGTGCAGGCATCACTCCAGTTGTAACTTTGAATCCAGACCCGCTGGTGCAAGGGCCTGTAGGCATTGTGCTTACGCTTCAATGGGATAATCGGGGCAGCACCAAGTCTGTGACGCTACGCCACCGGGTGGTGGTGGGGCCATGAGTGTTCGGTACAAAATCAGAGTGGAAGAGAAAGGGTTTAGTCTGATTGAGGTGTTGGTCACCATGGTTATCGCGATGGTGGTTTTGGGTGGTTTGCTTCTCACTTTTACTCAGCAGAATACGGAGTATAAGTACCAAAACAAACGTATCGATGCAGTGCAGGATCTGGAGTTTGGCATCAAATTTATCGCGGAAGATTTGCGTTCTGCTTTAATAGATCAAAATGGGGTGAATCCTCTTATTTCCTGGACGGATGATATAGGCACGGATCCCTATACTGCTGTTTTAAACTTTACCGTATGGGATAACGCAACAGCAGGCGTGCCTGCAAATAGAAGGGCGTTGCGTAGATACGCCTATGATGGCACAGGCACCTTGAGCTATGATCGGCATAGTGGTGGCGGAAGCGCGCTGGCTCCTATGCTGTCAAATGTAACTTTTTTTAAAATTTTTGCTGATAATGATCCGGGAACGTTCCCTAGGGGGAATTTTTTAGATATTCCTGGCCTGCTGCCAAGCCGTAGTGTGATCGGACCGAATGCAAGCGTGGTGAATATGCCAGGACTTACTGTTTTGATCGAAATAGCTGTCGATGCTGGCTACAAAGAGGGCTCTTTTAAAAATGTGCTTGGAGTAGATGTTGGCGTTGCAGGCAAAAAAAGAGTTTGGCGGTATATTCAGGTTCACCCGATGAGTGTGGTGGAGTAGCCGATGCGTGAGAGGAGCTGTAATATGACTTATAATCAAAAACGTGAGCAGGGATTTATTTTGGTGACGTCGATTGTGCTATTGGCAATTTTAACCGTTTTAGGTGTTGTCTCCTTTTACAAAACCAATGTTGAAATTAAAGTATCAACGGGTTCTGAAAAGGCTGAGCAGGCGTTTATGGCAATGAATGCCGGTTTGAATGAAACTTATGCTTACTGGAGATTTAATGGAAGCGCTTCTACTGGAGGGATAAAAGAGTTTAATGATCTCACAGCTTTTATCTCTACAGCATCAGCGACAGCGCCTTCGATTTATGTGAACGCGCAGCCTCGTTTGTTGATTAGCGGGACAGATCCTTATGCATTCGCTACGTCTGTTGCAGATGTCTACACTAAAGTAACGACGACTAGTGGTATTCGTGTCTATACGTTGACCGCCAATGGCGGGGTGAGCAATGCATTCGCCTGGGATGCGGTGACAGACCCACAGGTTGCCGTTTGGGCCGCCAGTTTCAGACAGCAAGCAGCAAGTGCCTACCCATATGCGGTTCCAAACTCCACGGCCTGTTCAGATTGCGCAGTGGTTGTCTATGCCTTAGGAAAATCAGGCAATGCCATGCACCTTGGCCGGGAATATATGTCGATAACAACTCAGAATATTAAGGCGTTTGCAGCCATGATTAATGCGCCTCGCTTTAATAATGATACAGATTGTACTGCAGGTACTGCCTCAACAACAAGTTCAACTACTTCCGACCTGTCTGCAGCCCCAGCAGGGCCTGTACAGGGCAATAGCCATTTGATTGATGCGACACAGGCACCGGGTGGTTTGGCTATGGCATCCAATAACGGAATTGACCCACCAGGGCAAAACAAGCCATGGAATACCAATCATGGAACAGGCACCGAACTGAAGGGGATTATTCCCGATGTTATTTATGATCCAGGCAAGGTAGCAAGTGCAAATTACCCAGCGACGGCCGGAGGCTCTATGCATGATATACATGGAACCGTGGTGAAGGCAGATCTTTTTGCTGGTGATGATACAATGAAATATTTCGATAGCCCAAGTGGCCAGCTGTTTCAACTTGATGCCTACCGTGAGGCAGCAAACCGCATCTCGGGATTTGTGACTGAAGATATTTACACATATACTGTAAATACAGGTGGAGTCCCGCTGGGGAATTATGTCGCACTCAAAACCGGTAATGCCGGTCATGGGAGGATGGGCACACTCCAATGGGCAGACGTTGATTATAATATCGAGCATAGTATACCGATGTATGGGTTGGTCAGATTGTTGTTGCCGACATCAGCTACGGCTAATACAGAGACAATTTGTGGCAGTTCAGTGACCAAGTATACCATTGATCATGACCCATTTTCCTCAAGTGGATACCACTCCCCGCAGGGAAAGCTGATCGTTTATGGAGGGGCGCTCATAGATTTTTATGATGATTCGACAGATGATGATGTTTATGATCCCACTACAGAGAGATTACTAACTCAGCAAGAGGCACTTACGTTCAAAATAAATGCTGATAACCCATTGAATTTCAATCCGGTGATGGACGGACACACTCCCCGGACAGGCCACACAGCACCTTCTTCTGATTATAGACGGATTGACACTTATCCAGACGGTGCACCCAGTTGGAATTTAACCACTGATGCGATGGCTTCTGGCGATGGAATTATGGATATGATCTGGGATGTCTGGAATGTGGGGGTGAATTGGAGCTTTAATGTGTACAATCCAGCGACACCCGATTATGTCCCCACCGCTGGTCCTTTTAGCTATAAGGACTGGATGACGCAAGAGTCTCCAGCCAAAGTGACTCGAACCTCGACTGCGACACCCGCGTCATCCAACAGCTGGACTGCTACAGATAAGACCCGAATGCATACGCTACTGGATTATTACGTCCGCACAACTGCGGCCGCGAGTAAAAACACGTGGTATACGACAGGAACTGTCTCGCTGACTGATATTGAAGCGAATTATAAAAACTTTTATATCGATTCAGCTGCAGATCTGAAGAAAAATGAGCCATCATCAGCGGATTTATACCACGCCTTTCTACCCAGTGGATATGTACATGGTTGGAAAAGGGCAATGAAGGTGACCGGTTTAACTGCTGAGGGCTCTGTAACAGGGGAAAGTATTTGGAATACCGACTTGATTGGTTCCGGCTCCCCTTTTGAAGCAGATAAGAATAAATATTTTTACGTGACTGGTGTGGGCGATACGGCGAAAATCGACAAGGATTTTGCTGATATTCCTGCGGAGATGTATGCCGGAGGCTTGGTAGACATGCATCATGCTGTCAATACATCTGGCGTGGTTTACACGCCAGGCCAGCTTGAACTGGAACAAAAAAATATGGGACAGGATGCGTTGCAGTATATCAATGGGATCATTATTACAGGGTACGGTGTGTTCATGAAAAATGAGGCTGGAGCGGATGCAAGAACAGTCATTGCTTACGATGATACCTCCATTGATAACCTTCCAACGAACAAGCCCACCATTACCATTGGTAGAAAGTATTGGCAGGAATTAAAATGAGCTGTTTTTCATGTTTTATCACGGCCATAATAGTTGTCATTTCTTTTGATCTCAGTGTTGCCCAAGCTGCTACTTTGTATCAATGGTACGATGATTCAGGACGACTTCAAATTACTGACGATTTCTCTAAGGTTCCTGCTAGTGAAAAACAGATGGCGGTTCGGGATGTTCCTGCGCTTGAAACAACATCTTCTTCCGGTGGGTTTGTAAAGATGGATGGCAAAGCCTTGTATGAAAGTAAGTGTGCGGCATGCCATCTTTTTGGGGTGAAAAATCGAGATGGAAAAGAGGGGTTAGGGTGGACTCTTCTTGATGAAAAGACAGGGGACACACGACCTTTTGAAGAGATTTTTTTTAGGCTCCGCAAAGCAGCAGATGGAAGGACAGATATGCCATATGTTAATGTCTCTAATGATGAATTAACGAAGGTTGCGCGTTATCTGATCAAGAAATCAAGCTCAAAATAGATGTTCGGATCGTATTGATTGTTGATGCTTTCGTTTACAGCTATGAAATTATTCAGGTTTATCAAACCTTGAGTATTTCGTGCCTAAAGACGTTTTTATATAAAGCTAACACTTGACAATATCTCTTTAGATAAGCTAAGTTGCGTTTATATGTGTGAGTAGAACATCAACTTAGGAGGGCAAGTGGGCCTTTTTTCACGAAGTAATGAAGGATTAATTGGCATAGATATCAGTGCGACAGGCGTGAAGCTTGTGGAGCTTGGGCATAGTCGTTCCGGCTATGAATTAAAATCTATGGCAATTGTTCCTCTGCCTCGAGATGCAATCGTTGAAAATACCGTGATTGATTCGATGGCAGTTTCACAGGCATTACTGGATGCAATAGAAATCGCACATCCTTCTACTCATAAAGCTGCCATTTCGGTGTCTGGCAATGCAGTGATTATTAAAACAGTGACGATGCCAACTACCACTGAGTTTGATCTGGAAACTCAAATTGAATTTGAAGCTGATCAACATGTTCCATACGATATCGATGATGTTTATCTTGATTTCCAAATTTTGGGTGAAGTGCCGGGTAATCCAGATGAAATGGAAGTGGTGTTGACCGCATGCAAACGGGAAGTGGTTGATGATTATCAACTGGTCTTAAGTGAGTCCGGGATCGAAACAACCTGTGTTGATTGTGCTGTTTTTGCACTTGAAAATGCAATGGAAATCGCAGAAAGTAAAGAAGAGGTTGCTGTTGACGCTTTTGAGGATGAGGCAACTCCTGCAGTTGCATTGGTGAATATTGGAGCCAATCTGATTAATGTGAACATTATGATTAATGGTCAAATGGCATTTGTTCGTGATCAATTTTATGGTGGTCAGAATTTGACCGAAGAAATACAGAAAGAGCACAATGTAAGTTATCAGGCTGCAGAAGAGATGAAACTCGAGCATTTTTCAGAGATTAGTTCTGAGGCGATGGAACGTTTTTATGTGGGGCTAACCTCTGAACTTGTTCGGTCATTGGATTTTTATGCTGCAAATCATGCCGAGCACCCGGTTCAGAAGCTGTTATTGAGTGGTGGCAGTGCAATGATTCCCGATATTGCCAATGAGCTTGAGCAGCGTCTTGGCATTGAAGCTGAAGTGGTCAATCCATTTTTGAATGTCAAGGCTTCTTCCCGAAAATTTGATGTGGATTATTTGAATAGGATCGGGCCGTCCATGATGGTTCCCATTGGACTTGCTATGCGGAGTTTTGACAAATGATTCGCATTAACCTTTTACCCTACCGGGCACAGCGTCGCCAAAATCAAATTATTCAGCACCTTGTAATACTATTGGGCTTAATAGCAATCACTGCCAGCATGCTGTTTTTTGTTGATGTATATAAAACATCTGAATTGACAGCATTGGAAGATGAATTTAGTAGTTTAAAAGCGCAAAATGATGTTTTGAAAAAGAAAATTGGTAAAATTCGTAACCTGGATAAATTGCGTGCGGATGTAGAGCGAAAGCTGGCGTTGGTTGATAAGCTTCAGGAAGGAAGGTTTCACTCACTGGTAACATTAAATGGCCTTGCTGAAGTGATTCCTGAAAATGTATGGCTAACGAGTATTGCTGACACTGGTGAAAGTTTGGCGATTAGTGGCTTAGGAGAGAGTAATAAGGCGGTTGCAAATTTCATGAGGGCGTTGGATCAGTCACCATTTTTTGCAAATGTCAGCCTGAAAACGATTACTCGCACACAGGCAGGGAATGTTCCAATTCGTCAATTTAGTTTAACAATGAGTCGTGTGGAAGAAGAAAAGGTTGAATCGACTAAAGGGGAGGGAGCATGAACCTTGATGCTTTAAACCTTGATGCACTAAGGCCTGTTCTCCCGCTTCCTTTATGGCAAAAGCTTGTTGCGCTTGCGGTTATTTTTGTGCTAATGCTGGTTTCTTATCTTTATATGGGCTGGATGCCGTTACAAGAAAGTATCGAAACTCAGCAGGCACAGGTTGAGATGCAAAGGATTACGCTGAAGCGAAATCAGATGTTAGCAAGAGACTTGCCTAAAAAGCGGGAAGAATTTGCCAAGTTAGAAAAGCAGTTGAAAGTAGCGCTTAACATGTTGCCAAAACAGTCGCAGATTCCTGATTTACTGGAGAATGTTTCCTGGGCAGGAAAAGACTCGGGCCTTGAATTCAGCGTTTTTACGCCGCAGGGTGAAAATGTTAAACAAATTTATGCGGAAGTTCCCGTTAATATCAATGTGACTGGGAGTTATCGACAGCTTCTTACATTTCTCAAGCGTGTCGGTGAGATGTCTCGGATTGTTGCCGTAAAAAATTTAACCCTCTCACAGGGGAAAGCGGGCGGTTCGTTGTCTATTAAAGGAAATGTTATGACATATAGATTTGTTGAGACCAGCACAAAAAAGAAGCCAGGTAAAAAATGATGAAAAACTGGAAACAAATTGGGCTCCGGGAGGCAAAAATGATGTTTAACCACGGAGATATTCAAAAATCGAGGGTGTTTTCTCTTAAAAAGTTGAATGGTTACCTGTCAAAAACAGGGTTTGTGTTTGTAATGGCTTTGTTATTGCCATCCTTTGCTGGTGCTGCCCAAATTAATAAAGTTTCGTTTATGGATTCCGAACAAGGTGATGTTGTTCGGGTTGAGGCTGATGGCGCGCTTGAATATCAGGTGTTTGATTTAGATGGCCCACCAAGGATGGTGCTGAACTTTCCGAATGCCTCAATCAGTGGTGATGTAGATTCAATGCGTCCGAATGGTATGGGTGTAACAAGTCTGTTTCCAGTCAAGAGTGAAGATGGTGTTCGGCTTGAAATAGGTCTGAGTGAGATGATGACTTATCATATTGAGGATGCGGATAATGGTTTGATTATACGCTTTTCTCATGCTGATGCAGAAGATGATCAGCCAGTCACTGCTGCGAAACTTAAAGATATTGAGGTGCGTGATAAAGGCTCTATCACTGAACTTGTCTTGCGTGGTGAAAACATGGATGCAAGTCACAACGCATTTTTGACAAATCAAGACCAGACTTTGATTCTTGATTTTTGGGGTGCATCTTCGATGTTGCCAAAAGAGTTTTATCAATACTCAACGCAGCGTATTAAAAATGTAACTGTGGGTGAGGCTGAAGGGCGAGTGAGGTTGGTTGTTGGGTTACTTCCCGGTGGAGAAATGAATCAGCAAATTGATGTTGAACAGGGGCAGTTAACAGTACGTTTTGGTCATGTTGCACCGAAAAGGAAGGCTGTAGGCGTAGTTGTTGAAAGTGTGGATTTTCAACCGGATGATCGCATTGCGCATATCGTCATTCGTACGGATGTAACGAATCCTGTTGTGAATATTAATGAAAAAGATGGCAATGTGGTCATTAACATTAAGAAAGCTCAATTGGCCAGTGGGCAGGAGCGTTCACAGGATGTGCGGGCATTTCCAGGGCCAGTTAAGCAGTTAGATAGTTATGTGATTGATGATGCGGTTCGAATTGTGGGTCGTCTTCGTGGAAAGGTGAATGTAACGTCATTTCAGCAAGGCAATGTACTCACCATTAATTTAGAACCGGAAGATTTGTATTTGGCGAGAAGTGGAAGTACGACGAAAGATGAATTTGCTTATTCGGGTCAGAAAGTCACATTTGATTTCAAAGATATTGATATCCGTAATGCATTAAAATTGATATCTGAAATGAGTGATCTGAACATTATTATGTCCGATGACGTTACGGGTTCATTAACCATGCGCCTGGTTGACGTTCCATGGGATCAGGCTCTTGATTTGATTCTGTCTGCACGGGGGCTTGGCCAGGAAAAAACAGGTAATGTGATGCGTATTGCACCTGTTGAAGTTTTGCGTACTGAGTATGAATCAAAGCTACAGGCACGCAAGGGTTCGGAGCAATTGGAGCCGCTTATCACGGAATTTGTTACGTTGAGTTTTGCGAAAGTAGTAGATGTGAAAGCGATCTTGGAAGGAGCTTCTGCAAATGCAACAAAAGGCGGAACGACAACTACAACTGCTACAGGGGATAGTAGTTCCTCAAGCACAGAAACAAGTGTAGGCATACTTTCTCCAAGAGGCAGTTTTCTTGTTGATGAGCGTACAAATACATTGATTATTAAAGATACGCAGAATGCAATAAATAGTATTAAACGTTTAATCGCAACGATTGATACGCCTGTCCAACAGGTTTTAATCGAGGCAAGAATTGTTGAGGCTTCAGATAGCTTTCAACGTGAAGTTGGTATTAGTTGGGGAGGTTCATTTAACGACACACCCAATAACGCATTTCCAAGTTCTGTTACAGTCGCAGGGTCTGCCGTTGGTACAAAGTTGGTTGACTTGCCTGCTGCAGTAGCTTCAGGTAGTGGTGGTGCTATAAGTGTGGCACTGGGCTCGCTTTCCGGGGCGTTAAATCTGGATTTAGAATTATCAGCGGCAGAAGCTGATGATAAAGTTAAAATTATTTCAAATCCTCGTGTTTTAACAACAAATTTGAAAAAAGCAGTGATTGATCAAGGTACTGATATTCCATTCACTTCGGTAAGTCAGAATGGTACAAATGTACAGTTCAAGAAAGCTACGTTGGGGTTGGAAGTGACACCACAAATTACAGCAGATAAGCGAGTTATTCTTGCAATAGTAGTTACTAAAGATAGCCCAACATCTACAGCTGTAGGTACAGATGCAAACGTGTTAATTAGCACAAAACGAGTAGAAACCGAAGTATTTATGGATAATGGTGAAACCATTGTAATTGGCGGTATTTATACAAGGGATGAGACTAGAAATGAAGCGGGTGTTCCACTATTGAAAGATATCCCATTGTTGGGCTGGTTGTTTAAAAAGAAGAAAGTTGTCGACAACCGAACCGAACTTTTGGTCTTTTTAACACCGACAGTGGTTGAATCTACAGGCTCACATTAATTAGAAAAATAGCAGTATGGTATTGGTTGGTCCGATGGGATCGGGAAAATCAACAATCGGGCGGCAACTGGTAGATCAGTTTGTCGCCCGAATTCGTATGGTATTTGTGGATTTGGATGAGGTGATTGTTGGTAAGGCTGGAAAGTCAATTCCCCGAATATTTGAAGAAGATGGAGAGTGTGTTTTTCGAGCACTTGAGAGTGAAGGGCTTGAGATGTTAACTGCTGACTCTGAATCCAAAGTGATTGCAACCGGCGGTGGCGCGGTGTTGAGTTCTCCTAATCGCGAGCGGATGAAAAAGGCAGGGCCAATTATCTGGTTGGATGCATCGCCGGAAGTGTTGGCAGCAAGGACAGCAAATGATCCGAATCGACCATTGTTGAAAGACGTAGATCCACTACAGAAAGCACGGGAACTTGATCGGCAGCGCAGACCTGTTTATGAAGCATGTGCAGATTTCAGAGTCGATACGTCATTATTGAGTGTAAATGAAGCAGTGGAAGAGATAGCTGGTTTTCTGTCAGAGTATGCGGATGAGTGATTTGAATATTTACCATGTTGATTTGGGTGAACGTTCATACGACATTCATATTGAATTTGAATCTCTGGCATCAATTGGTGAGGCGATTAGGAAGCTGTTTACAGCGCCCTCACGTTGTTTGATTGTAAGCAATGACGTGGTGGCACCCCTTTATCTTGAAACGGTCAGGAAAAGCCTGGAAATATCTGGCTGGCATGTCGAAACATCTGTCTTACCTGATGGTGAAAAATATAAAAACATAGCAACTTGGATGCAGGTCATGGATAGCTTGATGACATGCAAGCTATCAAGGAATGAACCGATTATCGCGTTGGGCGGTGGTGTGGTGGGTGACATGACTGGTTTTGCTGCATCCTGTTATCGGCGTGGCATTCCCTTTGTTCAGGTTCCTACAACGTTATTGGCACAGGTTGATTCGAGTGTAGGTGGCAAGACCGCGATTAATCATCCGCATGGTAAAAACATGATTGGAGCTTTCTATCAACCTCGATTGGTCTGGATCGACCCGAGTGTATTGAAAACACTCAAAATTCGTGAATTGCGTGCGGGTGTTGCTGAATTGATTAAATATGGCTTGATCAGAGATGCTCAATTTTTTAGTTACCTTGAAGAAAATGTACGGCAGCTTTTAGCCTTGGATTCGAAGCTTGTATCCCAAGTGATCCTGACATCATGTCGTCATAAAGCTGAAGTGGTGATGGCTGATGAAACGGAACAGGGCATGAGAGCACTGTTGAATCTTGGCCATACTTTTGGCCATGCGATTGAGTCAATGACACATTACACTCGCTATTTGCATGGTGAAGCGGTTGCATTGGGAACGCTGATGGCAGCCCGGCTTTCTCATATGCTTGGACACAGCGCTGAAAATCTTGAACCGCGTATTAAACGCCTTTATGAGGCAACGGCTTTGCCTACTATAATCCCGAGATTTGAAGCGGATGAGTGGCTTGATGCGATGGGACATGATAAAAAGAATGTTGGCAGCAGGATTCGTTATATACTTTTGAAAGAGATTGGGGATTCATTTATCGCTGAAGATATCACGGATGAGAATATAAGAACGCTTATCGTCTCTTATTTGTAACCTTCTTAGGAGCCGCAGAAAAAAGGCCGCCTGTTTGTTTTAATAAACTGGCGGTCTTTTATTTTTAAGCTAGTAGGTTTAGTCGTCGTTAAGCATACCGAACATAGCTAATAGATTCTGAAAGAGCAGGAAGACATCCAGATAGAGTGTCAGTGCTGCAGAAATATATTCGTTATTAGGATAGTCGCGAAGAATGTTTGATGTGTCATAAAGGATGAAGGCCGAGAAGAGTAAAACACCCATGCCGCTTAGTGCCAGTTGCAAAGTTCCTGATTCAAAAAAGAAATAATTCGATAGACCCAGTACAATCATGGCAATAAGCCCTGTCCAGACAAAACCCTTCAGAAATGAGAAGTCTTTACGGGAGTAAAAGACATAAGCTGTAAGCGATATAAATGTAACAGCGGTGGTCATAAATGCCTGTGTTACAAGCATACCGGACTTCGCAGATACCATGCTGACCAGTGGCGCGATTGCCATACCAGTTAAAGCACCAAAACCAAGGAGTGCGGCAAAGTTGATGCCAGCCATATGGCGAACCGCTTGCACAGCAAAAATTCCGCCGATCATGGCAAAAAGCATCATAAATGGATGTTCATACGGAAAAGCGAGTCCCATAGAAAAATAGGCACCAGCACTGCCAGAAGCAATGCATAAAGCCAGCATGCCATAAGTTTTTCCTAAAAATGTGATCCGGTCATCGGTTTGAACGACGGGAGCTGTTAAAGGCGATTGCATAAGAGACCTCTCAATTGTTTAAGTAAAACAGCATGTTAATTTGCATGCTTTGTTGCTGTGCGTCAAGGTAGATGATGTTTGTTTGGGTCTATGACTTCGGCATCAATGATGACTTGGCCACTTTTTCTTTGTTTTGATAGCTGCGCAGAGATGATCCAACGACTTAGATAGTCCCTGACCATAGGTATTAGGAGAACAAAGCCAATAAAATCGGTAAGGAAACCGGGGATAAACAGTAATACACCTGACATTGCAATCATGATGCCATGCAACATCTGCTCAGCAGGTGGTTGGCCTTGATTTATAAGCTCCTTGGCCTGAACGAGGGTGCGCATGCCCTGGTGACGGACAAGTATGCCGCCCAGTGCTGCAGTCAGAAGACAAAGCGCGATTGTGGATAGGCCTCCAATGCCGGACCCAACCTTAATGAGCAGATAAAGTTCGGCAAGTGGAAGTAAAACAAACAGTGCAAAAACAAATTTAAACATAACGAATGTATGGGGTCTGTTGGGCGAAATTACAAGCCTTAAATTTGAATGTGTTAAATGTCAGGTTCAGGAATTAACCGCGTTGTTTACGATGGCAGGCAAAGACTTGCCATCGTGATGATCCCGGTTTGCATGGCTTTTTCGTCAATATCAAAACAGGCATGATGCAAGGGATAGCGTGTGGCAGGGGTGCTGCCAGTACCAAGGCGCATCAGACAACCTGGGGCATGTTGTAAAAATTCCGCAAAATCTTCGCCACCCATTGAAGGCTGATCAATATCCACAATCGGAATGCCGGGAGCGTATTTGTTTAGAGCCTGGCGTATTCCTTTAATGGCATTGGGGTTGTTTTCCAGTATGGGTGTGCCATAACGCATATGAAAACTTGCTGTTGCGCCCCAGGTTTCGGCAGTTTGGCGGATGATATGATCCATACGGGCTCTGATTTCTTCATGGGTTGTTGTGTTAAGGCTGCGAACGGTGCCTGAAAAACGTACTTTGTCTGGCATTACATTGGCCGCATGTCCGGCGTTGATTTGACCAATGGTCAGGACTGCGGGATGCATAGGATCCACCCTGCGGCTGATAATATGGTGAAGTGCCTGAACGATATGGCTGGCAATTAGGATGACATCAATACATTCGTGAGGACGGGCGGCGTGACCGCCACGGCCTGTGATTTCAACTTCAAACATATCGGCTGCTGCGCACATGACGCCGTTTTTCAATCCAATACTGCCTGCTGGGAGATAAGGGTAGACGTGCAGAGCATAGGCCCGGTGTGCTTGGATTCCATCAAGCACGCCATCTTTTAACATCGCAGCAGCACCTTCGGTGATCTCTTCCGCAGGTTGAAAAATAGCGACAACATTGTAGGGGAGTTCAATGCTCAGTTTTGACAGTAGCATGAGGGTGCCAAGTAATATGGCGGTATGGGCATCGTGGCCGCAAGTATGGGAAACACCATTGATCTTGGATGCATAGTCACACTGTTTGGCGTCCTGGATGGGAAGTGCATCCATATCGGCTCGCAGGAGAATGGTTTCGGTTGTTTTAATTGATGGGCTTTTGTTGGATGCAAGTGTGGCAATAAGGCCATGGCCACCCAGGTTTTTTCGAATACTGCAGCCAAGTTGCATGCACTGTTTTTCAATGAACGCGGCAGTATTTTTTTCTTTGCCTGAAAGTTCCGGATTTTGATGAAGATGTCGTCGTATTGCGATGATATCTTCCATGATCTCATCGGTCATATGTTCAATTTTTTTTGCTGTAATCGTCATGAATTTAACTCCATCCATCTTCCTCGTGCATATGTCTGACTACATTTTCCAAATTTTTAGTTTTTTTAAACAGATGGCGCTGACGCGTTGCACCATCGCCGGAGTTTTTCCATGTGTGTAATCGTTCTTTTATCAGTTCTAAATCTTCACTGTGCGCACCATGATCAGCGAGCCAGTACAAACGCTTTTCAAGCCAGATTAACAGAGAAACAGGCTCTTCACTAACAGGATCAATGATTTCAGCTTGCATACCATAACGACATGCGCGCCAGCGATTTTCCCTAATCAGTGAAGGGTGTACTTTTTTTCCGAAATCAGTTTGTATGGCAGCCATAGATTCAGCGCGAACGTAGGCAATGTAGGCGGCTGTATCATTTTTGTTGGCAGGCATGTCGCCGATGCGAATTTCCAAGGTACCAAAATCCGGATGTGGGCGCATTTCCCACCAGATATCACGCACGGAATCAATACTGCCGGTAGCCAGAAGGCGTTCGGCGCAGTGTTCAAAGTCTTGCCAGTTCTGAAAATAGAACGGCATGCCACCTTGACTCAAACCTTCGAATATTTTTATACGGCTGGAGGAGAGGCCTGTATCATCTCGTTGCCAGAAAGGTGAGTTGGCAGATATAGCAAGAAATATGGGTGAGATGGGAAGAAGCTGGTTCATCACATGGATGCAGGTATCACCATCGGGCATACCGATATGTACATGCACACCAAAAATATTAAACCGATGTGCCATCCATTGTAGCCGCTCAAGAAGTTTGTGGTAGCGAGGGTCATTGGAAACATGCTGATCCCGCCATCGGGAGAAAGGGTGCGTGCCTGAGCTTAGAAGCGTGGCATTCATTGTGGAGAGATGATCGACGACCTCTTTTTTCAGACTGGAAAGTTCATCGATGCATGCATGTGTTGTAAAGTGAATATCTGTATTGATTTCAATGGTTGATGTGAAAAGTTCCTGTTTAATTCTTGGTGTGGCAGGAATACTTTTTAACAGTTCGGGTGCGACCGGGATCTGTTTCCCATTGTTAACATCAATCGTGATCCACTCCATTTCGACACCGGTTGAGCCGGGGGTGGATGTTTTAAACGGAAAACGGTTTGTCTGATCGGTTACCATCAATGATAAGTATAGCCGTTATCCGGTGAATTGGTTGGGAAGCAGAAGGTAGCTAAAGCGATGCTTCTATCTGTTGGTGTTTTAACCATGCATCCAGGGCCCGTTGTATGCGGTTTGCACGCTCATGTTTGCCAAGTTGATGCAGTACGTTAATAAATTTTTGCCGTGTGTCTGAGGCTGGGTTCAGTGCGAGACTTTTTTGATAACTTTCTATCGCAAGGTTGTATTTTTTATGGTGGGCTTGGATATCACCCAAAATATTCAGGCATGTTGAACACTTTGGTTGAAGCTGTATGGCTCGGTAAGCATGTTTAAATGCTAATTTGGATTCGCCTTGCTGTGTTAAAAAACGGGCGTAACGAATGTGAGCAAAACCATTGAGTGGGTCGGCTCGAAGGGCCTGTTTATACCATTGTCGGGCAGGTTTAATATGGTTTGCCTTTTCCTCTAATTCAGCCAATAAATAACGGGGCGTAGCCTCGTTCCTAAAACGTTTTGCAGCTTTTTCAAGCAGTTTTTGAGCTTGAGAAATATTTTTTTGGGCGATGTAGATATTGGAGAGGTTCACAACAGTGGGAAGATGCCAGCCGAGTGCCATATTTTTTTTGTAGAGTTCTAACTCTTGCTCATTGTGAGCTGCCTTGCGTAATAAAAGGGCCAGGTTGTAACGTGCATGAAGGTTTTTGGGGTGAGATATAAGTTCTAATTCAAATGCGCGCCTCGCCTCAGTCCATTGTGCATTTTCAAGATGTTGATAGGCCTTTTCCATTTGCGTAGCTGCAAATGTTGCAGCCGGAAGTAGCAGCATCGAAAATGCTGCGATCGAAAATGCCTGGCCCACAGCAAAAAACAGGGAAGAAAGTTTAACGATGCGCAGGGGTGTTCCCCATATTTCCGGTGGTTAACAGTGCTTCTTCCATCTTTTGTTGTTTCTCTTTTTTTGATAGAGGAATTTCGGGTTTTTCTTTCATCAGCTTCCAGGGATTGCGTCTTAGGTCGCTTGACAGTGTTTCGAGATTTTCTGATGCTTTTCGAAGCTCAAATATCATCCGGTAAAGATTTTCGCGATTATCCAAAATCGCAGCATTACTGTTTTCAAAAAAATCTTTTCCTGCGGACACAGTCGATGGAAGCTGCCGGCTCATTTTTGAAATTTCCTTTAATATAGCTGGTAGTTTTTGATTTAGTATTTCACTGGTTTTGTTCAGGTTGCGAATCGTTGAGCGAAGGTCTGACCGGTTTTCTTCAACGACTGCCGTGAGTTGTTCCACGGTCTGGTTGGTTTTTGTCAGCAGATTTTTGAATGAAGATGTTTCATTTTCATCACTGAACATGTTTGCAAATGTCTTGCTTAAATCTTTAATGTCATCTGTGATCTCAGATGACTTGGCAATGAATGTACTGATATCAGCCGCAGGATTAGAAGGGATCGTTGCGCCATCGGGTAACCATTCGGTGTCACCGGGATCTGCTTTTAAGGAAAGGTTCTTTTCACCTACAAGACCACGGCTGATAATGGATGCACGGGTGGAGGCTGGAAGCCGGACATCAGGATTGAGTGCTACACGCACAACTGCCCGACTGTTTTTGAGGAGGATCTCCTGAACGATACCAACTTTAACGCCTGCCATGAGTACAGGTGATTGTACATTAAGGCCAAGCAGATCATCAAATTCGGTTTCAACAATGTGGGTATCCTGTTTAACCCAGATCATATCGCCAATACGCCCTGTCGCGAAACCAATTAACATTAGGGTAACAAGAACAAAGGCTCCAAGTCTGGCTTGTTGATTCATCGTTTTACTGCCTCCTCTATATCTTTACCCCAGGCGCTACAGTTGACAGGCCCTTCAGCCCGCCCCTCTATAAATTGCCGAAGCACAGGATCCTGATCAGAGTCTAGTTGATCGGGGGTGATTTGACGATGTATCCGGCCATGGCAGAGCATGGCGATATGATCGCTGATCATGGCAGCACTTTTCATGTCATGGGTAATGCTGATAATGGTAGTGCCTGAACCTTTGTGCAGCCTGACAATCAATCGATTGATGACATCTGACATGATCGGATCCAGCCCTGTGGTGGGTTCATCGAGAAATACAATGTCAGGTTTGTGGCAAATGGTACGGGCGAGACCCACGCGTTTGGCCATGCCGCCAGAGAGTTCAGAAGGCATCAGGTCTTCAATATTGGGCAAACCAACCCAGGCCAGAACTTCACTGGCTCGTTCGCGAGCCGTGTTTTTGTTTTCGCCATGCCTAAGCAGTGCAAAGGCAACGTTTTCCCAGACTGGAAGCGAGTCAAAAAGAGCGGCTCCCTGAAACAGCATGCCAACACGCCGCATGCGTTTGAGTTGTTCTTGCTGATTCAGTGCCAGCCAATCTTCACCATCAACAAGAATTTCGCCAGAGTCGGGTTTTAATAAACCCAGAATACACTTGATCAAAACGCTTTTGCCTGTTCCTGACATACCAATCACGGTCATCGATTTGCCGGGCATGATGTCGAGATCAACCTTATCAAGGATGACTTTATCTTCGAAGCGTTTGCTTAAACCCCGGATTTTGATGCGTGGTTGTTCGATATTCATCTATAAATCCTTCATCCGAACATCCAGGCGGTCAGGAAGTAGTCAAAAATAAGAATACTCATACAGGAAATCACCACCGCACGCGTTGTAGCTTTGCCTACACCTGCAGCGCCACCCTTGCAGTTAAATCCTTCTGTACATCCAATCACACCGATTAACATGCCAAAAAATGCAGCTTTGACCAGACCTGAATAAAAGTCTTTTAACTCCATGAATTCTGTTGATTTTTCAAGGTATACAGCGGGGTTTTGGTCAAGCATAAAAACACTGATGGCATAACCACCATAGATACCAATAAAATCGGAAACAACGACCAGCAGAGGCAACATAAGCGTTGCAGCAATCACACGTGGCATAATGAGGTAACGCATGGGGTTGGTTGAGAGTGTCCATAAGGCATCAATCTGCTCTGATACACGCATGGTACCAAGTTCGGCAGCAAATGAAGCGCCAATGCGCCCGGCGACCATAAGCCCGACCAGAACCGGGCCCAATTCGCGTACCATGGAGAGGGATACAACCACAGCAATCATGCTTTCAGCCGCAAAACGGTGAAAAACAATATAAGACTGAAGTGCCAATACCATGCCGGTGAACAGGGCGGTTAACAGGACAACAGGCAGAGACTGCACACCAACCTCTTCTGCCTGATTGAGAATGAAACGGGGATATCGGGGTGCTGTGAAAATAAGTTTTGCAACTTGCCCTAACGTTGATGCATAGAGGCCGAGCTGAGTCAGGAGTGCTTCAAAAAGGGCTCCGAAGGATTGTAAAAATTTCATTGTTTGATTGTCCGAAAGACTCTCTGGTCAATGCCAGTAAAAAGTTCGTAAGCGATGGTGTCAATGGATTGCGCAACATCGACAGCGCTTTGTTGTGCTCCCCAAAATTCAACAGTATCGCCGGGTTTGAGAATTTTATGTGTGCAATCAATAAGACAGAAATCCATACAAATGCGCCCCACGATTGAGAAGCTGTCCCCCTCATGAAAGGCGAGCCCCTGATTTGAAAGATGGCGGGGCAAGCCATCCCCATAGCCCAGACTGATGACAGCAATGTGCATGTGCTTGGGTGCGGTGAAACTAGCGCCATAAGAGAGGCTTACACCTTTGGAAATCTGACGTACATGTGTGACCTGACCCGTTAATTGCATCACAGGTTTTAAACCCAGTGGTTCCTGTGGTACAGGTTCTGAACCATAGAGTGCAATGCCGGGGCGTATGTAGTCATGGGTTTGTTCGGGTAGTGCTACAAGGCCTGCACTGTTGAGCAGTGAAGATGGCAGTTTAGGGGAAAGTTGCTGACAGGCTTTAGAAAACTCTCTTGCTTGCACGTTGTTAAGAGGATGTTCCGGTGTATCGGCACATGCTAAATGTGACATAATACCAGCAAGCTGAATGTCGTTTTCATGACATAACTTGATCAGTTGAGCCGGATGATCTGCACCAAGGCGTTGCATACCGGTGTTGATTTTGATCCATACTGAATCAGTAAAGCTTGCTGTGTGTAGAAGCTTCACTTGATGTGCGTGAGTGATGACTGGGGTTAAGCGGTGTGAACAGGCTGATTGGGCGTCGTTGGCATCAAAAATACCTGAAAGAAGTACAATGCTTTTAGCCTTAGGGAGTAGTTCACGTGTTTTTTTCCCTTCTTCGGCATCCGTGACGGCAAAGTGTCGACACCCTGCATCAAACAGAGCGGGTGCAATCAGATGAAGGCCATGTCCATATGCGTTGGCTTTTACAACAGCCATAATGTTAGAGCTTTCAGCCCGTTTGTTGAGTAAATCGAAATTATATTTCAAATTTGCAATGTTGATATATGCAGCAGCCGGACGCATGCCGTTAGTGTCGTTGTAAGGGGGGATGACGTCAAAATATTTTATAGGGTCAAACACGGGGCTTTTTTTATGAGTGGATGTGTGGATGGAGGGCTGCATACAAGTTTATCTATCAGAACATCTGACATGTTGATATGTTAATGAGAGATTGATGATGTGGCTGGGTTAACTTCATTCGTTTTCATCAATCACTGATTCAAGATGTGTCAGTGTTAAAATGAGACGAAGTCTTCCTGACTCAGCCATTAAATCATCGGGTTGATGTAACCCGTTGTTTTGAATACTTTCCTGTAAATGTTGCCAATGTTTATGTTGTCCCCATAACTGTGTGCCTGCTGCCAATGGAGAGCGGGATTTGTGTTGCAGAAGTTGTCGTGTGGCACGTTTTTTTAGCAACGTAAGCCGATGTAACCACTCTTTGCGTAGCGCGTGAGCTTCTGTATCTGCCCATGAAGAAGAGCGCAAAGAAGATTCAAGTGTGGAGAAAGGAAGCAGATGCATACATGCCTGCGTTGCTTTCAGACTTTGAGATAGAGCAATCTTCTCTGAAGCGCTGATATGAACAGCGGTAGCCATTTGAGTCAATTCAGGCATGGCCGCAAGATGGGCTGCGTCGCTTGGTTGAAGGCCTGCTTGCGGGGCTGTTTTTAACACTTCCAGATAGCGACTGTTCTCTGCGCCTCCAATCCCCTGTGCTCCGAGTGAGTTGCGAAAATGGCGTAATCCGCGCTGTTGTGTCTGAATCCATGCCATATCAAGATCATAGACGGAACAGAGGCGTAGAAGTTCTTCAGCAAAATACATGATTTGTTCCTGCATGTTTCGCTGAAGATGGGTGGCGATATTTTTATCTGTGACCTTTATCCAAATATTTTCTCGCAAGCTGTCTGCGTCCAGCAGCGTTTTCGCGATCAGTAATGCTTGTACAATGCGATCCGCAGATTGATCCAGTAAACTCTGTAAGTGATGTATGGAGGTCAAACCCATATGGTTAACGATATGACTAGTCGCTTGCGTGTGGATGATGCCTGCCAACAATGGATGTTGCTGCATGACATGAGAAAAACGACGCCATAACGATGTGGGAAAATAGTTTCTCAAAAGTTCATCAGCAAAACAGCTCTTCATGTGAAAATGTTCACTATCCAAGACATCGCGGATACGGTTTTTTTCATGACCAAGCAGTACCGCCAATTGAGGCTGTAGCGTCAGTGTTTTGTTATCTTCTATATGGGGATCGGTTTGAAGTTCCAGTCGTTTGTCTTCAATGAGTGTATCACGAAGCCTTGTCAGGCGTGGTAAATGTTCATTGGCATCATAGACTGCAAGTGTGAGTGCTCGGGATTGTAGCTGGTTGTTATTCAGGCACTGCTGAGTCACCGTTTCTTCGACCTGTTTAAGAATGCTGTTCCGTTTTGACATCGGCGTATGAATCAGTTCCGGTGTCGAGAATAAAACTTTCAAATTCACTTCGTGGTCAGACATATCCACGCCGGCTGAATTATCAATGGCATCCGTATTGATAATGCCACCATTGTGTGCAAATTCGATGCGGGCCTTTTGCGTGAAACCAAGATTGCCACCTTCACAAACCACTTTGGCCGTTAATTGATTTGCATCAATACGAACATTGTTATTGGCCGGATCCTGAACCTCATGGTCGGTCTCATCGCTGGCTTTGACATAGGTACCAATGCCGCCATTGTAGAGTAGATCAACGTTTGTTTTTAATAAGGTCTGGATCAGTGCCTCACCCGAGAGTGAGCCTGATTTAATACCCAATGCTTTGCGTGCTTCTTCGGAGAGCGCGATTGATTTTGAGTTCCGTTGAAACACACCGCCACCGGGACTGATCAGTTGTACATTGTATTGATCCCATCCCGAAGCGGCTTTAAACAGACGCTGGCGCTCAGCAAAGGCTTTTTTTGCATCTGGATCAGGGTCGAGAAAGATGTGGCTGTGATTAAAGGCTCCGATAAGCAGTATGTTAGGGTTGAGTAACATGCCATTACCAAATACATCGCCACCCATATCACCAATGGCAACAATCCGAATCGGATCGGTGTAGGCATCGATTCCCATCAGGTTAAAATGGTGAGCAGCACAGACCCATGCACCACGGGCAGTGATACCAATAACCTTGTGATCGTAACCATAGCTACCACCACTGGCAAACGCATCATCAAGCCAGAAGCAGGCAAGACGGGATTCTTCATTGGCATCATCAGAGAAGCGTGCAGTGCCTTTGTCTGCAGCAACAACCAGATAAGAATCATCCTGATCATTTTCAGCGATACGAATGCCATCCGGCGCGATGGCTTCTCCATGTACCAGGTTGTCCGTTATTTCCAGAAGCGCCTGAATAAATACACGATATTGTTTTAATACAAAATCCGGGCCTGACCCACCCCGTATGACAAAACCACCCTTGGCCCCTGTCGGTACAATCTGGCCGTTTTTTACTACTTGTGTGGACATGAGGCCCAGCACTTCCGTTCGGAAATCGGCAGGTCGATCTGAGAAACGGATGCCGCCACGGGCGACAGGGCCTGCTCGAAGATGAATGCCTTCAACATGGACACCATGGATAAAAACCTCTCTGTATGGGAGGGGACTTGGTGCAAAATCGAGTAGCTCAGCGTTGATTTTAAAGACAATGGGATCACCAGTTTCACGAACAAAGGCGTTGGTGCGAACGCCGGCTTCAACCAGCTTCTCCAAAGCCCGAAACCAGCGATCATCAGTGAGGTTAAGCACATCAGTCATGGCTTGTTCAAATTCAAGTTTAGCTTGAACAAAGTAGCTGGCAGGCATGGACGGAAGGTGCAGCGCTGCAAAGGTTTGCAGCAGGCGCTCGGAAGCAATGGGGTAACGAAGCATCATGTTTGATAACGGCATGGGTGCCGCATCCGGCATGATCTGAATCAGATGGTTTCTAAGTGCGATGAGGATGCCAACCTGATTGATATCAAGTGTTGTGGTTGTGAGAAGTGCATTGAGTATGTCGTGGTCTGCTTTATCATTGAATACAAATTCCAATCCACGGCGTAATCGTTCCAGATCATCGGGGTGTAGCTCTGTTGGTGTATTGCAACGAATACAATTGATTAATATTGGTTGTTTCTGATGGCCAAAATCAACTACGGCTTCCTGAATAGCAATCAGTCCAAAAGCTTGAATTTTATCAACAAGTTCACCCAGAGGAATGGTTTTGAAGGTAAGGATATGCAATTCAATATTACCTTCTCCACTCTGGCGATGATGTACGCGAACCACGGTTTTATAGTTGGATATGACATAGGATCTGGCCTGAATATCAGCAAGAAATTGAGTCGGTGGGAACAGCTCCTGATACAGTGAGGGAAGGTGTTCAAGCTCTTTGAGTGTCTCAGGCAGGTTGACCTCATTGGCGTGAGCCAACAATATTTTTTTGGCACGGTCTTTCCAGAAAATAATACATTCATTCACAGAGGCCGGAATGCCTGTCAGTTCCGATTGGGCGTTAATCTGAATCGCGAGAATGATGATCCGGTAAGGGCCAATGCCAAAAGATTCTGAACCATGAATGGTCACATGATGTTTCTGAACGCTGGCCTTGATGTGGCTCAGAATGTTTGGACCAAAACGGTTGGCTGGAATCGCAATAAGCAGGTAGTTGAGATCTCCTTTGGCGGGTTTCAAATACGAAGTGGATGTCTGGGTAGGAGAGGTCATGTCAATAATGTTTTTAAGTGGCATGAGCCATTCTTTTGCGGGGATGGAATGCAATAATGGCTTGGGAAGCCTGTCGTAAAGCGTTCTTACTTCCCGGCGATAAAATGCTGAGTGCTGCAAGATTGAGGATTTTTGAAGCGTTTTCCAATGTTGACTGATGCATGGTACCTGACTTGCATTTGTGTGCCGGGCACTGCGGGAAAAATGTCCGATCAGGATAGCATGCCCAAGTTCTCCTTGATGATCATGCCAGCAAATTTGCATGGCTTTCACATTGTCTGCGCTATAAAGGTAGTGCTGGCATGCAGGTAAATGTAGCCATGTTATGCCCGGAGAAGTGGGAAGCTCAATGGCATGGATTTCTTTTTTCAGCCCGGGAGCAATGCGATTCATTGCACGGTAATCCCGTAATATTCCAAGGCGTGTGCCATCGGTCTGTAAAGCAAAAAAGAGATAATTATCCTGATTCATCCAATCCAGAAGATTTGCGGAGGCCTGATCATCAGGCCGAATTTTTTCAATAATAAAAGCGAGTTTTTGCTGCATTTCTTCGAAATCAGATACAGAGAGGTCTACAGCACGAAGAATCGCACTGATATCCTGACACGTTGTTGCACAGTCAGGAACAAGTGTGGCTGAGAGGTGAAGGGCAATAAACATAAAATTATCATCTGACTGTTGATCAGGATGGCGAATATAAACATCACATACTTTTTCATCACATTGCATGGCGGCCACCATGGTGTGCTGGTTGATGGGCTGGATATCACTGCGCAGGAGGTAGCCTTTGATCGCATCAAGGTAAAAGGCCTGATCAGGACAACGAATGGTGACAAGATGGCGGTGAAGCGCACCATGGCTGATGGTGCGAAAGCGCAGATCAATGCGTTTTTTACTGGCGGGTTTGTCAGGATGGGGGAGAAGCTCAAGTGTATCATGGAGTAGCGCTGATCGCAGGCGTTTAGGAAACTCTTCGAGGCCCTGCTGGTGTCTGGCCTCTTCCAGTAAATCCATCAATTGGCGGCGAAGAATTCTCATATGTTTTATTGTAGTCCTTTTTTGCAATTTTGCCCTGACTCTTTCTATCGTCGAAGAAGCAGAGAAGCCATGTAAATTTGACGTTACAGCATCAATCGTCTTACATAAAGGGAGATGTTTTTTTTGGGAGGGCGTGTGACAGCACTTATAGCAGGACATCGTGATCGATTAAGAGAACGTTTTTCTAAAGGTGGCTTCGAGGGATTTCATGATTATGAAGTGCTTGAGTTGCTCTTAACTTATGCCATTCCTAGGGTCGATGTGAAACCGATTGCTAAACGGCTTCTCAAAGTGTTTGGAACGTTGGCAGGCGTCTTTGATGCACCGCTTACAGAGATGAAACAGATTGAAGGTATGGGTGAGAAAGGGGCTGTGTTTTTAACATTGGTACGACAAGTCGAGGTGCGCTATCTGGCTTCAGATTTACCCGGAAAATCGGTGTTTGACCGGCCTGAAAAAGTGAAAGCACATCTCAGACTTCTGGTTCAGGGCCGTGGCATGGAGTGTTTTGGCGCTGTTTTTACCGATCAGCAAAATCGACACGTGGCAACTCAGATTCTTTTTGAAGGTACGGTGGACCGGGCAGCCGTTTATCCACGAAATCTGATGAAACGCGCGCTGGAACTGGATGCCAAAGGACTCATTCTGTTTCACAATCATCCAGGCGGTACACCGCAGGCAAGCGATGAAGATATCAATTTAACCCATCGCATGGCTGAAGCCTGTACACCGCTGGATATCAAGGTGCTTGATCATTTTTTGATTGCTGGAAAAGAGGTTTTATCATTCAAGGAGAGTGGCTGGTTCTGAATATTCAACTAAAATAACTATTTAAAGCGAATATTGACGATTCATAAAAACATGAGGTCTGCCATTCGGATTGTTGTTAGGTTTGCCGGATGACACAAATGATTGCTGGCATTCATGCCGTTAAACATGCCCTTGAAGCAGGTGAACCCATTGACGAATTGCTGATTGAAAAGGGTAAAAAACACCCGCGAATCAATGAGCTGGTTCATCTGGCAAAAAAGGTGGGCATTCGATTTAATTTTGTACCGAAGCAGGCTTTGGAACGGCATGCTAATGGCGTGCCTCATCAGGGTGTGGTGGCACGGTTGATGTCAAAAACACTGCAAAAACACTCTTTTAATGAATGGCTGGAAGCCTTGGATATGGATAGCAAGCCATTGGTGCTGGTGCTTGATCAGGTGACAGATCCGCATAATCTTGGTGCCTGCGTGCGGACGGCCGAAGCAGCAGGTTGTGTTGGCATTGTGATTCCTAAAGATAATGCGGCCGATTTGCATTCACCTGTGGTTGCAAAAAGTGCTTGTGGAGCATTGTCGCGTTTGCCGGTGCTACAGGTCACCAATCTTGTACGCAGTATGAAGGCGATGCAGGAGGCGGGTTTCTGGGTATGTGGTTTTGCTGGTGAAGCCGAGTCTTCGATTTATGAGCTTGAGTTGACAGGTTCGCTGGCGGTAGTGATGGGTTCGGAAGGTAAAGGTATGCGCCGTTTGGTGCGCGAGGCATGCGATCAGTTATTGAAAATACCGATGCCGGGATCGGTAGAATCGCTGAACGTTTCTGTGGCTACCGGTGTTGGATTGTTTGAAGTGGTTAGACAGCAATCCAAACAGTACGTTGGAAAACAGTGAATTTGGTTGTTTGGCGGGTTGTTTGAATTTTTTGTTAAGGTGTTGCGGCTTCTTTATCTTCCACCAGTTCAAAGACCTGCCCACAATACTGGCATTTCCCAGTGCCTTTGCTTAGTTTGATATAAACAAGAGGGTGCTGACCATTATCGGAGCAGGAAACGACAGTTTCTGTTACTTTCATGTGATCTAAAGCCATTATAAATACCCCTTCAGAAGCCTTCAAAAAGGCGCGAATTGTGTGAGATTAGTGGTCTGTGTCAAGTTTTTTAAGTATGGGCGATGAAGCAAGGAGGCAAAATGAGTGCCAGTGATTATGTTCTGATTGAAGGTTTGGAAGTGCGTACGGTCATCGGGATTTATGATTGGGAGCGCGATATTCGCCAGAGCGTTCGCCTTGATTTGAAAATGGCATGGGACATTTCCAAGGCTGCTCAGACAGATGATATTGCAGATACACTGGATTATAAGGCCGTTTCCAAACGGCTGATATCCTATGTGGAAGAATCAAGTTTTGGTTTGATTGAATCACTGGCTGAGGCGTGTGCAAAGATTGTGATTTCCGAATTTGATGTTGCGTGGCTCAGGTTGAAAATGTCCAAGCCCGGAGCTGTTCGTGGTTCCGAAAATGTGGCCGTGGTGATTGAACGGAGTGCATCATCACAGAGGAAACAACCATAATGTCGATTGCTTTGGTCGGGATAGGGTCAAATATATACCCTGAGAAACATCTGGCTGATGCGGCAATTGAGATAAAAAAACAATTTTCTGATGTCTGTTTTTCCAATGTGTACCAATCTGAGCCGGTTGGTATGGAGGGTGAGAACTTTCTTAACGCCTGTTGCCTGATCAGAAATGCACCTGATCGTGGAGCGTTGATTGACTGGTTTAAGTCATTGGAAGACAAACATGGTCGTGATCGTTCTGAAGGCTCATGGAAGCCTAGAACGCTGGATCTTGATTTATTGATGTACGATAAAGAAATTTTAGATGATGATCTGTCTCGTTATCCGCATGTTTATGTGCCTGCTTCGGAACTCATTGATATAGAGATGCCTGTTTATGAAGCCGGTGCGGTTTTAAAAGTCGAACTTCGCTTGTAAAAGCTGAAGCGGGGCATAAAATGCGCTGCTCTTTTTAAATCGCGAATATGGATGGAATGGAATTGGACTGTTTTATTAATTTAGGGGGATGAGATGCACATTGCAGTTCCTGTAGAGACCTTTGCCAATGAAACAAGGGTTGCGGCCACACCTGAAACAGTAAAAAAATATATCGCGGCAGGCTGTGAGGTTTCTGTGCAAAAAAGTGCGGGTTTGGGATCTGATGTCCCGGATGCGTTGTTTGCAGAGGCGGGAGCCAAACTTACAACTTCATTTGCTGACACATGTGCTGCTGCTGATCTGATATTGAAAGTTCGGCCCCCTTCTGAAAAAGAAATGGGCGGAATTAAAAAAGGTGCCGTGATCGCAAGCCTGTTTTCACCTTTCACAAATCCGCTGCTGAATGCTTACAACGATGCAGGTTTGAGTTGTCTGTCGATGGAGATGATCCCACGTATTTCCCGTGCTCAAAGCATGGATGTGCTCTCCTCGCAGGCCAATATCGCTGGTTATAAAGCCGTGCTGCTGGCTTTGGAACATTATAAACGTTTTATGCCATTGATGATGACTGCCGCAGGCACAGTGCAACCAGCCAGGGTGCTGGTGATGGGTGCGGGTGTGGCAGGCCTTCAGGCCATCGCAACAGCACGTCGATTGGGTGCGATGGTAGAGGCTTTTGATGTTCGTGCTGCAACCAAAGAACAGGTTGAAAGTCTGGGCGCAAAATTTGTTGAAGTACCGCTTGAAGAAGGTGTTGATGAAGATTCTGAAGATGCCGGTGGTTATGCCAAAGAGATGTCAGATGCATACAAACAAAAACAGTCAGCACTTATTCATGAACATGCCATCGCTTCTGACATTATCATTACCACAGCGTTAATTCCGGGCAAACCTGCACCGATTCTTATTACGGCAGAGACTGCGAAGGGCATGAAATCGGGATCTGTGATTGTTGATATGGCAGCAGAAATGGGTGGAAATTGTCCACTGACAGAATTAGATGCGGTTTATCAGACAGAGAATGGTGTGACCTTGATTGGTATCAGTAACATCGCGGCATTGATCGCAGCGGATGCAAGCAACCTTTATGCACGCAATATGTATAATTATATTCAGCCGATGATCGATGTTGAAAGCGGCTCGATTGAGCTTGATATGGAAGATGAAATTATTGAAGGTTCGCTTCTTTGTCATGAAGGAAAGGTTTTAAAAACACAGTTTTTTGGCAAGATGATTGCTGATGAAACAGGAGGAAAGGCATGAGTCAGGCTATGATTGATAGCGCACAGGCTGCCACACAAACAGCCCAGAGTTCAGCCGATCCGTTTATTCTTTCTTTTACCGTATTTGTGTTGGCGATCTTTGTTGGTTATCACGTGGTATGGAATGTTACACCGGCACTGCATACACCTTTGATGAGTGTAACCAACGCAATCTCAAGTATTGTCATTGTTGGCGCGATTCTGGCCGCAGGTCCGGTCGAGATGAATCTGGCAACGGTGCTGGGTTTGATCGCTGTTGGGCTTGCCGGTGTGAATATTTTTGGCGGTTTCATGGTGACACAAAGAATGTTAGCTATGTTCAAGAAGCGGCAGTAAGGGGATGATCATGAGTGCAAACATGGTGGCATTGGCCTATCTGATCGCTGCGGTATTGATTATTCTGGCCTTGAAAGGGCTTTCTTCACCTGAATCATCCCGTCGTGGAAATCTCTTTGGTATGATCGGCATGCTGATTGCTGTGCTGGTCACGCTTCAGCTGCCTGGTGTGCAAAACTATGCGTGGATCCTGGGTGCATTGGCCGTAGGTGCTGTGGTGGGTGGTTCGGTTGCACGTAAAATTCCGATGACACATATGCCGCAATTGGTGGCTTTTATGCATTCTCTGGTGGGTTTGGCAGCGGTGTTGATTGCTGTCTCTGCCGTTTATGACCCGGCTGCCTATGGTATTGCTGCTAACGATGGCGGTTTGCATCTGGCGAGCCGAATTGAATTGTTCCTTGGCACGTTTATTGGTGCGATTACATTCACAGCTTCCCTTGTGGCCTTTGCCAAATTACAGGGTCTGCTTTCAGGCACGCCTGTCACATTTAAAGGTCAGCATTTTGTTAATCTGATGCTTGGCATTGTTATGATGATTGCAGGTATCGTGTTCTGTATAGATCCGAGCTGGTCTTCATTCCTGTTGATGTTGGCGATTGCACTTGTTTTGGGGGTGTTGCTGATCATTCCAATTGGTGGCGCGGATATGCCTGTGATTGTCTCGATGCTGAACTCTTATTCGGGTTGGGCAGCTGCAGGTATAGGATTTACGCTTGGCAATAATATGTTGATTATCGCGGGTGCGCTGGTGGGATCATCCGGTGCGATTCTTTCTTACATTATGTGTAAGGCGATGAATCGATCACTTTTCAACGTACTTCTTGGTGGTTTTGGTGGACAGGCAAGTACGGCTGGGGGGGCTGCAACAGCGGGTGATCGTCCGGTTCAGGCAGGCGCGGCTGAAGATGCAGCCTTTTTACTTAAAAATGCCCGCAGCGTGGTCATTGTTCCGGGTTATGGACTGGCGGTTGCCCGTGCTCAGCATGCTTTGAAAGAGGTAGTGGATAGTTTGATTGCTTCCGGTGTGGATGTGAAATTTGCGATTCATCCGGTTGCAGGGCGTATGCCTGGGCATATGAATGTATTGCTGGCAGAAGCCGATGTGCCCTATGATATTGTCTATGAAATGGATGAAATCAACCCAGAATTTTCTGATACGGATGTTGCGCTTGTTCTTGGTGCCAATGATGTGGTGAACCCGGCAGCTAAAACGGATTCAAGTAGTCCGATCTATGGCATGCCCATTCTGGAAGTGACCAAAGCGAACCATGTACTGGTGGTAAAACGTTCTCTTTCGGTTGGTTATGCCGGTTTGGATAATGATCTGTTTTATATGGATAAAACGATGATGTTGTTTGATGATGCTAAAAAAGCATGTGAAGCGATTTTACATGCGATTGATTAATCATCGTCAGTAAAAGTGATTGAAATGGTGTTCGTTTAAATACCTGTTTTGTCCGTTGTTATGATCAGAGAGCGAGTGATTTGCATCACTTCTTCATAAAAGCGATCATTTAGATTCCACTATCGATTTTGACCATCTGATGTTGAGAGGTTGTTATGTTAAATAATAAAACAATTACAGTTCGTTATTGGATGCTGATTCCAATGCTGTTCCTGTCCGTTTCCAGTGCTCATGCTGTGACGATGGAAGAAGTGGAAGGGCGTATGGTAGAAGCCGAACAACTTCGTGCGCTGGAGTTTTCACCTGAACACTATGCTGAGGCAAAAAATGGTCTGGAAAATGCCAGAACTTATCTGGCTTCTGGAAACAATGAACAGGCCCGAAGAGAGCTTGATAACAGCGCGGATCACCTTGCATTGGCAATCAAAACGACCCAGTTGATGAGTAACCAGTTTTCAGGACTTGTTGAGTCTCGGGATCGGATGCAAATGGCAGACCCTGCTTATTTGCGTGATGATCTGGTGAATCGCGCGGAACGTGATTTCAGTCATGTTGTGAAATCTGTTGAAGATGGGGATATGAGAAAGGCTGAAGGGCAGGCAAAAATGGCACTGACGACACTTCGTGCGGCTCAAGTGGTTGCTTCACGTGAGCAGTATTCCCGTCCGATTGCCAGAGATGTTGCAGCAGCCCGAAAAGTTCATGCAAGAAGATACGCTCCAAATACTTTACAGAGTGCAATCACGACTCAGAAAAAAGTTGAAGGCTTGATAAAAGAGAATCCGGATGCTCAGGTGAAGATGTATGCACTTTCTGAACAGGGCAAACAAAAAGCAGAGCGGGCGATTAAGATTGCCAGTATAGGTGATCGACTTTCCAGGAATCCCGCAGAAATTGAGAGAGTCGTTGATGCTGAAGAAGCACGGCTTCGTTTGATTGGTGATTCTTTGGGTATTGATCTTACCAATGCAAAAGATGCCGAACAGCAGGCCATGTTACTTCGACAGGCGATTGATGAGACAGAAAAGAGTTATCAGCAGCAGCTTAAGGATTCGGATAAAGTGATCGAAAGCCTGAATGCCAAACTGGGTACGTATGAAGGTGATCTGGCCAGCATGGCTGAGTTGCGTCGTAAATTACAATTAAAACGCGATGCTGAAGCCAAGATTAAACGCCTGACCAAACTGTTTAATGCGGATGATGTGGAAATTCTTTTAACAACCGATGCTGATGTGATTCTTCGTATGAAAAGCCTTAATTTCCGAAGTGGCAGTGCGGTGATTCCACCGAATACTTATAGCATGCTTGATGGTTCAACTCAGGCGATGGTGATGTTTACCAATCGTGCAGTACGTGTCGAAGGCCATACCGATGCTGTAGGAGCGAATCTCTTTAACCAGAAGCTCTCTGAGCGGCGTGCGGAAGCTGTGAAAACTTATCTGATGGAAAAAATTGAAGGTAAGCGTGTGATTCAGGCTGTTGGGTTTGGTGAAGAAAAACCGATTGCAAACAATGAAACTGCACAAGGCCGGGAAAGAAATCGCCGTATTGATATTGTTTTGCTGGCACCACGCTCATAGTAAAAATTCGAATTTCCTGACTTGGACAGTCTGACTTTTATCTGCTTAACTAAGGGTAAGGTGGTTATTTAAGAACACCGCCCAAAGGAGACGTTATGTTTCTACGTAACAAAAGCACGGGTGATTTGGTTGAAGTGCTTGATTTAACAGCAGTGATGGATCCAAATCAGGAAAGTATCAATGTGACTTTTCATGCGGGTGAAGAGCGAGGTGATCCTGTTGATACTCAAAAATCGACATTGACCTTTCCTTCTGGAGAAACCCTTCCTGTCTGTTGGCTGGATCCTCATTATCGGATAAGTTTTTAGATCATCCCACTCGGATGATAAAAAGGCGGTATGCTTCCACGTGCCGCCTTTTTCTATCATGCCAAATTATTTACCTACGAACGATCATAATTTAAGGGAGGTTTGGTGAATTCCATTTCAAAGTGCACCAAACAAGAATAAATCTCCTCCCCCGAATTTCATCATAAAGGAGGTCCAAGATAATGATTTTCTTTCAGATATTGAATGACCGCGCCTTTAATCGGGCCATTCAGTCAAGCTCCAATAATATGCTGAATTATACTTGGTTTTGTCTCTCGTGTTGGGTCACGTTCCTTTCCGCAGTTGAGCTGATTAAGCTAACTCACTGCACGCACAAAAGTCAGACAGAGTGGAAAGCTAGGCTTTTGGTCGCGCTTTTGGCATTCATTTCAAGTGGCCACTTAACTTTTCGGTTAACCTTAGTGTTTGTTCCAACACTTCTTATAGCTATCTCGGCCATGAATCAAAGACAGTCATGGAAAACAGTGTGCCTGAATGATTCAGGATAATTCCATCTTCTGTGATGCTATCGAGAATGGTGTTGTCTGAAATGTAGCGTCCTTCACGTTCAACATGGCCGTTGATAATGATCATGCGGTTGGCTGGGGTGGCATCATAAATGTGGCCGGATATTTGAATGGTGGGAAGTGTGTTTTGGATGTGAGCTGGTAGCTCCATCACATTCGGAATGCTGACGGGTTCAGAAGTGCTTTTTTGAGTCGAAGCTGTTGTTTCTGCTGGTACTGGAGCGTCGGTTTTCGGCGTTGGTTGAATAGGCTCCGATTGAACCGTTTGGGGCATTTCCATTGCAGGTTTAATATTTGTAGTGGTTTGAGTTGCTGGAACAGATTGAAGCTCTTGTTGCGTGGGCGTTTGGCCTTGCCAAGGCTTAAACCAGACCAGAGCAATGATGATAGCCAATGTCATCACCCAGATGATGTTGCGATGGCTTGGGGTGTGTTGGGTCGTTGATGGCGAACTGCTTTTAAGGCTCGGAACATCGCCCTGCTGCCGCTCCTGATCAGCTTTTTTGAGTGCATCGAGAATATAGGACATCAGCTGGCACCCTCTACAGCAGGGCGTGGCCGCAAGGTTGGGATATTGGGTTCAGTCAAACTGTTGATATGAACCCAGGTGATTGGGCCTGCGACACCATCCGGTGTTAATCCCTGTGTCCGTTGGAAAGACTTCACCTGTTCTTTTAACCCGGCATCATAATAAAGGTGTGCAGCGCCGATCCATTGCTGATTTTGGGCCTGTGCACTTTTTTCTGCTAAGAGTTGAACAATTTCTCCGCGATGGCCCGGACGCAGAGGGCCAGTATAATCTTTGGGTGTGCGCCATAAGATGGTGAAGTCATTGTGGCTCTGTAATGTAAGTTGAGAGAGGTTTTTCTCTACCGTTGTATGGCTGGCACTACCAATGACAGCTTTTGTGCCGGTAATACTGAGTATGGATGTGAAATTTTTCACACCGTTTTTGTCGGAGATGGTCAGTACCGCTGGCCGATCCAAATTTCGCATGCTGGCAATATCACCTTGCTGGCGTAGACAACTTAGGTGTTGTGTCCGGGCAAAATCGCAGGCATCGCCATGCGTTTCCGGCTGATATTCAATGCCCCAGGCATTAAAAACAGGAATAAATGCGGCGTTCTGATTTTCAACAGAAGGAATTTTTTCATCCACGGGTTCAGACGATATCATGATCTCGGGGATCATCTTGAGAGCTTCCTCGGGAGCTGCTTCGGGAAGGGTTTCAGTGCTTGTTTCAATGCCGGGTTCTGCCATGGCGATGGTTTTGCTTGATTGGGCAGGCTTTTGCATAGAGGCAATGGCATTATCGCCATCCTGATTTTGCCAGATGTTACTTAAAAGAAAAATGCCGATCGCTAAAAGAAGTGTACTTGCAAGACTCCATGGCCATACGTGAGATTTTTTTGCATGTTTTTTACCGATCACTTCCTGAACAGCTTGTTTTAAAATGGGCCTGCTGACTGTTTTGCTGTTTTGCGCGTAGGCTCCAAGCAGTGCGCGGTCTGCCATGATGTTAATCAGGCGTGGTATGCCAGCACTTTCCCGAAACAGTTGCCCGATAATGGATGAAGGGAAGATATCGGTGTCGTTGCTGCCTGCAACCGCCAGGCGATGTTGCAGGTATGCCTGTATCTCTGTTTTATTCAAAGGTGTCAGGTGGTAGCGGGCGGTGATACGTTGAGAGAGTTGACGCAGCTCTTTTTGTTCCAGTTTCTCGGCCAGCTCGGGCTGACCCAACAGGATGATTTGCAGCAGTTTCTTTTGATCGGTTTCCAGATTGGTCAGCAGGCGAAGCTGTTCTAAAACCGAAGATTCAAGATTCTGTGCTTCATCAATAATCAGTACTGTGTGTCTTCCTTCGGCGTGAGCCGTGAGAAGATGGGCATTGATGAAATCAGTGAGTTTTTTAATGCTTTGGGTGCGTTTGTCGTAATCAATGCCAAGTTCATCGCAGATCGTGGCAAGCAGCTCGGTTGCAGAGAGTTTGGGGTTCACGATGAATGCAATATCTGTGTTGTCTGGAATTTGATTTAACATGCAGCGACATATGGTTGTTTTACCTGTGCCAACCTCTCCGGTTAACAAGACGATGCCACCTTCGCCCTGCATACCGTAAATCAGGTGGGCAAGTGCCTCTCTGTGCCTGTCACTCATATAAAGATAGCGGGGATTGGGTGCGATGGAGAAGGGTTTCTCTGTGAAATTAAAGTGCGCTTTATACATGGGAATAACAGTTAACCTGCCACGATGTTATTTCTCTTGCGTGACTGGGGTTAATGGTTAGGTGAATCATTTTGAAGGGGTGGTGACTGTATTGGTATTTAAAATAGCATCCAGAACCTGTGTGGTTGAAAGCAGCTTTTTCTGCATGCTTTCTGCCAGTTCCTTATTGCCATTAAAATGTATGCGTTGTTTAAAATTGTGCAGTATCACGCCTTGTTGTTCGATTCTTCCAACAACGTTGTTGCGTCTGATAAAAACGCCTTTATCAGGATGTTTTTCAAGCAGTGATGTTCCCAGACTTGCATGCCTGTTTTGCCAACCCGCCAAATCGATAATACTTGGGATGATATCAACATGGCTGCCGGGTTCTTTGTTGATGCTTTTTTGTATGTTCGGGCCAATGATCAGTGCAGGGATATGATGTTGAGATGGAATATCCACATTTTTTCCGAGACCTGAGACATGGTCGGCGGTCAAAATAAAAATAGTGTTATCATAATACCCTGATTGTTTGGCTTTTTTGAAAAATTCACCCAACGCCCAATCTGCATAAAAAAGACTGTTTAAATACTGTTCTTCAGGTGTTTTTCCTGGATAAAGATGCCATTTGGCATCAGGAACACCGTAGGGGGTATGGGTGGAGACTGTAAATATAAAACCTGTGAAGGGCCGGTCAGACTTTGAGAACTGCTCATGTGCATGCATCAGGACATCATAATCCCAGCCACCCCATGCGGGTGATGCCACATCTTTATGTAAAGAAGGGGAAAAGTCCTGTGCGCCAAGGTAGGTATCAAAACCTGCCAGTGGCGCTATTTTATCAAGGTAAAATGAGGCACGACGGGAACCTTGAAGCATGTATGTATTGTGGCCATTTTCTTTTGCCATACGGCCCAACCACGCAAAATGGTTGGTTTCCACGCCTTCACCCAGATAACCCGCGCCGGGAATAGCAGGGACACCCGTAAGAATAGCGGCAATGGCATCAATGGAGCGTTGCCCATTGGCGTAAAAATTAGTGAACAATAATCCTTTTTTGGCAAGCCGGTTGAAGTTTGGTGTTACATCAAAAGGTTTGAGACCAGCGATTTTTCGAGTGATATCCAGATGTTCAAAATCCCAGCTTTCGAGCAATATAACAACAATATTTGGTGGGGTGTTGTGTGAATTGTAGGGAGGGCGAAATTTTCTATCGCGCATGAGCGGGTAGTGCATATCGGGAAAGGTTTCGAATTCTGATGCAATGTCCTGTTGAACCGAAGCAACAGCATCATTCCACGTAAAGAAATTTACATCCGGTCTCGGTTCTCCGTTTAAGGCGTGAAAGGCTGTGAAAGCACCATTAAGAGCAAGGTATCCTTCTGCCATGCTGGCATTCTCAAAGGCATAAACCGGCTTGATGGGTTTGCTGGTGATGCTGCCACGAATGCCAAGAACCATCAGAGCGATAATGACGATGATAAGCGGCAAACGAACATAAAGTGAGGGGCGCTCGAAATGGGGATGAATATAGAGATGTTTTATGCCCAGTCGCCAGAGATAAAAGAGCATCAGGAAAAAGGCAGCAAACAATAAGAGATAAATACCGTAGGCTTCGATTGCAATGGAGATCAGCAGCATCGGATCAGTTTTTATGGCTGCGCCTAACTCATGCCCGGCGTGCCTGTGGACCTGTCCGAAATAAATGGAATCACCAATGAGTATAAACAGACAAACCACAAAAAGCAGGAAAGCATACCAGCCTACAAGGTGATGCCAGAGTTTTGTGGTGACCCATTGAAATGGCAGCAAGGTTAAAAGAATTGGGGCTCCAATCAGAAGCAGGGTGATGGATGTATCAAAATGAATGGCACCCGATAGAAGTGAACCCATGATTTGCATAGCAGAGAGATGTTGAAAATCTTCAGGATAGGCAAAGAGCAGTGCGATTCTTGTCAGTAGAAACAGGAGATAAAATATGCCGAGAAGTTTAAAAATATTGGCAAACAGCCATGTCTGGTTGGATGTTATTTTATGTAGCATCGGTGGTTAAAAAACAATCACAACCCAGATGATTACGGCCGTGATCAGTGAAAGGTGTACAGCTGCGGAGCCCATGTCTTTGGCGGCTCCAGAGAGTTCATGGTGCTCAGTTCCAATCCGATCTACGACGGCTTCAATGGCACTGTTTAGCAGTTCAACAATAAGCACAAGCATCCAACTGACAACAAGTAACAGTTTTTCCAGTGTGTTATCGCCAAAGTAAAATGCTCCGATGATCGCAAAGGGTAAAATTGCCACCTCAGTCTGAAATGCAGGCTCTTTACGCATTGCAGTAAAAATCCCCGCCCATGAATAACGTGTTGCATCGATCAGGCGGGTGAGATATTTCATTCTTTTCGGCAAAAGAATCTCAGCAAGGATAGCTGTGGTGAGCGTGGCCCATCAATTGGAACCGGATAATCACCGGAGAAACATGCATCGCAGTGAACGGAACGAGGTTTGCCAACAGCACGATACATGCCTTCGGATGAGACAAATGCAAGAGAATCGGCATTGATGGCTTTGCACATTTCTTCAAGATTCATTTTATTGGCCAGTAACTCCTCTGAGTTGGGCGTGTTGATGCCGTAAAAACAGGAGTGTTTGGTGGGTGGGCTGGAGATACGCATGTGCACTTCAGCCGCGCCCGCAGCCCGTACCATCTCAACAATCTTCCGGCTTGTGGTGCCACGGACGATGGAGTCATCAACCAGTATCACACGTTTACCTTCGATCAATTTTCGATTCGGGTTGAGTTTCAGTTTTACACCGAAGTTTCGGATCGACTGTTGCGGTTCAATGAATGTGCGGCCAACATAGTGGTTGCGGATCAGGCCCATCTGAAATGGAATTCCGGAAGCCTCTGCAAAACCCATCGCGGGTGGAACACCTGAATCGGGAACGGGAACAACAATATCAGCTTCTACAGGCGATTCTTTGGCCAGCTCAACACCGATCTGGTAACGGGCCTCATATACGTTGACGCCTTCCAGGTTTGAATCAGGGCGTGCAAAATAGACATATTCAAAAACACAGAATTTGGATTCTGAAGAATCAAACGGACGCAGGCTCTGAATGCCATCTTTATCAATCAGTACCATCTCACCGGGTTCAATATCGCGTACATAGGTGGCACCAACGAGATCAAAGGCGCAGGTCTCGGATGCCAATACATACGAATCATCCAGCTTGCCCAGAACAAGTGGACGAATGCCATTTTTATCACGTACGCCAAACAGACTTGATTCGGTCAGTACAAGAAGGGAAAACCCCCCTTGTAGCCGGTTAACCGCTTCTGTCAGACGATCACGTGTCGCACTTGCTTTGCTTTTGGCTACCAGATGAATGAGTACTTCTGTATCAGAAGTGGACTGGAAGATAGAGCCTTCTTGTTCCAGCTCTTTACGGAGTTCCGGTGCGTTGACAATGTTACCGTTGTGGCACATGGCAATGCCACCATGTGCATATTCGAAAGAGAAAGGCTGGCAGTTTCTAAGGCCGGATTCGCCGGAAGTTGAGTAGCGAACATGCCCAATGCTGCTCGCCCCTGTTAATCGGGCCATGTCCGGTTTTTTAAATACATCCGCCACCAGCCCCATGCCCCGGTGGCTGTTAAAAGAGCGACCATCAGTCGAAACAATGCCTGCGGATTCCTGACCACGATGTTGTTGAGCATAAAGTCCGAGATAGGTGAGGTTGGCCGCTTCCGGATTGTCGTAAGCGCCAAATACACCACACTCATCGTGGAAGTGGTCGTCTTCGTGATGTTTGTCGTTATTATAACTCATCATTATTTCATGTTATCCTGAATAATCGATTGTAGCTCTTTTTTGTCTAATACGGGGATCTGATCCACTATTTTTTCATTGGTGGAAGTTTTCTTTGATAATGAATTTTTTTTGATCTCACCCTGGCGGGAAAATGGATAACCTTCAGGGATAACCTTGCCCAGCATGTCTCCCAACTGAATGGCATAGGGCGTTAAGACACTTTTTTCCATCCACTTGTAGTCAGGTTTTGTATAAGAAGTGTAGATAAGAAATGTCAGTGCAATCAGCAATACGCCACGGGCAGCACCAAAAAATATACCCAGCGTGCGATCTGTGGCTGTCAGGTCAGCCATGTCGACCAGTTTTCGAATGATCGCGCCGACAATACCGACAGCGAGCATGATGAGAACAAAGACCAGTGCAAAACCTGCAATGTCTGCAACCGTTCCGCTGGTGATCCATTGGCCGAGAAAATCACCTGCCTGACCGGATATTCTGCTGGCCGCAAAGAAAGCCGCAACAAGTCCAATCAGGGAAATAATCTCCCGAACAAAACCACGCCATAACGAAAGAACGACAGATAGACCAACAATGCCGATCAGGAGATAATCAAAAAAGTTCAAAGGTTCCTCGTTCGTGTTATCAACTTAAGGCCACCTGTACCGCCTCGGATAGATGTTTTGCCGGTAGACACTGAAGTCCATCGGCAGATTTGCGAAGCGTAGCAGCAAGATTCGATTCCTGCACTCTTGTTTCGTTCTCTCGCGGCAAAAGCAGTTGTGAAAAGCCCAGATTGGCGGCTTCACGTGCTCTTGCTTCAGGGTTGCCAACCGGTCTGATTTCTCCAGTCAGGCCGACTTCGCCAAACAGTGCAAGGTTGGAAGGCAAAGCTTTTTCCTGATAAGCGGAAATGATGGCCAATAGTACAGCAAGGTCAGCCGCTGGCTCATTGATTTTGGCTCCGCCAGCAACATTGACGTAGATATCAAATTGACCGAGGGGGATACCTATGCGGCGTTCCAAAACCGCAGCCAGCATCGCAATTCGGTTGATATCAAGGCCAACAGATGAGCGTTTGGGGGTGGCATAAACAGTCGGGGCCACAAGCGCCTGTACCTCAACCAGCAATGGGCGCGTTCCCTCCATGCATGCAAGTACGGTGGAGCCGGGGACATCAAGCGCACGTTCAGCAAGAAAGAGTTTTGAAGCATCACGGATGCCGATCAATCCACGGTCACTCATTTCGAACACACCAATTTCACCGGCCGGGCCAAAGCGATTTTTTACCGCTCTTAGAATTCGATGCGCATGGCCTTTATCACCCTCAAAATAGAGCACAGCATCGACCATATGTTCCAATACACGTGGTCCGGCAATGCTCCCGTCTTTGGTGACGTGTCCAACCAGAATTAAGGCATGGCCAAGCTGTTTGGCCTGCTGGATCAGGGCTGCGGCGCAATCGCGCACTTGTGACACTGTGCCGGGAGCCGATGTCAGGCGATTGCTCATCATCGTCTGGATGGAATCAATGACCACGGCCATCGGTCGCTGTTTGGAGATGGTTGCCATGATGGATTCCAGCTCTGACGCTGCCACCAACATCAGCTCTTTATGAAGCGCATCAATACGTTCACCACGCATTTTCACCTGTGAAATAGATTCTTCACCCGTGATATACAACATGTTTTGTCCATTTAATTGACCAAGGGCCGCGAGATGGCAAGAGGCCTGAAGAAGCAGTGTTGATTTACCAATGCCTGGGTCTCCGCCAATCAGTACGCCTGAACCGGGCACAAGCCCGCCTCCCAATACGCGATCCAGTTCTTCAACACCTGTGCTTCGGCGCGGGTTATCTTCATTGGAAATTTCAATAATGGATAAAGGGGTTAACACTTTCCCTTTTGTTCCGACTCTTGCGGTAATGGGTGTTTCACTCTGCTCAGTGATGCAGTTCCATTCATTACAATCAGGACACTGGCCTGCCCACTTCCGGTGTTCAGCACCACAGTTTTGGCAGACAAAGAGCGATTTAGACATGGTGGGAGCTTAGCGTTTGTGTGTCGCTTCTTCATCTACTTTATGATTATAATGCAGTAACGATAAATTGGTTTTACTTAGTTGCAAAGCTGTTTGAGTATGTGTCACCTTTTTATGTGCGTGATGAATACCTGTTAGTGTGAGATTTACGAGGAATTAAAACTATGAGATTTCTGAAATTGGCATTTTTACCACTGGTTTTGTATTCAAATGGTGCGTATGCCGATCCTCAACAGGAAATAAAACACTTATTACAATTTGTTGAACAAACATCATGTACATACGAACGAAATGGCAGCTTGCATAGTGGTGCTGAGGCAAAAGATCATATTCAAAAGAAGTATGAATATTATGAAGATAAAGTTAAAACTGCTGAAGATTTCATAAAATATTCAGCAACTGAAAGTACATTTTCCAGCAAAAAATATAAAATCCATTGTGCCAATGAAGCCACAATAAATAGCAGCGACTGGTTGTTAAGTGAGTTGCAGGTTTATCGGAATCGTCAGATTGAGAAATCTGTGCCGTAGAGATACATGTTTTGCATGCTTGATAAGTTTACTGTGAAGGTTGGTTACTGCTAGGGTTAATGGCGACGTTGATGTGAGGGAGAGGATCATATTATGATCGTTGCGATTATTGTTGGAGTTGTTTTAGGTGCACTTCTATGGCACATAGAACCTGCCGGAGCATTCTTTGGTGGTGTGGCGGGATGGCTGATTTGGAAAGTAATCAGTATGGAAGCTGCAATTAAAAAGCTACAAGTTCGTTTGCCAGAGGCACCAAAAAAAGAAGCTTATGAGTCTCTAAAAGCAGGATCGTTGAAAGAGGATGTGGAGCCTGTTCAAACTTATGTAGATTTGCCTCCATATGATGCACCAGTGGCATCCCTTCCATCGAATTTTAATAGCTCATCACCATCTGGAAAAAATATGCCGGGAGCTGAAAACCCACAGCCGGTTATGCAGTCAAACATGGCGTCAACTATGCATGCCAAGGTTGAGACCTCATGGGAAGATGAGGCTCAAACCTTTAGCAATAATACAAACAGAAATAATACAAGTGATTTTGAACCGGAATGGCAGCAGAGCATGGATCGATTTTCGGCACGTTTTGATGCCCTGTTGGCATGGTTTGTCAGTGGTAACATGTTGGTACGTATCGGTTCGATCGTACTATTTTTTGGGGCAGGATTTTTGCTGAAATATGCAGCCGAACATTCACAGCTTTCGATTGAAATACGCATGTTTGGTATTGTGCTTGGTGCATGCGTGATGCTTGGTGTCGGCTGGTATCTTCGTACAAGCCGACCTGTTTATGGATTGGCTTTGCAGGGTGGTGGTTTAGGCCTGTTGTACCTGACGATTTATGCATCATTTCGATTGTATGATCTGCTTGCTGCTTCACACGCGTTGATTTTACTTGCTTTGATTGCAGGAGCAGGTGTGGCGATGGCTGTGATTTATAATGCACGCTGGTTAGCAATTTTATCGTTTGCAGGCGGGTTTTTGGCCCCTGTTTTGGCTTCAACGGGTTCAGGAAGTCATGTGGCGCTGTTCTCCTGGTATGCCGTGCTCAATGTTGGTATTGCTGTATTGGCATGGCATAAAGCATGGCGAAGCCTGAACCTGCTTGGCATGGTCGCGACATTCATTATCGCTGCATTATGGGGTAATCAATATTACAGACTGTCATTTTTTGATTCGGTTGAGCCCTTCCTCGTTGGTTTTGGTTTATTGTATTTGGCGATTGGTGTGTTGTTCAGTCTGCATCGTGCTGACCCCGAGCAGGAAGGCTTCGGAAGAGTGGATGCATCTATCATCTTTGGCACACCGATTGGTTTCTTTTTGTTACAAACACCACTGGTTCATCATTTCGAACATGGCATGAGTTTATCGGCTCTTTTCAGTGGCCTCGTTTACGTGGGCGCTGCGTGGTGGGCCTATCGTAAGGAAAATAATATATTGATGTTGGCGCTCATCTCCATTGCAGTCACTTTGTTAACATTGGCGATTCCACTGGAGTTTGATGAGGCTGAAACGGCTGCGGCATGGGCGATGGAAGGCGTGGGACTGTTGTGGTTGGGCCTAGTCCAGAAAAGCCAGCGTGCCTTGTTTACAGGTATGGTTTTACAAGGGCTGGCAGCAGGTTGTTGGTTGTTTGGCTCACCGCTTCTTCCTTCTGCGGGTTATGGATCTGCATTAAGTGTGTTTTTGATTGGGCTGTCGGGATGGATGTGTGCTGTACTGTTGGGTAAACATATTCATTGGGAAAAAGATTTTCCCGGTTTAAAAACATTCATACCAACCGACATAAGTTTCGGATTTCAGATTTGGGGATTGTTCTGGTGGTTGGTCGCAGGGCTGACTGAGCTGCATCGCCATGTGCATGATCATGATTTATTACTCTCTGCGATCGTCTGGGTGACTGTGTCTGCCTGGCTTGTTGAAGGTTTGGGTTTGCGGTTGTGTTGGCAAAAGTTTCGTAGTTTGAATTCAGGTCTTATTTTTCTATGGCTTATAGGCCTCTTTATTCAATCCGGTTTTGTTAATCACCCGGCTCAGGATTGGAGTATGTTGGCCTGGGTACCTGCTTTGTTAACTACGTATTGGATGTTGTATCGAAATGATCAACGGTCTGTGCAAGTAGGAGATGGCGCTATCACTGACACAAAGATCAATTTATTTCACGTCGTTGGTGTCTGTTTTGCATTATTATTTTTGATTTGGGAGTTCCATTGGCAGGTATCTGAATGGTTATCAAATCCCAAACAAATACCGATTTGGGCGGATGTGGTTCCGGGTGTTGTGACAGCACTTCTGTTGATAATGATCAGTTCGAATGATCATCGCTGGCCCGTTGTGGTTCACGGTTTGGGATATTTAAAAGTATCGGCCATGATTTGTGTGCTGGTGTTGGTGGGTTGGTTTGTTTGGATGTTGCCAGATCCTGTTGATGTTCTTTTGCCTTATATTCCACTATTTAATGTACTCGATTTGGTCTTTATTTTGGCAGGGCTTGCAATTTATAGCTGGTGGAAAGCGCTACAAAAAAATAATTTGGTATGGTTTGAAGCTTGGCAATTTTATTTGGCAATAGGTGTGGCAGGGTTTATCTCATTTAATATGGATGTCGCCAGAGTAGTACATCACTGGTTTGATATTGCCTGGGGTGAACATGCGATGATGCATTCGGTTGAACTACAAGCGGGATTGTCGCTCAGTTGGAGCGTATTGGCATTGGTGCTTATGTCTTGGGCAAGTCGGCGAAGGTTGCGAGTGTTATGGATTGGTGGAGCGGTCTTGCTTGCACTTGTGGTGATTAAACTGTTTGTCATTGATATGTCTGGCACTGGTACGTTGGCGCGTATCGTTTCGTTTTTGGGGGTGGGTGGGCTGCTTCTGGTTATCGGCTATTTATCACCACTTCCACCAGAATCAGACAAAATCAATGCTGGCGACTTTTCGGAAGAGCTTGGTGATGGGTGATTGCAAACCTACTCGATGCATTCGACTCGTGGTTTTTTAGTGCTATCTCGTAATTTTGGCAGATCAGTATTTATTCGGAATAAGCTTAATTATGATCTTTCAGATATTTTAAGTCAGCCACAGCTATGAAAACAGATGTAGTTTGGTTTTATTGAGTTAGTAGAGCTTGTGGTTAATTGAGGCTTGCGTTTTCTTTTTAGTTGCGAATAATACGCCGTCTTACATATGGATCCGAATTTATCCAGAGCGGTGGAGGGTTACAGGCCCACAGAAACCGCGGCAACCGGCTGAAAATCAAGGTTTGATAATAACAAATCGATTGAATGCGACTGGTGCCAATGCCTGCCTAGTTAGTTTGTTTTATACACTCTAAACAGGAGCGATGATGTTCGGGTTGATCATTTAATATGCATCAATGTCGATGCATCTTTTAAGTTCAACCTTCGCTTTATCGCGGAGGTTTTTTTGTTTCTGGATCCTGGTAAAAGAGTTTAATCGCGTTTTTGCGTGTTAAGTATCAGGAGATCAAATGAGCGAAAGCATTGTACGTGCACTGAAATGTCGGGAGTGTGGTCAGGAATATCCGATTGAACCGACCCATGTTTGTGAATTTTGCTTTGGTCCGTTGGAAGTGGTTTACGACTACGAAAAACTGGAAGGAAAATTCACCCGTGAGCTGATTGAGTCTCGTCCGCAGACCATGTGGCGTTATAAAGAGTTGTTGCCGATTGATGGTGAGCCAACTGTGGGTGCACAGAATGGGTTTACCCCACTGGTGCGTGCTAAAAATCTTGAAAAATTACTGGGCGTGAAAGAACTTTATATCAAAAACGACTCAGTTTGTTATCCGACACTCTCGTTTAAAGATCGTGTGGTATCGGTTGCGCTTTCCAAAGCGGTTGAGTTTGGCTTCAAGACTGTGGCATGTGCTTCAACCGGTAACCTTGCAGGTTCCGTGGCAGCGAATGCAGCGGCGGCAGGGCTTGAGTCTTATGTGTTCATTCCACACGATCTGGAGCAGGGCAAGGTGCTGGGTGCGGGCATTTTTGGTACGAAGATCATCGGTATTAAAGGTAAATACGATGATGTGAATCGTCTTTGTTCGGAAGTGGCGGGTAAATATGGTTGGGCATTTGTGAATGTGAATGTGCGTCCGTTTTATGCTGAAGGTTCGAAGTCTTTGGGTTACGAAGTCATGGAACAGCTGGGCTGGAAAGCACCAAAACATGTGGTGGTTCCGATGGCTTCCGGTTCGCTTTGCACCAAAGTGGATAAGTCGATCAAGGAATTCATCAAGCTTGGATTGATCGAAGATAATGGTACCGCAGTTTACGGCGCGCAGGCTACAGGCTGCTCACCGATCTCTAAATCCGTGAAAGATGGTACGGACATGATTCACCCGGTGCATGCGGATACCATTGCCAAGTCTCTGGCGATTGGTAACCCTGCGGATGGATTTTATGCGAACCGCGTTATCAAAGAATCCGGTGGTTGGGCTGAGGATATCTCCGATGATGAAGTGGTTGCAGCAATGAAACTACTGGCAGAGGCCGAAGGCATCTTTGCTGAGACTGCGGGTGGTGTGACGTTGGGTTGTGCGATGAAGATGATTGAATCCGGCAAACTGCCACGTGATGAATCGATTGTGCTTTGTATTACAGGTAACGGCCTGAAAACACAGGAAGCAGTAGCGGATGAGATCACGAAGCCGCGTATTATTGAGGCAAGCCTGAAAGAATTTGATGTATTGGCTGAGGCCGACGGCGTTAAATGATCACCGCTCTTTTGTCCGATAGCTGCGTTGCGTTCGACTCTCCAGTGCTCACGTATCACCGATACGCTGCGCGCCTCGAATCTTCTATGCCTTACTCTCGAACAAAACTACGGCAATCATGTTAAAAGTTATATTTATAAAGTTTTTTGATACAGGAGAATAGAATGAGTGTAAATGTACGTATTCCGACACCACTGCGTAAACTGACAGATGGTGCTGATGAAGTTGCAATCGAAGCAGTCAATGTTGGCGAGATGATTGAAAAACTTGAAGCTGCACATGCAGGCATGAAAGAACGTTTGTGTGATGAAGCGGGCGAAATTCGTCGTTTTGTGAATGTTTATGTGAACGATGAAGATGTTCGTTTTCTTGATGGTCGTAACACTGCGCTGAAAGAAGGTGATGAAGTATCTATCGTTCCAGCTATTGCTGGAGGTCGATGAGTCTTTTTGTCCGCATGTCGCGTTGCGTTTGATTCTCCAGTGCTTACGTATGGTGAATACGCTGTGCACTTTGAATTTTTTTTGCGCCTTGCCTGTGAATAAAAATCTCTCATCGATAGATCAAGGAGACTTGAATGAAATTAAGAATTTATCTGACATTTGATGAAGCAACTGTGCGTGAGCCGATTATTTGGAAATTGGTAAAAGAGTTTGATGTGATTACCAATATTCGCACTGCTGAGGTGAAGGATCATATGGGATTGGTTGGCCTTGAGCTTGAAGGTGCATCGGATGTGATTGAGGCATCTGTGAAGTGGCTGGAGTCGCAGGGTGTGCATGTGGAGCCGATTGAGAAGAATGTCATTGAAGGGTGACTGATTAAACTGCAATAAAGCCATCTGTGGCTTTTTGCTTGAACGCAAAGGTAAAAATATAGCTTTCCCTTTGCTCACAAAATTGAATGACGAACGTGATTGGTTTTGTTGATACATTCGTGTGTCGCGGGTGTTAAAAAGGAGATAGATATGGCGATATATAATAATGCTGCAGAGGCCATCGGGAATACGCCATTGGTTCGTTTGAATCGGATCAGCGCGGATGTCGGTGCTGAGGTGGTTGCCAAGCTGGAATTTTGCAATCCTTTGAATTCGGTGAAAGACCGGATTGGTAAGGCGATGATTGAAGCTGCCGAACACGATGGCAAGTTGAAAGAAGGCGGCATAATTGTAGAGGCAACCTCAGGCAATACAGGCATTGCTTTAGCATTTGTGGCGCGTTCTAAAGGCTATCGCTGTATTCTGACTATGCCCGAGTCCATGAGTCTGGAACGCAGGAAATTGCTGAAGCTTTTGGGCGCAGAACTGATTCTGACACCCGCTGAGTTGGGTATGAAAGGCGCGATTGCCAGGGCTGAAGAGATTGTAAGCTCAACCGAGGGTGCATTTTTGGCCCAGCAGTTCGAAAACCCAGCCAATCCTGAGGTTCATCGTCAGACTACCGCTGAAGAGATATGGGCCGATACCGATGGCAACGTTGATGCGATTGTTGCCGGTGTGGGTACCGGTGGAACCATTACAGGCACAGCAGAAGTGTTGAAAGCCCGTAATCCTGAGTTCAAGGCATTTGCGGTTGAGCCAACTGATTCTCCCGTGATTTCCGGTGGCAGTCCCGGGCCACATAAAATTCAGGGTATTGGTGCAGGTTTCATTCCGAAAAACCTGAATGTCGATATCATTGATGGTGTAGAGCAGGTGAGTAACGATGATGCATTTGCCATGGCGCGTCGTCTTGCTGATGAAGAGGGGATTCCCGGTGGCATCTCTTCCGGTGCAGCCGTTGTTGCGGCACTGAGTGTTGCGGCCAGGCCTGAGATGAAGGGCAAACGCATTGTGGTGATTATTCCATCCATGGCTGAGCGTTATATGTCGACGGATCTGTTCAAAGGTATTGAAGTTTAAAATTTAATGGTTGATGAGGCACGTCTCATCGTTGTATTGATTTACGGAGTGATTAAGTGATTGATTTTACAGAAGAACAAGTTGAACGTTATTCGCGCCATATCATCCTGCCTGAAGTAGGTGCTGAGGGTCAAAGCAAACTGCTTGAGTCTAAGGTGTTTATGATCGGTGCGGGTGGTCTTGGTTCGCCTGTGGCCTATTATTTGGCTGCTGCTGGTGTAGGCACCATTGGTATCGCGGATGCAGATGTGGTGGATTCATCCAATCTGCAACGTCAGATTATCCATAATCAGGATCGTATTGGCATGCCGAAGGTGGAGAGTGCCCGTGAAACCATTCAGGCATTGAATCCCGATGTGAAGGTGAATACCTACAACTATTTTGTGACCGAAGATAACGTTCGCGAGATTATTCGTGAATATGATCTGATTATTGATGGTTGTGATAATTTCCCGACTCGTTTCTTGGTCAATGATGCATGTTATCTTGAGAAAAAACCTTTGGTTTCAGGTGCGATGTTCCGTTTTGAAGGGCAGGTAGCGACATTCAAACCCCATCAGGAAAAAGAAGCGCCCTGTTATCGTTGTCTTTATCCAGAGCCACCTCCGACGGGTCTGGTTCCATCATGTTCAGAAGCTGGTATTTTGGGTGCTTTGGCGGGTGCAGTTGGAACTGTTCAGGCGATCGAGGCGATTAAAGAGTTACTGGGTATTGGTGATTCTCTGGCTGGAAAATTGATGACATTTGATGCGCTGCGTATGGAATGGAAAAAGCTAAAGTTACGCAAAGACCCGGGTTGCCCGCTTTGTGGTGAAAACCCAACGATTACCGATTTGGTCACCTATGAACAGGCGTGTGAATTACAGTTGGGCCATAGCTAGGCTACCGTTGGTTCATAGTTAGAAGCCGTGGATTGATACAAAAATGACTTATATGACATTTTTCTTGATATGGGACGCAAGCATCTAATTTTGCGTCTCTTTTTCTAAACTGAAAAGTGTGACTTTTAGTTTAGATGGCACATCTCTGTGCCGCAGTTGAAACAGGAGTTGATTGATGACAACACAGTTTGATTTTGCACAGACATCGGATGTGGATGAGTTTGAAGCGGGGCTGAAGGCTTTTCTTGCAGGTACGATGCCGGAGGAACGTTTCACGCCATTTCGTTTGCAAATGGGTGTGTATGGACAACGTCAGGAAGGCGTACAGATGGTGCGTGTTAAATTGCCCGGTGGTGTTGTCACGCCGGATCAGATGGATGTGATTGCAGATTGTGTGGAATCTTATGCCGGTGCGTTGCCAACCGACGGTACACTTTCGGAACATCCAACAAAATTTGCGCATGTAACAACGCGTCAGGATATTCAGGCAAATTTTGTAAAGCTTGAAAATGTATTGCCATTTTTACGTAAACTCGATGCTGCGGGCCTCACTACGCGTGAGGCATGTGGTAATACGGTTCGTAATGTAACCACCTGTTTTCTTGCAGGGCGTTGCCCGGCAGAGCGTGCGGATGTGACAGTGCATGCAAGAAAATTTGCGGAATTTTTCCTGCGGCATCCATTGGCTCAGCAGTTTCCCCGTAAATTCAAAGTCACATTCTCCGGTTGTGACACAGATTGTGGACTATCCGGCATGCATGACATTGGTTTTATTGCGACCGAGAAAAATGGCACGTTCGGCTTTAAAGTCTGGGCTGCGGGTGGCCTGTCTTCTCAGCCCATGGCTGCCATTTTGCTCGAAGAATTCATCCCTGAATCTGACCTGCTGTTGGTGGGCGAAGCCCTGATGCGTATGCATTTTAAATACTCAGATCGCAAACGCCGTGCCCGTGCACGTCTGAAATATGTGGCGCAGAAGCTGGGTGCGGAAGGTTTTGTTGAAGAGTATCAGAAGCAACGTGCTGTGATTGCACAAACACATGCCGATGATGAAGGTTATGCAGAGGCAAACTGGAGGGCAGCAACGGGCGAACTACCTGTCTCTGCCGGTGGTGTGGTTGAGCAGCATAATGGCAAACATGCTATTTTACTGAATCTGTTTCGTGGTGATTTGATCCCTGATCAGTGCCGTGCGGTTGCCAATGCGGCACGTGCAGCGGGTACCACCGAGCTGCGTGTCACTGCTGAGCAGGGCATGGTGATTGCCGATGTGGAGACAGACAAAGTGGATACAGCTTTGGCGATTTTAAAAGCAGCAGAGCTCCAGACAGAATATGCACGTGGCATTGCAGATGTCGTGGCATGTCCGGGCACAGAGACGTGCCGTTTGGGCATTACCTCTTCACGTGGCCTTGCAGAAGCGATGCAACCATTGATGACTGAATTAAAGCAGGATCCCACGTTGGCGGGGCTCACTGTAAAGGCATCCGGTTGCCAGCATTCCTGCGCGCGTCACCATATTGCCGATCTCGGTTTTCACGGACTGGCCAAAAAGGTTGAAGGTCAGGCGGTGCCTCATTATCAGCTGCATGTTGGCGGTTCAGGTAAAGGGGGCGAGGCATTGGCTTTTGCAACGAGTCCGGTTCCGGCCAAGCGAGCACCTGAAGCGGGCATGTCTGTTCTCAACAGTTACAAAGATCAGCGCCAGACCGATGAATCGGTGCATGGTTGGGCATCGCGGATTGGTCAGGATGCCATCAATGAAATCCTTGCACCCTTCGCAGCGGGTGAGGGCGAAGTGGAAGGTTTGATTTACGACTGGAGTGAAAACGAAGCATTCAATACCAGGGGCAATAAGAAGGGTGAGTGTGCCGGTGCGGTACTTTCCATGACCGATGCGCTGATTTCTGAAGCTGAGTATGAGCTGTTGATTGCACGTGCACATACGGATGCGATGTTTTGGGCTGAGGCGCTTACGGCGCTGCGTCGCTCGGCGATTTCAACTGCACGTGGGTTTCTTGTGCCGTTTGGTGAAGCACCGGAAGATGATGCTGAGGTGTTTGCTTTATTGATGGCAAATGCCGGCGCAGATGTTGAAGTGATGAAACATTTCAGCGCTGTGCAAGGCGCATTGATGAATGTCGACTTAGCAGATCCTGCACCGGGCGTGACAAAGCTTAAAGAGGTTCAGTCTGCATGGCTTGAATTTTCGGCAGTGCGTTTTGCCGCAGTGCCAGTGGGAACGGCTGGGTCAGCATCTGCAGCTGGAACTGCATCTGAGACTTCCTCGGCAGTGACGTTGCTGGATCTTTCCGGTGTGGCATGTCCGATGAACTTTGTGAAAACAAAGATCAAACTTACGACGATGCCGATTGGTTCTCAGCTTGACGTTCTGTTGGATGATGGTGAGCCGATTGAAAATGTGCCGCTTTCACTGGAAGAGCAGGGACAGACCATTCTGGCCAAGGATAAAGTTTCTGAGCATCAGTGGAAGATCCGGGTGGAAAAGAGCACTCAAATCTGACCATGACAACTGATCTTCATCCCTTTGCAAACCCCGGGCGAACCAAGCTCTCTTTGGTTAGTCGTGGTGTGGCTTTGCCTGAAGGGTTGAGCCAGCCATCACGCTGGATCGCACAGGCCAATGCGGCTGAGACGGTGATTGATATTCGTTTGCCAAGTGGTCATTTCTGTTCTGTTCCCGTGGGACAACCTTATACAGAGAAGAGCACCTTTCAGTTACATGAAAAAGATGATGGTTTTCATCTGAATTGTGCAGGAGAGCAGCAGACGGTTGAGTTGGTTGAAGCGCCATCGTTTTACAGTCAGACGACACGTTCGGGTGCAAGAATGGGTAGCTTTACATCGTTGCATGATAAGCTGTTGATTCTGAATCCATTATTAGGCTGTGGTTTTTTTGCGGAACGCGGGCTTGCCTGCCATTACTGCCAATATGATTCGATGCTTAATGATGTTGAACCCCCGCTTCGTGATTCGCTTGATCTGGTAGAGGTAGTGCGTGCAGCACTGGATGAGCGAGAGGTAGATACGGTCTACCTCTACAACGGATATGCGCCGGGTGAAGATGCGGGCCTTGCACGCCTTGTTCCGATCATTGCCCTGCTTCGCCGCCATCTGGGGCACAGACAGATTGCACTGGAGACGGTTGCACCTGCGGATGTTTCAGTGATTGATGAACTCTATGCGGCAGGGCTGGATATCTTTGTCTGTAACCTTGAATTACATGATGAGTTACGTTTTGCATCGGTCTGTCCGGGCAAACAAAAACATGGTGGTCAGCAAGCCATCTGGGCAGCACTTACGCATGCCAGACAGATTTTTTGTGAAGGCGCGGTTGTGAGCCATTTGATACCGGGGTTGGAACCACTTGAATCCACCGTAGAAGGTATGAAGGCACTGGTTGAGAGAGGGATTGTTCCTTTACTGGTTCCATTCAGGCCATTACCGGGAACGGCTCTGGAGCATTGCGATCTTCCAAGTCTGGATGATGTGGAGCAGGCGCTTCTCATTCAGTATGAATTACTCACCGCTTCAGGCATTCCGACTCATCGTTTGCGTGATATGGGACGGGTGTTAACGCCGATGGAGGGCCGGACACTGGTTGGCGATGCGGCAAGCCTTCGTGAGAGAGTAAAACAATGGGGTATGTCTGGTACAGGACGCTGGTTGGGTGGGGTCATGGATAAATTTCGCCGAAACCTGCGGGTGCAACAGAGCGATTCGGGCAAAGGAACACACTGATGGCAGTTGTTTTTGATCGCTCGCCGCTGCATGTTCTTTTGGCTAAAAAGGGATTGCCTTATGCAGCACTGGCGATCATCGCTTTACTGGCCTATCTGACGTTGAGTCATGCTCCGCCGGAAGGGCTGACTGAAAATGGCTGGCGCGCCATTATCGTCTTTTTCCTTTGTCTGATCCTTTGGGTGACGCAACTGTTGCCGTTGTCAGTGACGTCGTTGATGGGGCTGGCACTTTTGCCTTTGCTGGGTGTGATGCCTGCTGATGATGCCTATGGCATGTTTGGTAATTCGGCTGTGTTTTTTATACTTGGGGCGTTTCTTCTTGCCGGCGGGATTATTCAAACCGGGCTGTCTGAGCATGTTGCGCTTGCACTGGTCGATAAAGTGGGTCTTGGACCAAGACGTTTACTGTTAACCATACTGCTGCTTCCTGCGTTGATGGCTGCATTTATGCCGGAACATGCTGTTGCAGCTGTGATGCTTCCGATTGTCTGGGAAGTTGTGCGTGGCCTTGGTCTTAAACCGGGGCACCGTTATGCACAGTCATTGTTTTTTGCGATGGCGTGGGGTGCGATCATTGGCGGTGTTGCGACGCTGCTCGGTGGTGCGCGAGGGCCTTTGGCATTGGGTATCGTGCAAGAATTGACGGGTAAGGGTTTCTCCTTTCTGGATTGGGTTCTGGCGGCCGGGCCTCTGGTGGTTTTCATGCTGGCGGCTGGCGCAGCTCTTTTGCTGATTGTGACGCCGTTTGAAGGGCTTCATGTGCAGTCCGCGCGACAACGCATTGAAAAAAGGCAGTTGGAACTGGGTCGCTTGAGTATTCAGGGTAAAATCATGGCTCTGCTACTTTTTGTAACAGTATTGATGTGGATCACTCAAGGGCATGAACTTGGACTGGCCAGTATTGCACTGGTGAGTGTGGTGGTGATGTTTTCATTGAGACTTGTTTCCTGGAAAGAGGTTGAATCGCATGTGAACTGGGGTGTGGTATTGATGTATGGCGGTGCCATTGCTGTGGGTAAGGCGCTGACGGTAACGGGTGCAGGTATCTGGTTGGCGCAGGAGCTATTACCATCCGGGTTGGCGGGCATTGCCCTGCTGGCATTGTTTGCTCTGATCACGCTGTTGATGACCGAAAGTGTTAGCAATGCGGCAGCGGTGGCGATTTTGTTGCCGGTGGTGATTCCATTTGCTGTGGCTGCGGGTGTTGAACCGGTCACGGCAGCGATGGCTGTCGGCATCATTGCAGGCTTTGCGTTCATATTGCCGATGGGGACACCCCCCAACGCAATGATTTATGGCACGGGCTATGTGCAGTTATCATGCATGCTGCGCTATGGTGCACTATTATCACTGTCAGCCTTGCTGTTGTTCGTTTTCATTAGCAGCACATGGTGGCCGTGGGTTGGATTAGGAGCGTAATGGAGATGGATTCATTGAATCAGACGATCGACCTTTTAAAGCAGGCAGCAGGTGAATATGCACCGAATTTGGTGTTTGCGTGCAGCTTTGGTGCTGAAGATGTTGTGTTGTTGGATTTGATGGCCAAACATGCGCCATTGATTCGCATTGTCACACTCGATACCGGGCGTTTGCCGCAGGAAACTTATGATGTGATGGATGCATGCAGAGAAAAATATGGGCTGAAGATCGAGGTTCATTTTCCAGATGCCTCGGATGTTGAAACGATGGTGCGCGAGAAGGGTGTGAATCTTTTTTATCATAGTCTGGAGAATCGAAAACTCTGCTGTGGCGTTCGTAAAATAAGGCCGTTAAAACGCGCGTTGAAAGGCGCGAAAGCCTGGGTGACTGGGGTTCGACGAGAGCAGGCTGCCTCACGTTCAGAGATGCAGCCGATTGAAGATGATGCTGCTTTTGGTATCAAAAAAATCAATGCGTTGATTGAATGGTCCGAAAAAGATGTTTGGGATTACATTCGATCAAATGATGTGCCGTATAATAAATTGCATGATCAGTTTTACCCATCGATTGGTTGTGCACCGTGCACCCGTTCAGTTGCAGTCGGTGAAGACCCGAGAGCGGGTCGCTGGTGGTGGGAAAATGAAGAAGCTGTGGCTGAGTGCGGTCTGCATGTGAGTCCCATTTCAAAAAAAGAAGGAGATCATTCATGAGTGGTCATAAACTGACACAGCTCAAAGCACTTGAAGCTGAGTCGATTCACATTATCAGAGAGGTGGTTGCGGAATTTCGTAATCCGGTGATGCTCTATTCTGTGGGTAAGGATTCATCCGTATTACTGCATTTGGCACGCAAGGCTTTTTATCCGGCTCCGTTGCCATTTTCACTGTTGCATGTGGATACCGGTTATAAATTCAAAGAGATGTATGAGTTTCGCGATGCATTTTGCGAAGAGATCGGTGTGGATTTGATTGTACGTGGTAATGAAGATGCGATTGCCAAAGGCATGAACCCAAAAGAGTTTGGTGTGGCGCGCTGCTGTGGTGCTTTGAAGACACAAGGCCTTCTTGATGCACTTGAAGAGGGTGGTTATGACGCTGCATTTGGTGGCGCACGTCGTGATGAGGAACGTTCACGTGCCAAAGAACGTGTGTTTTCGATGCGCGATGAATTTGGCCAGTGGGATCCAAAAAATCAGCGTCCTGAATTGTGGAGTATCTACAATGGTCGTATTCATGAAGGTGAATCAGTTCGTGTATTCCCGATCTCCAATTGGACTGAAATGGATGTCTGGCTTTATATCAAAGAAGAAAATATTCCGATTGTACCGCTTTATTTTGCCAAAGAGCGTCCGATGATTGAGCGCGGTGATATGCTGATCCCTTATTATGAAGAGAATAAAGATCAGCTGTTGGAAGGCGAAGAACCGAAAATGATCATGTCTCGTTTTCGTACGCTGGGTTGTAGCCCGTGTACCGGAGCTGTGCGTTCATCGGCCACAAATATGACAGAGATTGTTGCTGAGGCAGCTGCGGCACGTCGTTCGGAGCGCGAAACACGTATTATCGATCATGGTGCCAATTCGATGGAAGATAAAAAGAAAGAAGGTTATTTCTGATTGTTTGATACGTAAAAAGCCCTCCATGGCTTTTTACTTGAGCGGCTGAAGAAAAATGCGGTTTTCTTCAGCCTTGCGAATCCACGGGATTCGCCACCCGTCCATGGGTGGAATGGGTGCTCTTAAAAAGGCTCATGCGAAAAGATTTTGAGGATATTTTAATGACAGCGTTGAATTTAGAACTGACCAAAGAGATTGAACTGCTACGCTTGGTAACGGTGGGCAGTGTGGATGATGGCAAATCAACGTTGATTGGTCGTCTTCTGGTGGATACCAAAGGGGCGTTTGAAGATCAGTTGCTTGCCGTTCGTAAGAAGAAAGGCGAAACAAAAATTGCTTCTGCATCGGAAATTGATCTGGCGATGTTGACCGATGGTCTGGCTGCCGAACGTGAGCAGGGAATCACCATTGATGTGGCATATCGCTATTTTGCCACACCCAAACGAAAGTTTATCATGGCCGATTGTCCGGGGCATGAGCAGTACACCCGTAATATGGTGACCGGTGCATCGACTGCCAGTGCAGCGATTATTTTGATTGATGCACGTAATGGTGTGATGCCACAGACCAAACGCCATACGCATATCCTCGGGTTGCTTGGTATGCCACATCTAATTGTTGCCATTAATAAGATGGATATGGTGGATCACGATCAGGCGACGTTTGAGAAAATTCGTCAGGATATGACGGACTATTGCGCCAAGCAGGGCATAAAAGATTTGATCTGTATTCCGATGTCAGCGCTTAATGGTGACATGGTGGCTGTGCGCGGTGAAAACATGCCCTGGTATGAGGGTGCAACCTTGCTGGAAACGTTTGAGTCTCTGCCAGTGCTGGATGATATTGATGCGCAGCCATTGCGTTTCCCTGTTCAGTTGCTCAATCGTCCGCAAACGACCGATTTGCCTGATTATCGTGGTTTTATGGGAACGATTGCATCGGGAACCGTGAAAGTGGGTGATAAGTTGACCGCATTGCCAAGTGGGAAGTCATCCACCGTGAAAGAGATTGTCACATTTGATGGCAACCTGGATGAAGCCTTTGCCCCGCAGAGCATTACCATCACACTTCAGGACGAGATCGATATTTCCCGCGGCGATATGCTGGTGCATTCAGATTCAGATATGGATGCAAAAAAAGAGATCACAGCCAATGTTTGCTGGATTGGTGATGAACCGCTGGAGCCTAAAAAGAAATACTGGATTAAACATACCACCAATACATTGAAAGCGATGGTCACTGAGATTGATTTTAGAACTGATATCCATTCACTTGAGCAGGAAGCGGCTGGCCAGTTGGCAATGAATGAAATTGGTCAGATTCAATTGAAACTGTTGAAACCTGTTTATGCCGATAACTATGCAGCGAACCGTTCAACAGGAAGTTTTATTCTGATTGATAGTTTTACCAATAATACTGTCGGTGCAGGAATGATTGTTTAATTAAGACCAGTTGATGTTCTGAAGCCGTTGCCATAATTCTGTGGCAACAGGCCCCATGGGTTTATTTTTTCGTCTGACAATATTGATTTGGACCTGTATGGGTGAAAAATTCACTTCAGTTTGCATCAGTAATTCACCGCTGTTGATCTCTTTTTCGACCATGTGCCTTGGCATGCGTCCCCAGCCGATACCGGATGCAATGATCCGTTTTTTCATGGCAAAATCATTGACGACCCAGTGTTGAATGCCTGCCATGACACCCGCAGTTTTTTTATCACTATGCTGGCTTGTATCCCGAACAATAATTTGGATGCTACCTTGCAGGTCTTCCTGCGTGATGTGTTTGGTCTTACGGGCTAACTTTGACTTGGGGGATATCACACTGACCATCTCAACTTCAGTCAGTGCTGCATATTCATAATCAGGGTGATGTTCGAATGTTTCACTCATGGCGATGTCAGCATCACCATCATCGAGCCGTTCCATAGTGCCATTTAGGGTTTCGACAAGCAGTGAAAGTTTCGTGGTGGGGGCCAGCTCTGTAATCTCTTTGAGTATAGACAGGGTTTGATCAACGGGTACGAGCGCGCTCATGGCTAATCTGAGTTCGGGCTCCTCACCTGCGGCAAGATGGCGGGCAAGATTTGAAAACTCATCGGTTTGCGCAAGGATTCTTTTGGCTTTTTCATACAGTGCTTTGCCCTCATCGGTCAGTGTGGGACGATATTGATCACGCAAAAAGAGCTTGAGTTCGAGCTCTTCTTCCAGATTCCGAATGGCAATGCTTACAGCAGACTGACTTCGATAGAGTGCATTTGCAGCCGCTCGAAAACCGCCGTGTTCAACGATGCTGGCCAGTACATGTAATTGTTCCAGTGTCATGAATCTCCCAAGTGAGTATGTAGGTATGATAAATGATTTATATTATTGATCATGACGATCAAAATATTATGCTTTTTATCAATCGTTATCCAGTTCTAGTATTCTGCTATAAATTAACCCATAAAATAACAGATAATATAATTGATAGCAGGAGTACAAAATGGGATTGCTTGTTGAAGGCCAATGGCACGATCAATGGTATGACACCAGTAAAAGCGGTGGTCGGTTTGTACGCAGTGAATCACAATTTCACAACTGGATCACGGCCGATGGAAGCGCTGGCCCTGTCGGTTCCGGAGCTTTCAAAGCTGAAGCCGGGCGCTACCATCTTTATGTATCGCTGGCATGTCCGTGGGCGCACAGAAGCCTTATATTCCGCAAGCTGAAGAGGCTTGAGAGCTTGATTGATGTGACGGTGGTTTCTCCACACATGCTGGAACATGGCTGGCAGTTTGATTCGCCGGAACCTCTTTATGGTTTTCAGTATGCTCATCAGCTTTATACCAAGGCTGATGCCAAATATTCAGGTCGGGTGACGGTGCCGATCCTGTGGGATAAACAGCAACATACGATTGTTTCCAATGAATCATCCGAAATTATTCGCATGTTGAACAGTGCCTTTGACGGGTTGACCGGAAATAGCGAAGATTATTATCCGAAAGCTTTGCGAGCGGATATAGATGAGATCAATGCCTTTATTTATGAGCGTATCAACAATGGTGTGTATCGCTGTGGTTTTGCAACAACGCAAGAAGCTTATGAAGAGGCATTTGATGCTCTCTTTGAAGCACTTGACCGTGTTGAATTCATGTTAAGTGAGCAGCGTTATCTTGTTGGAAATGCCCTGACGGAAGCTGACTGGCGTCTGTTTACCACGCTGGTTCGATTTGATGCGGTGTATGTGAATCATTTTAAATGTAACCGCCAGCGCATTGCCGATTATCCGAACCTTTCAAACTATCTGCGTGATCTCTATCAGCAGCCGGGAATCAGCGAGACCGTGGATATGCAGCATATCAAACAACACTATTTTTACTCACATGAAAGTATTAACCCTACCCGGATTGTACCCAAAGGCCCGGCATTGGATTTTGAAATACCTCATGACCGGGGTAGATTTGAAAATAAATGAATAGGGATGGACGAATAGGAGCGAATGAACAAAAAATCAGGAGGATATGATGGGTGCATGGAAAAACGAACCGTTTAAGATTGAAGTGAAAGCAGGCGAGAGCAAAGCGTTTTGTATGTGTGGACTCTCCAAAAACGGGCCATTTTGTGATGGCTCACATGTGGAGACCCGTAAAATGCCGGAAGTCGTGAAATTTGAAGAAGATAAAACCTTATATATTTGTGGTTGCCAGCAGTCGACTAACCGTCCTTACTGCGATGGTAGCCACAAAAATATTCAGACGTGAATGATCGTGTTACTGAATAGTAACGATAAATTTGGCTGGGTGAGTATTACCCTGCATTGGGTCATGGCACTGGCAATTTTTGGCATGTTTGGACTTGGTCTGTGGATGGTAGAGTTGGAGTATTACGACACGTGGTATCATCGGGCGCCATGGGTGCATCGCAGTATCGGTATGCTGCTGCTGTTTCTGTTGCTGTTCAGGCTCGTATGGCGCCTCACCAATACCGTGCCGGAGATTCTCGGACAAAGCTGGGAAAAGATGATTGCCCTCTGGGTGCATCGCGGTCACTACCTGTTTATGTTTGCTGTGATTATCAGTGGTTACTTGATATCTACAGCACTGGGGAAAGGCGTTGATCTGTTTGGCTGGTTTGAGATTCCCTCACTGTTACCCGCAGATAAGGGGAGAGAAACAACTGCCGGTATCATCCACATGTATTTGGCATGGGGGTTTATGGGCTATATCGGTATGCACGCTGCGGCTGCGATGAAACACCATTTTATTGATGAAGACGTAACATTCTTACGTATGTTGGGTATAACTAAAAGAAAAGGAGAAGAAGATGAAAATTAAAACATTATTAACAGCCGTTGTATTGGCGCTGGCGATACAACTGCCTGCCTATGCTGGCGAAGAGACGTATGATTTTGATATCAAAGGTCAGCATGCATTCATCCAGTTTAAGGTGAAACATCTGGGTTATAGCTGGTTGATTGGACGGTTTAACACGTTTAACGGCACATATACTGTGGATGATAGCCATCCGGAAAAAAATCACGTGAATGTTGAAATTGATGTGGCAAGCCTTGATAGCAACCATGCTGAGCGCGACAAACATCTGCGTAGTGCTGATTTTTTTGATACGGCGACCTACCCGAAAGCAACCTTTGTCAGCACAGGTTATAAAGATAAAGGATTTGGCAAAGGCGTTTTAACAGGGAACCTGACGCTTCGAGGTATCACGGAGAAAATTAAAATTCCAGTTACACAAATTGGTAAAGGTCTGGATCCGTGGGGTGGGTTTCGTCGCGGCTTTGAAGGAACAGTGACGTTGAGTTTGTCGGATTACAACATGAAAAAAGCACTGATGCTTGGCCCATCGGCGGATAAGGTAGAACTGTTTCTTTCCATTGAAGGTGTGCGTAGATAATTAGCCAAATAACTGGAGTGCAATAACGGGATGGCAGATTTTTTCAACGAAAAAACATTCGTATTTCTCAAAGAACTGAGTGAAAACAATAACAGGGACTGGTTCAACGATCATAAGGCGAGATATGAGCAGGATGTGCGAGAGCCTGCACTCGCCTTTATTCGTGCCATGAGACCGGAACTTGAACGTTTTGCACCGCACTTTGTCGCGCAGGATAAAAAAGTGGGTGGATCGCTGATGCGGATCTATCGGGATGTGCGTTTTTCCAAAAACAAACAGCCGTATAAAACCAATATCGGTATCCAGTTTCGCCATGAGCAGGGTAAAGATATCCATGCACCGGGATTTTATTTGCATATTGAGGCACATGAGGTGTTTGTTGGTGCCGGAATCTGGCATCCGGATTCGGATACACTGAAAAAGATACGTACCTATATTGATGCACATCCAACCCGTTGGGAAGATGGCCGTGATGATGCCGGGTTTGCTAAAGCCTATGCGCTGGCAGGTGATGCTCTGATACGTGCACCCAAAGGTTATGCATTGGATCATGCCATGATTGAGGATCTCAAGCGCAAGGACTTTATCGGTATTGCTCCGCTGATGCCGGAACTCGTGCTTCAGGATGATCTGACAGGTTTGATCAGCAGCTATTTTGAAACAGCCAAACCGTTCATGCAGCAATTATGCCGTGCAGTTGGGGTGCCATACTAGGGTTTTCAGTGCTGTTAAAGAGGTAAAGGATGCGATCTAAAAAGGTCTTTTTTGATAATGCGGAAGGTTTAAAACTTGCGGCCTATCTGGATTTTCCGATTGATGGTAAACCGCGTGCTTATGCGTTGTTTGCGCATGGTTTCACGCTGACAAAACATTTGAAATCCATGGCTCATATTAATCGCGCTTTGGCTGCCAAAGGTATTGCAGTGTTGCGATTTGACTTTACAGGTCTGGCTGAGAGTGAAGGAGATTTTGCCGACACCAATTTTTCATCCAACGTGAGTGATATTGTTTCAGCCGCCCGTTTTTTGGCGGCTGAATATGAGGCACCAAAGATTCTTATTGGGCATTCGCTGGGTGGCTCTGCCATGTTTATTGCAGCGCGTGAAATTCCATCCGCAAAAGCACTTGCTACGATTGGTGCACCTTGCGACCCGTCACATATCAAACATATTTTTTCAGGTAAAGAAGATGCGTTAGAACACGATGGTGAAGTGGAAGTTTCCCTCGGCGGTCGTGTTTTCAAACTCAAAAAACAGTTTCTGGATGATGTGAACGAGGCCGAGACGTGTTCGGCGATCAGTCAGTTGAAACAGGCACTACTGATCTTTCATTCACCAATCGATGAGATTGTTGATATCAAACATGCCCAGCGCATTTATGAAGCAGCAAAACATCCCAAAAGCTTTGTGACGCTGGATAAGGCAGATCATTTGTTAAGCGCGGAGCCTGATGCCCGTTATGTCGGTTCGGTGATTGCCACCTGGGCTGAGAAATACGCACCTGTGCGTGAGGTTGAATGGGATTCCGGCCCGCATGCGGTACGTGTTCGGACGGGTTCCAGCTACTACACCGAAATTAAATCGGGTGGGCACGGTTTGTTGGCAGATGAGCCTGTTCGGCTCGGTGGCACGGATCGTGGCCCAACCCCTTATGGGCTACTGGTATCAGCACTTGGTGCTTGCACAAGCATCACCCTGCGTATGTATGCCGATCATAAAGGCTGGGATTTGAAAGAGATTAATGTGTATCTCAACCATAAAAAAGTGCACGCCGAAGATTGTGAATCGTGTTCGGGCGCATCACACAAAATTGATCATATCGAACGGTTGATTGAGGTGGAAGGCGAGTTGGATGCCGCGCAACGAAAGCGTTTGTTGGAGGTGGCCGATCGTTGCCCGGTGCATCGTACGCTGCACGATACCGTTCATATTAAGACCGCATATTTGGAAAAAGGAAATCTGGAATAAGTTGCGTAATCCGATCTGCTTTATAAAGCAGAGCAATAAGAAATAGATAAGGAGAAAATATATGAGCGAAGTTCGAATAGAAACCACAGCAGAGGTGCATGAACTGATCGCTAAGCGTTGGAGTCCGCGTGCTTATGATGCTTCTCGTCCGGTGGAACGGGAAAAACTGCTCTCTTTGCTTGAGGCTGCACGCTGGGCCCCCAGCTGTTTTGGTGATGAGCCATGGCGTTTTGTGATTGGAGATCGTTTTAACGATCAAACAGGCTGGAAGGGATTGTTCGAAACACTTGCAGATAAAAATCAGCTATGGGCCAAACATGCACCTGTGCTGATTCTCGTGGTTGCTGATTCACAGTTTCGTATGAATGAAAAACCCAACCGTTGGGCGCAGTATGATACAGGAGCAGCTACTATTTCACTTTGTTTGCAGGCCGAAGCTTTGGGATTATCTGCGCATCAGATGGGTGGGTTTAGCCCTGAAGCAGCCAGCAGTGCGGTGGGTCTTCCCGAACAGTTCACACCCATGGCGATGATTGCTGTGGGATATCAGGGCGTACTTGATGATCTTGATCAGGATTTTCATGCTATGGAAACAGCAGCGCGTAAACGCCAGCCATTCGATGAACTTTTTTTCTCAGGTATCTGGGGCAAAGCGGTTTAAATTCCGTTATATGATTAAAAGGAGAAGGGTATGAGTGAACCGATGATCGCAGCCAGAGCCCCAAAAGCAACTGAGCTTGAAGCAGGTGAGGAATACCATTGGTGTGCCTGTGGGCGCTCAAAGAATCAGCCGTTTTGTGATGGTTCGCATCGCGGAACAGATTTTACACCCGTTGCTTTTAGGCCTGAGGTTTCGGAGGAGGCGTATTTATGTATGTGCAAACATACAAAAAATCCTCCCTATTGTGATGGCACGCATAAAACGCTTTCAGTCGGGGGTGATGTTCCGGTTCAGATAGAGAGCGTTGAGGCGACGCCTGAGGAGCCCACGGTTAAACGCATTCATGATTTGGCGCGTTTTGGGCTGGAAAAAACCGGTCATCATGGTGAGATGGCGGCGATGGGCGTACCGCGCCTACAACTGCCCCAATGGGATGATATCCAGATACTGGCCGCGCAATTTGCGACCAGCCCATTGATGGAAGATGTTCCGGTTGGCAGTGAACTGGTGATTGGCCCGAATGCTAAAAAACCACTCACGCTGGCAATTCCATTGTTTGTGTCGGATATGAGTTTTGGTGCATTGTCTGAAGAGGCTAAAGTAGCTTTGTCCAAGGGGGCAGAATTGGCCGGAACGGGGATCTGTTCGGGTGAGGGTGGCATGTTACCGGAAGAGCAACAGGCTAACTCACGTTATTTTTATGAACTGGCGTCTGCCAAATTTGGTTTTCAGGAAGCGTTGCTTGAAAAAGTTCAGAGTTTTCATTTCAAAGGCGGACAGGGTGCCAAGACGGGTACAGGCGGGCATCTTCCCGGAAGTAAAGTGACTGAGAAGATCGCTGAAGTGCGTGGTTTGAACGTTGGGGAAGATGCTGTTTCACCACCGGGCTTTGCTGACCTGAAAACGCCAAAGGATTTTAAACACTTTTCAGATCGGGTACGGGAGGTGAGTGGTGGTATTCCGATTGGGATGAAACTTTCGGCCAATCATATCGAAGATGATATCGATTTTGCATTGGATTCCGGTGTGGATTACATCATTCTCGATGGCCGGGGAGGCGGCACAGGTGCGGCACCACGTATTTTCCGTGATCATATATCTGTACCGACGATCCCTGCTTTGGCACGGGCAAGGCATCATCTGGATCAATCAGGCCGTGGTGATATCACGTTGATCATAACCGGTGGTTTACGTATGCCTGAAGATTTCATTAAAGCGCTCGCGTTGGGTGCTGATGGCATCGCGCTTTCCAACGCGGCACTGCAATCGATTGGTTGTGTGGCGGCACGGATGTGCAATACCAATCAATGTCCGACAGGTGTGGCGACACAAAAACCTGAACTGCGCGCAAAACTCAATGTAGATGAAGCAGCACAACGTTTAGCCCGCTTTTTTTCGGCATCCACCGAATTGATGAAAGTGATGGCAAGGGCGTGTGGTCATGATCACCTTAATCAGTTTAATACGCATGACCTGACAACATGGAAAAAAGAGATGGCGGATTTGACCGGTGTGAAGTACGGCGGTGTTAAGTGAGTATTGATATTGTGAAGGCCCTTGTTGTGCCCGAAGGTGATGGTGTTGAAGTTAAACGATTGATGCCTGTAGCAGAGCTGAGAAATTTTGATCCGTTTGTGCTCTGGGATCATTTTGATATAACAGCAGGTGGTTTCCCCAATCATCCGCATCGTGGTTTTGAAGCGATCACCTACATGTTTGAAGGTGGCATGCAACACGCGGATAACCTGGGTAACAAGGGATGCGTGCATGCTGGCGGTGCGCAGCGTTTTACGGCTGGCAGTGGCATGGTTCATTCCGAGATGCCAGAGGGAAGGGCCGCCGGCATCCAACTTTGGATCAATCTGCCGCAGCGTTTGAAGGGTATAGACCCTGATTATCAACAGGTTGAGAGAGATCAGATTCCGGGCATTGCTATAGATGGCGGCACACTGCGCATGATTGTGGGTGAAGGTGGCCCGATTCAGTTAAAAACAGGTGTTGAATATTTTGATATTTCCCTTGATTCGGGAAGCATATTTGAACGTTCTGTAGCGAATGAGTTTCGGGGTTTTATCTATGTGGTTGAGGGTTCAATCACCGTGGATGGTGAAGCTGCCAGTGCTGGAGCTGCCGCATATGTAGATGGCTTGAGTAGCTTGACCATTGACGCTGTTGAAAACAGTCGATTCATGTGGTGTTTCGGAAAACCTCACGGTGAAGCAATTTATCAGCACGGCCCATTTGTGGATTAGCTTGTGATAAAGAGAATGACCATCACCGAAATGAAGCATTTGCGTTAATTCAGATATGACATCATTGCATCGATGTGACCATTAATATTTCGCGCACACATTTGCTCGCCAGTATGGAAGAACAACCGCTTGTATCCAGCTGCCGGAGCCAAGGCCACGGCATCAAGGCCCACAATGTCGCTTTTGAAATATCTGGCACCGCTTTTAATCGCACTCTTTAGCATACGTAATCTATCATGTGTTATCTATCCGCTGACAAAACTTTCCGCATCCACTGCCCGTAGGGTAACTTTACGGCTGAATCGCCATTTTTTAAATGGACAAGGCTGTTCAATGCATGGTTTCGGCAGGCTAACTCAATCGGAAACCGTCATTCGTATCGCTGCCTTTAGAGAATATAACGTGAAAGGTCTTCATCTTCAGCGATGTCGCCCAGTTGCTTACGAACATACGCTGCATTGACCTCGATCTCTTTGTCCGCTCGTTCGGTTGCATCAAAACTCACTTCATCGAGTACACGTTCCAGCAGTGTATGCAGGCGGCGGGCACCGATATTTTCGGTTTTTTCATTCACCTGTACAGCAAGGCGTGCGAGCTCGGCAATACCATCTTCAGTGTAGTTGAGTGTCACATCTTCAGTTTGTAGCAACGCGGTATATTGTTTGGTCAGAGAGGATTCAGGCTCGACCAGAATACGGCGGAAGTCATCTTCGGTCAGGGCATTAAGGTTGACCCGAATCGGAAAACGGCCCTGTAGCTCAGGAATCAAATCCGATGGTTTGGAGAGATGGAACGCACCGGATGCAATAAAGAGAATATGATCGGTTTTGACTGAGCCATGGCGACAATTGATGCTGGTTCCTTCTACCAGTGGCAACAGATCACGTTGCACGCCTTCGCGTGATACATCGCCATCTTTTCCTGACCGATGCGTGATTTTATCCATCTCATCAAGAAAAACGATGCCACTGTTTTCGGTACGCTCAATAGCTTCTTCTTTGATGCGATCCATATCGAGAAGACGATCCGCTTCCTGCTGTTTGAGTGCTTGCATAGCTTCTTTCACAGTCATACGTTTGGATTTCTTTTTGTCGCCCATCATGTTGCCAAACATGTCTTTCAGGTTCAGATCGACTTCTTCACTGCCCTGACTGGAGAACATCTGGAACATTGGCATTTGCGTCTGTTCGGGCATGTCGATTTCTACTTGCCGATTATCCAGTTCGCCCAAACGAAGTTTGTGGCGCATTTTTTCCCGTGAATCATGGTTGGGGTCTTTTCTGTCTGCTGAAACCGGTTTGCCAGCATCAACGGAGTGTGGAATAAGGATGTTGAGCAGATGTTCTTCGGCTGCTTCTTCTGCGCGGGTCTGCACCTTGATCAGATGTTCATCACGAACCATTTTGATGGAAAAATCGACCAGATCACGAATGATAGATTCAACATCGCGGCCAACATAACCAACTTCGGTATATTTGGTTGCTTCGACTTTGATAAAAGGTGCTTTGGCAAGGCGCGCTAATCTGCGGGCAATTTCAGTTTTACCTACACCCGTGGGGCCGATCAGCAGGATATTCTTTGGTGTGATCTCTTCGCGCATGGGCGATTCCACCTTCTGACGGCGCCAGCGGTTTCTTAAAGCAATCGCAACAGCGCGTTTGGCATCATGTTGTCCGATAATGAAACGATCAAGCTCCGAAACAATCTCTCTTGGGGTCATGGTGTGGCTCATCTTTTAGCTCTCCAGTGATTCGATGGTGAATGAAGTGTTAGTATAAATGCAGATATCAGCAGCCACTTTCATGGCTTCTGAGACGGAATCGCGTGCATTAAGATCGCTATGGCGAACCAGCGCGATGGCTGCGGACTTGGCATAGGCACCACCGGAACCGATCGCGGCCACACCTTCATCAGGCTCCAGTACATCACCGTTTCCTGAGATGATTAATGTGCGCTCCGCATCGGCGACAATCATCATGGCTTCGAGTTTGCGCAGATAACGATCAGTACGCCAGTCTTTGGCGAGCCCCACCGCTGCGCGAGTCAGGCTTCCACCATGTTCATCCAGTTTGGCTTCAAATTTTTCAAAGAGATTCATGGCATCGGCTGTGGAACCGGCAAAACCAGTGAGAATGGAGCCATCGCGAATGCTGCGTACTTTTTTTGCACCATGTTTGATGACGGTATCACCCAAGGTAACCTGACCATCACCGGCAATCGCCACCTGATTTTTTTTGCGGACGCAGCAAATTGTTGTGCCACGCATTTTAATGCTCTCTTGAATGCTACTCATTACGATCACCTCACATGAAAGGGATCGGTATGATATATCTACAGAACAGCCGGGTCACCTGCCTCTTTTTTTTCTGACTCGGGGATTGACGGAGAGGCATCTTCCGCATATGTTGCGCCGCCTTCCGTTGTGAGACGGATGTGTCGAAAAATTCGGGGTGTAGCGCAGCCTGGTAGCGCATCTGGTTTGGGACCAGAGGGTCGGGGGTTCGAATCCCTCCACCCCGACCATTTTCGACTGTTTGCCTGACAGGGCGCCTGTAGCTCAGCTGGATAGAGCAACGGACTTCTAATCCGTAGGCCGCAGGTTCGAATCCTGCCAGGCGCGCCAGTCGAACGAGACACATAATGGTGGTCGTAGTTCAATGGTAGAGCCCCGGCTTGTGATGCCGGTTGTTGGGGGTTCGAATCCCCTCGACCACCCCATATTTATGTATGAGATGTTGTGAAGACAAAGTCAAAAATGTAACTTTTACTTTGTTTTAAACATCTTGTAAAAGTCGGATGATGACGTCTATCATTCATCCGAAGTTGTTATCATAATAATTTAGGGCCGTTAGCTCAGTTGGTAGAGCAGCTGACTCTTAATCAGCGGGTCGTTGGTTCGAGCCCAACACGGCCCACCATAAAAAAGGCACCTACGGAAACGTAGGTGCCTTTTTATTTTCTATCGATGTCGCATCTGTGTTTTGAGGCTGGGGTTTCGTTTTTATTATTGGCTGTTCCATAAATATTTTGTGATGATTATTTTTAAGATGGTATTAGTGTCATCTAACATTTTTTTGGAGGCGGGGCATGAAAAAGGCTGTTGTTGTGTTGGTGATGCTGGGAATTTTTGTTGTTGCAGGGCCCTTTGTATCGGGGAAATTGCTTGAGCAGCGCTATCAGGAACTGCTGGTAGAAGAAGCTTTTGAGGATGTTTTCCTTTTGCATGGCGAGAGGTATAAGCGTGATTGGATGTCGTCCACGATTGTAACTGAATTTGAAGTGACGGACGAAAAATTTGCAGCTGAATACAAACGTTATAAAAACAAAGCCAATGCATCTGCTGGCATTAAAAGCGATGAAACACGGCCTGTATTTAAGGTGGAGAGTATTGTTCAGCATGGCCCTTTTTGGTTGGGTGAAAGCTTTGGCATGGGGTTAGGGAAAGTCGAAAGTCGTCTGATTCTGGATGATGAAACACGTACAAAAACAGCAGGTATGTTTGAAGGGGAGCTGCTCTCCATGCAGATCATGGTTCATTTTAGCCGTAGTGCGGATGTGGTGTTGAATACATCAAAAATATCATTCAATAATAAACAAACCGGGGAGATGGCGATTGTTCATCCTGTATTAAGTCATTGGCATATTGCAAAGCTGGGACATCAGGCCAAAGGTGAGATTGCCTGGAAAGGACTAACATTTACCGGAAAAGAAGGGGTGGTGAATCTGTCAGAGACGACAATTAAAACAGATGTTGAGCATTATCAAGGTGTTTGGGTGGGCAATGTAGTCTGGGATCAGGAAAAAATTCTGTTTGAGGGGCAGGGCAAGAAGCTGATGATTAAAAATTTACATTTGGATTCTGATACACATGTAGGGATGCGTGATGATTTGGTTGATACAGTCATGAATAGTACGGTGGAATCTGTTGATGTGGCTGGTGAGGTGTATGGCCCGGGTGTTTACCGTATGTCTATGGAAAACCTTCCGGTTGATACGCTGGCGAAAATTCAACAGTTGGAGAGTAAGGCCGGAAGTCATGCTGCTCAGCCAGTCAATATGCAGGATCTGATGACGCTTTTGCCGGAGATGCTGAGTCATGGACCTGTGCTTGAAATCAGCGAGATGGAGGTGTCGACACCTTATGGGAACGTACAAGGCACATTGAAAACCACGCTGCTGGAGACCGCACCGGCACAGTTTGCGGATATTCAGCATTTAAAAAAGAGTGTGTTGATTGATGCTGATTTGATAGTGCCTGCAATTTATTTTGCGGACTCGAAAATGGCTCCAGTAGCTGATAATCTGGCCCTGAATGGTTTTATTGAAGAGAAAGCTGGCATGTTGCACAGCACGCTGCATATGGCGGATGGAAAGCTTTCTATCAATGGCAAGCCTGTCCCATTACCGTTTTAACGAGTTGTTATTTGAATTTGCAGGGCAGCCGTTTTTATTTGCGAGTCAATTTACACGATTGATTCTGAAAATATAGATGGCATAGTTCCGCCCCTTGATTTAGCGGGCCTTGTTTTTTGGTTTGCGGGTTTAGATGTATGCGAGGGTGGCGGAATTGGTAGACGCGCTGGTTTTAGGTACCAGTATCTATGATGTGGGGGTTCGAGTCCCCCCCCTCGTACCATATTGATGCGACATACGATGCGACTACAGAAAGGCCGTTTTGCCAGTTTCCCGGATAGCAGGGGTGAGGTAGACGGCCCTTTGTATTTATGGTTTATGGCTAAATGATGGCCAAATGGAGATAAGACAATGATCCAGACGACAGTAAAGAAGTTAGGCGATAACGAACATCAGGTTGATGTGCAGATTGCACAGTCAGAATATGACCGTATTCATGCTGAGCAATCCAGCAAACTCGCAGGGTCCACAAAGCTTCCGGGTTTCCGTCAAGGGAAGATGCCTGCAGATATGCTGAAAAAACAATTTGGTGCCAAACTGCATGAAGATACGGTTTCTGAACTGCTTCAAACACACTATGTTGCTGCAATTGAAGCATCGGGTTTGACACCTGCGGCTCAGCCGGAACTTGATATCCCTGCTGTTCAGCCTGGTGCAGGCTTTGCATTCACGATGAATGTTGTGACCTGGCCGGATGTGAAGGTGAAAGCGCTGTCTAAATTGAAATTTAATGAAACTGAAGTTGAAGTTACCGATGCGGATATCCAGACGGTGGTTGATCGTTTGATGGAATCACAGGTGAAATATGCAGTTGAAGATGGTCGTGTAGCCGAAAAAGGTGATCAGGTTGTCATTGATTTTGTTGGCTTTATCGGCGATGAGGCATTTGAAGGCGGTAAAGGTGAAGATGCACCACTTGTGTTGGGCGCAGGGCAGTTTATTCCTGGTTTTGAAGATCAGTTGATGGGTAAAAAAGCGGGGGATGATTGTACCATAGACGTGACATTTCCTGCCGATTATCAAGCCAATCATTTGGCAGGTAAAGCAGCCCGTTTTGAAACACAGGTGAAAAGTGTCGCAAAATCTGTTAAAGCAACAAACAATGATGAATTGGCTGAAATACTCGGATTTGAAAATGCTGATGCGTTGAATGCTGATGCGCGTATCCGCCTTGATGCAGAATCTGAAGATGCTGCAAAACAGGGAACACGCGAAGCAGCTTTTGAGGCGCTGTTGGAAGCCAATGAAGTTTCACTGCCAGATCGCTTGATTGAAGAAGATATGAAGGCAACTACACAGCGTCTTGCTCAGAATATGCAGCAACAGGGCATGGAACTGACCAAGGAAATGTTTGAAGATGAAGCATTTAAAAAAGAGGTGCGTGAACGTTCTGTGAAAGGTTTGAAGTTGTCTGTTTTGATGCAATCCATTCGTGATGAAGCAGGGTTGGAAATTGAGGACGCTGACATCGATTCAGAAATTGAAAAAATGGCAACTCAGTACCCAGCAGAGCAGAAAGATCAGTTTGTTTCATGGATTAAAAGTCAGAAGGAACAGATGGCTTCTGTGCGTGAACGCTTGCTAGAAGGTAAGTGTGTCGAATATATTGTCTCGCAAGCAAAAACCAAAAAGGTTAGCATGACATTGTCTGAATGGCAGGAAGCACAGGATAAAACCTGATTCGGCTATAAATCCGGCTTAACGGGTAGCGAAAGAACGAATTTGCAGGAGGCTTCATGAATCTGGTTCCAATGGTAGTAGAGCGCACAGCAAGGGGTGAACGTTCTTATGACATTTATTCAAGGCTCTTGAAAGAGAGAATTGTTTTTCTCTCAGGTCAGGTGGATGATCACATGGCCAATCTGATCACAGCCCAGTTATTGTATCTCGAATCAGAAGGTCCGGATAAAGATATCTATGTTTATATCAATAGCCCGGGCGGCATTGTGACCGCTGGCATGGCTATTTATGATACGATGCAGTATATTCGTTGTGATGTTTCAACACTCTGTGTGGGGCAGGCAGCCAGTATGGGTGCTCAGTTGCTAGCAGCTGGCAAGGCTGGCAAGCGTTATGCTTTGCCAAATGCAAGGGTGATGATTCATCAGCCTTTGGGTGGTTTCCAGGGTCAGGCAACCGATATTGAGATTCATGCGCGTGAGATTATCAAGCTGAAAGAGCGTATGAACGAGATGATGGCACATCACACGGGACAGCCGGTAGAAAAGGTTGCGGATGATGTGGAGCGCGATTATTTTTTGACCGCTGAAGAAGCGCGCGATTACGGCTTGGTCGATGAGGTGCTTGTTTCCCGGGCCGACATGCCGGGTGATGAGAGTACCGGAGGTTAGGTATGGGCACACAGAATAATGGTGGCGATTCAACACTTTATTGCTCTTTTTGTGGTAAGAGTCAACACGATGTTAAAAAACTGATTGCAGGGCCAACCGTTTTTATTTGCGATGAGTGTATTGAGCTTTGCAATGAAATTATTGTCGAAGAGCTTTCCGGCGATGAAAAAAGCAGTGAGCCAAAACCTGGTGGGCTGCCTAAGCCAGCAGAAATAAAAGCATTTCTTGATGATTATGTCATTGGTCAGGAATCTTCCAAGCGGTTGCTTGCTGTTGCGGTTTATAATCATTACAAACGTATTGCACATAATGAGACAAGCGATGTTGAAATTGCTAAAAGTAATGTGCTGTTGCTGGGGCCAACGGGTAGTGGAAAGACGTTATTGGCACAAACATTGGCACGTATTTTTGATGTTCCTTTCATTATGGCTGATGCAACCACACTGACAGAGGCCGGTTATGTGGGTGAAGATGTTGAAAACATCATCCTGAAACTGCTGCAAGCGGCTGATTATGATGTTGAGAAAGCCCAGCGTGGCATCGTTTACATTGATGAGGTTGATAAGCTTTCCCGTAAAGCTGATTCACCATCGATCACGCGTGATGTTTCCGGTGAAGGCGTACAGCAGGCACTGCTTAAGCTGATTGAAGGGACTGTTGCTTCGGTGCCGCCACAAGGTGGCCGCAAACATCCGCAGCAAGAGTTTTTACAGGTTGATACTACCAATATTCTGTTTGTGCTTGGCGGGGCTTTTGCTGGTCTTGAGAAGCTTATTGAAGCCAAAGGTAAAAAGCGCTCGATTGGTTTTGGGGCTGCGGTGCAGACTGAAGAAGAACGCGATATTGGTTTGATTTTGAGTCAGGTAGAGCCGGAAGACCTGATTCAGTACGGGTTGATTCCTGAACTGGTCGGTCGTTTACCAGCGGTAGCGACATTAAGTGAACTTGATAAAGATGCACTGTTACAAATTTTAACAGAGCCAAAAAATGCATTGGTGAAACAATATCAGGCACTGCTAGGCTATGATAATGTGGAGTTAGCCTTTACGGATGATGCTTTGGTATCCATCGCGGAGAAGGCGATTAAACGTAAAACAGGCGCGCGCGGCCTAAGAGCGATTATGGAAGCAGTGATGCTTGATGTGATGTATGATATTCCCACGATGGGAAATGTGGAAAAATGTGTTATCAACCATGATGTTGTTGAAAGTTCGGCAAAACCGGTGCTGGTTTTTCACGCCGATGATGCCGCTGCCTGAGGTCTTTTTAGTAAGCTCGGGAAAGTGCGTTGAAGCATTTTGGATGCATTATATTTGGATTGCTTTAAAAGAATATATAAGTGTGTGATTTTTTGATGGTCTTGATCGACCACTTAAGCACTGTCAGTGGTTTGGAATATCTGGATTAAGATGAAAATAAAGGAGGCCTCTTTTGGCTGAATTGATGAATGAAACCACCAAGCCGATCGATAAAAATGTTGATGGCATGTTACCCGTTTTACCGCTTCGTGATATTGTTGTCTTTCCTCATATGATTGTGCCGCTTTTTGTTGGACGTGAAAAATCGGTGTATGCATTGGAAGAAGTGATGAAGTCTGGAAAACAGATTCTCCTTTTGGCTCAAAAAGATCCTGAAAAAGATGATCCTCAGGTTGAAGACCTCTACAATGTAGGAACTGTTGGAAGTATTTTGCAGCTTCTTAAATTGCCAGATGGAACGATTAAAGTGCTGGTTGAAGGTGGCGCACGCGTATGCGTGGACGATATTCAGGATGCTGGTAAGTGTCTGCGTGGTAAATTTTCTCCAATGGAAGAGAAGCAGGAAGATGCGCGTGAGCAGGAAGTTGTTGCCAAATCTTTAGAAGTTCAATTCGAATCTTATGTGAAGCTGAATAAAAAGACGCCACCGGAAGTGCTGGTCTCTATTTCAGCCGTTGAAGATGTGGAAAGGCTGGCAGATACCATTGCCTCACATTTGAACCTGAAGCTGGAAGAAAAACAGGCGCTGCTTGAGTTGGCCAGTGTGATTGAACGTCTTGAGCGTCTCTATGTCTTTATGGAAGAAGAGATGGAGATGTTGCAGGTGGATAAGCGCATTCGTTCACGTGTGAAACGTCAGATGGAAAAGAGTCAGCGAGAGTATTATCTCTCTGAACAGATGAAGGCGATTCAGAAAGAGTTGGGAGAAGAAGATTCCCACACCGAACTGGATGAGATGGCCGAAAAAATTGATAAGCTGGGACTCACTGCGGAGGCTAAAACAAAAGCTGAGGCTGAACTTAAACGATTGAAAATGATGCCGCCAATGAGTGCGGAAGCAACGGTGGTTCGGAATTATCTGGACTGGTTGCTGGAACTGCCATGGAAAAAACGCTCTCGTGTTCGCAGGGATCTGGTCGCTGCGGAACAGGTGTTGGACGAAGATCATTTTGGCCTTGAAAAAGTGAAAGAGCGTGTGCTTGAGCACTTGGCTGTTTTGCAACTGGTTCGTAAGCTTAAAGGCCCGATACTGTGCTTTGTAGGCCCTCCGGGTGTGGGTAAAACATCACTTGGCCGTTCTATCGCACGTGCAACACGCCGTGAATTTGTGCGTATGAGTCTCGGTGGCGTGCGTGATGAGTCAGAGATTCGTGGGCACAGGCGTACGTACATCGGATCGATGCCCGGTAAAGTTATTCAGTCTATGAAAAAAGCGGGAACAAAAAACCCGTTAATTCTACTGGACGAAATTGATAAAATGGGCTCGGATTTCCGTGGAGATCCTTCATCGGCGCTGTTGGAAGTGCTGGATCCTGAACAGAACCACACCTTTAATGATCACTATATGGAAGTAGATTATGATCTTTCTGAAGTGATGTTTATTACCACTGCGAATAGTTTTAATATTCCTGGGCCATTGCTGGATCGAATGGAAATTATTCAAATTTCGGGATATACCGAAGCAGAAAAGATTGCCATTGCTCAGAAATATCTTTTGCCTAAACAGATGAAAAACCATGGTTTGAAGGAAACACACTTTACGCTTGATGAAGCGGCAATGCTTGATGTGGTTCGATATTATACACGTGAGGCGGGTGTTCGTGGCCTGGATCGTTGTCTGGCCAAATTATGCCGAAAAGTGGCAAAAGAGCTGGTGATCTCTGGCCTTGAAACATGTAAGAAGATTTTAGCCTCAGATATAGAAACACTTTTGGGTGTGAAAAAATATCGTTTTGGTCTTGCTGAAGAACAGGATCAAATTGGCGTGGTGACAGGCCTTGCCTGGACAGAGGTCGGTGGAGAGCTTCTACAGATCGAAACCGCACTTACACCGGGTAAAGGCAAGCTAACAGTGACAGGACAATTGGGCGATGTGATGCAGGAATCGATACAGGCGGCCTTTACCTATGTCCGTTCCCGGGCAAAACAGCTTGGATTGAAGAGCGATTTTCATCAGAAAGTGGATGTGCATGTGCATGTGCCGGAAGGGGCGATTCCAAAAGATGGACCTTCTGCGGGTTTGGCAATGGCGACGTCAATTGTATCCGCATTGACAAGTATTCCAGTGCGTAAAAATGTGTGTATGACGGGGGAAATAACCTTACGTGGCAAGGCTTTACCTATTGGAGGCCTGAAAGAAAAATTATTGGCTGCACATCGTGGCGGGTTAACAGATATTGTAATTCCTGAAGAGAATGAAAAGGACTTAAAAGAGATTCCGGAAAATATTTTAAAAGGTCTTGAGGTTCATATTGTATCGCATGTAGATGATGTGCTTAAACATGCCTTGACGCGGCTGCCTGCCGGGTTAAGTATGCCCTCAGATTTTGTGCCGGAGTCGGTGGTGGGGATATATCTTGAAGATGGTTCGACCACGGCGCATTGAATTTTTTAGTATATATTGAAGTGTAAAAAAAAAATCGGTTGACAGTAGATGGGGTCAAATGATTATAGTTCGCCCCATCGAACGCATCAGCGGGAGGAAAAATGAACAAAGCAGAATTAATTGATCACGTAGCAGCGAGTGCTGATCTGAGCAAGGCAGCCGCAGGTGTTGCTGTTGAAGCAGTGATTAGCGGTGTGACTGGCGCATTAAGCAATGGCGACAGTGTGAGCCTGGTTGGATTTGGTACTTTCTCAGTATCTGACCGTGCAGCACGTACAGCACGCAATCCACGCACAGGCGAGCCTATTGATGTTCCTGCATCTAAAGCGCCTAAGTTCAAAGCTGGCAAAGCTCTGAAAGACGCTGTTAAATAAATAACCGGGTGGAGTTATCCACCATATGAGATGAACAAGGGCTTATTAGGCCCTTGTTTTTTTCGGGCGCTTAGCTCAGCTGGTAGAGCACCGCCCTTACAAGGCGGTGGCCGCAGGTTCGAGTCCTGCAGCGCCCACCATTTATACTGCCTGGAGTGGTAGTTCAGTTGGTTAGAATGCCGGCCTGTCACGCCGGAGGTCGCGGGTTCGAGTCCCGTCCGCTCCGCCATTTTTAAGCCCTTGTTATCAGGGGCTTTTTTGTGTTTTATAACAAAATAGTAATGAAGATTGTTTTTTGATTGGGCGCTTAGCTCAGCTGGTAGAGCACCGCCCTTACAAGGCGGTGGCCGCAGGTTCGAGTCCTGCAGCGCCCACCATTATACTGCCTGGAGTGGTAGTTCAGTTGGTTAGAATGCCGGCCTGTCACGCCGGAGGTCGCGGGTTCGAGTCCCGTCCGCTCCGCCATATTAAGCCTTGGGCTTCCTGCCCGGGGCTTTTTTTTATGTTGTGGAAAATTTTAAGTGTGATCTTTTTGTATCCTGATCCAATCGTTGATATGATGCGGAAAATTTTCAAAGTAAATAGATTCAAAGGGGTTTTAGATGCCAGCTACATTGAACCGTATTGCCAAAGAGGGTGTGAATGGCCCCGCCATGATGCCGATTATTCAGGGTGTTGGACGTGCAGGCATTGAAATTTCCGCATTGCTACGGGGTGCTGTTTTTCGTGATGCGTTAGGGGTTGCCGGTAGCGAAAACATTCAAGGTGAGCAGCAGCAAAAAATTGATGTGCTTTCGGATGATATCTTTCTTGATGAGATGCGTTCAACAGGTCATGTCTGCGCAGTCGGTTCAGAAGAACAGGAAGAGCTTCTGGTGATTGATGAATATGCAGATGCCGACTGGCTGGTACTTGTTGACCCGCTGGATGGCTCTTCGAATCTGGATATCGATGGCCCTGTTGGCACGATTTTTTCGATTGTGAAACGAAAAACTGCAAACAATGAATCTCCTCATGTATCCGATACCCTGCAATCGGGGCGTGAAGTTGTTGCTGCAGGTTATGTTTTGTACGGCCCCTCGCTGATGCTGGTTTGTTCTGTTGGAGAGGGGGTGCATGGTTATACTTTTAATCCTGCTGTTGCCCGTTTTGAACTGAGTCACCCTGACATGCGGATTCCGACATCAGGCGGTTATTACTCTGTGAATGAGGCCAACGCCGATAAATGGCTTGATGGTATCGGCGATAAGCTGGAATCTATGAAAAGTACAACAGGTTTGGGGATGCGTTATGTAGGTTCGATGGTTGCGGATATGCATCGTACGCTTCTTAAAGGTGGTATCTTTCTTTATCCGGCAGATGAGAAAAACAGGAACGGGAAATTACGTCTGTTGTATGAAGCGATTCCGATGGGTTTTTTGATGGAGAAAGCCGGAGGCAAAGCTTATATGAGTGCAGATGTGGCTGTGTTGGATGTAGAACCCAATGATTTACATCAACGCGTGCCTGTTTATTTAGGTTCAGCTTCTGCAACTGATTCACTTCTCGGTTAGCGTTTAACGATGCCCGAAGACTCCGATTTTCAGGCGTTTTATCTTCGTGAAATCGGTGTGCATACACCGTTGATGGCTCAATCGGAGCAGTCGGCAGTGGATGGTGTTGTAAAAGAAAAACTTGTCCTTTCACCCACGGATGTTTTGTCACAAAAAAAATCAGAAGATGACTTGCAAAAAACTCATCAGGGAACGCTTCAGAAAAGTGTGCAGGTAAGCACTACAGCAGGCACAAAAGCTGCTTCTATGTCTGCTCCTCTACAGGAACTTGCGATGCAAGCTGCAACATGTCGTGGCTGCCAGTTGGCTGCGGAGCGAAACAATGTGGTATTTGGTACAGGAAATCCGGAAGCAGATATTGTTTTTATCGGCGAAGCACCGGGACGTGATGAAGACTTGAAGGGTGAGCCTTTTGTTGGGCGATCCGGAAAGCTTCTGGATCGTATGCTGGTTTCATTGGGGATGGATCGATCTCAGGTCTATATTATGAATACGGTGAAGTGCAGGCCTCCAAATAATCGTGATCCAAAACCCGAAGAGGTTGAGGCATGCGGTAAATGGTTTGATGCGCAGCTTAAAACAGTTGCGCCAAAACTGATCTGTTTATTAGGCCGGGTTGCTGCCCAGACGGTGCTTGAAACGGATGCTCCGCTTGCTACGATGCGCGAAAAATGGCATGAATATCATGGTATTCCTGTGCTGGTGATGTATCACCCTGCGTACCTTCTTCGATCACCTCAGCAAAAGAGTCAGGCCTGGCGTGATCTTTGCACGCTTAGACAGCGCTATCATTCATGATCATCCTGAGGTGATGATATTTCGTCTTTTGTTATTTTTACACGTCTGATCCAGTCGTTCCGAAGGCTCATGATTTCGATGTGAACGCCATTTACATCGATGCAGAGCTTATCTTCAGGCTGATCACCAAGAAGATGCACAAGCAGGCCACCAATGGTGGTTGCATTTTCTTCCGGCATCTGTGTATCAAGTGCCATGTTGATATCGTGGATGTTGGCGGTTCCTGCCACAACCAGTGAACCATCGGGTTGTGGCCATACTTCAGGCAGTGAGGGAATGTCGGATTCATCCACAATTTCGCCAACAATTTCTTCGATGATGTCTTCCAGTGTAATCAGGCCTTCAATATCGCCAAACTCATCAACAACAATCGCCATGTGCTGATGTTTGGATTGAAACTCAAAAAGCTGCGTAAGCGCGTTACGCGTTGCGGGTACAAAAGGTGGGTCACGCCAGATAATGGCATGTGCCATTTGAATGTTTGTTTCTTTGAGTTTGAAAAGTTCACGCAGGTGAATAATGCCAAGAATATTATCGGATTTTTGATGAAAAACAGGGTAGCGGGAATGTGGATTTTTCACGGCAGCCTGGCGGCACGCAGCGACAGATAAGGCCGCATCAAGCATGACCATATCCTTACGGGGTGTCATAAGGGATTTGACTGTAACCTCATGCAGACGTAGCGAACTCATCAACATTTGCTCTCGCGCTGTATCGAGCATGCCTGTTTCTGCACTCATATCGATCATGGTTGCCAGTTCCTGATGGTTGAAGCCAACTTCCCTGTTCTCAGGCACTTTAAAGAGCCGTTGAAAAAGGTTGATAATGTACATCAAGATAACAATGACAGGGGCAAGTGATTTTTGAATCCATTTTAAGGGTGTGGCAACACGACAGGCAATGCTTTCTGCATGTGCAACTGCCATAGTTTTTGGCAAGACCTCGGCAAAGATCAAAACGACTACGGTCATGGCAGCCGTAGCATAAAGAATACCTGCTTCACCAAATGCTGCAACAAAAATGGCTGTTGCGAGTGATGTTGCGGCAATGTTGACAAAATTATTGCCCAGCAGAATGGTAGATAGCATTTTTTCCGGTTTTTTGAGCAAACGATTGGCTTGTTGGGCACCTTTGTTTCCCTGGTCACTCAGTAGTCTGAGCCGTACCCGGCGAGCGCGTGTTAAAGCCGTTTCCGAGCCTGAAAAGAAGGCAGAAAGAAGCAGCAAAAAAACCAAAATACCAATGGCTGTCGGTAGAGAAAGATCGATGATGTTCATGGGTAAATGGGTGCTATGGGGTTAGCCAGGAGCCAATTAGTTTGACACCAAAATAAGCCAGCAGAAGCAAGGTGTAGGATGCAAGCACCATATGGCTGGATCTGCGCCCATGCCAGCCTGACTTTTTTCGTTTTGAAAGTAATAAAATGAGTACGCCGAACGAAAAAAGAGCCAGCAGAACTTTATGGTTAAACAGTGCAAAGTGCTGAAATTCCACCCATTGCCATGTAAGGCCTGTGAGGATTCCAAGAGCCAGAAGGGCTGTGCCCCAACGCACCTGGGCAAAAAGATGTGTTTCGATTTCAAATAGTGATGGCATGGCCTTCATAAGCGGACTTATTTTTTTCTTCTTCAGTGCATGGTCGAGCTGAAGATGCATGACGGCGTGAATGGCTGCCAATGTCAGGATTGCATAAGCCAGTAATGAAATCATCAAGTGCCCTGATTCCAGAATGGATGAGGTATGAATCCATCGCTCACTGTAACTTTCAGGAAGCAATGGCGCTAAAAATAGAGGGACTGCCGTTGCAGGCAGAAGAAAGAGGCCGAGCCCTCGAATCCCATGCAGCCATAAACCGATCAGATACATGCCCTGAACCAGAAATGTAGCGATGGCGACAGCAGTAATGAATGAAAAATGAATGCCTTGATCTGTGATAGGTTCAAGTTTGAGGGATTCCCAGAGAGTTAATGTGATTGAGATCAGTAAAATGATTTCAATGATGGGCTTTTTACGGGCCGTATCTGCGACTGAATTTTTCCAGACATCACTCCATACCAGATAGGCACATATCAGTGTCAGTAAACCAGCGACTGGAAATAGGTAAATGGATGGCATGGCAGGTTTATATCTGATGAATGTGCGTAGTGCAATGACTGAGAGGTAACTCGCGGATGATGAAGGATCACCTTTTGTGGTCGCTGAATGGATGCCTTCTATACAGGATCGTTTGACCTTACCTGATGAAGACGCACAATCAGGTGTTATGCAAGTTGCGATTTTGTTATTGGCTGCGGGAAGTGGCAAACGTTTTGGTGGTGTGATGCCCAAACAGTATCTCCCTGTTGTGGGTCAAGCTTTGTTGCTGCATACCTTGAATAGTCTGGCTCAGGAGCCGCGAATCAAGGTGGTTCAGCCGGTGATTGCTGAAGCGGATGCATTTTATGGAGATATAGTCAGGGGTTGCCAATTTCCATTTGATTTGCGTAGCCCGGTCAGAGGTGGCAAGGAGCGATCGATATCCATGCAGCGTGGTCTGGCTGCTTTGTCAGATGATATTGATATGGTGGGCGTTCATGACGCAGCACGGCCATTGCCATCACGGGAGCTTCTTCAGGATGTTTTGGATGTTGCCGAAAAACATGGGGCCGCCGTCCCCGGTATGGCAGTTCATGACACAATCAAACGGGTGGATAGACAAGGGAAAGTGATGGAAACGCCGGATCGAACCCTGTTACGGGCAGTACAGACACCTCAGGTGGCGCGCCGTGACTGGTTCAATGCGGCGATTGAAAAAGAACGTGAACGTTTACATCTTCATACTGATGATGCGTCTGTCTTGGAAGCAGCCGGTTTTCCTGTTTATATCAGTCAGGGTGATGCCTTGAACCGGAAAATCACAACACAGTCCGACATGGATTGGTTGTGTTCATATTTGGAGGGTGAAGGGTGATGGATATGCGAGTAGGTCAGGGATTTGATGTACATGCCTTTTGTGAAGGGCGAAGGCTTATACTGGGCGGGGTGGAAGTTCCTTATGAGCTGGGGCTTGCCGGGCATTCGGATGCCGATGTGTTAATTCATGCGGTTTGTGATGCGTTGCTTGGTGCCGCTGGTCTTGGTGATATCGGGCATCATTTTCCTGACAGTGATCCGCAGTATGCAGGCATTGATAGCATGAAACTGCTTACAATTGTGATGCTGAAATTGAATGAGTGTGGCTGGTCAGTTAATAATCTGGATGCCACTGTGATTGCTCAGGCACCTAAGCTTGCACCGTATATTTCTAAAATGTGTGAAAGTCTGGCTTTTGCAATGGACACTGAGATTGACCGGATTAATGTGAAAGCGACCACAACTGAGCAACTTGGTTTCACAGGACGCGGTGAAGGCATTGCTGCTCAGGCGATTGTATTGCTGGTTTTGAAAAGTTAAGAGAACCTGATTCGAATCTATGATTGTTTTGAAGCTGTGTGTGATATTTCACATAGTCTTTGCAGGTTTCGACTGCTAGAATCATTGTATGTTGGGCACGCAATATGAGTGAAAAGAGGCTCGGAGATTTTTATTTAAGCTGCGATACGATTCATCGCGAACTTTTTTCAATTATTATTTATGAGTGGCAGGAAATGGGACTGGAGTGGGGTTGGTCTGATCGTGCCATTGCTTTGGGAAGGCGATCGGTGGTCAAAGATCAAATGTTAAACTTTTTCTATCTACAGCCTGGGGAAAATATTTATCCGGCTTGTATCACATTGGATACAGACTTCTGGCGAGAATTGCTTGGACAGGAAGAGACGGATGCCTTTTTGGGTAAAGTGAAGTCGATTCATGGCCTGCAATACAGACAGAGAGATAATATTGTCTCCATTGATGATCCGGGCCACTTGTCCGGTTCGGTTCAGCAGCAATTACGAGAGCGGATTAAACATTTTGGTTTTCGTATTCCCGAATTAATTGCAGCCTGATTTTTCAGACGCGTTTATTTGTTTGGTGATGCCTTTACAGATGGCGTGAGTGTGAAATCAGCTGTGCGTTCTGGCAGGGACTCCAGCACCAAAAAGAAACCGCGTTGTCCTTGGGCCTCAATGGGCAGCAGATCAGGTTTCGGGATCACAAAGGGTGCATGTTTGATCTGCGCCATTGAAGGGGGTACGGTAATGGAAAATATTTTCTCTTCAAGGCTTTCAGTGAGACCTGTATTGTCAAAGAACTGTATCAGAATCTGAGGGGGCGGAAGTTCGCAATAGAGGCGATTTTCAATACGACCCTGTATGGTAAAGACCTGACTTCCATCATCTCGTTTGAGCCAGTGCCCCTGCACACTTCCTGGAATAATAAACCAGTCTTTATCACGGACTTCCACCGGCAGATGTATATTAATCAGCACACTTCGTAACCAGGGGTGATCAAGCCATACGTCCTGTTTGTACCAAAAACCGGCACCACTGATCGCCAGCAGTATCACAATAAGCCATGGCCAGATGACGACATTTTTTCTGGCTGGTGGAAATACTTTCTCTAACTCTTCGGGAGATGCTTTTGTATCAACCTCCTTTGCAGTTTTATGCTTGGTATTCTCTTCCAGCATCTTGAATGCGGCTTTTGGGTCATGTTGCTCAATGTTATCAGTTTCGGTAGACAGTTTTTTATCTTGAGGTATGTCTGTGTATTGATTTTTCTCAAGAAACACAGGGATAGGACTCTTGGGGGCGTGCGTGTGAGGCTCATCATCTTTGATCTTTTTTGAAGCTTGTTTGGATGATCGTTCACCTTTTTTCTTGCCATCTTTCTTCCGGGTGCTGGTATGTTCAAACAGTGGAAGCGGCATCTCCATACTGTCGGTCTCAGCAGCACTTTGTTGTTTGGAGTGCGCATCATCGATATTGAATTCGGTGTGGCAGCGATGGCACACTAAAATAGCATTTTTGATCAGTGGGCCAACTTCATAAGCAGCATCGCAATGTGGACAGGAGATATGCATGGGCCAATGCTGAAGTCAAATTTATGGTTTGTCAGCAGGAATGCTGACAGGGCGCTTTTGCACCGCTACTGTATTCCGATGTCGAATGATCAAAATACAGTTTCTAAGCCCATTATCACAATGCAGCAATTGATGCTTCGTTATCCAACAGGAAAGGTTGCTTTGTCCGGGGTTTCGCTAGCTATTTCGCAAGGAAATTTCGTTTATTTGACCGGTGAGAGTGGGGCAGGAAAATCAACACTTTTACGCATGTTTTATGGTGGTTTGAAACCATCATCCGGGCAAATGGGTGTGCAGCAGTGGGACATGCGCAGCGTTTCTGAAAGTGATGTGCGGGAACTGCGCCAGCGTACAGGCATTATCTTTCAAGATCATAAGTTGCTTTTTTCACGCACTGTATTTGAAAATGTGGCACTGCCGCTTCGCGTTCAGGGTTGGGATAAAGAACGTCTGGTGCCCCGTGTGCGAAAAGTGCTGGGTTTTGTTGGTCTTGATGATCGTTTGTGGTCATATCCGGAAGCACTTTCCGGTGGTGAACAGCAGCGTATTGCGATTGCTCGGGCGATGGTGACAAATCCGCCAATAATTTTAGCCGATGAACCCACAGGAAACCTGGATGAAGAGACTGCGCGCAAGGTTTTGGACCTGCTTATGTCCCTGAATCAAAGTGGTACAACGGTCATCATGGCAACACATGATCTGCATTTGCTTACCTCACATCCCGGCCGTGTGGTTCAATTGCATCAGGGCTCATTGGTAGGGGATTCATATGAGTGACAGGATTAATCATGTACCTGAACGCATTGAGTTGCGTTTACCGGGAGGTTTTCAGCTCCCTCCTTTTGGAATTCACCAGTTTCTTGCCTTGATGATTGTTTGTGTTGCTTTGTGGGCGCTTGGTGCTGTCTGGCTTGGTTTGCAGGGTGCTCAGCAATGGGTGGGCTCATGGCAGGGAAATCTTCAATTACACGTTTATTTGCCTGTAGAAAAAAAAGACCAGCTTGGTGATTTAAAAGCTAGACTGTCTACAATCGAAGGCGTGGATGTAGTCCGGCACATCAATCGGAAAGAGGCTGCCCTTTGGATGAAAAACTGGTTGGGTGATACCTCGCTGGATGTCGATAAGTTCTCAAGCCAGCTGCCAGAGAGTTTAGAATTAACACTGGCAGACGAGCGAAATGATTTTATTTTTTCGGATATTCGAGATGAAGCTGCCCGTTTTGGGGCTTCAGTGAATGAGGATGAGATACAGTTAGCCAATGCTCATGAGTTATTGCAATCTATTCGCCAGCTCGTTTTGTTTGTCAGTGTGATTCTGGCGTTAGCGATGGCGATGATTGTATCCAATACATTACGGATGATTCTTCTGGCCCGTGCCGATGAGGTGCATTTGATGCGACTTCTAGGCGCAAAAGAGTGGTTTGTACGCATGCCGTTTATTATGGAAGGAACTTTATTGGGTGGTGGCGCGGCATTGCTGGGCTGGTTGCTTTTATGGCCGTTGGTGCTGGGTGTATCCAGTTGGGCAGGTAGCTTGGGCATTGCGTTAAGTCCATTTACGCTTTTATTGCCGCTTTTATTTGGCGGTGCACTGGTGGGTTGTCTTGGTGCCATGATTGCAACGGCTAAACTTATTTCACCGGATAGCGTCGATTCGTAGCGTTGTTTCCACCATTTCAACAATCAAGCATTTGACTTAAATATTAGCACTCCTATAATTAGAGTGCTAATAACGATGGTGTGGAGTGTTAATTTGGATATTGCTGTTGCAGATATGTCGAGTCTTTCTCTTTTTTATCGGGATGTTAAACGTGTTGAGCGTTTAAGCCGTGAAGAAGAAGTTGCGTTGGCACGTAAATGGCACGATCAACAGGATCGTGAGGCTGCGCAGCAACTGGTGGTTGCAAATTTGTATGGCGTGGCAGCGATTGCGCGTGAATATCGTCATTTTGGATTGCCGGAAGCTGATTTGATTCAGGAAGGCACATTGGGCTTGATGCATGCGGTCAAACGTTTTGATCCTGATCGTGGCTTTCGTTTAATGACTTACGCTTCATGGTGGGTTCGCGCAGCGATTCATGATTTTATTTTGCATTCATGGAGCATTGTAAAACTTGGTACCAACAAACTTCAACGTAAGGTTTTTGCAGGTTTGCAGAAAGCTAAAAATGCAATTGCCGCGCTGGATGGGCATAGTGCTGATGAAGTTGCGGCTGAGTATGGTATCACCTCACACGAGTATCAGGAGACAGCAAATGCATATTTGCAGCGCGATGTTTCGCTTGATGCCGATGTGGAAGGCCAAACGCTGGTGACCGCACTGCCTGCATCAGAAGCAACGCCTGAAGAAAACGTGCTGGAGTCCAACTGGCAGGATCATCAGCAGACTCAGCTTTATACAGCGCTGAGAGAATTGACAGATCGTGACCGTCATATTGTAAAACAACGCCATCTTTGTGAAGAGCCAACAACCTTAAAAGTTCTTGCCGAAGAGCTGGGTGTTTCGATTGAGCGGGTTCGTCAGCTTGAGAAACGCGCGATGAATAAACTTAGAGAGTTTTTAGCGTAATTAAAGAATCTTCAGAACAGTGTTTATACTGTATTTCCTGACTGTTGAAAATCTATGATGTGAGAAATGTTTTTGGGGCTGTCCCAGATAACTAGTTGTCATTCTTCTTAACCCATTGTTTTAACTGCTTTAATTTAATTTTAGAATCACTGTTGTTAAAACGCCACTCACATTCCTTCAAAAATAGCGGAAAATGCTCTTTGGGAACACCATTAAACCTCCGCATGTGTCGCTTGGCTTGATTCCAAAAATTCTCAATGCCATTG
>Ga0316204_10000677_pt1 | contig 116310 bp, 111 predicted proteins | sample 6monrhotite_MG_2_FD_205661 | JGI IMG/M metagenome (GOLD analysis project Ga0316204, IMG submission 205661) | Microbial mat bacterial communities from mineral coupon in-situ incubated in ocean water Damariscotta River, Maine, United States -... | ecosystem: Environmental > Aquatic > Marine >...
GTAAAAGAGTACAAATCCAATGGAAAATTACAGAAAATTGGTCGTGGCTTGCTTTAATACTATATTCAAGAGTAATTCGTTACTTTTGTATAAATAAAAATTTATAACAATGAAAAGAACAGTAACTGCCTTGAGTGTTATCGCACTTTTGTTTATTTCAGTGTCTTGTAAAGACAAGGCCACCACAAAAATTGTAGCCGATAATGTAGAAACTGCAACTGAGAGAGATGAGGTTGCTAAAAAGATACCTGTAATGTCATTTGACAAAGCAGAGCATGATTTTGGTTCAATTGTTCAAGGTACACCTCAAGAAACAATTTTTACTTTTACCAACACCGGTGATGCACCTCTAATTATTACCGATGCAAAAAGTAGCTGTGGTTGTACAGTGCCACAATACCCAAAAAACACACCAATTGCTCCAGGTGCATCTGGTGAAATGGTAGTCAAGTTTAACGGTTCGGGACAAAATCAAGTAACCAAAACGATTACCGTAACGGCTAATACCCAAAAAGGTTCTGAATTACTTAGAATTAAAGCGTTTGTTAATCCTAAAGGGGCTGCTCCGGCTGGACCAGTTAAGAGTTAATAATTTTTTATGGAAGGATTAGGACAGTTTTTTCCGCTGATTTTGATTTTTGTGGTGGCTTATTTTTTTATGATTCGACCACAAATGAAGCGTCAGAAAGATGAAAAGAAATTTGCCGCAGAATTAAAAAAAGGAGATAAGATTATTACTAAAAGTGGATTACATGGTAAAGTCACCGAATTAAATGATAAAGACGGATCTTGTGTTATTGAGACCATGGCCGGTCGTTTAAAGTTTGATAAAAGTGCCATATCTATGGAAATGAGTAGAAAACTAAATCCTGCTCCGGTAAAGAAATAATATCCAATTTAAGATTGATAAAAAAACACCTGTTAATGCAGGTGTTTTTTTATGTTCAAATATTATTATAAATCAATTCGTACTGGTCAAAGTTTTTGTAAATAGTTTTTGCACCTATGTCTTTTAGTTTATTCGTATTCGAGTTGTTTATTCCAATAAATTCAATTCCCAATTTTTCACACGTAAGATAATCCCAAATCCCATCACCAAAATAAATGACCCTGTCAATCTTATTATTCCATTTTTGGTTTAATCTGTGGATTACATTTGTTACAATAGCTTCTCTTGTTTTAAAATGGTTACTATTTGAAAAAGCAAATTCTGATGAGTTGATTCCAATGGCGTTTAATTTTAGAATCGCTGATTTTCCCCAGCCTCCAGTAGCTATGCCTATTTTTATATTGGGCTTTGCGATTAAAAACTTGACAAAATTAGAAGCTCCTTCTATTTCTAGGAACTCATTTTCGTTTGCCTTAAATTCAGATTCTATTTGTGAAATAAATTCTGATATCATTTTCTCATATTCTATAGTATTCGGAATTCTATTTTCATGCTTTAAAACTAGTTCTTCAGTTATTCCCCAATCTGTTACGTTAGTAAATTCGGACCAATTTTGATTTGAAATATCAATTTCGAATGTGTTCTTAAAAGCTTTAATGAAGCATTTGTCGTCAACTTTCCTTGTGTTGGTTAATGTCCCATCTATATCAAAAACTATTGCAGTCATTTCAGTTTTTTTATTACTAGTAGATAGCGTATTGACTCTAGTATTTTATTTCTTCAAGAATTGACGTTCCTTTAGAATAATCATCGCAAGTCCATTCCCAATTCTCTTTTAAAAATAACTTCCTATCTTTCATTTCAATAAATGATTTGCACTTGCCAGTTTTAAAATCTCCTTTATGGTTTTGATGCTGGTAGGTAAAAGTTAAATATCGTTCTTCTATTCGACCAGAAAGAGTTCCAAATAAAACCGTTCCACCTTGATAGGTCGCCCAAATTACATTTCCTTTTTGTCGATATTTAAACAAAGTGCTTGAACTTACTTCTCCATTATTTGAGCTAGACACAGATTTAAAATGTTTGCCATTTAAACTCAATTCTTTCTTTTCAAAAGGTTCGGTTATTCTGTCTCCTTTAGTTGTAGGCTGTGAAATCACAATGAATTCTAAATCGGTAGATTTTTCATTCTTAACTTGATGAACTTCTTGCGGATAAATATGAATTCCCTCTCCTTTATTAACTTCTAAAATCTCATTTTGTATTTCAAAGGTTGCAGTCCCATTCAATATGTGAAAATATTGTTCGGAAAAATTATGATAATGTTTTTCTTCAGAACTATTGGCAGGCATGAATTCTTCGATTACGCTTAAATTTTCTGATTTAACAAGATGCCATCCACTACAATTATTTCCCCAATTATAATGTTCGCTATTTTCTTTTGACTTCTTCATTTTGAATATTAGTCTTTTGCAATATTTCACTTAATTGATATAGGGTAGCGCCTAATTTTTCTATTTCCATATAACCAAAACCTAATCGAAAGTATCTTTTAGATGAGCCAAACCATTCTCCGTTTGCTATTTGAATTTCAGTTTCTTTAGATAGTGAATAGAATGCTTCAATAGCTTTTTTCGTAAATCGTTCCTCTTTTAATTTGATACAGCAAAGTGCACCGGCTTTCGGTTCAATCCAACTGATTAATTTCTCATTTTCTTCAATCCATTTTTTGGTTAATTCTAACCCTCTTGCTGAATGAGCTCTCCGACTTTTAAAAACTTCAAGTTCTTTCTCAATTACTTTTAATGCTACTAATTCATCCAAAACTGAATTTGAAATTACGGTATTCATTTTAGCGATTACAACTTGTTCAATAAATTTCTTGTCGTTCGATTGAAGCCATCCGATTCTCAACCCTGGTGTTCCATGACATTTAGACAAAGACGATATAGTGATTATATTATCTCTTAAACCGGCATAAGTAGGAATTACAGCATTGTCTCCATATGTGGCTTCACGATATGTTTCATCAATAATTAATCTACAGTTTGGATATTGATTGTTTAAGCGGTCTGAAATTTCTAATATTTCTTCTTTACTATGGACTGTTCCACTGGGATTTAAAGGAGAAACTAAAACAATTAGTCTTGTTTTATTATTGATTTGAAAAAATAATTTATCGATATCTATTCGATATTCTTCTTCAAATGACAACTTGACTAGCACTCTTTTAAACCCTAATCCTTCAATTAAATCCATCGTAGGAGGAAAGTTAGGTTGCACAGTAATTACTTCATCTGTGTGCTCACAAGAGCAAAGTATAGCCAAGAAAATAGAAAATGCCGCACCATTAGTGATGACTATTTGATTTTTATCTACATTTAATTTTGCTCCAATTTTTTTTCGCAACTTATTATTTCCTTGCGATGTTCCGTATTCCAATTTTAGATGTTGCAGTTCTTTAGAAAATTCATCATCCCAAATTTCACTTAGAATTAAATCTTTGTTTGTGCTTTCAGCAAGGTTATATTCTAATCTTTTGTCTAAAAGTGCAATAATATCATTAATTGGAAATTTCATTCTAGTTGTGGTTTTTAGTTTGTTGCCAACTTAATTGTTTAGACTCCGTATATCTTTTTTGCGCTTTTAATTTGTTCTTTTTCCGTGGTTTCAGGATACAGTAGATACTTTGGTGCAATAATTGGCTTAGCTTTTTCTATTGTAATTTCTGTTATGGTCGAAAAAGGGAAATGTCCGCTAGTCATTTTAGTCAAAATTTCTTTCATTGCTTCGAATTCTAAATCTGTTTTTCCAATAATTTTTGCCTTTCCTTTTACTTGAAATCCTTTCTGTACCAGAATTTCTATAAAGCTCACACAAACATTTTCGTTCTGCTTGATATTTCGAACTGTTTGAGGTGAGGCTATATTCGCAACTATTATTTTGTCTGTTCGATAGTAGTTGAAAATCTCCTTTGGTGAAACATTTGGTGCGTTTTCAGTTGATGCTGTTGCAAGCCAGCACAGTACACTTTTATTGATACATTCTTTGATTTCTGTTGTTAATTCCATTTGCATAATACTGTTATTTTAGTCAGCTTTTATTCAATTACTTCCAAGTAATAATGTCTTTAATATTTCTTCTTGACTTAGGACGTTTCGGATTTTCTTTTCGGTAGCCTAAAGCCACCATGTAAGATAATCCATATTTTTCGGTATCTACCCCAAATTTTTCTCTCAATAGAACTTCTGCCTCTTCTCGGATAAATCCTTCAATAGGACAGCTATCAATTCCTATCATTGCTGCTGCAGTCAGCATATTTCCCAAGGCTATATAGGCTTGTTTTGATGCCCAATCAAACATTTTTCTATCGGTATCCAAGACATGATCATGTTCTTGAAATTCTTTAACAAGTCCTAAATATCTTACAATAGCATCTTGGGGAAATTGTTTGACCTCCTTCAATATGTGCATAATGTAATTTGAATCCCACCTAGTCATTGGTGCTTTCATACTCAAGCCTAAAACAAAATGACTGGCAGTTTTCAACCTTAAAGGCGCTCCAGTGACTATAGGGATCAATGCTTCACGCAATTCTGGACTCTCTACGACAACAAAATGCCAAGGCTCAAAACCAAAAGAACTTGGAGACAAGTTTGCTATTTGCAGAATGAAATTTACTTCATCATCAGGCAGTTTTTTATTGATATCAAATTCTTTTGTCGCATGTCTATATTGGAAAACATCAATTATATCCTTTTTTGAAATTGTAGGTACTTTCATTTTTATAATTTCATTTGTTATTTTGGTGATAATATTCTAAAACGTGTTTCGGAATTTCTATTTTTTCTGATAAAACTTCATCAGGTATTGGGTATTCTGTGATTTGCTTTATAGGCACTAAACCTGCCCATATATCTAATTCATAGTCTTCTGGTTCGTCAGCAACACCAACATCTCTAATTTTAGCAGAAGCCGTTTCAATAGTCATTTCTACTACTAATGTTCGGTCTAACTCTTCTTTGAGCATTGGTCTAATACCATCCCAACGCCCTTTCATCATATGCTCCATAAAACAAAAAAGAGCTGCGTCTTTTTCTTTAGGATCGTTAAGATTTTTAACAGAACCAAATAAAGTTGCAGAACGGTAATTTACAGAATGATGCAAGCCAGAGCGCGCTAAAACCAATGCGTCTAAATGCATAACGGTCATGCTCATTTCTTTGGCTTCTATTAAGTTGAGCAACATTCTGTTGGCTTGTGAGCCGTGTAAATAAATTTTATTGTCTTGTCGCCCGTAAGCCATTGGCAACGTAATTGCTCTGCCTTCATAGACATAACTCACATAACCAATAAAGCCAGCATCTAAAATGGTATTGATTTTTTCAATATCATAAGTAGCTCTAATTTTTCCACGTTTTACTCTGTTTAATTTTGATTTTGAATAGTCTTGCATACTTATATATTTTTAGAGAACACGATATTCTCATATTCTTTTCCATTGACAATAAAATTTAATTCTCCAGCGTTTTTAAATTCATTTCTTTCATAGAATCTAATCGCTCTATTGTTTTTTATGTAAACAGAAAGCCACATGGTATCTAATTGTAATGCTTTAGCTTTATCTTCAAGAAAAGCTAGAAATTGTTGTCCGATTTTAAGTGGTATAAAATCATTTAGGATGTAGATCCTTTCTAGTCGACAGTTATTCTGTGAGGCAACACTTTCGTGTATGGCGTTTAAAACTAATTTTGCATAACCAACAGGTAAATCATCTGCATAAATAATATAGAAAAGGTTCTTAGGATTGTTTATATCTTGTTTCGTATTAGAAACTGAAAAATTCTTGCCTAGGTATTTTAATAAATCGTTTTTATCATCTATAAAATGACCATGAGATTCAGCGTATGTTAGTCGCCCTAAAAGCGCTAAAATAGCTGCATTTTCTTCCTTAACTTTTTCTATTTTAATCATTGCTTTTCTTTTTAAATTTCAATCGTCTTATATGATACCCATGTAGAAACACAGCAATGGTACATCCTACAATTATTGGAGTAGCACTGATTAATACTCCGTAAAGAATGTAAAATACATTAGCGATTAGGGAAATTAATCTTAGTTTATATTCACCTTTGGTTGACATTGAATATAAATTGATGATTAATGCGCCGTAACCAATACTATCAATTAAAATAGGGTTCATGTTTTATCTTTTTTATCTAAAGAGATGTTTTTCTAAAAGCATTTATCATTTTTATTTTATCACCTTCAAATTCAAACAAATCACATCCAAATATTATGGACTTATCCTTAAAAACATAGCTCCATTCCCAAACACCAAAATCCTCATATATTTTTATGTTTTCAACATATGCTTTGCCTCCAGAATCATGATTAATCATATTTTCTACACCTTTCATGACACTTTCTTTGCCTCTATACGTTCTTCCTGGTTCTGGACCAACTGATGCCTTATAAATACAATCATTGGTGAAAAATGAAGCAATCTCATCTATTTTTTTATCACCCCATGCTTCGGCAAATTTTAGTAGAATTTCCTTAGTCATAATTTATTGTGTTTTTATGTTTTATAGTTCAAAATTATTATATTTATGGACTATCATAGTAATCCAGAATATATATAATAAGTAGTCCAGATGTTTCCATATAAAACCAGCATTCAATTAGACAGAAGATGTAATCAGGCATTGTATTTACAATTGTCCAATCAAATTATTCAATTGATAAAAAATCAAACGTTAGCTCCCAATACCAAACTTCCAGGAAGTAGAACTTTAGCCGAACAATTGAATGTTCATAGAAAAACAATCGTAGCTTGTTATGACGACTTGTTGTTACAAGGCTGGGTAGAGAGTATTCCTAAAAAAGGAACTTTTGTACTTCGTAATTTACCTGTACTAGACAAGCAAAAACTTGAGAACTGTGTAGCTTTTGATATGAAAAAAAATACTGGTTTTCCTTTTTACAAGACTGCTGTTTTGCCCGAAAAACCTCCAGAAAAAATTGATGATATTATGTGCTTAAATGATGGGGTTTCTGACGGACGATTAACACCAATTGATGAAATTGCAAGAATATACAGAAGGGTTTGTGCTAAAAAAAAGGTGTTTGAATATTTGTCTTATGGCACTACTTACGGAAATGACACCTTGAGAGAAGTTTTAGTAAGTTATTTGAATGCAACCAGAGGTTTACATATTTCTAAAGAAAATATATTGATTACTCGTGGTAGCCAAATGGGAATTTGGTTATCGTCTCAATTATTGCTTCAGAAAGATGATATTGTTGTGGTAGGAAACACTAATTATGACACCGCTGATTCCACTTTTTTAAATCAAAAGGCAAGACTAGAGCGTGTTTTGGTAGATGAAAATGGAATCGTTACTGACGATATTAAAAAACTATGTAAACGACAACGAATTAAGGCTGTATATGCCACTTCTCATCATCATCATCCTACTACGGTAACGCTTTCTGCAAAAAGACGAATTCATCTTTTAAACCTCGCACGGAAATATAATTTTGCAATAATTGAAGATGATTACGACTACGATTTTAATTACAATCACGCACCAATTTTACCATTGGCAAGTCACGATACAAACGGAAATGTAATTTACATTGGTTCTGTTTGTAAAACGGTTGCTCCAGTTTTTAGAATTGGCTATTTAATTGCTTCAAAAGAATTTGTAGATGAAGCCTCTAAATTAAGGAGTATTGTCGATAGGCAAGGAGACGCGTTACTAGAATTGACATTTGCTAATTTTATAAAATCAGGGGATTTAGATAGGCATATTCGTAAAGTGATGAAAATCTACAAAAAACGACGTGATTTGTTTTGCAAACTTTTAAAAGATGAATTAGGTGACTTTTTTGAGTTTGAAACCCCAAAAGGAGGTATGGCAGTTTGGACAAAGTTGAACTCGAATTATTCTTGGGATACCCTTACCAAAGTTGCAAGAACCTTTAAATTAGAAATTGGAGATTGGCAGCGCTATGATAGCGCTAAATTAGAACACAATTATATTAGAATTGGTTTTGCGACATATAACGAAGAAGAAATTTATGAATTGATAAGTAGGCTTAAAAAAACAATCAATGAAATTAAAAATTCAGAAAATTTTCTTGAACTGGTTTAAACACTTACATGATAAAATTGTTTTTATAGCACTAATTCACTTTGTTGAAACACACTATAAATTCTATCATTTCTGAATCGGTAAGGATAAACATTATCACCAAAATGAGAGTTGGAGCGTTTCTGAGGTTGAATAGTAAGCAACTTAGCAATTACGATACTTGTCATTAAGCCCTTTACCCCCTAAAATTAAGAGTCTTGATTTTTCAAGACGGCTCAACCTAGTTTTCTTTTGCTTGGCAGCCTGAATATATTCATAATATTCATTTTGTTTGTAAGGGGTTAATTTTTCAAACGAAGCTTTCAAACCAGTGTCAGATTTAAACGCCTCTTTTAGCAGTGTTGGAACTTCTATCTTCTTTGGCTTTTTCTTTACGGGCGCTAATACTTTACCTTGCTTTTGGTTTTCAATAGCTTCCTTTAGATAATTCGAAACAATTTTTTTATCAATATCTTCTGATGAGTAAAATTTCCAATGGCGCATGGCCATAGTCTTTCCTTCTTGAGCGTTTTCTAAAAATCCTTTAGGGTCTTTTAAAAATACACCATTAAAAAACCAAATACCAAAATGACCTTTAAACTTGCAAAGTGCAAAAACATTTTTGCCTCCAATAGTATAGGTTGGAAACTGCCACTTAAATGTTTCATCAACTTCAGTACTTAATGCCAACTCCCTCAAAAAACCGATAGCATTTTTATAGTGGTGTTCTTCATTAAAATAATTAGCTATTTTTTCAGATTTATCCATTTGTCAATTAGCTAGTGATATTGAATAATTCAAAACCTTTCAGCTGTAAGTTCGCAAATTTTTACAATAGTTTCAACTGCTTTCTGCATACTTTCTAAAGGTACATATTCATATTTTCCATGGAAGTTGTGACCCCCGGCAAAAATATTAGGGCAGGGCAAGCCCATAAAACTTAATTGTGAGCCGTCGGTTCCACCTCTAATCGGTTTTATTTGAGGTTCAATATCTAGTTGTATCATAGCTTCTTCAGCAATCTCAACGATATGGAAAGCGGGTTCAATCTTTTCCTTCATGTTAAAATATTGATCTTTAATCTCAAAGGTCACCGATTCGGGGTATTTACTATTTAGTTTTTCTGAAATATCAGCAATCAAATCTTTTCTAGCTTGAAAATGTCCTTTTTCATGGTCGCGAATGATTAATTCTATTTCCGCATGTTCAATTCCTCCTTGTAAATGATGTACATGAAAAAACCCTTCTCTATCTTCTGTAGTTTCTGGGGTCTCTCGGCTAGGTAATAAACTCAAGAATTGGTTCGCCAATCCGATAGCATTAACCATTTTGTTCTTGGCATATCCTGGGTGCACACTTTTACCTTTAATAGTTATTACTACACTTGCTGCATTAAAATTTTCATATTCTAATTCCCCTACTTGGCTCCCATCCATCGTGTATGCCCATTCTGCTCCAAATTTTGCTATATCAAATTTATGGGCACCCCTTCCAATTTCTTCGTCAGGAGTAAAGCCTATTCTGATTTTACCATGTTTGATTTCAGGATGGTCCACTAAATATTCCATTGCTGTAATAATTTCAGCAATGCCCGCTTTATCATCCGCTCCTAGTAATGTGGTGCCATCAGTGGTAATAAGAGTCTGTCCTTTGTATTGTAATAAGTCTTCAAAATAATCAGGAGAGAGTACAATGTTTTTTGTGGTATTCAGTGTAATATCACCACCGTCATAATCTTTAATGATTTTTGGGCGAACATTAAAACCAGAAAAATCTGGAGTAGTGTCAAAATGAGAAATAAAACCAATAATAGGGACTTTTTTGTCAATGTTGCTCGGTAGAGTTGCCATGATATATGCATTTTCGTCAATGGAAACCTCTTGCATGCCTATTTGGTGTAGCTCAAGAACCAGTTTTTTTGCTAAAACCCATTGTTTTTCTGTACTAGGGGTTGTATTGGATTTTGAGTCACTTTGGGTATCTATGGCAACGTATTCTAAAAATCTGGGTAGTAGTTTTTCCATGTAAAGTGCTTTTCATCAAAAATAATGCTTATTCAACCGTATTAATTCAAAATATTACCTTTCGCTAGGTATATTTCAAAGTTTAAAATAAGTTTCATTTGATTAGAACTTTACTATTTGTATTTGCTTTTTTGGTTACGAGTCTTTCTTTTGGGCAAGAAGATTGCTTTTTAGGTATAGGAGGGAGAGATGACGCGATGATTACAGAAGTTTTTAAGCTTTCAGAAGACCAAGTAGAAAAACTCAAGAATTGGGGAGCTGAATTAAAATTTAGAAATGAGATTTTTGAACTTAAGGCAAAAAATCTTTTAAAGAATCATGCGCAGGCCTCACCTGAAGATTTATTGAAAATGTCATACGATTATAAAGCTGTTTTAGATAGTATGGCAGCGAACATGCGGTTGTTGGATAAGCGAATGTTGAGTACGTTCAATAACAAGCAATACAATCTTTATATTATGCTTTGTAATCAATTATCACGGAGCCCTATTTATAGCGCTAGGTCAGTTAACGAATAAATCATTTTTTTTATAGTACTCTTTCTAGAGTTTATATTTTTACAGAAAATTAGTGTTAATGTACAAGTTTGTTATCCGCCCAATTATGTTCTTGCTTGATGCGGAAACCGCCCATTACTTTTCGTTTAGGATGATTCGTTTTTTATCTAAAATCGGATTTGGACCTCTTTTTAGAAAACTATTTGTTATCGATGATAAAAGGTTGGAACGTGAAGTATTTGGCTTAAAATTTAAGAACCCAATAGGTCTTGCAGCTGGTTTTGATAAAGACGCGAAACTTTACAATGAGTTTTCAGATTTTGGTTTTGGTTTTATTGAGATTGGAACGCTTACCCCTAAACCGCAAGCTGGAAACCCCAAAAAAAGACTTTTTAGACTGTTGGACGATCAGGCTATTATAAATCGAATGGGCTTTAACAATAGTGGTGTTTTTGATGCCGTCGAACGTCTGAAAAAAAAGCACCGGGTTTTAGTTGGGGGTAATATTGGAAAGAATAAGGTCACTGCTAACGAAGATGCGGTCAAAGATTATCTAATTTGTTTTGATGCACTTTTTGAGCATGTCGATTATTTTGTTGTTAACGTAAGTTCTCCAAATACCCCAGGGCTTCGAGAACTTCAAGATAAAAAACCACTAACGGATATTTTAATAAAATTAAAAAGGGCTAATTCCAAAAACGCGGCAGCATTAAAGTCTATTGAAAAACCAATTCTTCTTAAAATAGCACCTGATTTGACGAATGACCAATTGTTGGATATTATTGATATCGTCAAGACGACTAAAATTGAAGGAATAATAGCCACCAATACCACTATATCGCGTAAAGGGTTAAAATCTCATCTCACCTTAGCTGAGGAGAAAGGTGGATTAAGCGGAAAACCATTGGCTGATAGAAGTACCGAAGTAATTCGTTTTTTAGCGGATAAGAGTAATAAGGCATTCCCGATTATAGGCGTAGGCGGAATTCATTCACCTACAGATGCACTTGAAAAATTAAGAGCAGGAGCGGACTTAATACAATTGTACACCGGTTTTGTATATGAAGGTCCTAGTTTGCTAAAACAAATCAATAAAGCTATATTAGAAGAGGAACACTAAGTACATTTCTAATGAAGCCTTTTTTTATTTTGCTATTTCTTTCTAGTATTGGTTTTTCTCAAGCAGAGGAAGAACCTAAAACTGATTTTACAAAAATGTATTTACCGGTTTGGTTTGAAGCTAAACAACATTGTTTAGATGTAGCTAAAGCAATGCCCGAAGATTTATATAGTTATCAACCAACACCAGAAAGCAAATCTTTCGCTGAACAAATGGTTCATATAGGATATACCATAGAATTATTGACTAAACGCTACGTTGAGGGAATGGAAATAAAACCAAACACTCCTGACGCCTCTAAAATGACTAAACAAGAGATACTTGTTTTATTGGAAAGTGGATTTGATTACACGACAAATGTAATTCGTAATATAACCCAAGAAAAATTAAGTGAAACCTGTGTTATGTACCATAGCGGTAATACGGTAAGCAGGGCATTTGCATTTTTTTACGTGCAAGACCATATGGCGAACCATAGGGCAAAGTCAAATTTGTATTTGAGAATGAACAATATCAAACCTCCCGAATACACGTGGTGAGTTATTTTGTCCAATAATCAACAACCGTTACATCTTCTATATAAGGCGAGGCCACAGCGACGAATGCTTTATGGTCAGGATGAGGTAGATAAACAGCTCTATCATCTTCTGATTTAAAGGTGACAAAAAAGCAATGTGTCAGTCCTTTATTCAGACCTTCAGGACTGTTGTTTAACCCCCATTCATAATCTTCAATTTCCTTGATTTTAGCTGGTAGTGCGTTAAAAGTGTCTTCTATTTCTTTTAACTTTTCAGAAGAAGTTGAATCTTTGAATTTGAAGAGCACTACATGGCGCAAAAGGCTATCTGCTTCTTGCAAATGAATGCTTTCTGAATCTTTATTGGTTGTTACTTTATCTTTAGTTATAAATGCAGAAAATAGCGTTACGACTATGACCAAAAATAAAGAATAAGAAAGAATTTTTTTCATGAATTATATTTGAATGTTGAAGCTGAAAGATACAACTATAGTATTTTGTATTTTAAAGATTTTTAAAGCAAACACATTTTGAACTACGATATTCTTATAGCTTTTATGTTGGCTACTGCTGCTCTAGCCATTTCTCCTGGCCCAGATAATGTTTTTGTTTTGGTTCAAAGCATGGCAAATGGGAAAAAATATGGCCTTGCAACTGTGACCGGATTAATGACAGGTTGTTTAGTTCATACTACTCTATTGGCTTTTGGGGTATCTGCCATCATCAAAGAGAACGAATCTTTGTTTTTTGTTATTAAGCTTTTCGGAGCACTATACCTCTTGTTTTTAAGTTATAAAGTCTTTAGAAGTAGTGATAAAATTGATTTTTCAAATGAAAGTGCCCCAAAAAAAGGTTTAATGAAATTATTTCAGACTGGTTTTTGGATGAATGTATTGAATCCAAAGGTGACTATATTTTTTCTTGCATTTTTTCCTGGTTTTCTTTTTAGTGAAAGTATTAATACCGTGGTTCAATTTTATGTTTTAGGTTTCCTTTTTATTCTAGTCTCTTCATTTATTTTTGGAACTATAGCTATTCTTGCGGGTAATATTTCAGATTATGTTTTAAAAAATCCCAGATCAGGATTATTCTTAAAATGGATGCAGATTATAGTTTTTATCACTATTGCAGTCTATTTATTAGTATCTGATAAATAAGCTTAATTTTACCATATGTCAATGGATAAGGTAAAAGTCATAGAGTGCCCAAGAGATGCTATGCAAGGCATTAAAACTTTTATTCCAACAGAGCTGAAAGTAAAGTATATCCAATCTTTATTGGGATGTGGATTTGATACCATTGATTTTGGAAGTTTTGTTTCACCCAAGGCCATTCCGCAAATGGTTGATACTGCTGAGGTACTGGCGCGGCTTGATCTTTCAAAAACAAAAAGCAAGTTATTGGCTATTGTAGCTAATACCAGGGGGGCAAATGATGCTAGTCAACATGAGGCTATTAATTATCTGGGCTATCCGTTTTCTATTTCAGAGAATTTTCAAATGCGAAATACCCATAAGACCATTTCTGAATCTGTAGAAACTTTAAAAGCGATATTGGATATTGCGAATTCAAGTAACAAACAAGTCGTTACTTATATCTCTATGGGCTTTGGAAATCCTTATGGAGATCCATGGAGTGTTGAAGTGGTGGGGGAGTGGACAGAACGACTTGCTGAAATGGGTGTTCAAATTTTATCCCTATCTGACACGGTAGGCACGTCCACACCAGAAGTTATTGACTATTTGTTTTCGAACCTTATACCCAAATATCCCGAGATAGAATTTGGGGCACACCTGCATACCACGCCCACCAAATGGCATGAAAAAGTTAATGCAGCGTATAAAGCTGGTTGCCGTCGATTTGATGGTGCTGTTCAGGGTTTTGGTGGTTGTCCTATGGCCAAAGATGAACTTACTGGTAATATGCCAACCGAAAAAATGCTTTCTTACTTCACAAAAGAGAAAGCGGATTCGGGAGTCAACTGGATGGTCTTTGAAGCAGCTTATAACAAAGCAACCGAATTATTTTCTGTTTATCATTAAAAAACACCCGATTATCATCGGGCGTTTCTCACTTAAACATAACCTCGCTATTTATCTATTAATAACGTAACTCTAATCCTCCAAAAAAACCAAATGGCATTCCTGGGCGTAAACCTGCTGGTACTCTAGCAACAGCATAAGTTTCATCTAAAAGGTTCATTATATTAGCGGTAATTGCAACATGTTTTCCTACTCGATATTTACCCCCTAAGTCAAGTACCAAATTAGAATCTACTCTCTCATTGTCAGGAATTGTTCCTGAACCTGCCTGGGTTCGAAATGCTCCATTAAAGCGACCACTAAAGTTGAATTCATATTTTTCATGTTCAAAAGAAATAGTCGCATTTAGCTGGTGTTTTGAGAGATAGGGTAGTTCATCACCTACATTGACTTCACCCCAAATATCATTATCACTACCAAAGCTGTTCAAAAATTCTGTATCGGTTAAGGTATACCCTATAGTGATTGGAAAAACAAACCGTTCTGAATTTGGTAGTAAGTTATAATTAAATAGTACTTCTAGACCTTGAACCCTTACTTCACCTGCATTGAATTGGTCCAATGACCCTGTACCCCCAGTTGCGGCCAAGTCACTGCCCAATAAATTGCTGTAATCATTATAGAAACCAACAACCTCTCCCGTAAAACCACCATATGAGAAACGCGTACCCAGTTCATAGTTTACACTTTCTTCAGGTTGTTCACCAACTTGATTACTTGGAGGAGAAAACCCTTTATGAACGCCGCCAAATAAAGAGATATTTTCAAAATTATAGTTAAACCCAAGCCCTGGAATAATGACGTTAACTTTGTTTTTCCGCTCCGATAAATCAACTCCAGTTCTTTCGACGTCGCTAGTACCATAATCCGAACGGCCAAGGGTAATATTCTCATAACGAAGGCCAGGAGTAAGCGTTAGGTTCTTGTATTTCAGTTTATATAAAGCATATGAAGAAAAAGCTCTAGCATCACTAATTCTGTTGGCATTAGTGCCGGGAATACCAGCGTTTGTTAACTGCATGATACCATTAGCCATACTATAATCATCTACCCACTGAAAGCGATCTTCTTCATCAAAATGGTATCGTAATCCAACCTCGATATCGTGAAAAGTATGCTCCCCTGTCCAATGGTAATCTAATTTGGTCTGAATTCCTGTTGAAAGATAATTTCTATTGTTGGCTTTTACACCGAGCAAATCTGTAGCGCCTGTATTTGAGGTTCCGCTTACAATATCAAAATATGGAGCAAACCCTATTGGATTATCTAAAATTCCAGAGATACCCTCATTATCACCATTAACAGTTACATAATCTAATTTATACCAGTTTCTGCTAAAATCGTTTATATAACCTACTGTAGTAATTCTGAAATAGTCACTAAACTTTAGCGTGTGTGTGCCCATAAACTGTAAATGCTCTGTATTCATTTGGTCGAATTGTGACCCAGCATAGCGCCTAAAAGGAGTGGTGTCAAAATCAGCCTGGGTCAACCCAAGATAAGTTTCATCTGAAGTTTCATCAGAATATTGGAACTTCAACTCAAATTCTTGACCTAATTTTACATCTGGATTAGTATTTACTTTAAACTTGGCAACTAAGTCGTTTTTGTCAAACCCAGTATTTGCGCCATTGTCCAATTCTTTGAATCCATTAGAGTTGTAGTTTAAATATTCAACAGAATACCCAAAGTTTTTTTGGCTATCGCCTAATTGTGTATGTAAACGCCCACTTTGAAAACTACCATAACTTGAGTTAATGAAAATACCAAAGTTATCAGGTACTTCGGTTGATAACATATTTATGGCGCCCCCAGTAGTATAAGGTCCATATTGAACTTGGCTACTTCCTTTGAGTATTTCTACGGCCTGCATTCGTGCTATCGTTGGAAAGTAATAAGCTGATGGTGCGCTGTAAGGTGCAGGAGCTATTAAAACTCCATCTTCCATCAGAGTGATTTTTGAACTGCGCTCTGGAGAGGTACCTCGTAAGCTGATATTAGGCCTAAGTCCAAAACCATCTTCTTCATAAATATTTACCCCTGGGACACTTCTAAGCGTTCTATTGACATCGGTATAATTGAATTTTTTGATTTCTTCGGGAGAAATATAATACGCTGAGCCAGTTCTGTTTTTTGCTTCAAACTTACTGCCTAAAATAACTTTGGCAGAAAGTACTACTTCATTTAAACGAATAGAGTCTATTGGTTTAAACTGATTTTGTTGTGCGAAAGAAGAAAAAGCAACCGTTATTAGTAATAAATTATACTTTTTGAACATTTATATTTATTTAGACTGATTTAAAATAATAAAACAAATGTAAAAGGGATTGGCCTTAAATCAAAGCTTATTTAGAATAAATAAAAATAATATAACTTTAAGTTTTCATTCCCAACCAATTGGGAATAAATTTTAACTTTTGATTCTTTTGTGATTGTTTTTAAACCCAATAAAATACTAAGTAAACTACCTAAGGCAAGTCAACAGAGAATTCTTAGGAAGACACTTTAAAATTTAGTGGCTTGCGTAGGAGTATTTCGAATCTCCATTATCGAGTAAAAAACAGTATCTTTGCACGCAATTAATCCGTAATTGCAATGGAAGCTCACCTCAATAAAATTCTCGGCGAAGGCCTCACGTACGACGATGTTCTTTTAGTGCCCGCTTTTTCAGAAGTGTTGCCTAGAGAAGTTAGTATTAAGTCAAAATTTACACGCAACATAACTATTAATGTTCCTATCGTTTCTGCTGCGATGGATACCGTTACTGAGTCAAAAATGGCAATTGCCATTGCACAAGAAGGCGGTATTGGGGTATTGCATAAAAACATGACCATTGAGCAGCAGGCCATAAAAGTAAGAAAGGTCAAACGAGCCGAAAGCGGAATGATACTAGATCCCGTTACCATGCCCTTAAGCTCAAAAGTTAGCGATGCCAAAGCTAATATGAGAGAGCATAGTATCGGTGGAATTCCGATAGTAGATGATGCAGGTAAGTTAATAGGTATTGTTACCAATCGTGATTTGCGCTTCGAGAAAAACAATGAAAGACCTATTTCAGAGGTGATGACCTCTGAGAATTTGGTTACAGCAGGGGAAGGTACCTCACTTTCTGAGGCAGAAGATATTTTACAAGAGCATAAAATTGAAAAACTACCTGTAGTTGATGATAACTATAAGCTTGTTGGATTAATTACTTTTAGAGATATTACCAAATTGACCCAAAAGCCAATTGCGAATAAAGATAGATATGGACGACTTCGTGTGGCTGCCGCTTTAGGCGTTACTGGTGATGCTGTGGACAGGGCAAAGGCATTAGTCCATGCAGGGGTTGATGCCGTAGTCATTGATACCGCCCATGGACATACTAAAGGAGTTGTTGCTGTTTTAAAGGAGGTAAAAAAGAGTTTTCCTGATTTAGAGGTCATTGTAGGAAATATTGCTACCGGAGCTGCGGCAAAATACTTAGTTGAAGCTGGCGCAGATGCCGTAAAAGTAGGAATTGGACCTGGTTCAATTTGTACTACAAGGGTAGTGGCAGGAGTTGGATTCCCTCAATTTTCAGCAGTATTAGAGGTAGCAGCGGCCATAAAAGGTTCTGGTGTTCCTGTAATTGCAGATGGCGGTATCCGTTACACAGGTGATATCCCCAAAGCAATTGCAGCAGGAGCTGATACAGTAATGTTAGGGTCCTTGTTAGCAGGAACTAAAGAGTCTCCCGGAGAAACCATTATTTATGAAGGTCGTAAGTTTAAAAGTTACCGCGGAATGGGTTCTGTGGAAGCCATGAAGCAAGGTTCAAAAGACCGTTATTTTCAAGACGTTGAAGATGATATCAAGAAACTGGTTCCTGAAGGAATCGTGGGTCGTGTTCCTTATAAAGGCGATTTGTTCGAAAGTATTCACCAATTTGTGGGTGGACTTAGAGCTGGTATGGGTTATTGCGGCGCTAAGGACATTGAAACCCTAAAAGAAACCGGTCGATTTGTTAAGATTACGGCAAGCGGAATCAATGAAAGTCACCCACATGATGTGACCATTACCAAAGAAAGTCCTAATTACAGTAGGTAAGAAGCAGGCCTTTTATTCAAAAATTTCATTTTCTTATGTTTGTTACAAGTAATAACAAACACCATGACCTTTACTGAAAATCCAATTTACGTATTAACGGTTTTGGCGCTAATGGTGCTATTATCGCTTTATGCTGCTAAAACAAGATGGGGTAAGCCTTTTGGAGCTGCATTATTGGTTATCGTTTTTACAGCTGTTGTTGCTAATTTAAAATTGATTCCCTCTGCTTCCAATTCAATTCCGCTTTATGATGCCATTTTTGGTTATTTAGCACCAATCTCTATTTTCTTTTTATTACTGGGTGCGAACTTGAAGTCCATTAAAAAGGCAGGAATCCCCATGATAGGTCTTTTTCTTATCGGGTCTTTAGCTACCGTTTTAGGAATTCTTGTCTCTTGGTATGCAATTTCGCCCCAAGACGTTTTGGGTGAGGACGGAAAAATATTAGCAGGTATGCTAACAGGTACCTACACTGGCGGGAGTGTGAATTTCAATGCCGTGGCACTTGCTTATGACTTTCAAGAAAAAGGAGTACTATATGCCGGGGCAATTGCCGTGGATAATGTGGTCACAGCTATTTGGGTGGTCATTACCATAGCATTTCCTGTTCTTTTAAGATATTTTTTTAAGGACAAAAAATTAAGTACTGATTCAGAAGAAGAAAAAGAAATCGAAACCAATACCATGGACCTAAAATCTTTAGGATGGCTATTGTTTATAGGTCTTACCTCTTTTTTAGTAGCAGAGTTAATTTCTGATATTCTTCCAAGTATTCCATCTATAATTACATTATCAACCATTGGTATTTTACTGGCACAAACCTCTTTTGTTTCTAAGTTAAAAGGCGGTCATACTCTTGGTTTATATTTAGTGTACTTATTTCTTGCGGTAATAGGAGCATATTGTGAAATAGGTGCTGTGGTAGCGCTAAAAGAAATTGGATTGACTTTATTGTTCTTTACCGCTCTAGCAGTTTTAATTCATGGGTTGCTAATTATCGTTTTTGGAGGGCTGATTTTCAGGGATTGGGATATGGTTTCAATTGCAAGTCAGGCAAATGTAGGTGGCGGAACTTCGGCAATTGCACTAGCAGAAACTTTTAATCGTCGGGAGTTGATATTGCCTGCTATTTTAGTAGGCACTTTGGGAAATGCTTTAGGAACTTATTTAGGTTTTTTGGTGGTAGCTGTTTTGTAAATCACTTTCCAACTCCAGCATAAGACTTCCAATCCTTGTCTTTATAAATGTTTTCACCAAAGTATTTGGCAATTTGTAAAAATGGTTTTACTTTTTGATACCCTGGAACGGGAGAAAGCATTTTTCGCTCTTCATCTAGAAAAATAACAGTAGGGTAACTCATTTTGCCTTGTAGCAATGCCGCCGCCAATTCGTGGTAACCACGTCTGCCTTGTGGAACGAATTTGAACGTTTTGCCATCATATTCAATGGGTTCTTTTCCTTCAGCATCCATTTTTACCATGTAGAAGTTTTCCTTCATGTAAGCAGCCACCTCATGATTTTGGAAGGTGTCCTTATCCATTTTTTTGCACCAGCCACACCAGTCTGTATAGACATCTACGAAAATCTTTTTAGGATTTGTTTCAGTTTTGGATAGCGCTACGGCTTCCTCCCAAGAAACCCATTGTACGTTTTGAGCAGAAAGGGAAATGGTCGTTAATATAAGTATGGCAAGTAAAAACTTCTTCATAATTCAACACTTTGTCTTAATCTATAGTCCTTAAACTACATCAAAACTAACGAAAATTATGCCAAATTATTTTGCAATTACCTTTTCTGGTTTTGGTTCAAAAACGTTGGCGATATCTATTTGGTTTTTAAGAATATCATCAAAAGTCTCGCGTTCACGAATTAGATGAGACTTACCTTTATGAAATAAGACTTCAGCTGGGCGATATCTTGAGTTGTAATTACTGGCCATGGTAAAACAGTAGGCACCTGCGTTTTTAAAGGCTAGAATATCACCTTCTTTTATTTCATTTATTCTTCGATTACTCCCAAAAGTATCTGTTTCGCAAATATACCCTACAACGGAATAATAGCGCTCTCTTCCATTAGGATTTGAAATATTTACAATTTGATGATCAGAGCCATAAAGCATTGGACGAATCAAATGATTGAATCCGGAATCTACACTCGCAAAAACTGTAGAAGTCGTTTGTTTGACCACATTTACTTTTGCTAAAAAGTATCCAGCTTCGCTCACCAAAAATTTTCCTGGCTCAAATGCCAAGGTCAACTGCCTACCATATTCGTTACAGAACTGATTAAAGCGATCAGTCAATTTTTTGCCCAATTCTTCAACATTGGTCTCAATATCACCAGCTTTGTAGGGTACTTTGAATCCGCTGCCAAAATCAATAAAATCAAGATTTTTAAAATTTTTAGCAGTTTCAAAGAGAATCTCTGAAGCGTATAAGAATACATCAATATCAAGAATATCACTGCCCGTGTGCATGTGAATTCCGTTGATGTTCATGTCGGTAAGTTCAACAATTCGCAATAAATGGGGTATTTGATGAATGCTTATTCCGAATTTAGAATCTATATGGCCAACAGAAATGTTTGAATTTCCACCTGCCATGACATGTGGATTAATACGAATGCAAACAGGAATGTTAGGGTGTTTACTTCCAAACTGTTCCAATATGGATAGGTTGTCTATGTTTATTTGAACTCCTAGAGCAGATGCCTCTTCAATTTCCTCTAAAGAAACCCCATTGGGCGTATAGATGATAGCTTCAGGTTTAAAGCCAGCTAGAAGACCTAATTTCACTTCTTGTATGGATACGGTGTCCAAACCACTTCCTAAACTATTCATCAAACGTAAAACAGAAATATTTGAAAGCGCTTTACAAGCATAATTCAATCGAAGATTTTGAACACCATTAAAAGCATTGGTCAACCGCTGATACTGTGATGTGATTTTAGCAGTATCATATGCATATAAAGGAGCGCCATAACTTTTGGCTATTTGAAGTAATTCAGAAGATTCCATAAAAAATATTTATTCAAAACTAAAATACTGTTTTGTGAGACACAAAAATAATTACATGAATCAAATAAATACAACAAATTGTTATAAAAATAACAAACTGTAAAGTTGCCCTATTGTATTCTTGTTCTTATTTTAGAAAAAAAATTGCTCAAATGAGATTACCAATGTTTCCTTTACAATCTGTTTTTTTTCCTGGTGAAACTGTTCCCTTGCATATTTTTGAAGAACGTTACCAGCAATTAATAAAGGATTGTCGCGAAGAGGCAATTACTTTCGGAATTCCGGTTTACATCAACAAAAAAATCGAATATGGTACGGAAGTACAATTGGTTGAGGTTGTGAACACGTATGAAAGTGGTGAAATGGATGTGGTTTGTGTTGCACGACAAGTATTTAAGATTGTGACTTTTGACAATGAGATGGATCAAAAACTTTATGCTGGTGGTGAGGTTCAGTTTTTAGAGGCCAATAATGATGCAGATGAAGGTTTGCGGGAAGATGTTCTTTTAAAAATTAAAGAATTATATGATTTAATGGGGGTGGAACTTCCTTTAGTGCCTGCTGATAAGTTTAATAGTTATGCATTTGCCCATAAAATGGGACTTTCTTTTGATCAAGAATATGAACTGTTGCAATTGACCAATGAGGCAGAACGCTTGCAATACATTAGGTTACACTTAGAATCTACAATTACCGTATTAAAACAAATCAACAACACCAAAGCAGTTATTGAAATGAATGGACATTTTAAAAATTTTGACCCATTGGACTTTGAAGATTTTAAAGCAGACTAATGACCAAGTGTTCCATAATTCAAATTGTAATCAATTTTATTCTTCATTTATAATTATTAATTCTACCGTTGGTTTCCTATTTTTGTTACCCTAATATAATTTTACAATCATATGAACCTTCACGAATATCAAGGTAAAGAAATTTTAGCAAGTTTTGGAGTGCGCATACAACGTGGTATTGTTGCTCACAATGCAAAAGAAGCCGTTGATGCGGCTAAGCAATTGACCCAAGAAACAGGCACTGGATGGCATGTTATTAAAGCTCAGGTTCATGCCGGTGGTCGTGGTAAAGGTGGTGGTGTAAAATTAGCTAAGAATTTAAAAGAGGTTGAAGAATTGGCAGGTTCAATTATTGGAATGAACCTAGTTACGCCTCAAACTTCAGCAGAAGGTAAAAAAGTGCATCAAGTATTGATTGCAGAAGATGTGTATTATCCAGGTGATAGTGAAACCAGCGAATTTTATATGTCGGTTTTATTAAATCGTGGAACGGGTAGAAATATGATTATGTATTCTACGGAAGGAGGAATGGATATTGAAGAAGTTGCAGAAAAAACCCCTCACTTAATTTTTACTGAAGAAATAGACCCTGCTGTTGGCTTAATGCCTTTTCAGTCTAGAAAAATCGCCTTTAATTTAGGATTGTCCGGAACTGCGTTCAAAGAAATGACCAAGTTTGTAGCTGCTTTGTACAAGGCTTATGAGCAGAGTGATTCAAGCATGTTTGAGATAAATCCTGTTTTAAAAACATCTGATGATTTGATTATGGCTGTAGATGCCAAAGTTTCTATTGATGATAATGCATTGTATCGTAGAAAGCAATATGCAGAGATGCGTGATTTGCGTGAAGAGAATGCTATTGAAGTTGAAGCAAGAGCTGTAGGACTTAATTATGTTGACTTAGATGGCAATGTAGGTTGTATGGTGAATGGAGCAGGTTTAGCTATGGCTACTATGGACTTGATTAAAATGGCAGGTGGTGAGCCAGCTAACTTTTTGGATGTTGGTGGTACAGCAGATGCAAAAAGAGTAGAAGAGGCTTTCCGAATTATTTTGAAAGACACTAATGTTAAGGCTATTCTTATAAATATTTTTGGTGGAATTGTCCGTTGTGACCGTGTTGCTCAAGGAGTTGTCGATGCCTACAAAAATATGGGGGATGCCATTAAAGTTCCAATAATTGTAAGATTGCAAGGTACCAATGCAGAACTCGCCAAAGAGATAATAGATAATTCAGGACTAGCAGTTCATTCAGCAGTTCAATTTCAAGAAGCAGCTGATAAAGTAAAAGAAGTGTTGGTATAGTTTTCTTCCTAAAAAATAATACTGAAAAGGGTAATGTTTACAGAACATTGCCCTTTTTTATTTTAGAAATGATTCTTTCAATTCAATTATAAAGTGACAGAGAAAAAACGGATTTCAATAAAAAAATGTTAAAAAATTAGAGGCTATGTAACAATTCTCTTTTTTAAACGTCTTTATAGTATTACATCATCAATCAATATTAATCAATCTCCAATAAAATCAACTGGAGGTAAAAACAACAAGTCATGAAAAAAATAAGCCTAGTTTTGGTTGCAGCTGCTATGTTTGCAGTTGGCAGCGTTTCAGCAAATAACAATGCTGAACCAGTGAATCCCACAAAAAAATTATCTGCACAAATTCACAAAATGTTAGAAAGTAATTCTTTTAACGTTGATGAAGATTTGATTGCTGACGTGCAATTTACCATCAATAAAGAAGGTGAAATCGTTGTGCTTTCGGTAGATACTTCCGATGATTCTTTAGAAGGATTTGTAAAAGGTCGATTGAATTATCAAAAAGTCGATTTTTCAAATTTTAAAGAAGGAAGAACATACACAGTTCCTGTGAGAATAGCTGTATAAAAATATAGTTATTTGAATTAGCTGAAAAATCCTGAAGTCATTCAGGATTTTTTTATTATACGAAAAATCGATTCTTGTAGTTATTATAAGGTAACCTACTTTTCATGAATACCTACAAAGACAAGCTCAACGTTTTAAGTGAGCTAATAGAATTTGCGCGTGTGGATTATAAAATCAAAGAATCTGAATATGATTTTTTATTAAGCGTTGCCAATCTTCTTGAAGTTAAAAAATCTTCATTAGATGACTTGTTGAAGCAAGAGCCAGCTTCCAAAACACCTACTACCGAACTAGAAAAGATAGTTCAATTCAATCGTCTTTTACTGCTTATGAATATTGATGATGAGCAGCATAAAAAAGAGATTGAACGCCTGCATAATATTGGCCTTTGGATGGGATTACGACCCTCTGCCATTGGGCAAGTGCTTGAAATCATGCATAAATATCCTAAAAAAATAGTGCCACCCCAAGTGCTTATTAACATCTTTAAAGCACATCAAAATTAAAAAAGCGCCATTTTGACATTATTTCAAATAGAAAAAGCGCCATAATGGCATTAAAATTCTATTGGTATAAGTTTTGACTAGATAGTGATGAGTTTAATTTTAAAATGAATCACCATGAGTTTAGTTAAAAGAAATAATGTAATGTTCCCAAGTTTAATGAATGACATCTTTAATCCTGATTGGTTTGGAGGTTTGGAAAATAGGAATCATAATTTACCCCCGGTAAATATCAAAGAAAGTGATACCGATTTTGTTCTTGAGTTTTCAGTACCAGGTTTTAAAAAAGATGATTTTAACATTGAATTAGACAACGATGTGCTTACCATATCATCTGAAGTAAAAAAGGAAAACGAACCAAGCGAGGAAAGATTTTCAAGAAAAGAATTTTCTCATACTTCATTTAAGAGAGCATTCACGCTTCCAGAAACTGTTGATGGGGGTAACATTAATGCGCAATATGAAAGTGGTATTTTAAAATTGGTAGTTCCTAAAAAAGAAGAAGCTTTGCCCAAACCAAAGCGTTTTATTGAAATAAGATAAAAGTATTATGAGACCGAATAGGTTTTCATAATGGTTGGTTGATTAGTTGGTTAGTATGGAGAGCGTCACTTATTAAAGTGGCGCTTTCTTTTTATTCCTGTTCTTGTAGTATTTTGATTTCATCCCTTAGTTTTGCGGCTTCCATAAAGTTAAGTTCTTTTGCTGCTTTTTCCATGGCCTTGCGTTTTTGTACTATCATTTTGGCTTTTTGGTCAGGAGTTAAATATTCTAAATCCGGTTCAGCAGCACGAAGCTCTTCTTTTTTGAAATGATAGGTAGAAACTGAGTTTTTTGCCAAAGCACTGTCCAAACTTTTATTTAGCGCTTTTGGTACTAGGTTATGTTTAGTGTTGTAGGCAATTTGTTTTTCTCTACGATAGTTGGTTTCATCAATAGTTTTTTGCATACTATCAGTAATCTTATCGGCATACATTAAGGCTCTACCATTTAGGTGTCGAGCTGCACGACCCACAGTTTGGGTTAAAGATCTATTACTTCTTAAAAAACCTTCTTTATCTGCATCTAAAATTGCTACTAAAGAGACTTCAGGTAAATCTAATCCCTCTCTCAACAAATTAACTCCTACAAGTACATCGAAAATACCTTTTCTTAGATCTTGCATGATTTCAACACGCTCCAAGGTATCTACATCACTATGGATATAACGACATCGTACATCAATTCGAGTGAGGTACTTGGTCAGTTCTTCTGCCATTCGTTTGGTCAATGTAGTTACCAAAGTGCGCTCATCTAATTCTACCCGCTTTTGAATTTCTTCAATTAAATCATCAATCTGGTTTAAACTGGGCCTAACTTCAATAATTGGATCAAGCAATCCTGTTGGTCTTATGACTTGCTCTACATAAACACCTTCACTCAATTGTAATTCATAGTCAGCTGGTGTCGCACTTACAAAAAGTGCTTGGTTTTGTAAGGCTTCAAATTCCTCAAATTTGAGTGGGCGATTATCCATGGCGGCTGGTAAACGAAATCCGTATTCCACCAAATTTTCTTTTCTAGAGCGGTCACCCCCATACATGGCATGCACTTGCGGAATGGTTACATGGCTTTCATCAATGACCATTAAATAATCATCCGGAAAGTAATCTAATAAACAGAAGGGTCTAGTGCCAGGTTCTCTCCCATCTAGGTATCTCGAATAATTCTCTATACCCGAACAATAGCCCAATTCCCTAATCATTTCCAAGTCAAAATTGGTGCGTTCTTCCAATCGTTTAGCTTCCAAGGGCCTGGCTATATCTTTAAAATAGTCTACTTGTTTTACCAAATCATCTTGAATATGATGAATTGCATTTTGAAGCACATCGGGCGAAGTGACGAACATGTTGGCAGGATAGATGTTCAGGTTGTCATAGATCTCAATAACCTTATTGTTGAAAGGGTCTAAGGCCTCTATCTCTTCAATTTCATCGCCAAAAAAATGGATTCTAAAAGCATGGTCGGCATACCCAGGGAATACATCAACAACATCGCCCTTTACTCTAAAATTACCGTTTCTGAAATCAGCAGTAGTTCTTGAATAGAGGCTTTGAACCAATTGTTGTAAGAATTTAGTTCGCGAAATGACTTGATCTCGACTAATGGAAATCACATTTTTTTGAAATTCTACTGGATTTCCAATACCATATAAACAAGAGACTGAAGCCACGACCAATACGTCTCTGCGCCCCGAAAGAAGCGATGAGGTAGCACTCAGTCTAAGTTTTTCAATGTCTTCATTGATAGAGAGATCTTTTTCAATATACGTTCCGCTTGTAGGTATGTAAGCCTCAGGTTGATAGTAGTCATAATAGGATACGAAATACTCAATTGCGTTCTCAGGAAAAAACTGTTTAAATTCTGAATATAATTGAGCTGCCAGAGTCTTATTGTGAGCTAATACCAAAGTTGGTTTTTGTACTTCGGCAATCACATTGGCAACGGTAAATGTTTTACCAGAACCCGTAACTCCCAAAAGGGTTTGATATCTTTCGTTGGAATATATTCCTTTCGATAATTTATCAATTGCTTGAGGTTGGTCACCTGTAGGGTTAAATTCGGAAACGACCTTGAATTTCATTTCGTAAAAATACTAAAGCAATTTCCGAAAAGGTTCTAGATACAATTGATTTTCAATAGAAAAATCGAAAACCAATCACTCGAACGGACTGATATTGCAATATAAATTCTTCAAAAAAGGAAAGGGGTGATTTACCTTTTAAGAGTAAAAAACCCTTGAACTTCTCTTGCAGTATCATCTATCGCTTTAAACCAATACCCACCAGAGGGCAAAGGCCTTCCATTGAATGTCCCATCCCACCCTGGGGAATCCTGACTTATCTGTACTAAAAACATACCATACCTATCAAAGATTCGGATACTCTCTAAAACAATTTGATCACCTTGAGGTTGTATGAATTGCCAGAAATCATTAATGGTATCACCGTTTGGAGTAAAAAACTTGGGAAAACCCTCCACTGTCAAATCTTGTACAAAGCTTTCTTCAGCTATACCACACCCATTCTTGTCTCTCACATACAAGGTGTGCCCACCGGGTGTAACTGGTGAAAACACATTGCTATCTTGATAGGGACCATTAATATCGTCTATCGCATATTCGTAGTCTCCAGAACCAGTAACTTGTACTTCAATTCTAAGCCCTAATGCAGTTTCTGTTACTGCTAGGTTATTTATTGTTCCTATTTCTGAAGAAACAACGTCAAATTCTAAAATAGTAGGGCATTCAATTACTCCGCCAGGTTGTGAAACTATGGTATAAGCTTCCAAATAATAATTACCAGTTTCAGAAATTGAAATTTCCGTTTCTTCCGATAATAAAGACTCATTCCCAAATGGATCTACACTAAACCATCGATACCCATCGGCTCCAGCAGGGGCTGTAATAATTTGTGGATCTGCATTCTCACAAAAAGAAAAAACACTTGGTAAGGTAATATCTGGATTTAAAGAAACAAATTCCCCAGTGCTTGGGTCTAAAAAAGGGCCACAACCCAATAAAGTTGAAAAAGATTCTTGTCCGCAGCTAAAGGCATCGCCAGAATCATTGAACGGTATTATGGTAATAAAGAAGGTTCTGTTAGGCTCAAAATCAATTACAAAAGTAGAGTTGGTAAAAAAAGTGGCATTGTCAAGAACATCACTACCTCCAGGCGTTGTACCAATAGTTACCCGATATCCTGTTGCTCCAGGAACTGCAACCCATTCTATAAGTGGTGTAAGTGGAATATTTGTTTCGCCATTCAAGGGCTGAACCAGACTCGTACAACCGGGTAGTGGGGCAACAGCTCCAGTTCTAAAACTGAATTCTGTACAATTTGCAGCAGGATTATTTTCGTTTCTAGGAATAATTTGAACATAGATAATTGTATCTGGTGGAAACTCTCCTGGAGGATTAAACCCTAATGTGTTAACTGTAGTAATTGAAATATCTCCTAAACCAGGAGCCGTACCAACAATAACATCATATTCAGTGGCTGTTGGAGCATAGTTCCATAAAATATTGGTAAAAACACTAACTCCGGTAGAACCGTCAACAGGTGTTCGTAAGGTTGTACAACCGGGAGCAGTGGTAACGTCTTCCGTAGTAAAAGAAAGGCTATCACAAATAATATCAGTACCACCCTGAAAAAGAAAATCTAAAACTATTGTAACAAATACTTCGGTGTTATCTGGCAATCCCAATGGGGGAGTGTAAGAGGTGGCACTACCAACCGATGCTTGACCAAGGTCTGACAATCCTGGGGCTGTACCCAATCGAATTTGATATCCAGGTATTCCATCAACGGCATCCCAAGTTATTGTGGCATCAACAGGCACATTTATGGCACCCGCTGTTGGGCTCAACAAGGGAGGGCAGTCTTGAGATAGACCAATTGCACTAATACATAGTGTAAGGATAAGGAGCAATTTTCTTTTCATACAGCATCGTTCGAACGAACTGTAAGATACTATAAATCCCGCTTTTTTAATAATGCGTAAGACGAATAGATGAAAATAGCTGTCCAACTTAACACAATCAAAACTTCATACCAATGTACATGATAGTTTAATGTAATGCTTTCTCCGACTTGGTCCGCAACTTCTTGAACCGCTTGTAATCGCGTAACAGGCTCTTTTATGAGGTTGAACATGGATTGTAAAGGAAAGAAGCCCATTATGGTTTCAGTAGTTTCGCTATCGAATAGTTTCCATCTTATTAGACCTCTTGTAATACCTTCAATAATCTGCCAAATGATAAGAAAACCCAATGCAAATGCAGATCGTTTCACTAATATCCCTAAAAACAGGCAGAAGGAAAAGAAACCAATGAGTTTTACAAAAAATGCAAAGACAAACTCCAAGTCTGAAAATATAATGGAGATTTCATTGTAATCTGAATAGAAAAGACCTAAAATAAGGGATACAACAAAAACGAAAATTGTTGAAACAAATGAAAATGTAATCACCGTTAGAAACTTAGATAAGATGAACTCTTTCTTTGATAGCCCGTCAATCAAATTCTGTTTTATGGTTTTATTGCTATATTCATTAGCCATCATTGAGACGATGACAATAGCTAAAAACAGTTTAAAAAAGGCAGTTACGAAGGTGTTGAAGTGCCAGATGTATGGAAAGTTGAAAATTCCTACTTCTGCTAAATGAAATTTTACCGGCCCGATATCAAACTTTATGGCAGCAACGAGCGCTATGGAAGTTAAAATAATAAAATAGGATATAATAAGAACCTTACTCGCCCTATTGTTCCAAAGCTTGATGAATTCTATTTGCAATAAACGTACCATGCGTTCTTTGATTAGTTATTTTTGGTTAATTCTAAAAATTGTTCTTCTAAACTCTCTCTTCTTTTAACTAAATGAGAAAGGACTATTCCTTTTTCAAATAGCACTTTATTGAGTTCTTCAGCATTCATTTCTTCTTTTAAATAAGCCGTTAAAGTGCCATTTTCAGTATCAATCTTACCAAAGCTGGCGTTTTTTTCAAGAAGCGTTTTTAGTTTATCCATTTGTTTGGTCCGTAATTCGAAGAAACCATGACTGGCCAACATACTATCTACAGGGCCAGAATATAGTTTTTCACCTTTTCTGAGGATGACCACATGAGTACATACTTTTTCTACTTCATCTAACAGGTGTGAGGCCAAAAGAATAGTAGTTCCTTGAGCTGCAATTTTTTTGATAATTTCCCTGATTTGATGAATTCCTTGCGGGTCAAGTCCGTTTGTTGGTTCATCTAAAATCAATATTTCTGGATCGTTGAGCAGAGCAGAGGCAATGGCCAAACGCTGTTTCATACCTAAAGAATAGGTCTTGAACTTGCTGTCTTTTCTATCCCAAAGTCCAACCAATTCTAACTTTTCTTGAATCTTATCTACGGTAACCTCTTTGATTTTACAGACCAGTTTCAAGTTCTGAATTGCGGTCATATAGGGGTAAAAGTTGGGTCGTTCAATAATGGCTCCTACTTTTTTTAAGGCATCATGTGTTGAAGTATTTCCCTCAAACCAGCTGAACTCACCAGCAGTTCGGTTGACAACGTTTAATATAATGCCCAATGTGGTCGATTTTCCACTACCATTTGGGCCTAAAATGCCATAGACATTGCCCTTTTCAATGGTGAATGATAAATTTTTAACTGCGGTCAGATGCCCAAACTTTTTGGTAAGATTGGATACGGTCAGTATAGTTTCCAAATTGGAATGGTTTTTTGATTGTTATACTGACTTGACGACAAATAGGTCAAAATGTTACAAAAAACCTTAGAAATAAAATTATGAGGAGAACTATTTAATTAGGCTTGACCCTAAAGGTAATTCGACGATTGGTGATAATTGTTCTTGGCCCTACGTTCAGAACTACTTCATTAGAAATGGTCTGACCACAGATAAAAGTATTGTTGGTAAGAATCACGCGATATAAATAGCCACTTTTAGTTTGGTCTGGTGCCAAAACCGTAAGCGCATCACTTTGTGTTCCTGAATATTCTGCTCCATCACTAATGTCATTGAAATTAGTTCCTCCATCAGTACTGACTTGCCACTGGTAATTATCCGTATTTGATTCCGTTAGACCAAATGAGCCATCATTGGGTAAGAATACTTTTTCATCTATGGGTTCTACGGTTATGACAGGAGCACTTCCGGCCTCTTGAAAATCATAAATGGTATTGGTATCGGCATCATTAGGTGTTGCATAAGACGCTGCGGTTACGGTTCCATTAGGGTTTGTTGGTGAGGGAGTCCCCGTTCCATACTCGCCGCCATCCCCTCCATCGGCATTGACGTCATTATAGGCTTCAACAGCATCGTTACAACTATCACCATCTGAATCTAAATCATAAACATCGGGTATGTTATCTGAATCTGTATCGCAAGTAATGGGACCAATGACCTGTAGTTCTGCAATATTGATAAATTGGTTTCCAGAATTCTTACCTGATTGTTGTAATCGAACATATCGCCCTCTCAGACCTGTCGGAATTACAATTTCGATAAGACCATTGGTATCACCTAACTCAAAAATATATTCTGCATTTTCTAAGGATTCGTTGACATCAATATTAGCCGAAAATGGGCTTTCGGAAACCATGACATAGGCATAAGAAAGTCTATCTGAACAACAATCAGTACGATTCCAAATACGGACTTCATCTATCAATTGTTGGCTTCCTAAATCTACTGTCAACCATTCGGTGTTAGTAGGGTTTTGTGAATGAGCTATTGAGCTACCTCCCCAGCTTCCATTGGTATTACCATCTATGGCTTTTGAAGCATTACCAGCAGGATATGTTGAGCTTAACGTAGCGGTTCCATCAAGAGCGAAATTCGTTGTTGCTGGAGTACATTCTACCGTATCTAAAATACCATCATTGTCATTGTCTAGATCGGCTGAATCTATAACACTATCCCCATCATTGTCATAATTAATAAGTACACTTACGAAAGGACTATCTGTAGTTATATTTGAGTCTAACTGATCTTGGTTGTTAAAAGCAATATTTGTAAGGTTTTTATAGGGAGCATTGTTTAAATCATCTGCAGTCGCAGTTATAGTTAGTGTCTCTAAAGTTCCACTTGTTAAGGTCCCAATATTCCAATTAGGTGATGACCACGTTCCAGTGCTGGGGGTTGCCGAAACCAAGCTCAATCCAGTAGGTAAAGCATCGGTTACTACAACATTGGTAGCGGGATCTACTCCAAAATTTTGTACGGTAATTGTAAAATTAACAGTATCCCCCTGATTAATTGTGCTACTATCCGAGGTCTTGTTTAATTGGATATCAGGATTACAGTAATATACGGATATAGAATTTGAATCATAAGTACATGGCCCGCGAGTTACCCTTAAAAAATAATCTCCTGCAACGGTCGCTGTAAAAGCCGCCGTAGTTGCTCCAGGTATTAACGTACCATCCCCAAACCATTGGTATGCATCAAAAGTTTCTCCACTTGAAATTTCTAATATTGCTCCTGGTAAACAATTGTTTCCAGTAATTTCTAAGTCAATGCTGGGCACGGTGTCAAATCCTGAATAATAACCAGCAACCCCTCTTGCTCCATTAAACCCAAAGAAGCCAACTGCAATAGGCCCGGTAGATTGTACACTAACATTACCGGTAAGACTGGGCAAGTAAAAGGTTTTCCAATCTGCAGTTCCAGTAACTGTTGCAGAGGGTGGTAAGGTTACCGTTCCACTTCCATCAGTTACGGTAATATTACTATCCGGAGTCGTGGTAGCAGCGATAATGGTTACTCCGCCTGTGATGGTTACTCCAGCAGCATCAGTTATATTAGGGATGTTGTCCATTGTGTCCGGTAAGAGACAGCTCACAGGTGCCACAAAGTTTAATCCTTGAGTATATGCTTGGGTAGAACCGCCCATACATTGATATGCATAAACATCTTTTGAGGTTTCCACATACATATTTGAACCTACTGTGTTTGAGGAGTAATTACTGCTGGGAATTTCAAAAAAATCACCTTCATTTATTGTAGCTATAGGTGTGCCAGAACCATTCACAAAAATTTGAGTATTGTTTTCTGTGGCTATTATTAAAGGAAATTCTGTCCACCCATTAGAATTTCCGTTACCTCGTACAAAAACATATTCTTTACCTAATCTGTTTTCAGGAACAGGTTGATCGATACCTGCATCACGATTGCTGCTTCCAGCTTGACGGCCGTAATTTAAAGAACCATTACTGATAGCAATATCTTTATCAGAAACTATTGAAGCTCCAATCCATCCTCTTTCATGGGCTGGAGTTGGTGAGTTTCCAATATAGGTTTCAAATACAAAAGATTCGTGTTCGTCTAAAGTTATCGTGTAACTATCATCTGTCATTCCAGCTCTGTCATTACCTACTCGAAACTCACAATTAGGGTCATAGCCAGAAAGCGTAATGGTCGTATTATCTTCGGTTGCCATGATACCAAGGGTATTCGATTTTGAAACATGACTGCCCAAATTTGGAACACCGCCCCATTTAAAATCTGTGCCTAATGCAATTCTTCCTTTAGATGTTAGAGAAGCCGCTTGTGAACCAGATCTACCGCGGTAGTTGACATAAAAATTGTTTCCGCTTGGCGCTTCAAATCGTAATCCGCCATCGGTTAAAACAACACCAGTATTCGAGTTACTTACTAGAGTAATATCATTATCTCCATTACCTAAAACATATTCTTGCGGTGTAGTGTTTGAGATGGTGAAACTTGCAATAGGTGTTGTATTTGTACCTCTGTATGCATTAACTGTAAAAGGGGTTGTTTCTGGTGTTGATAAATAAATTGATTGTTGCTGGATAGCTTGATTGTTACTACCCTGCCTTAGTGGTGGCAAATAGTGCAAATCACTCAATTGAGCATGCGTAAACCCAACAATAAATAATCCTATAAAAAGAAATAATTTTTTCATGGTGTTGTTTGGGCAATAACAAACTATATCAAAATAACCGGTCATTCATCTCTTTGACAATTGTTTGTTGTGAACCAAGCCCATACTGTTGTATTTCATCGATAACTGTAGTATATACAATCTTTTTAGAGTAAAAAAAGCCCCTTGAAAAATTCTTCAAGGGGCTTTATGCTTGTTTAAATTAGTCTTATCGATACAGGGTAAAGTGTCCGATAAATTCTCTTTGGTCACTTTCTCCGTTCAATTTAATAATGTACCAGTAGTCACCGGTTGGTAAATCGGTATCATTATAGAGGCCATTCCAGCCTTCCGCATTATCTTCTAATTGATATACCTTCCGGCCATAGCGGTCGAAAATATTGATGAAGATATTAGGATATTGATCAATATTTTTTGGTATCCAATAGTCATTTAATAAGTCACCATCTGGTGTAAAGAAATTAGGTATCTCAATATCAATGAATTCCATATAAATAGAAGCCATGGTCTCACAACCGTTTTCATCTACTACTCTAACAGTATAGGTGTCTGTGCGGGTAATATTGAAGGTGTTTTCATCACCGTTATTTATATCATCAAAATAATAAGTATATCCTTCTCTACCACCAGATGCCAAAGCTGTTATTTCATTCATGTTAGATTGTTCAGCGACCAATTGAAGCGGCATAAAATCTTCTATTTCAAAATCTAACCTATTAATACAGCCATTGGCGTGGGCAATTGTTATGAAATGTTGACCAGGACTCAGGTTTTCAAAATTAGGTTCTAAAACCATATTTGCAGGATCTTCCGTATCCAAACCATAAAGTAGGTCTGTTGAAACAGAAGTATCTTCTAAAGTGAGTACCAATCTATTATCAGGAGTATCGCCCGAACATTCATAAATCACTTCTATAGTACCATTAATATTGGCTCCAGCTGCTATTTCTACAATTTGATTGGTTGTACAACCCTCAGCATCTTTAATAAAGATAACATACGTGTCACTTGCCAATCCGTCAAAAGTCATTTGGTCTTGAACGTAGTCACTATCGATATTACTGTTCAAGCTTGTACTATAAGGAGCAGTACCGCCCGTAATTGTTAGTGCGATTGTACCATCTTCATCACCAGCGCAAATCTCTGGGGTTGAAGTAAATTCAACTTCAAGAGGATCTGGTTCAACAATATCAAACTCAATCAACTCAAAACAACCATTTGCATCTTGAACGATAACATCATAACTACTGGCCATAAGACCAGTAAAAATATTACTACTATCAAACTGATTTAAGTTTGGCGTGATGGCATATTGATAGTCTCCAGTTCCTCCAGAAACATTAAGGACAATACTTCCGTCAGTTCCGCCATTACAACTAATATCAGTAATGATAGGTGTGACAACAAGTGGTGTTGGCTCTTCAATAAGTATTTCTAATGAAGTGGTTTCACAATCTTCGCTTTGTACACTTATAAAGTAACTACCTTGAGGTAAGTCGGCAAATATGCCTGAAGCTTGATAAGGTCTAATTTCATTAACCAAACCTGAGTCTGAGAATAATCCATATTGATAATTGCCCAAACCACCAGCAGCACTAGACATGATTACAGCAGTACTATCGCCATTACAATTAATGATTGCTCCACTAGTATCAATATCTAAAGTCAAAGGTTCAACAGGATTCAGAGTTATTTCATTTGAAATAGTTGAAACACAATTGAAACTATCTTGGATATAATATTGGTAAGTTCCGGCAGATACGTTACTAAATAAATGCGAATTAGTACTATTTGTTTCGTTCATCGCATTGAAGGTAACTCCATCAGTACTCCATAAATATGGAGCTGTACCACCCATTGCGCTAAGTTCAAGTTGTGCCCCTGACAAACATGTTAAATTTGCCGTGGTTAGTAACATTCCTCTTGGTTCAACGGGATTTATAATTTCTACAATACTAGATTCGAAAGTACAATTCATATCATCTAACACTGTGATGCTATAAAATCCTCCGCCTAAATTATCGAAAGCTGGTAATGTTTGAGTAGTAGAGCTTTGTATCAAGTTGGTGCCTAAAGCATCATCATAACTATTCAAGATATACCTATAATTTGAAGCAATATTTCTTGGGTTCAAACTTATGGATACTGAAGCATCAGTATCGCCCTCACAAACTAAAGTAGTAGCAGCTATATTACCTGAAATAGGATCAGGTAATAGTAATTCAAATGCATTCGCGAAAGTAGTTGAACAACCTAAGTTATCTGTAACTTCAATACTATATTGTCCAGCGCTCAAACCTTGGAAAAGATTAGAACTAACTTGTAAAGCATTATAGACTGCACTCGTTGTTGTATTCGTTAAGGTAATATCATAAGGTGACTCGCCACCAGCAATGGTAATACCAGCACTACCTTGGTCATTGCTGCATCCAACTTCGGTCAAATCAATCGGCTCAAGTGTAATTGGTGCGCTCGGAGTTGTAATATTGAATGATCTAATTTGTGTACATTCTGGAAAACCATCTTGTATAACTTCAACAATGTAATTACCGGCAGGTACTGCAATTGGAATCGTAGGTCCAAAATCAGGAGAAGCGCCATTAATTATTGCAACACCGTCATCCGAACGGTCTGCAGGAGTGCCGTTGGTATCAAAAATATTGTAAGTAAAACTGCCAGTGTAAGTGGCATCACTCATAGTCAAGCGAATACTTCCGTCATCGCCAAAACAAACAACGTCTGTTAATTTTTCAACCGTTACATCAAATGTATTTGGTTCTTCTACATTATGAGTAATTATCGTTTCACAACCCGTATTAATATTTGTAACTGAAAAGGAATAAGATCCAGGTTGCAAATCGCTGAATTGATTATTTGCTATTTGAGCAGCACCAGAAGGCAACATTCTAAATTCATAGTTGGTAGGATTAGCTGTAAGATTTGTAATACTGCTAACTATATCTATAGAAATATCTTCTCCAAGATTACCACAGGAAATAGCATCATCTATATGAACTGTTGGTGTTCCTAAAACATCAAATGGTGCTATAATTGCCGTTGTAGAACCAAAGCAACCATTATCATCATACACATTTATGGTATAAACACCACCTGCAAAATCTGTTTCAATATATGAGGTACTTGTCCCTGATTGTACTGTATTTGGGGCCTCAACTGCAACGGTATTTGGGTCATCTTCTTCAATGAATTCGTACCTAATAAAGTTTGAGCTACCACCACTTGCTCCACTCACTGTGATTGAAGCATTATTTTCTGTATTACCAGAAGTACAACCAAATTCAACCAGTGTCGGAGCTGCTACACTAATAGTGCTTGGCTCAGCTATTGGAATGGCAATACTAATGACTTCACAATTATTGGTTGCGGCGTTACCAGTCACAGTAATGTTATATCCATTTGCTATTGCCGCTCCAAGACCTGTGAAGGTAGCAGAATTTGCGGTAGTGCTTGTTGGTGCGATACTTGTCGCCACACCATCTCTTGATGTTATTTCAAAAGTATAAGGCGCTGCGGCACCATTTGTTGTTGTAATAGTTATACTTCCGTCATTTGCACCTAAACAAGAAATATCAGATGATATAATGTTAGGATCAATTACGGGTACAATTCTATCTGGAACATTTATTACAAATTCTCTGTCGCAATTTACAGTACTAGGGGTATTCGTATCGTAAATAGTGATTGTGTAATCACCAGGCAATATGGTCTGATAATCAAAACTAGTTCCAGGTACAGCAGTCTGAGCAACCGCTGGGGCTCCAGCTGTATTTGTAATACTATACTCATAGCTTCCTGAGCCATCTAATATGTCAATAGTAATAACTGCGTCTGGTGAAACAGTACAATCTATCAATTTGGTCAATGTGGCATCAACCGATAAAACAGGATTGACTATAAAATTGCTTTCTAGAGCTGTACATCCATTGCCATCCATTACATAGATATCATAAGCACCAGGAGTTGCATTGGTAAAAACACCACCATTATCCTCAAAAGAAGTAGGAGTTGGGTCGCCAGTTGCTACCATTGCATAACGCAGATTTCCTGCAGCTGAAGCTCCAACTGCATTTACAGTAATTGGTGAAACACAGTTATCTTGTGTGACACTCAAAGTTGGGTTAGGCGCTAAGGATAAGGTAACGGTATTTAATACTAATGCACAGCTATATTGGTCGTACAGTGTTACGGTATAATCACCTGCTGGAGAATTTACAGGAACTTCAATAGGATTGTCTATTGTACCAGTTAATGTTGTAAAACCTACGGGACCAGCAAGATCATAACTATAAGGGTTACCACCTCCACCAGTAATACCAGTAACTGATATTAAACCTGGGAGGTTGCACGAGATATCTCTAATATTCGTTGCAATGGCACTTAATGGTGCCAATTCTGGTAAATATGCATTCTCACTTGCTCCTCTACATGCGTCAACATTACTAGCATCTACTTGAGTAATTTCAATATAATACTCGCCCTCTCCTAAAAGATTAGTTGTAACAGTGCCAGTAAAAGCAACTATTCCTCCACTTGTTTGAATAGGGGTATTGTTCCCTAATTCAAATATCTCCCATCGCATATTTGGATGTGCAGTATCCGGAGTTAAATTGAAAGTTATTTGACCAGTAGTTGCACCGGCACAAGTTGGGGTTATATCCGATGTAATTTCAATTGGTAAGTCTACCAACGGAATCTCGTTTACGTTTACATTACTTTGTCGAATACAACCAGAACCATCTCTCACATAGAAAACATAAGTTCTTCCAGGAACTAAAATTGGTACTTCAGGATATTGGGCATTTGTTGGGTCAATATTTGCAAAAGTGTGTGAAGTACCACTTGGAACATTATTTACCCAAACATTAGGATCCAAAATAAAAGTATTGAAGTTTGCAGGATCATCTGTATACGTATAATCATATCCGCCGGTGTCATCACCTTCACTACCTTCCACAGTAACTTGTAAATCATTACAACCAATAACAATAGCAGATAGAGTAATATCCAAATCATCTAACGGAAAAGGAATGATATAGCGATCAAAATCTTTTTGACAGAATACACCTGGAGAAACCTCCACTCTAATAGAAGGGAAAACCTCAGTTCCTGAAAATGTAGGATTGGCTACTGTACCTCTTAATTCATTAGAAACTTGCCAAGTACTTCCTCCGTCATTACTGTATTCAACTGTTCCGGTAGGTGTTACTACATTATCAAATTCAAATCCGAAATCATTCTCAACAGTACTTGCACATGCGGCAGGTAGAATTGGAGAAATATCAGCAGTTATTTCGATTGCATTATCAATAGTGACAGTGGTTGAGGTGATATCACAACCGTTAACATCTGTTATTGTTACTTCATAATTTCCAACGCCGATACCAGCATAGTTTAATGTGGTTGTTGTTATGTTAGAATTACTTCTGCTATAGTCTATTCCGTCGGCAGGACTTAAGTCGGCTAAAGAATAAGTGTAAGGCCCAGTTCCTCCGCTCATTGTAATATCAATAGAACCAAGACCATCAAAACATTCAGGGTCAGTTGGTGTCGCTGTGACCGTTAAAGGAGCAACGGGAGTTAAAATAATATCTTCGGTTAAAGAGGTACAAATAGCTGGCGAACCATTATTATCTTGAACATGTATATCATATCCACCTGGATTAGCGGTTGCCATTGCTTCTGTTATTGTTAAGGTGTTTGTAGCGCTAAACAAACCTGTTGGGTCGCTATTTGCCGGTACAATGGCGTAAAGTAAAGTGCCATTACCACCGGTAGCATTCACCGTTATTAAACCATCATTACAGGTACTAAGTGGCGTCACGTCAACATCAACAATCATTTGAGTATTGATAACCACTGTTTGTGTATTTGGAGCATTTGGGCATCCAAATTGATCTCTTACCTCAATGTCATAACTTCCAGCTGAAAGTCCATCAAAAATATGTGTTGTAGCTGTTGATGGAGTAGGAGTTATCCAAGGTCCAGCGTCAATTCTAAATTCGTAGTTACCATTCCCAGCAGTAACGTTTACTACAATTGAACCATCATTTGTGCCAGAGTAGCATGCGGTTGGAGTAACATCAAAAACAATATTGTTTGGAGGTACAACGGTTACCGGGATAGTAGATACCACATCGCAACCATTTTGATCCCTTACTCTAACTACATAATCGCCGTCAGTAACGTTAGTAAATTGTGTATTGGTTTGGTAAGCTGTAATTACAGCACCGCCAGAAGTTTCTAATTGATATTCATAAGCAGGATTACCTCCTGTTGCTGAAGCTTCCAATGTTCCACCAGTATTAAAGCAAGTGAAATCAACAGTTTGACTTAAAGCAGGTACAATAATGTCCGGCTGGGTTAAGGTGGCAAGAATGCTTGTTGTACAAGTATTATCACTAACTTTTCTTATTTGAACCGTATAACTACCGTCGGTTAATGTACTTGGTGTTGTTACTGGTGAACTTAAAGAAGTTGTCCAAATAGTACCTCCATCAGTTGAATATTCAAAACCGGTTGCAGAATCAAAGTTAGAAACTTCAAATCGTATTGCGCCATCAGAACCTCCATTACAACTTGGGTCATTAGCGCTTAAAAGACTCGCTGCAAATTCTTGGTTATCTTCTACGACAATAGTCAAATCGACAGTCTTTTCACAAACCTCTGGCAATTGATATGCTTGAATATCATCAAGAATAAGTTCATTACCATCATCTCCGCCTTGGTTACTTCTTAGTATAATACTAACATCAGTATTTGCACCAGGATTAAAGGTGATAGTTCTTTCATGCCAGTCATCAGCGTTTGTATTTTTTGGAATTTCAGCTGTGATTACATTATTTAAAACGGTACCAAATGCATCAACTAATTGAATTTCAATTTCTGGATTATTACCAGCTGATCCTGTTTGGCGTAAGTTATATGCATAAAAGGTTATAGTGATATCTCTGTTTGCTAATACCTCTAAGTTACTACGTTGCCAAATAATACTATTAGTACCTACTAAATTATTGCTTGGATTGATAGCAAAGAATCTACCATCAGTCAAGCCAGTATGGTCATTTGGATTTCTATAAAAAGAAACGGGATTGGTTACAAAATTGGTCACTGCATATTCACCATCAACTAAAATCCCAGCAGGACCTAAGTTACAAGCTGTTGCCGTACCGTCTTGTGGTTCATAGCAATATCCTGGGCCTATTTCTCCAATTTGGGTAGTTAATCCCGTACCGAAATTTTCAAAAAATAAGGTGCTTTGGTCTGGTGTAATACTGCTTGAATAACCTACAGTTACAGTATGTGTACCATTCACAACATTAGTAAATATATTATTATCTAATGGCGTGTTTCCTGTACCGTTTAAGGTGTAAGAATAAGTAAAGTCAGTTGCATTTGAAGGATTTATTGTTATGTTGCCCGAGCCATCACAATCATAATCAACAACCTGATCAAAACTTGGGTCGGTAGCTGAAGCCGGAACAGTTAAATCCATGTCGAAAGTACAACCTAAGTCATCTCTAAGCACTAATTGATAGGTTCCAGCCAATAAATTCTGTTCATCAACAGAACCGAAAGTACTTCCGCCATCAAAACTATATTCATAAGGAGCTTGACCTCCATTTGGATTTAGTATTTTGACTAGCGCGCCTGTTGTGTTGCAAGAAGCATCTTCAATAATAGTTGCCGATGCTGTCAGCCTAAATGGTTGTATGATTTCATAATCAAAACTTTCAACACAATTTGGTCCACTAGTTCCACTAGAGTCCATTACTGTAATGGTATATAAACCAGCAGGCAGATTAAGGAATGAGTTGCTATTTTGATAGTTGATACCACCATCGAGACTATATTGATATGGAGCTGTACCACCAGTTACACCAACAGTAAGTTCAGCGTTTGATGCTCCTGAACAGGTAATGCCAGAATCTGAAGCCGTAATTACCGGACTTCCATAAAAATTAATGCTTATAGTATTAGATATTGCAAAACATCCATTACTATCAATAACAATAAATTCATAGTCTCCAGCATCGGTACTATCTCTAAATAAGAAATTCGATGTGGTCTGTAAATCAGTAGGAAGAATGTCAGATGGGTTTGTATATAAATCAGTACCATCTTTACTCCAAATTGCCATGAAATAATCAGGGTCTGGAAGTCCATTACTCGGTGTTACAGTTACAATTCCCGAATTACAAGTGATATGTTCTGAAACTACGGCACTTAGCTGTGGGTCATCTATTTCTGCTACCGTAATTTGTTGAGAATCAAAACATCCATCTTGGGTACGTGTGATTACTATATAATCTTCAGGATTTACATTTGTAAAAGTGTACGTGTTATCAGCAAGGGCTGGTTGACTGCTAACCAAAGATCCTTGCCCCCCATTGCTGCCATCGTCTAATCGAAGTTCATAGCTATAATTTGGCAGCGCATTTAATGCTTGTACCGTGATTGTACCTAAATCATTACAATCAACAGGTGTAGTACTTAAATCAACACTGAAATCCCTTTCTTGGATACCAATTTCTGGAGTTTCAAAAACACAACCTCCAATTACCGGAGTACTGTTGCTTGGATCTAATTGTACTACTTGAACTTTATAAGTACCACTAGTGGCTATATCAAAGTTTGGTCCGTTGTTGGCATTGTAAGGTACAATCACATTATCGTTATCAGCAGCATCAACAAGTTGGAAACCATACCCTGAACCTACATTAGTAATTCTAATGTTACCAGGCGTACTACAAAGAATATCTGATGCAGTATGTTGAACATCCAATTCATTTTTAAATACATTAAAGTAAAAACGACTAAAACAACCATTAAGGTAGTTAATGACTACTCTAAATTCACCGCTTTCAGTAAGTGTAAAGTTATCTGACGTTGCCACTGTGTTCCATGTACAAGTGCCATTTTTATTAGCACAATCATCACCAGTATCTGAACAACTACCTTCGTCTAATTTTTCCCAAGTAATACCTTGGGCATCTGTGATACCTAATTGTATAGTAGCTTCGTCATCGGCGCCACACAAAAATATTTTTGGTAATAAATCTCCATCAATAGAACAAGTTACAATCTGCCCTTGCATATCATTATCAGGATTGGCATCACCATTTACTTGATTGAAAAAGTCTACAATTGGGTTTGTCTGTGTTGTTCCAAAACGTTCTACTGTTATTCTTTCTACTAAATCAGGACAAGAACCACCAGAAGATTTTTGAACAATATATTCTCCAATATTTGTTACAAATAAAGTACTTGGGTCACTGTCTGGATCTCCATCATTTTGGGCTATATCAGCCCCATCAATAACACTATTTCCATTAGTGTCTAAAAACCAATTATAGGTTGTAAATCCAGAACCAGCAGTTAAAATGGTATTATCACCGCAAAGCTGTACCGTTCTAGCTTGATTACATCCTGTTAAATCATTTAGTATTGAGTTACTGGCTACTTCCGGGGTCCTAGGACAAGCTGTAATTGAAGGTGAACCGTTTTCATCTGTAAATACAGCGGTGTTAACTTCTCCTTCATAAGTAGAGTAGGCTAGATTTTCTAAAGTTGAAGAACATGCAGCTACAAATTCTGAACAATTTGCTGCAATTGTTACCTCAATTCTAATACTATATTGTGGGTCTCCAACTTCTACAAGACTATCTGGAATTTCAAAAGTAAGTTCATTGGTTATTGGGTCATGGTTGGTTACAACTCCAGGAGCGTTTGAAATATCTACACTATTATAGGTGACATTATCAGGTAAAATATCTCTAATCGAGTAGTTTATTGCATCATCATCCCCGGTGTTCTGAAAACGTAAAACATATTCAAAAGTTTGCCCAAGATTAACATCTTGACCATTAATATCATTTCCACCTAAGTCTTCAGAAGTGTTTTCTAAAAGAATTTCCGGCGCAAGAACTCTTACATAAGAAGCATCATTAACTGTTCCATCAACTGGGTCAACTTCAGGTGTTCCATTACCATATTCACCGTCATCTCCACCGTCTGCATTTTCATCTTTATAGAATTCATTGGCATCGCTACAACCATCTCCATCACTATCTAAATCTAAACTGTCAGGAAGACCATCATTATCAGTATCTCGACAAACAGGAACATCGGCAATATTGATTTCAATATCATCAATAAAGTTGCCAACGGAAAGACTGCCACCAGCGGTTGATACCGCTTCAAAAATAAACACAGTATTGGTTTGTCCAAGCGGAACAGTATAAGTTCCAGTATATAGGCCCCAAGCCGTATTATCATCTGACATGGTACCTTGTTCAGTAGCTGAGGCTAAATCAGCCCCAATTCGAAGGCGCATGACATCGGTTCCTGACCGACCTCTATGTCTAAAAGACCAGTTCATTACAGTACCCGGAGTCAAACATAAATTTTGGTAGAGTGCAGAACTTTGATTGGCATTTAGTTCCGCAAATTGATTTCCGTCAAAAGCAGGAACTCCAAGAAAATTATCAGACCATAACTCAATACGGCCATCAGTTGCAGTAGTAAACCAGCCGGGAACATCATTTTCACTTAATATTCTATACGTTGCACCAGGTATTACCGGTGATTCAAAACTTTCATTAACAATAGCTTCAAAACAAATGTTTGTCGAACATTCTTCAGTATCATAAATACCGTCATTATCATCATCTAAATCAGTAATATCCCTTACCCCATCATTATCAAAATCGTTATGTACAATAATGCTTGCTGATGGAATATCTTCAGAAGTATTGGTATCAGTTTGGTCTTGAGTATGTGTAACAGTATTGGTTAAATTAACCAATGGTAAAGTATCAATTTCATCGCCTCTGACTTCCAGTTCTAATTCCGCCGTTAAGCCACCTTCTAAGGTTCCGATATCCCATGTGTTTCCGCTAAAAGTACCATCAATAGTATAAGCGCTAACAAATGAAAGACCAGCAGGTAGGTTATCAGTTAATTGTAAATTGGTTAAAGGACCAACCCCAAGATTTCTTACCTTAATAGTAAAAGTTGCGGTTTCACCTTCCATGATTTCCGGATTATCCACTGACTTGTTAATGACAATATCAGGGTCACAATACAATGCTCTAATCGCATTACTATCGTAGGTACAAGGTCCTTTTGTTCCACGAACAAAAAAATCACCAGCACCCTGCGGTGCATATGTTGGAGAATTGGCTCCAGGTATAAGAACTCCATCTTCAAACCATTGATAAGCATCAAAATTACTAGTGGCTTCGTAAATTTCAGAACCGACAAAGCATCCTGTTCCTCCACGAATTTCCAAAATCACTTCTGGTACGGTGTCAAAACCTGAAAAATAACCAGCTACGCCACGAGCGCCATTATAACCAAAAAATCCAACTGCCATTGGGCCAGTGGATTGCACATCGACATTACCATTAAGGTTCGGTATAAAAAATGTTTTCCAGTCGCTTGAACCCGCTACAGGATTGGAAGGGGGTAAGGTTACCGGTCCATTACCATCCGTTATTTGTATATTGGCATCAGGTGTATTTGTAGCTGCTATAATAGTTAAACCACCTGTAACTGTCTGGCCTGCCATATTTCTAATATCAGGAATGTTATCCATGACATCGGGTAGTAGGCAGTTTACGGGGGCAACAAAATTAAGCCCTTGCGTATATGCTGTTGATGCACCCGCCATACATTGGTATGCATAAACATCTTTAGAGGTTTGAACCAGCATATTTGCTCCAACGGTATTTGCAGAAAAATAAGAACTTGGAATTTCGTAATAATCACCTTCATCTATTGTTGCAATTGGTAAAGTACCGCCATTTACATAAATTTGAGTGTTGTCATCAATTGCAATAACTAATGGAAATTCAGTCCAACCATTGGTATTACCGTTACCTCTTACAAAAACATATTCTTTGCCTAGTTTGTTTTCTGGTACAGGTTGATCAATACCAGCGTCACGATTGGAAGCGCCAACTTGCCGACCAAAGTTCATAGACCCATTGCTAATTACAATATCTTTATCTGATTCAACCGTTGCTCCAATCCAACCATCTTCATGGGCTTGTGTTGGTGCTGTGCCTATATAGGTTTCAAAAACAAAAGATTCATTAGCATTCAAAGTAATTGTATAGGTATTATCTGTTATTCCTGCTCTGTTATTACCTAGTCTAAATTCGCAATCTGGGTCGTAACCAAAAAGACGAACTGTTGTATTATCTTCTGTGGCCATTATCCCTAAAGTATTTGACTTAGAAACATGAGCGCCTAAATTTGGTACACCACCCCATTTAAAGCTTTGACCCATTGCTTGTCTGCCTTTTGAGGTTAAAGAAGCTGATTGAGCAGAACTACTACCGCGATAATTTACATAAAATCGATTTCCACTGGGTGATTCAAAACGAAGCCCACTATTGTTAAGAACAATACCTGTATTCGTGTTATTTACCAGTATAATATTATTGTCACCATTACTCATCGAGTATACCGCAGGGCTTACATTAGAGATGTTAAATGTAGCTACGGGGGTAGTATTTGTTCCTCTGTAGGCATTAACTGTAAAAGTTGTTGGTTCTGGTGTAGATAGATATACGGCCTGTTCTCTTATACCCGCGTTATTTTGCCCTTGTTTTAAAGGCGGTAGGTAATGAAGGTCACTTAACTGGGCATTTATAGAAAAACTAAATCCTATTACGAAGAATAAAAACAGAATTTTTTGGCGCATTAGCTTAATTTTTGAGGTATTTTTCATTTTACCGAATATCAAAAAAACTATAAGTGCGAGAGGTCACCAATAATATGTTGTAAAACCCCATAAGAATGTTGGTAACGCTAAGAATTATGTAAATTAGGAACTAGAAACAAAATGATGTTGTAAGTTGTTGAAGCTAAATGTGTAAGTTTTTGTAAGAAAAAGACGCAATTAAAGAAAATGGAATTTAGCTGTATTTTATGTGTTGAAATTTGAAATTAAAAAGCTTGAAATATGTCGGAAGAAAAATTGATGTCGAAGAAAAAACCGGCATTTCCTGTTAGTGAAAAATTAGATGAATATTTAAGCCAATATAATCGTAAAATTGAGATTCCTATTTTTTATGAAGATTTGCTCCGATTTTCTGGGTCGGTCACAGTTTACGATTCAAATGATGAAGATACCCTTTGGATTCGAGTTTATTATTCTGAATTTGACCGAAAAGAAATTGACGACAGTCTTAAGAAAGTATATTCTATTTTACATTCTGATGGGAGTAATAATATTCATCAATATTTGAATGTTGATGCCGTTGATTTTTGCACGTTTGGGAATTCAAAACCTTTTCGTATAAAAATCAGAAATATATTGAATGATAATTTTACGTATTTCTATGTAAAAAAAACAGATGCTTCCCGTATTTATGGATTAGAATTAGAGCATATGTTATCACCTTATAACCTTAATTTTTTGGTTTACAAAGACACCTTAATTGAGGAACATATCGCTGGTATACCTGGTGATGAATTCATTAAAAATATGTTGCCAAAGTGTTCAGAACCTGAAAAGGCTCAATTGGCAAAAGAATTTGTAAAGTTTAATGAGCGTTGTATGATTCGCCTTTTGGGTGATATGCGCTCATATAATTACGTCATCGTGCCCGTGCATGACTTTGATCATGTGGTTTATCGCATTCGTGCCATAGATTTTGATCAACAGTGTTTTGAAGGAAAATTAAAGGTATATCGACCTCAATTCTTCAAAGAGAATTTTCAAATGGTCGAATTGGTAAGAGGAAAGTTACTCAGAGATTCTGTCGACCAATACAAGCTCGAAGAACGTTCGATAGTTGCTAAACGTATTCTTAGTTCAGGTAATCGGATTAAAAAACTTAGACGTATTTGTAAAACAGATATGATATCAACAAATGAGAATATTAAGATGCTTTCAGAGCAAATTTATGAACTCACCTTAGATATGAATTTTAAAAAATGTAAAAATATGGGAGATGTTCTTGATTTGGCTCTCAATTTTGTAAAACGTAATTATGAAGATGTGAGCATGAAACAGATTATTGAACAAAATATTAAAATTCAATAGTCTTAATCAAAGATTTAGGTCTTCTGTTCTTTATTGAAATAAACCAAGTAATAATACATTTGGCGATCTTCGTCCCAACCCTTTTCTACAAATTTTTCGGCAGATTCAGGATTTATAAAATCCATTTTTATCTGAATATTAGTATCTAAATTGATAACGTTTTTGATTTTTTTACGAGCATCAGAAACCGCTTTGTTGGCAATGTCAAAATTTGAAACGTCCTCAATACTATATTTTGGCCCTTTTTCAACTTTGTAATGTTTGAATTCAGGAATTAATTCAGGGTTTTCTATTACCTCATTCAAAAAATTGCTTTCTTCAAAAGCATCATTTTTTGCAAAATGATTTACTGCTCTATTCATAAAGAGCACCTCTTGTTGTTTATCTTCTGCTGGTAAAACAACATCTTTTGCAAAATTTTGACAGAATTTCAGATAATTTTTTGTTTTAAAATTATCATCTGAAAGTGGTTCAAGCCCTAAAAAGTTCTCTAACCAATATTTAGCATCATAGCGGTTACTATCGACCGATAATATTTTATAGCCATCTTCTTTAGCTTCATTGAAAATAACGCATCCCTTATCCAATTTATTTATATTGATTCCTTGTTTTATTAAAATGTCAAGGTTTTGACCTTTCTCTTCAAATTGTAAAAAATCGTGTTTTAATTCACTTTTAAAAATACCAACCGCATCAACTTTTTTGTTGTCAAGCAGCATATTAGAAAAATAGGCAACGTATACTTCTCCGCTTTTGATATGCGGATGGTTTGATTGTTCAAAAAGATGGGTGGTTATTTTTTTTGAAAGTAAATGGGTTTTTGATGAATCATCAAAAATTTCTGAAACCACCTTAAATATTTCATTAAACTCAACATCTACTTCGTTAGAAAATTTGAAATAGTTCTCTTCTTTTTCTCTGAAGGGTCTAAAAAAATATTCTTTTAAAAGTCCTGAAATTTCATCATTTAAATGATAGGGTTCAGAGGATAAAAATACTCCTTCATTTTTATTTTTATTTCCTACTCTGTGCAGCGACACATTTTCAATTTGGGCATTATAAAAGTTGAGCATATTTTAGTTAGGAGTTAGGAGTTAGGAGTTAGGAGTTACTAATTCCAATTTTCATCAAAATCTAAATCATCATAATTTTCCATATCATCGTCAAAGTCAATTGATGGTTTTGATTCAAAGTTTTTTTCTGGAGGAGAATCAGGTAACTCCCCAAAACTGAATAAAATATTTGGGTAGGCTCTTCCGTCTTCTTTCTCTACGATATCGGCTAATTCTACAAAGAAGGTCCACATATTGAAAAAATCGTAAACATAAATCAATTTTGGTGACTTTTCATAGAGTGTATCTTCTAAACCGGTTTCGTTCATCAGTCGCACTTCTGAACCATTTTCACTCATATCAAAAAGGGCAATCTCTTCATCTTGGTTCCATTCTTCATCACAGGTATAAAAAGAAGCCATTTCACTGCCCATAAAACCAAATGCCTGAGTTATGGCATTATGAAGCTCTTCTAAACTTTGGTTAGCTTCAATTTCAATATCCCTAAAAATATCTTCTTGGGTATCAAGAATTATCCTGATTTTATAAATCATCCTTTAAAAATTAGGTGGAGGTAAAGTTACAAAGATTTATGACTTTTACTTTTGTTGAAAGCCTCTAAAAATAGATAAAACTGTATACCAAAGAGGATACTCGCTAAAACCAAATGTAATGGCTGACTTGCAAACGGAAAATCAAAATAATACATAAGAATTCCTGTACCTATTTCAAGAAAAAGTAGTGTAATTACCCAATCTATCTTTTTAAATGGCATTTTCTTTTTTCTAATATTCCAAAACAGATAAAAATTCAAAACTAAGACAGCTATGGATAATGATCGATGAACATAAAATTTGAGTGTAGGATTGGCCAACCATAAATTTTTAGAAGTTTCTCCAACCATCCCAATTTGTTCATCAATAAATTGTCTAACCTGTGTTCCTAAGGCTATTTGAATTAATGTAAGAGTTAAGGCTAGCAGAAACAATAGCTTCGTTTGTTTATCGGGCACAAAGGTAGATTTATTCTTATTCGAGATATAAATCAAGTATAATAAAAACGCCACTATTACTAGGGCCATCAGCATGTGGATTGTTATTTTGACCGGTTCGAGTACCGAATATACTACGGTGGCTCCTAACCATGCTTGAAATCCCATTCCGAATACAATAAGCCAAGATATTATGGTGACTCTCTTATTAGTGGACCAATACTTTAATGATAAGAACGCCAAAACCAATGTTGCCAGACCGGCCAATGCCCCTAGTAAGCGATTGATGTACTCAATCCATGTATGCCAAACATTAAATTTTGCATAGTCATGTTTGGTGTATGGTTGCCAGTTATTGATTTTAAAAGTTTCTGTTGTTGTAAAATTGTTTTGTGCAACTTGTAAACCTTCTTCATATATTATCACTTGACCTTTTTCAAAAGCTTTATTAGGTTGCCATTGCAAGGTTTCAACATTGGTTGGTGGAATATAATAGCCAAAACATTTTGGCCAATCAGGGCATCCCATACCACTGCCTGTCATTCTTACTACTGCACCAGCAATAATGACTAAATAAACAAGGACTAATGAAAGTTTTGCAAGCTTTAGAAACTTTTTGTTCATAATACAACGGGCTTTAAACCAATTTTTTTGCCTTGCGCTACCATAAATTCATAGGCAGCTTCATATTCATTTGGAATTTCACCTAATAAAATAGCTTCTTTTATCGCCTCTTTGATGATGCCAATTTCTTTTGAGGGTTTTAAACCGAAGGTGGACATGATTTCTTCTCCGGAAACTGGTGGTTGAAAATTACGAATGCGGTCACGCTCTTCTACCACTATGATTTTTTTACGAACCAGTTGAAAGTTTTTTAAATACTTTTTTTGCTTTCTTGGGTTCTTAGTGGTAATATCTGCTTCGCATAACTTCATTAAATCATCTACAAAATCACTAGCATCAAAAACTAATCTTCTTACTGCAGAATCTGTTACATGGTCTTCGGCCAAAATGATAGGTCGTGAACTCATCAATACCATTTTCTGAACAAACTTCATTTTGTCGTTCAATGGCATTTTTAATCTTTTGAAGAGTTTGTAGACCATTTTAGAACCCACAAATTCATGCGCATGAAAGGTCCAGCCTATTTTTTTATCAAAACGTTTTGTTGGAGCCTTTCCAATATCATGTAATAGAGCAGCCCATCGCAGCCAAAGATTGTCAGTCGTTTTTGATATATTATCTACTACTTCTAACGTATGCCAAAAATTGTCTTTGTGTTTTTGCCCCTCAAGCTCTTCGATACCTTGTAAAGCATATAATTCTGGCAAAATAATTGGTAGAAGACCAGTTTCATGCATGAGCTTAAAACCTCTGGAAGGTTTACTGCTCATTATAATCTTATGAAGCTCATCTACAATGCGTTCTTTTGAAATAATCTTTATGCGCTCCTTGTTTTGAGATATGGCCTGTAATGATTCAAATTCTATTTCAAATTGTAATTGTGTAGCAAACCGTATGGCTCGCATCATTCGTAACGGATCGTCTGAGTAAGTGACTTTAGGGTTAAGTGGTGTTCGAAGTATTTTTTTGTTTAAATCTTGAATTCCATCGAACGGGTCGAGCAATTCGCCATAATTTTTTGAATTTAATGATATTGCCAATGCGTTTATGGTGAAATCTCTTCGGTTTTGGTCATCTTCTAAAGAGCCATTTTCAATAATAGGATTTCGACTTTCGCGCTGATAACTTTCTTTTCTAGCACCGACAAATTCAAGCTCTAAACCTTGATGCTTTATCATGGCTGTACCATAATTTTTAAATATGGTAATTTCAGGTTTTCCTTTAAGCGTTGAAGCTATTTTTTTGGCCAGCTCAATACCGCTGCCAACGGCGACAATGTCAATATCTTTTGCGCTGCCTCTTTTTAATAAAAAATCTCGAACAAATCCACCGATTACATAACAATCAAGTTCCATGTCATCGGCAATTTCACCAACGATTTTAAAAATATCATGTTTTATAGCTTCTATCAAGTTCATTATGATTTGTACTCTATGACAAAATTAACGTTAACGTCTAATGATTTTTACAACGCTATTATTTGTTAGTTTAATAAGGGTAGCAGGAGTAAACGTTTCCTTTTCCTTTTCCTTTTCCATTTGCAAATTTACCACATAGTCTACGCCTTTTAAAATTTGGTCTTCAATATGATTGAAATTTATTGGTGATGATTTGCTAGATAAGCAAGCCTCAGTAACAATTATGGGTTTGCCGAATTTTCGAATCAAATATTGACAAAATTTATCAGAAGCTATTCTAATAGCAACTGAACCATCGTTGTAAAGCGAATTAGATGCAATATGTTTTGGGTTATCAAAAACAATTGTTGTTGGTTTTTCAGCAAAATCTAAAATGTCATAGGCTACCTCAGGAACAACTTCGACATAACGTTCCAACATCACTTGGTCGGCAACTAGAACTGTGGACGGTTGATACTTTGTTTCTTTTTTTAGCTTGCGAATTTTTTCTATACTATCTTTATTAGTGGCATCACACCCTATAGCCCAAAAGGTATCTGTTGGGTATATAATAAGGTTTCCATTACTCAATATTTTGACACATTTTTTTAAATTTTCTTGAAAAGTACTCATTAAGACTTGGAAGTTTTTTCCAGTTTTCTTAACTCTCTGTAGCGTTCTAAAACCCCAAGGGCGTTGAGATAACAAATGGTAATACCTTTTGAACCATCAAATATGCCCAATCGAAGTATATAGTGATTTAAGAATTTATAAAGTGGTCGAAAAATAAAATGGTACCATCGGGCTCTTTTCCCTTTTTCAAATTCTTCACTAGCTTTCATTCTACCGTACTTTAGCATCTTGCCCTTATAGTTTTCAAACTCATTGTACGAGTAATGAATGAGTTTGTGCTTGAGTATTCCCGATGCTCCATTCACAACCAAAGTTTCATGAACGATACGTTCTTTGGTGAAATTGACCTTACTTTTTCTAAAAAGGCGATAATTCTTATCATTTTGCCACCCACTAAAGTAAAGTCGTTTCTTTTTGAACATAAATTTTCGGTAGAAAAAATATGCTACTATATTATTATTGGTTTCATTAATGGTTTGTAAAACCTCATTCTTCAGTTTGTCTGTAAGTCGCTCATCAGCATCTAAAAAAAGTACCCAATCATTAGTAGCTTGTTCTAAGGCATATTCCTTTTGGTCTGTATAGTTTTTGAAAGGTCTTTGTATGAGTTTTATTTGTGGATATTTTTTTATCCTTTCAATAGTGCCATCCGTACTGAACGAATCTACTATGATAAGTTCGTCAACAAAATTTAGGTTTTCAATTACTGCATCTATATTACTCAGTTCGTTGAAGGTAATCAATGTGGCTGTTAGCTTGGTGTCATTACTATTATGCCACGGATGTTTTATAGGTCTACCAAAAATTGAATAAATCTTTAATCTTCTAGGAAGTGATAATAGTCTTTTAGTCGGAACTCCTTTTTTTTCAATGTATTCTTCTACGGTTTGAACCATTCTCTGAGCCGATTTGGCATCATTATATGGATGATATTCTTTGTTGACTAAATCTCTCTGTACTTTAAAGGGGTCGTCATTTAGGTTTTGGAGTACTTTTTCGGTCAAATTTTCATATACCTGGCAATCATCCCATTGAATATTTTCTGAAATATTCTTGAAAGAAATTACCGGCTTATCTAGCAATAAAAACTCATAAATTACTGATGAGGTATCACTAATCAATATATCGGCCTGAATCAGAAATTTTATAATATTCTTTTCTTCTTTGAAAATGATATTTGGTACTTCTTTAGCTAGCTTTTTATAGTTATTCACCCATTCAATTTCCATTAAATCATGAAACTTTATGTAAATAACATATCCAGTTTTTTGTGCTAAATCTTTTAGTTCTTCAATTAAAAAAGGTGCTGATGTTAAACTAGGAGAAAAGGTTGGGGCATAGAGAACAATTCTTTGTGTACTGTGAGAATTTAAGATTTCATTACGTTCTTGTTGATAGCTATCTTCATTTTCCCCGTAAACATCAAGCTTGGGCCATCCAGTTTCAATAACATCAAAGTTTCGGTGTTTGTCTCTTAGTTCATTAAATTTTTTTGTAAAGTAAGGCCCTTGGGTAAGGTATAAATCAAAATAGTGTCGTATTCTAAAATGACCTTTTTTTTCTCCTGCCAGGCCATGAAAAATCTGAACTTTGAGTCCTCGAAGGTAATGTGGAACTTCATTTCCGGGAACAAAAATGACATCACTTTTAAAGATTTGAAGTTGAAGGATGCTCGTTGTGAAGTTATCTTCTTTAAAAGGAAAGTTTTCAATAAGTTTTTGTGGTATGTACCAAACATATTCATATTTGGGTGATTGTATCAAGTCCCGTATGGGTTTCATGATACCAAAAGCATAGGCATTTTGGCAGAATAGAATGACCTTCATTAACTAAAGAGATTGTTGGCGTTTTCTAAATCTTCTTTGAAATCTACCTCCATACAATCAAAATCAGAAATATCAATGGCCTTTATTTTTAGTTGGTCTTTTTCAATAGCAAGTTCAAGGCCACGCTCAAAATAATCATTATCACCACATTCTTCCAACCTTTTAATAAAATCTTTGATGTCTTTTGCGGCTATAAAGTTGATACCGACAGCTTCGCCAAGGCCATTTTTAACTGATTTAGAAAGCTCATCTACAAAACCATTTTCAAGGGTGTATTTTACTTCTTCTTCAGCAACTTTACTGGTGTTGACTGCTACAAAAGATTGTTTTTCTTTTATAATAGGATTTAATATTTCTAAGAGTTTTGCATCAAATACAACATCACCATTTAGCCAAAGAACAGATTTGTCCTTGTTTTTTTTCAGTGCTTTGAGTAAACTTTTTGAAGTATTCGTTCTGTCAAAAAAAGGATTGTAGATATAAGTTACATCTGGAAAACGTTCCATTATCAAATCTTTTTTGAAGCCTACCACAATATTGATATCATCTATATTGAAATGCTCTGTAAGGTTGTCAATTTGCATTCCCATGATGCTTTTTCCATTGTTCAAAGGTGTTAATGGTTTAGGGAATGGATTTCCAAGTCTTGACCCAATACCTGCGGCTAGAATAACAATCTTCATATAGTTTTAAATATGGACAAAGTTAACCATTTATAGACCTAAATAAAACCAGATAGTTTTGACGTTACAATTCCAAAGTGTTTGGAATTTCATTTTTGTAATTTTGTATTAAATGGAATTTGGATAGATGATTGATTTAAAACAATTAATGGTTGCGTTTCCGAAATGGAGTATTACAGGTGACGGCTTAAAAGAATTTAAAATGATTTCAAGAACCAATGATAATCGAAACGAAGTTTCTCAAATCATGGATTTTTTGAAGCCTGTATTGTCAAATGAAAAGTGGTCTCTAGAAGTTAACGGTTTTAGATTAATCTTCAGATTGAAGGAATTAAGAAAATATAGTAGAATGTATACTTCGGGCTGTTTTGATATTTTTCATTACGGGCATCTCAATATTCTAAAGCAATCAAAAGAGCTTTGCGATTACTTGATTGTTGGCGTTTCTACCGATGAATTAATAGAAAAGGAAAAGGGGCGAAGACCAGTGATTCCTTTCAAGGAAAGAATAAGGGTTGTGCAAGCAGTTGGTTTGGTAGATGAAGTAATACCGCAAGAAGATAAAAACAAACAAAACATAGTTGAAACTTATAATATTGATGCAATATCTGTAGGAGATGATTGGCGAGGAAGATACCCCAAGGTAAGTTGCCAAATGGAATACTTTCCGTACACAGCCAATGTAAGTAGTACTATCTTAAAGGATGCTCTCAAACTTACTGAAAAGAAGTCTTAGTTTAAGGCTTTATCATCTTTTGAAGTATCCCAGTCTTTTACGGGTGTTTCCCAATCTCCATATCGGTAAGTAAGATATTCATCTGTCAATTGTGGTATGGAATATTCTTTTCCTTTGAATGCCTTTTTTAAAAATGATTGGTAAAACTTAGCAGGTACATTTTTAGTTTTATTGTCAATCTCCCAATACGTTTTTTCTTCATGGGTGTACTTGATAAAAATATCAAAACAGACTTTGCCTTTAACTAATCCAAAAAAAGATTTGTTTCTAATTTTTATCATTCGAAGATTTCCTTTTTTGAAAAATGAATCGTCCTTTTCAAAATACCTTAACCTGATTCTGTATTTATGGTTTCGTAATTCGGTCAATAGGAAATCCAATTTGGATAGTTCACTTTCATGGATTGAAATATCAAGGTCATTGTCCCATGGTAATAACCTATTTTCTCTTCTAATTCCCAATAATGTTCCGCCCTCTAACCAATATTGAACTCCACAAGATTCAAAAATAGAAGTGACCTTTAGTAATAATTGTTCAGCTTCAAGAAGATTTTTACCCTCAAGGGTGATATCATAAGCCATATCGTACGCTTTTGTAACTACAGAGTAGTGCATTTTGATACAAACCTACGTTTTTTGAATAATTAGAAAAGTATAGGTTTAAAATCCTAAGGAATGGTTTTGAAAACTGTTGACCATTGTTCCTCTCTTTCAAGACGTTGCAGTTCTCTATAATGTTCAACATAGCAAAGTGCGTCTAGACCGCAGACTATAATGCCCTTTTTGCCATCTAAAAACCCTAACCTAATAATATAGTTATGGAAAAATTTCCACGTTGGTTTTAAAAGGTACAGCAGAAAACTAAATCTTTTGTCCTTATCAAACGCTTCTTTTGCTTTCAATCTGCCGTACAAAAGAATTTTTGTTTTGTAGGTATCATAATTTTTGTAGCAGTAATGTGTAAGCTTATTTTTTAAAATTCCTGAACTTCCATTAATATCTAGAGTTTCATGAACTATTCGTTTTGTGGAGAAACTTACCTTGCTTTTTTTGAAAAGCCTATAATTTTTATCAGTTTGCCATCCACTAAATCTTAAACCTTCAGATTTAAACATAAACTTTCGACGAAACCAATAGGCTACATGGTCTAGGTTATTTTTAATTGAGTTTTTTATCTCATTTTGAAGTTCTGGGGTAACTACTTCGTCGGCGTCCACAAACAGAACCCAATCATTTGAAGCTTGGTTAAGCGTAAAAGTCTTTTGTGCCGTGAAATTTTTGAAAGGATGTTGTATAACTCTAACCTTTGGGTGGTTTACTAAATATTCATAAGTACCATCAGTACTATAAGAATCAACTACAATAATCTCATCCGCAAACAAAATTGATTCAATACATTTTTCAATATATCCAATTTCATTATACGTAATGACAAGGGCACTTAACTTTTGGTCTTGAGCATGCATAAAGTATAAATAAGTAGGTAGTTCTCAATCCCTAACAAATTTATAACTAAAAAAAATGAAAAAAATTATGATGCTGCTATATTTTTCTTACAATTTTAAACGGCAACGTCGTATTCTCGCAGAGCATCGTTTAGTGATGTTTTTTTGTTGGTGCTCTCTTTTCTTTTACCAATGATAAGCGCACAAGGAACTTGGTATTCACCAGCATTAAATTTTTTGGTATAGCTGCCAGGTATTACAACAGAACCTGCCGGAACTATTCCTTTTCTTTCAATTGGTTGGTCCCCAGTAACATCGATTATTTTAGTAGAAGCGGTTAGCACCACATTGGCACCTAAAACTGCTTCTTTTTCAACGTGAACACCCTCAACAACGATACAGCGAGAACCGATAAAAGCATTATCTTCTATGATTACAGGAGCTGCTTGTAAGGGTTCTAAAACGCCTCCAATACCAACACCGCCGCTTAAATGAACGTTTTTTCCAATTTGAGCACAACTACCAACGGTAGCCCAAGTGTCAACCATAGTTCCTTCATCAACGTAAGCGCCAATATTTACATAGCTAGGCATCAAAATGGTTCCTTTTGAAATGTAGGCTCCATGACGGGCAACTGCATGCGGCACTACTCTAATTCCTTTTTCTTCATACCCTCTCTTCAAAGGAATTTTATCATGATACTCAAATATGCCTACTTCTAATGTCTCCATCTTCTGGATAGGAAAATAGAGAACAACTCCTTTTTTGACCCACTCATTTATCTGCCAACCATTAGTAGTGGGTTCTGCGCAACGTAATTTTCCATCATCTAGCAATGAAATCACTTCTCGAATTGCATTTTTGGTTTCAATTTCTTTCAAAAGGTCTCGGTTGTCCCAAGCATTTTCTATTCGAGTTTGTAAGGTGCTCATTATATCAAATTTTTGGTAAATATAATTGTACTACTGCAATAATTCGCCCAATTTTAAATGCATAACAATTTTAGGTCTATTTTTGCCAAAATTTCAAGATTGGCTCGAATACTAGCTTTAGATTATGGTAAGGTAAGAACAGGAATAGCTGTTACTGATGAGCTGCAATTAATTGCCTCGGGCTTAACTACCGTGCTGACTAAAGATTTATTGACATTTTTGAAAGCGTATTTTGATAATGAGAATGTCGAAACAATAGTATTAGGTGAGCCTAAGCAAATGAGCGGAATTGCCTCAGAATCTGAAGATGATATCTTAAAGTTTTTGGGTAAATTCAAAAAAGAGTTTCCTGAAGTTTCAGTTAAGCGTCAAGACGAGCGTTTCACTTCAAAGATGGCTGTGCAAAGTATGCTAACTTCTGGAGTGAAAAAGAAGCAAAGACAGAACAAGGCTTTGGTAGATGAGATAAGTGCTACAATAATTCTTCAATCATATTTAGAAAAAAACTGATTTGAATATGATTCGAAGACTAGAGATTTTCTTAAAACGAAAAATAAGACATGGTTTTCGTGGCTATTATCAAAAAAAGGATAATAAAAAATTAATAAACAAAGACTTTGTACTAGTAAGTCGAAATTGTTGGGGCGGTCAGGTTTATCAGTGGTTAAATTTACCATATAATACGCCTTTTGTCGGGCTTTTTCTTTTTGGACCTTGTTATATGAAATTATTGCGAAACTTTGATGATTACATAAAAATGGAGCTTAATTTTTGTGAGATTTCAAAGTACCCTGATGCATATAATAATCATCCTATAGGAGTTTTAGGAGACATTGAAATACATTTTCAACATTATGAAAGCATAGATGAGGCTAGGCAGAAGTGGAATAGACGCAAAGAGCGAATGCTCAAATGCGATAAGAGTAATTATTTTTTTAGTATTTGTGATCGAAGGGGAATAACAAATTCAGATATTGCAGAATTCCATAAAATGGAGTTTAAAAATAAAATTTCCTTTTCATTTAAAAAGATAAAGGGATTGACAAACTTGCAACATATTAAGTTCATTCAAGACTTTACAAAAAAAAATGGCACACCCCCAAACGGAAGAAAAAGATTTAAATTGACATTTTTGTATTTTGATTTGGTACGTTATTTAAATACCGGTAATGTAGAACGAACAAGATTTAAACAGTAATTAAATGATTTTACCTATTGTAGCTTACGGTGACCCCGTTTTGCGAAAAAAAGCAATTGATATTAAAAAAGACCACCCAAGACTAAATGAGTTGGTCGAAAATATGTGGGAGACTATGTACAAAGCTAGTGGTGTTGGATTGGCAGCTCCGCAAGTAGGACTCTCTTTGCGATTATTTGTGATTGATGCGACACCATTTTCAGATGATGAAGATTTGTCTAAAGAAGAACAAAAGATTTTAAAGGGGTTCAAGAAGGTTTTTATCAATGCAAAAATCGAGGAAGAAACCGGAAATGATTGGGCTTTTAATGAGGGTTGCCTTAGTATACCAGATATTCGTGAAGACGTAAATAGAAAAGATACGATTACAATTACCTACCAAGATGAGAACTTTAAGTCATATACCGAAAGTTATGACGGATTGGTTGCACGGGTTATTCAGCATGAATATGACCATATCGAAGGAATTTTATTTACCGATAAGTTATCATCGATTAAAAAGCGGCTATTAAAAAGTAGACTTGATAAAATATCAAAAGGAAAAATTAATATTGATTATAAAATGCGCTTCCCAAATCTTAAAAAAGGTCGTTAAACCTTAAAATTTATGATGAAAAGTATAAATTTGCGCGCACTAAAATAATACTAAATGGCATTGGACAAAATCTTATCTATAGGCGGTAAACCCGGTCTTTACAAATTATTGACCCAGACAAGAGCTGGATTCGTTGGAGAATCACTATTGGATGGTAAACGGATTACGGTAAGTTTACAAAATAATGTTAGCGTATTATCTGAGATAGCTATTTATACTTTGGAAGAAGAAGTGCCTTTACGAGAAGTATTTCAGAATATAAAGGATAAGGAAAAAGGAGGTAAAACGGCTATTGGTCATAAAGAAAATAAGTTAAAATTGGAAGAATATTTTTTTGAAGTTCTTCCTAATTATGACGAGGACCGAGTATATGCAAGCGATATCAAAAAAATAATTCAGTGGTATAACATTCTACATGACCAGGGCATCGTTGATTTTTCAGATACTGATGATGAGGATAAAACAAATAGCGAGGAGGAATAGTTTTTTGCTAGATACTAGAGATTAATCAAAGAATTTTTAGTGAAATTCAATGTCTTACAATCAATCTTTTTTAATGGTCTCTACAGTGTATTCACTTTTCTCCCAATCAATTAATTTAGAAGGATAATAATTTACATTCATTCGTTCCATAAACGGAGCTTGCTTGGCAAGCCTTACTTTATAGTTTTCCCAATCTCTATTTTCTTTAGATGACCAGCTTAACTCTGAATAACCAATAGCTCTAGGAAAGGCTAGATACTCCAACTCAGCAGAGTTGCTAATCGTCTCTGACCAAAGCGGTGCTTCAACACCTAAAATATTTTTCATAGGTATTCCACTATAGGTTTCAGGTGTCCATACATAACCCGAATCAACAGGTATATAAGCAGCCCAAGTGAGTCCGTACTCTGATAGCGGGTCGTATTTCATATCCAAATAGGCCTTGGTTGCCGGTGAAAGAATAACCTTCATGTTCTTAGCCGCAGCAGCCGTAGCATTATCTTTGCTTTGCCAGAATTGTGAAATAGAAGTTGAGTCAACGTTGGCCGTTACAATTTCATCCCAACCTATCATTTGCTTGCCATGTTTTTGAACAATACTTTCTACACGTTCTACAAAATAATTATAATCGTTTTTTTTGGTCACGTGGCTTTCATCTCCGCCAATATGGAAATATGGTCCAGGACTCATTGCTGAAATCTCTCGAACTACATCATCAATAAAACTATAAACAGTGTCTTTTCTAGTATCGAAGGTGCTAAAACCAACATGGGTGCCTTCATAGAGCTTTGGGGTTTTGCCATTTCCATTCAAAAAAGGGTAAGAAACTGATGCCGAATTGGTATGGCCTGGCATATCAACCTCAGGAATTATCATTATATGATGTTTGAGAGCATAAGTCACTAATTCTTTGTATTCTTCTTGGGTGTAAAACCCACCTGATTCACCACCAACCTCTGTACTTGCCCCAATTTCTGTCAGTTTTGGCCAAGATTTGATTTCTATTCGCCACCCCTGGTCATCGGTTAAGTGCATGTGTAGTACATTAATTTTGTAATAAGCCAATATGTCAATAAATTTTTTAACCTCATCCACGCTAAAAAAATGTCGAGCAACATCTAGCATAGCACCTCTGAATTCAAAATTAGGTTGATCAATAATCTTACCAGACGGAATGGGCCAAATTGAATGCTCATTCAATGAATCGTTACTCTTTTCAGGAATGATTTGTCTTAAAGTCTGAACACCTCTAAAGGCGCCTTCATTGGTTTTGGCATTTAAGATAACAGAGTCTTTTGTGATGTAAAGTTGGTAGGCTTCGTTTTCTTGAAGTTCTAATTTATCTGTTTGATTAATAAAAATAATACGGTCAATAGTGCTTCCTTCGGCATTATTGACAGGTAATCGGAGTCCTGTTTTAGATTGAATTTTGGAAGATAAAAATTCTCCTACCTCAGCTAAACCTGCCTCAGTTGATGAGGTGTAAATTGCGGTAAATTGATCTAGGGCAAAAGCAGAATTTGTCGCAATAACTTTTAAAGGCATCGGAATTAGTGCTTCTTGAGCTAAATCCGTTTCAGGGACGATTATTTCTTTTTTTGGTTCGGTACAAGCTAAGCCAGTTATAAAAAGTAAAATAATAAATGCTTTTCTAAGTAGTAAGGATTTTATCATAATGATATGAATGTAATTTAAAACCAAAGATAAGTCTGAATCAAAGGGTTTGATTCGTACTATTTTTTCAAAGTTCAATAGTTTTTTCTTGATTATGGTAAAAAAGACTTAATCTGTTCATACCATAAATCATAGCCCAGTTTGTTCATATGAAGGCCATCTTCAATAAAAATATCCGTTCTTACTTTTCTGCCATTGAGCATAATATCCCAAACATTGGCATAATTTATTTTAGCATTCTCTAAGGCGATTTTTGAAAAGCGTTTATTTAATCTTTTATATTTTCCTTTTAGTTTCCAACGCGAAATACTTGGTTTAGCTGAAATTAGGACAATTTCAGTATCAGGAAATTTGGTGTGTATTCGTTGCAATACTTCTTTTGTGGTTTCTATGATTTGCTTAGGTCTTTTTTTATCAAAAATATCATTATCACCTTCATAAATAAAAACTTGCTTAGGCTTGTATCGCAAAACAAGTTTATCTATATAATATAATAAATCAGAGGTTTGAGAACCTCCAAAACCTGAATTTAAAATTTGATATTTAGGAAAACGTTCTTGTACATCAGTCCATAACCGAATGCTCGAGCTTCCGGTAAATACAATGGTTTCTTTATTGCTATCCCATAGCGTATCATTACGCATGGTAATGCTGTCTACTTCCTTTTGAAAACCATTTTGCGCAGTTATGTTAAAAGAGATTAAAACAATTAAAAGAATTGAAAAATGTTTCATCATGGAGTTTTTACTTTAGTAATGCCTTCAACTATAGACCAATCGTAAAAGCGTTCTATCCAAGTATCAGATGGCAATCCATTTTTACGCATTCCAAAACCATGTCCGCCTTTTGAATACATATGTAACCCAACGGTTTTTCCGGCATTCAACATTGATGAATATAACTCAACTGAGCCTTTAGCTAAATCGAGAGGGTCATCACTTGCACAAATTACCAGCATAGGAGGAGCGTCTTCTTTTGGAGTCTGAACTGCCATTGCATCTGTCCAAGCATAAACTGGAACTAAAAAATCTGGTCTGTCATCTTTAGTATAATGGTAAGATAATCCCATAGTCACAGCGCCACCGGCAGAAAAACCCATAAAACCAATTTTTTTAGGGTCAATACCATAACTTTTGGCATTTTCGCGAACATGAGAAATTGCGTTCAGACCATCTTGAATAGAGTAGGGAATGACCTTAGCTACTTCCTCTTTAATTTTTTGTGGGTTTGTCTGTGATAGTTTGGTGATGTCGGCTACACCGTCTGCTCCTGTTGGTACTAATCTATATTTAAGCACAAATCCAGTAATTCCCTTTTCGGCGAGCCATTTACCAACCAAATTACCTTCACTTTCAATACTGTGCGCATAGAGCCCTCCACCCGGTGCAATAATTACAGCAGTACCAGTATTAGATTCTTCTGACGGTCTAAAAACTTCCATGGTTGGCTCAGAAACATTGGTTACCACTTGGGTCTGCCAAATGTTTGAAAAATATTCTTTCTCAGGATTTTTCCATGTAACCCCTTCGATTGCCTCATTTGGTAATTGAATAATTTCTTGGGCATTCGATGCGCAAAAGGCTAAAAATAAAAATGTAAGAGATGAAAATTTCATAATAGTTTTAACTTAAGATTGTTTTGGTTTCTTACGAATACACCAAAGGCCAAAAAAGGTCAAAAGACCATTTAAAGGTAATAATTCATAACCCAATGCATAGCCTCCAAGATATCCCTTATCAATATTGGCTATTAATGCGATAAGCACCACAGCTAAAATACTTACCAGCCATACCCATTTATCTTTTACTTGATGTTTAGTAAAAATACCAAAAGCAAATAACCCCAATAGAGGTCCATAGGTATATCCTGCGACAGTGAGTAAGCTATCTATCACATTACTACTAAGAATATATTTAAATGCGATAATGACCAAAATAAGTACAAAGCTCATCCAAATATGGGTTCTCTTTCTAATACTCTTCTTTTCTGATTCTTCTTTTTTGTCCAAATTCAAAAAATCTACACAAAAAGAGGTTGTTAAGGAAGTCAAGGCACTATCGGCACTACTATAGGCTGCTGCAATAAGTCCCAACATAAAAGTGATAGAAAGTGTAAGTCCAAGACCACTGTTCAAGGCTATTTCTGGAAAAAGCAAATCAGTTTTTGGACTGCCATCCATCAAAGGCATGGCAATGTTGTTCTGACCAGCATACATAAATAACAGTGCTCCTAAAAGCATAAATAAGAAAGTAACACCAACTAGTACAAAACTAAAGGAGACCATATTCTTTTGCGCATCTTTTAAATTTTTACAGGTGAGGTTTTTTTGCATCATATCTTGGTCAAGACCTGTCATACAAATAGTGACGAACATACCACCAATAAAGGATTTAATAAAGTGATTACGGGCTAAAAAATCTTCAGTAAAAAAGATTTTATTGTATTGTTTTAGTTCTTCAGATGCCAAAAATTCCCCGAAAGTCCAATCCAGCTCTCTGTTGATAAGAATTATTGACAGAATAACAGCTGCAATCATAAACGCGGTCTGCAAGGTATCTGTCCAAACAATGGTTTTGATTCCGCCTCTATTAGTATAAATCCATATTAAAAGAATCGAAATGGTTACTGTGATTTCAAAGGGAATTCCGAAGTCATCGAATACAAATTGTTGTAAAACTATTGCCACTAGATATAGTCTAAACGCGGCACCTAATACTCTGGAGACGAAAAAGAAAAACGCTCCTGTTTTATGGCTTACGGTACCAAAACGGTCCAACAAGTACTCATAGATAGATGTGAGATTCAATTTATAATAAATAGGGAGCAACAAAAAAGCCACCACAAAATAGCCAACTAAATAGCCAAGAACAACTTGAAAATAACCAAACTCTGAGGCTTCGACCCATCCAGGAACGGAAATAAAGGTCACTCCCGATAAAGAGGCTCCAACCATACCAAAAGCAACCAAATACCAAGGTGACTTTTTTCCAGCTTTAAAAAAATCGGCGTTAGAATCGTTTTTACCCGTGAAATAGGAAATTAAAAGAAGCACTATGAAATAGGCTATTATGAGCAAAATGATTTGAGTAGCGGTCATAAAATCAATTTGCAATGCAAAGTACAAAAAGCTACTTTCATAAATGTAAAATCGTAATTTTACCACTTTAAGTTAAGGAATGGAATACGCATCAAAGCTTTTAGAAAATGCAGTTTATGAGGTATCACAATTACCTGGTATTGGTAAGAGAACAGCTTTGAGGTTAGTACTACACATTTTAAAACAACCTGAACAGCAAACCGTATCATTGGCCGAGGCTTTGGTCAAGTTGCGGACAGAAATTAATTTTTGTAAATCATGTTATAACATTTCTGATACCGATTTGTGTGAAATTTGTTCTAATCCCAAACGTGATGCTTCATTAGTTTGTGTAGTAGAAGATATTCGCGATGTCATGGCCATTGAAAATACATCACAATACCAAGGGCTTTATCATGTTTTGGGGGGTAAAATATCACCCATGGAGGGTATTGGTCCCCAAGACCTTAATATCAACCCTTTAATCAATAAGGTAAAAGAAGGTGAGGTAAACGAGTTGATTTTTGCGTTGAGTTCAACAATGGAAGGAGATACCACCAATTTCTATATCTATAAACAACTAGAGGGAATAGAAGTGACGACTTCTACGATTGCGCGCGGCATTGCTGTTGGCGATGAATTGGAATATGCTGATGAGGTTACTTTAGGAAGAAGTATTTTAAATCGAGTTCCTTTTGAAAACTCCATGAAAGCCAATTAAGATTTGGAAAAAATAAGAAATACGAAAAGTATTTTTTTGTACGTTTAAATCAATGATATGGGCTTTTTTGTATTATTTTTGCAAAATATAAGCCACAAACGATACTTTAATTAGGAATATGTCAAAATTTGAATTGAAATTACCTCAGATGGGAGAAAGTGTTGCAGAGGCAACATTGACGACATGGCTCAAAGAAGTGGGTGATACTGTTGAGCTTGACGAAGCCATTTTTGAAATCGCTACAGATAAGGTAGACTCAGAAGTGCCAAGTGAAGTCGAAGGTGTTTTAATAGAAAGAAGATTTGACGTTGACGACGTTATTAAAGTTGGTGAAGTTGTTGCTGTTATTGAAACAGCATCAGATGGCTCAGATAGTGCTGTTGAAAAAGAAGTGAAGACAGTTGTTGAAGAGACAATTGAAGCACCCATAGCTGAATTAGAGAAACAGGTTATAGTAGCTAAAGAGACTGTTGCTCAACCAGTTCAAGACTTTTCAACTTCAGAACGTTTTTACTCTCCTTTGGTTAAAAATATTGCCAAGCAAGAAGGTATTTCAATCGGTGAGCTAGATAAAATTCCAGGAACTGGTAAAGAAGGTCGCGTAACCAAAAATGATATTCTTGCTTTTATTGAAAATAGAGGGCAGTCTAAAAACACTTCTGTAGAGCAAGTACAGTCAAAGCCTCAAGAAAAGATAAGTGAAAGTTCTAAGATAGTTGAGCCAGCTGCAACAGCTAAAATAGGACCCATAGTCAAAGCTGCTGGTGATGAGCTTATACCTTTAACTAGAATGGGTAAGTTGATTGCGCATCATATGGTCGAAAGCCTTACGACATCGGCGCATGTTCAAAGTTTTGTAGAGGTTGATGTGACCAATGTGGTTAATTGGAGAAATAAAACCAAGAGGGCTTTTGAAGAGCGTGAGGGAGAAAAGTTGACTTTTACACCAATTTTTATGGAAGCTATAGCTGTTGCTTTAAAAAAATATCCAATGGTCAATATTTCTTTAGATGGTGATACGGTAATTAAAAAGAAAAATATCAATATAGGAATGGCTGCTGCGCTACCCGATGGTAATTTAATTGTGCCGGTCATTAAAAATGCTGACCAATTAAATTTGGTTGGTATGGCAAAAACAGTGAATGATTTGGCCAATCGGGCAAGAACTAATAAGCTGAAACCCGATGATATTAAAGACGGTACCTATACGGTGACAAATGTGGGTAGTTTTGGAAGCATATTCGGTACTCCAATCATTAACCAACCACAAGTTGGTATTCTTGCACTGGGCGCTATTCGTAAAATGCCGTCGGTTATTGAAACCCCCGAAGGCGACTTTATTGGTGTTCGAAGCAAAATGTTTTTATCACATAGCTATGACCATAGGGTGGTGAATGGTGCTCTTGGGGGCATGTTTGTTAAGACCGTTGCAGATTATTTGGAGGCTTGGGATATTAATAGAGAAATCTAGTTATTAATCATTCTTTCTCCTTTTACTTTTCTAATTTTAAGGTAGTCAAAACTAACAAACAGATGAGGTTATTTTTATTGGTTACCGTTGTCATATTCTTTTTATTTGGAACCTTAAATGCTCAAGACTTATCTTCATATAAGAAGGAGGTTTTTCAAATGGATTGCAAACAGATGCCGTACCGACTTCTTTTGCCCAAGAATTACAGTCAGCAAAAAGAATACCCACTGATTTTGATGTTGCATGGCTCAGGTGAACGTGGTAATGATAATGAATTGCAATTGACACATGGTGCTGATTTATTTCTAAAAGAAAATAATTATAATGAATACCCTGCTATTGTGGTCTTCCCGCAATGTGCCAAAAACAGTTCTTGGGCAAGAGTTGATGTTTTTGGTGATTGGAAAAATCGGAAGTTTACCTTTCATAAAAGACCAGAGCCTACAGAAGATATGCTATTGCTTGAAGGACTTATAAAGTCTTTAAAAAAGGAATACGGCATCAATAATGGCCAAATGTATGTTGGTGGACTGTCAATGGGTGGCATGGGTACTTTTGAATTGGTAAGGCGAAACCCAAAAATGTTTGTCGCTGCTTTTCCTATTTGCGGTGGGGCAAATCCTGAAATAGCAAATAAAATAAAAAAGACTCGTTGGTGGGTGTTTCATGGAGAAAATGACAATGTGGTGCCATCTAAATACTCGACCCAAATGGTCAATGCCTTACAAAAATTAGATTCTGATGTTACCTATTCTTTATATCCAGATGTAGAACATAATAGTTGGGACAATGCATTCGCCGAAGTAGAATTATTACCTTGGCTTTTTTCCATTTCTAAATAAATCTTATGCAGCTTAAACTTACCAAACCAATTTGCTTTTTCGACTTAGAAACTACTGGTATAAATGTGGCTAAAGACCGCATTGTAGAAATATCTATTTTAAAAGTATTTCCAAATGGAAATAAGGAAAGTAAAACTTGGTTGGTAAATCCTGAAATGGAAATTCCTGATGAAGTGATTGCAGTTCATGGTATTTCTAACGAAAAAGTAGCCAATGAACCTACTTTTAAACAACTGTCAAAAGAAGTTTACACGATGATTAAGGATAGTGATTTGGCTGGTTTTAATTCTGATCGTTTTGATATCCCATTATTGGCCGAAGAAATGCTGCGCGCTGAAGTTGATTTTGATATGAAACATATGGTATCTGTTGATGTACAGACTATCTTTCATAAAATGGAAAAACGAACTCTTAGTGCAGCCTACAAGTTTTATTGCGATAAAGATTTAGAAGCTGCCCATAGTGCAGAGGCAGATACTCTAGCTACTTATGAAGTACTTTTATCGCAATTGGAAAGGTATCCAGAATTGGAGAATAATGTAAAAAAACTCTCAGAATTTACTACGCGCAAAAAATCCTTGGACTTTGCTGGATTTATAGGTGTGAATGAGGATAAGGAACCTACTTTTGCTTTTGGAAAACACAAGGGCAAAACCGTTGATGAGGTTATGGAAAAAGAACCAGGTTATTTTGGTTGGATTCTTAATGCTGATTTCCCCTTGTACACTAAAAAGGTATTGACACAATTGAAATTGAACAAACTAAACAATAAGCTATCGTAATGCGATTGTTTTTTAGTTTGTTTTTTTTAGGATTTACGTGCTTCTCACAAAATGTCGATTTTGAAGGAAAGGTGCTTGATGCGAAGAATAAAGGACCGATTCCGTATGTAAATATTAGCTTTTTAAATACTTTGACGGGTACTTCAACTGATGAAGAGGGGCATTTTTTAATTGAAATTTCCAAAGAATTCTTAGAGAAGGATGTTCATATTTCTTCTTTAGGGTATAAAGACACCATAATAAGTGCCAAAGCTGTTTATGATGCGAAAGAATTGTTGTTGAGCGAAGCAACTTTTAAGCTCGAAGAAGTTGTAGTATCCAAAGGTCTAGGCGATGCCCAAGTCTTGAACCCCATTGCCAGTTATGATATTACCAGTGGTTTTGATTCTTCATCAACACCATGGGTTCTCGCATTGTATTTCCCTAATATAGGGGCAAGCAAAAAACAATTGGAAAAAGTTACTGTGTTCTTTAGGCATAAAAATGAATTTAGTAGGGAACGATCTAAGTTTAGGTTACGATTTTATACTGTTGACCCAATTACCAAAAAACCCTTAAAAGATTTGATTCAAAAAAGCTTGATTTTAGAATCTGTTAAAGGTCAAGAGTTTACTTCCATTGATTTGGGGGCATTGAATATACCGATGCCAAGAGAGGGGCTTTATATAGGATTGGAATGGTTGTTTATTCCTTTTAATTGGTACAAAAAGGATGAGATGGATAGGTTGAACAATAAGCCAACAATTGAAGATCGTTTTGCGCCTACTTTTGGGGGTGTTTATACCCAAAACCAAAATTATAAAGTCATGATTTATGGAATGGGTCAATGGCAAGAATTTAAAGTGAAATCGCAAGAAAGCAATCAAAACTTTATCCCTGCAATAAGTATGAAAATTACTAAAACCAAGTAATCTGTTATTAAATCTTTGACTATGAAATTAATTTGTATTGGTAGAAATTATGCCGCCCATATTGATGAATTGAACAATGAACGTCCGTCTGAACCTGTAGTTTTTATCAAACCAGATTCATCGATTTTACCAAAGGAACAAGATTTTTATATTCCTGAATTTTCTAATGATGTGCATTACGAAGTAGAGGTTTTGGTAAAGATTAAAAAAGTGGGGAAGCATATTGCTCAACAATTTGCCCATAAGTATTATGACGAAGTCAGTTTGGGCATTGATTTTACAGCCCGTGATTTACAATCATCATTAAAAGCAAAAGGGCTACCATGGGAAAAGGCGAAAGGATTTGATGGTGCCGCTGTTGTTGGTAAGTGGATAGCCAAAGAAAAGTACGAAAATTTAGACAGATTAGGGTTTTCATTGTTAAAGAATGGGGAAATTGTACAAAATGGAGATACTTCGTTGATGTTGTGGAAGATAAACGAGTTGATTTCATACGTTTCTACCTACTTTACACTCAAGAAAGGAGATATTCTCTTTACGGGTACACCTGCCGGTGTTGGAAAAGTAGTTGCAAATGACTACCTTCAAGGGAGAATTGAAGATGAGCAAATTTTTGCGATTAATGTAAGATAATGATTTACAGCCTAGATAAGATAAATGAATTAGCCGAAGGTGACGAAGATTTCATACGGTCGGTGGTTTCAGTTTTTCTCGAAGAAGTTCCAGAAGATTTAATTGCTTTAGAAAATGCAATAGCTGCAAAAGACTTTGAGCAGATATATAAAATGGCACATAAAATAAAACCTAATGTCGACCTTTTGGGTATGGAACAAACACGTGCTAATGCCCTAGAAATTGAAACTTTAGGCAAACAAGTTGGTAGTTTTGATACTATTGAAACTAAATTTCCTTTACTTAAAAAAGATATAGAACAGGTCATTGGAGAACTGCAAAAAGACTTTGATGTTTAAGGGATTAACCTATTTGGAATTAAATAGGTTTTGATTACTTTTCTTTTTTGATATTTTCATCAATAATTTAAAAACCTTTTATGCAGGCAGAAATCATTACGATTGGTGATGAAATATTGATTGGTCAAATAGTAGATTCCAACTCCGCTTTTATTTCCAAAGAACTAAATAAAATTGGAGTTTCTGTTTATCAAATTACTTCCGTTCAAGACGATAAGCAGCACATTTTAAATACTTTAGAGGAAGCTAACACGCGAAGTCAAGTAGTTATTATAACTGGAGGCCTAGGTCCTACCAAAGATGATATCACCAAGCATACTTTATGCCAATACTTTGATGATACTTTAATTGAGAATAAAGGGGTACTTGCGCATATTGAAATGCTTTTTGCCAAATATATTTCCACACCAATTTCAGATTTAAACAGATTACAGGCTTTGGTGCCAACAGGGGCCGATGTGCTTCAAAACAATTTTGGTACTGCTCCGGGCATATGGATGGAAAAAGGTGGAACAGCTTTCATTTCATTACCAGGGGTGCCTTTTGAAATGAAAGGTTTGATTACCAATGAAGTGCTACCTCGAATCATTAAAAAATATAAACGCCCTCATATCATTCATAAAACCATAATGACCTATGGTTTAGGAGAGAGTGCGATTGCAAACACCATTGAAGATTGGGAGAATAGCCTTCCGAAAGAGATTAAACTTGCCTATTTGCCAAGTTTAGGTCGTGTACGGTTACGGTTGACGGCAAAAGGAGAAAATAAGGAACAACTTCAAAACTTAGTAAACATCGAAGCTAAAAAACTATACCCCCTTATTGGAGATATTATTTATGGAGAAGAGGAAGATGAAAGTTTGGAGGCCCTGATTGCCAAACTGCTTAGCCAAAAGGAAATGACCTTGGCTACTGCAGAAAGTTTTACCGGAGGAAAAATAGCGCAACAAATCACTTCAATTCCGGGAGCATCTAACTATTTTAAAGGAAGCATGGTTACTTATAGTACGGAAACTAAAATCAATGTACTGGGTATAGATGAGGTCCTAGTTGAAAAGTATTCAGTGGTGAGCGAAGAAGTGGCAGTAGCTATGGCCAAAAACGTAAAGCAGATTCTGAATACAGATTTTGCTATTGCCACCACCGGAAATGCGGGGCCAACTAAAGGAGATTCTGATGAACCTGTAGGAACGGTTTTTATTGCGATAAGCACTCCAGAACTTACTTTTGCTCAGAAATTTACCATGGGAAACCACCGAGAGCGTATCACGCAAAAATCGGTCAATAAGGCATTTGAATTGTTACAAAAAGAAATTCTAAAATTTTGAGAATTAATTTTTGTGTGTCTAATAGAAATAACTAAATTTGCACCCTCAATAAAATCACTCAAAAGTAAGAGAGATGTCTAAAGTTTGTGAAGTTACAGGAAAAAAGGTGATGTTTGGTAACAACGTTTCGTTCTCTATCAATAAAACGAAGAGAAGATTCGACGTCAATATTTCCAAAAAGAAATTCTACATTCCAGAAGAAGATAAGTGGGTAACGCTTAACGTTTCTTCTAAAGGAATCAAAATTATCAACAAGAAAGGTATCTCTGCTGCTTTGAAAGACGCTAGAGCTAAAGGTTTTGTGAAGTAAAAGTTTAGAAAATGGCAAAGAAAGGCAACAGAATCCAAGTTATACTAGAATGTACAGAGCATAAAGAATCAGGTATGCCAGGTACATCACGTTATATTACCACCAAAAATAAAAAGAACACGCCGGACAGAATGGAGATTAAGAAATTTAATCCTATTTTGAAGCGTATGACAGTTCATAAAGAAATTAAATAGATTTCCACCTCCGTGGAAATGACAATATTAAAGATTAAGTCATGGCAAAGAAGACAGTAGCATCACTGCAGAGCAGTTCAAAAAGATTGACAAAGGCCATTAAAATGGTTAAGTCACCTAAAACAGGTGCATATACATTTGTAGAGTCCGTAATGTCACCAGAATTAGTAAATGATTGGTTGTCTAAGAAATAACCTTTTACGAGAACACATATATGAAGAGCCGCTTTTATAGCGGCTTTTTTTATTGATGGGGTTTGGCTGATCGGAGTCGAAGCCTTTGTTAATATGACTAACTGGTTCAGTTTATCTTACAATTTGTATCTCATTTGAAATGCCGAATGACTTTAATAAAACTCCCCTTACTTTGCTATCTTTGATTTAGAACAAAATAGAAAATGAGCCTATTTAAAAATATATTCTCTAAAGACAAGAAAGAAACCCTAGATAAAGGCCTTGAAAAGACAAAAAGTAGCTTTTTAGGTAAATTAAGTAAAGCCGTTGCAGGTAAGTCAAAGGTTGATGATGAGGTGTTGGATAATTTGGAAGAAGTGCTTGTGACTTCTGACGTTGGGGTAGACACCACTTTAAAAATTATAAATCGAATAGAAGCTCGAGTATCAAAAGATAAATATTTAGGTACTGATGAACTGAACCAAATTCTTCGTGAAGAAATTGCTGGGTTACTTTCTGAAACTCATGTGGGTGAGGATACTGATTTTGCTTTACCAACGACCCATAAACCTCATGTGATTATGGTGGTTGGCGTTAATGGTGTAGGTAAAACAACCACGATTGGTAAGCTTGCCAATCAATTTAAAAACAAAGGTTTAAAAGTAGTTTTAGGCGCTGGGGATACATTTCGTGCAGCGGCGATTGACCAATTAGAAGTTTGGGCAAATCGTGTTGATGTAGCTATTATCAAACAAAAGATGGGTAGTGACCCGGCTTCGGTAGCTTTTGATACCTTGAATTCTGCTGTAGCCGATGATGCCGATGTCGTTTTGATTGATACAGCAGGGCGTTTGCATAACAAAGTAAACCTGATGAACGAGCTTTCAAAAGTAAAGCGAGTAATGCAAAAAGTAGTGCCAGATGCACCGCACGAAGTCATGTTGGTTTTAGATGGCTCTACAGGTCAAAATGCTTTTGAACAAGCAAAACAATTTACCAAAGCTACAGAAGTAACTTCGTTGGCAGTGACCAAGTTAGATGGAACAGCAAAAGGTGGCGTTGTTATTGGAATCTCAGACCAATTTCAAATACCTGTAAAATATATCGGAGTTGGGGAAGGTATAGATGATTTGCAGGTTTTTAATAAATACGAGTTTGTGGATTCGTTTTTTAAGATTTAAAATATGTCTACCAGTAATTTTTTATCAATCATTTTAATTGTTCTAGTAGCCACAAGTATAAATTCCCAAATAACCCACCCAAAAGCGAGTCCGTTTGCGCAAGTAGAACAAGAAATTGGCCTGTCTAAAATTTCCATTGCATACTCTAGACCAGCAGCAAGAGGTCGTAAAGTAATTGAAGGCTTAGTACCTTATGGTCGTATTTGGCGTGTTGGAGCTAATGAGAGTACTAAAATCACAGTTGATACTGATATGACCGTTCAAGGTAATGCCTTGCCAAAAGGTACCTATGCCTTATATGCTTTTCCGGAAAAAGGGCAGTGGCAAATCGCTTTCCACTCGAACACAACACATTGGGGTGATGGTCGTAAAAACTACAATGCTAATGAAGATGTTTTTCGAATAAAAGTGAAACCTCAAGCAATACCCTATCATCAAGAGAATTTTTTAATGGCATTTGATTCTATTACACATAATTCTGCGAACCTAAATTTACTTTGGGAAAGTACCAAATTGACTATTCCTTTTAGGGTAGATACCCATGCTCAAATGGAACTGGAGATAGCCAAACAAATCAAAGAAAACCCAACAGCGCCAACCTACTATGAGTCTGCCCGCTACCTGCAAGAGCAAGGTAAAGACTTTGAAAGAGCTTTAGGGTATTTAAACAAAGCTTTAGAGATTGGTGGCGATACCTACTATTTTCATCGAGTAAAAAGTTTGGTGCAAGCTGAACTTGGTGATTATAAAGCAGCAATTGTATCAGCTGAAAAATCACTTCAAATTTCTTCTGAGTTGGAAAAAGATGAGTTCGTTCGTATGAACGAAAAGAACATCAAAAAGTGGCAGGCCCTTCTTGAAAAATAATTTTTGTCATTTCTAACCAATGTTGAGAAATCTTATATTTAGGTTTCTTTCACATAAACGTATTCGAAATGATACCAATTCCATCCTTAAATAGTAATAAGCTCTTAATAGTTCTTTTAGTCATGCTTTCTTTTGCCTGTAATCAGGAAAAAAAATCAAAAGAAGCTGAACCAGTTGTTCTTTGGACACCTTATAACGATTCTGTTGAAGTGACTGCAAATGCGGAACATGAAAAAGCTAAGATGCGTTACACGTTTATTCAAAGTAAAGTTTTGGATAAGAATGAGGTGTTTCAACCCTTATATCAAGAAGTTTCTCAATTTTCGGAAGAAACATATGAATTGATGAAACCTTTGGTGTTGGAACAAAACATTCCAACTTTGCAAAACCATATAGCTACTGGTAAATTCACCTACGAAGATTTAACCCTTTTCTATTTATATCGAATTTATAAATACGAATTGCCAAATGAAACTACGTTAAACTCCATAATAGCTTTGAACCCCAAGGTCTTGGAGGAGGCCAGAGAACTCGATGTAAATTCTGAAGGACATCACCCCGTTTATGGAATGCCGATTCTATTGAAAGACAATATTGGAGCTTTAGATATGAATACTACCGCTGGTTCGATTGCATTTATGGAGAATAAAACGGATGACGCCTTTATTGTACGAAGGCTCAAAGAAAAAGGTGCATTGATTCTAGGTAAAGCCAATTTAAGCGAATGGGCAAATTTTTTATGTAGTTGTCCAAATGGCCAAAGTGCTGTAGGTGGGCAAACATTGAACCCTTATGGCCGTCGTGTTTTTGACACAGGTGGTTCAAGTGCGGGTAGTGGAACAACTACCGCGGCAAACTATGCAGTTGCTGCTATTGGTACAGAAACATCAGGCTCTATTTTATCCCCATCTGGTCAGAGTTCTTTAGTAGGAATGAAACCCACGATTGGTTTATTGAGTAGAACTGGAATAGTGCCAATTTCGAGTACGCTCGATACACCAGGTCCCATGACCAAAAATGTTATTGATAACGCCATTGTATTTGATGCCATGCGTGGACGTGATGTAAAAGACTCCAAATCTATACCATCAGATTGGCCAGAGAATTGGTATCAATCTATTTCTACTTCTTTTAAAAATAAGCGGTTGGGAGTTTTTAAGAAGTATGTTGAAAATGACTCTATTTACAAAGAAACAATCGTAAAAATGAAGTCAGCGGGAGTATCAATTGTTTCTTTTGAACCGCCTGAAGTTGATTTTGAAGGTTTTCTATCAATTTTGAATATTGATATGAAATATGATTTACCTGATTACATTGTAAATGAGGTAAAGAACAAAGCTGATATCAAAGTGAGTAGTATGCAAGACTTAGTGGATTATAATCGCGCAGACTCGTTAACTCGAATTCCTTACGGTCAAATACGATTTGAAGGTATTCTTAATGATTCAACCACTTTAGACGAGCTTCAAAAAATTAAGCAAAGGCTAAAAAATAATGGACGTCGTTATTTTGATAAAGCTATGGATGAACATGGCCTAGATGCTGTACTATCAATAAACAACTATGATGCAGGTGCTGCGGCCGTTGCCGAATATCCGGCCTTAACTGTTCCAATGGGATATAAAGAAACTGGCGAGCCAGTTAATTTGACTTTTATTGCAAAGCAGTATGAGGAAGCTAAACTATACGAAATTGGAGCTGCTTTTGAAGCATTAACTCATGCCAGAAAAATACCTGAGGGGTACGAAGATTAGTTTATAAAATTATTAAGTAGGCCCCAAAGCTCATTGTCAAAACTAGAAGGACCTAAAAGATTTTCACCGGTATCTTCTCCCATTCTAACAATTACTAATCCTTCACTAGGTACTACATATAGTTTTTGGTCATTTCGCCCTAACCCAGAATACATATCAGCTGGTGCGTTAGGTATCAATTCGCCGTTAAACTCTAATTGTGAACCAGGAGCGCGATAAGTTGATTTTCCATTCAACCACCATAAATAACCGTAAGCATCATTGATGTTCTGAGAAGTCGATTTCATAGCACTCAAATAATCAATATCTGTTAAAATGGTTTCACCATCCCAAATACCATTATTTAGGTTTAAAAGTCCAAACCGAGCCATACTGCGGGCTGTGCTAAAATATACATTATTCAAATCATTAGTTGAAAACCAAAAACCATCCATTCCGATTCTATCTCTAAGATTCGTATTAAAATAGTCAGACCAGTCTTCCTGGATAGCATTGGCTACAACATTTTGCAACAAGGTATAAGGGCCATTATGATAGGCCCAACGATTACCTGCGTCAGCAACATAAGTTAAACAGTCGGCAGTAACGCAATCAAATTGTAAATCGTTCATTCCTGAGGTCATTGTCAATTGATGCCAAATGGTAATTAAATCTTCTTTCTCCTGTTCTAAAGAGGTCCAGTTTTGACCTAGGTAATCAGAAGTTTTATCATTGATACTCAAGAAACCATTTTCTTGTGCCAATCCTACAGTAAAAGCAGTTAAGGTTTTTCCTGCCGAAGCCCAATACCAACTTGTGTTTTGGGTATGTTCACCAAAATACCACTCTGTCACAATTTTCCCATCTTTTAAAATGATAAAAGCTTTAGTGTTTTTTTCTTCTAAAAAATCCCTTAGTGGCTGTTCAGCATCATTGTTCCATTCTAGTTCGCCAATGGTAGTACTTTCCCATGTGGCTGATTGGGAAGGAGGGAAGTAAAGATTACTTATTTCCGGCTCATCTATTTTTGGTTTATCTCCTGCATTGATGCCCTCACTGGTGCATCCAAGAAGAAAAAAAGTACAAATAAAAGAAAGGCAGAAAATATTTTTCATAGTTGGGTTTTTATTTTGACACCATTTTGTGCTAATGGTTTAACGTAATGCATAAAGAAATATGCGTTAAAATCGACCAATTGCAGAGGCTTGTTGTATTTTTGCCATCCATTTGAATAATATGCGTACAAAATCACTTAAACAGAACAAAATCAACGTAGTAACTCTTGGTTGTAGCAAGAATGTTTATGACTCTGAAGTACTTATGGGGCAGCTTCGTGCCAATAACAAAGAGGTAGTTCATGAAGAAGAGGGTAACGTTGTGGTTATCAATACCTGCGGTTTTATTGCTAATGCCAAAGAAGAGAGTATCAATACGATTCTAGAGTATGTTGAAAAGAAAAAAGCTGGTGATGTAGATAAGGTTTTTGTGACAGGATGTTTAAGTGAGCGTTACAAGCCCGATTTGCAAAAGGAAATTCCGAATGTAGATGAATATTTTGGCACCAGCGATCTGCCTAATTTATTAAAAGCGCTAGGTGCAGATTATAAACATGAATTGATAGGCGAACGTTTAACGACTACACCTAAAAATTATGCTTATTTAAAGATAGCTGAGGGTTGTGATAGGCCTTGTTCTTTTTGTGCAATTCCGCTGATGCGCGGTAAACATAAAAGCAAACCGGTAAAAGAATTGGTTGAAGAAGCTGGGAAATTAGCCGCAAAGGGAGTCAAAGAATTGATTTTAATTGCCCAAGACTTGACCTATTATGGTCTTGACTTATACAAAAAACGAAATCTTGCTGAATTACTTCAAAAACTAGTCAAAGTAGAGGGTGTAGAATGGATTCGTTTGCATTATGCTTTTCCTACAGGGTTTCCAATGGATGTATTGGATGTGATGCGAAACGAAGCGAAGATTTGTAATTATATTGACATTCCATTACAACATATAGCGGACCCTATTTTAAAAAGCATGCGCCGTGGTACTACGAAGGCAAAGACTACAGAGCTGTTGAAGGACTTTAGAGCTGCCGTGCCTGAAATGGCGATTAGAACAACATTGATTGTTGGTTATCCGGGTGAAACTGAAGAAGATTTTCAAACCTTAAAACAATGGGTGACCGATATGCGTTTTGAACGTTTAGGTTGTTTTACCTATAGTCATGAAGAAAACACCCATGCCTTTAATTTAGAGGATAATGTATCCGAAGATGTTAAGCAACAACGGGCCAATGAGATTATGGAGGTGCAATCACAGATTTCGTGGGAGTTGAACCAAGAACGAATTGGTGAAACCTATCGTTGTATTATTGACCGAAAAGAAGGAAATCATTTTGTGGGGCGTACGGAGTTCGATTCGCCAGATGTTGATAATGAAGTGCTTATTGATGCTACTAAACATTATGTAAAAATTGGTGACTTCACTAATATCAAAATAATAGAAGCCTCTGATTTCGATCTTTATGGAGAACCGATCTAGTCGCCCTAGACTTGTCTAAGGGTTGGTTTATAAGCATACTTATTTTATAAAAAAAGGTGCAATCATTTCTGATTACACCTTTAGCAATATGAATTAGCTGCACTATTTTTATTCCTTTTCAGGAGATAATATGCTGTAAACGTAACCAGCAAGAATGGCACCTAAAATAGGTGCAACCCAAAATAACCATAGTTGTGGAATTGCCCATGAACCATCTGCAAACAAAGCTTGACTAGTACTACGGGCAGGGTTAACAGAAGTATTTGTTACTGGAATACTGATTAAGTGAATTAATGTCAAACCCAAACCAATGGCCAAGCCAGCCATTCCTTTCGGTGCTTTTGAATGTGTAGCGCCTAAAATAATCATCAAAAACATAAAAGTGAGTACCAATTCGGTAACAAAAGCCGAAACCATATTGTATCCGGCTGGAGAATGTTCTCCAAAACCATTTGCGGCAAATCCGCCAACTTCAAATCCGGGTTTACCAGTTGCTATTACATAAAGGATGGCCGCTCCTGCAATTCCTCCTAAAAGCTGAGAAATAATATAAGGGAACAAATCTTTTTTGTCAAATCGCCCTGCGATGGCTAGGCCAATGGAGACTGCGGGATTCAAATGACATCCTGAAATATGACCAATGGCATAGGCCATAGTTAAAACGGTTAAACCAAAGGCAAGAGCTACGCCTACAAATCCAATTCCTAATTCAGGATAAGCAGCTGCGATTACTGCACTGCCACATCCGCCAAGTACGAGCCATAATGTTCCAATAAATTCTGCGATTAATTTTTTCATAATGTCTAAATTTAGTTAGTGTTCTAATTTAGAAACATTTATGATTACAAAGTCACATATGCAATCAATTTTTCAACTGTTGGATGGTCATTACCGCCTGCAGGCTCAATAGTAATATTCAATGATTCTGCTTTATCAATATATTTTAAGGTAATTAATTCTTCATCAGTTGGTAGCAATCCCATATCAATCATTTCGCCATCAACATCACTCCACATTTGGTAGGTGCTATTATTTGGTAACTCTGGCAAACCTTGTGCATTTACAACTACCATTTTATTTTCATGATTTACGTAAGCTACAGCTCTAGAGTTAGGTACTAAGTCGTTTCCATGAAGAATTAATGGAATAGTTTGTGGTCCGTTGATGGTTTTTAAGCGCTGATTGGTCAAAAGATAGTTTTCTTCTAAAGCGTTCAGACGTTCTTGTAATACAGTAGTCTGATTTTGAAGAGACTCAAAATTTGTCTCCGCTTTTTTCCACCGATTGAACATCCAAAAGGAAGAAAGTAAAAATAACAAGGCTAAACTAGCAGCAGTATAAAGCCATGTTTTTGGCATTGTTTTTACTTTAGAATTTTCTAATTGTTCTATTAGTCGCATTTTGATTTCTGTTGGAGGTTCAATAACATTCTCCAAAGCCATTTTTTCAAAATCCTTTTCTAAGAGTTCAAACTTCTTTTTTAAATCTTCATTATTGGCAATAGCAATACTTATCTGTTGACTTTCTTCTGCAGATAGTTCATCTAGCAGGTATTTTTCTAATAACCCTTCTTCCAATATTTTCTTTCTATCCATCATCAAAAAGTTTCTAGTAGTAACCAAATGATTATCAGTTCGTGCTTATAACTTTCGCGAAGCAACTGTAATGCTTGACGAATATATGATTTGAAAGTACCCAATGGCACCCCCATCTCTTCATAGGCTTCGCGGTGTGTGTAACCTCTAAAATAAACCAAGGAAATGGCTTCTTGGTGATGCGGTTCAAGTTTTCCTATGGCCCCATTAAGTTCACTAAAATCCATTTCAGGTTGTAAGTCTTCTTTCTTAATATCTACACCTAATTCTTCAGTTTGGATGAGTAAATCAGGTTTTCGTAAGGAGTTTAAGGTCAAATTTTTAGCAATTCGGTATGCCCAAGTGTAAAACCTACCCTTTGATGCGTCATAAGAATCAATTTTTTGCCAAATCTTAATAAAAGTCTCTTGCAATAAATCTTCTGCTAAAACTTGATTTCTACACATTCTTAGAATGACACCATAAAGTGCGCCCGAATATTTGTCATATAGTAAATAGAGTGCTTCTTTATCTTTTTTAGATAATCGATTAATTATTTCAATGTCATCTTGGTGATGCTGCATAAGCTATGTTAAAGATATGATAAAATCAGATTGAACTCATCCAACACAATTTTTGGGGTGTAAATACTAACATAAAACATTGAAAAATTAATCATTCTATTAAACAATTAAAACACAAAAAATGAAAAAAGTAATTTTTATTCTTTCAACAGCAGCATTAGTGCTTTTTGCACAGACAACAACAGCGCAAAAATCACAAGACATTGTAGATATTGCAGTTTCTGTAGATGACTTTTCAACTTTGGTTACAGCTTTAAAAGCAGCTGATTTAGTTGGCGCCTTAAAAGGTGATGGACCTTTTACGGTTTTTGCACCTGTAAATTCAGGATTTGCAAAAATTGATACAAATACTTTGAACTCTTTATTAGAACCAGCAAATAAAGAAAAATTGTCTGCAATCTTAACGTATCATGTAGTGGCTGGTAAAATTGCCGCAGCTGATGTTGTTGCTGCATTAGAAAAAGGAAATGGAAAAGCTGAACTAACCACTCTAAATGGAGGAAAAGTGACTGCAGTTAGTAAAGATGGTGGAATCTTTTTGATGGATGCCAATGGAAACTATAGTAAAATTGCCAAAACTGACGTAATGGCCTCTAATGGTGTAATTCACATTATTGAAGATGTTGTAATGCCTCAATAGGCTACAGTGTTTATTTTATTGATAAAACCACCGCCTTTTGGCGGTGGTTTTTTGTTTAAGTAGGGACTATTGAAAAGCTTGCTCCACATTTCATACACATGATAAATGTCATTGAATTTTGTTTGTTCAAAGTTTACTTTTAATGGTAGAACTGAAGTCTAATCTTAATACAACAAAATGAAAATGAACAGTATAGTATTGCTACGGATTCTGATTGGGTGGCATTTTTTATATGAGGGTGCTGTTAAAATTTATAATCCAGATTGGTCGGCTTTTAGTTATTTGGCTACAGCTCAAGGACCTTTAAGCTTTTTATTTACTCCACTTGCTCAACCAGGCATTATTGATTGGGTTGATACTTTAAATGTACTCACTTTAGTTTTTGTTGGGATTTTTCTACTGCTGGGTTTGTTGGAAAAAAAAGCTGCTTTCGCGGGCATTGGCTTATTAGCGATGTATTATTTTGCACATCCTCCATTTCCGGGTTTACAACAATTAAATGTTGAAGGAAATTATTGGTTTGTGAATAAGAACCTTATTGAATTGGTTGCTTGTATAATACTGTTCCAAAATCCGACAGGGAGTATTTTTGGAATACGCTATTTCTGGAAAAAAGACAAAAAACTAACTAAAATTGAAAAGGCATGAAGTGGACTAGAAGAGATTTATTAAAAGGCCTTGGTGGTTTACCAATACTTGGCGCGGTTTGGTGGGCAGGTGCCGCTAATACGGTAGGTGCCAGAAGAGAGCGTAACGAATTATTAGAAAAATTAAATATTAGCCCTTCGTTACCAAATAACTTACCTGAAATTACCGGTAAACCCGTTCGAGTTGGTATCATTGGTTTTGGAATTAGAGGTGAGCAGTTATGTCGCTCCTTAGGTTTTGCAACCAATGAGTGGATTGAAGCGATGGAATTAGAAGCTGTTGAAAACCCAGACAATACAGCACTAAAAGTGTACAGAAATCAGGCAAAGTTAAATGTGAAGTTGACAGGAGTGTGCGATATTTTTGATGTGAGGGCCGAAAAAGCCTTGAATTCATTTGCAACACCTGATAATCAAATAAAAAGATATCGTACCCATTTAGATATGGTTAACAGTGGTGAGATTGATGCTGTGATTATTGCAACACCTGATCATTGGCATGCCCCCATGGCAATAGACGCTTTGAACAATAATGTTAGTGTTTATGTTGAAAAACCTATGACACATACTGTTGAAGAAACCTATCGTCTTCAAGAAGCTGCCAAAAACTCAAAAGCAACTTTTGCAGTTGGTCATCAGCATAGACAAACGTTGAGTTTTAAAACTGCACAAGATGTAGTTGAAAAAGGAACTTTAGGACATGTTTCTTTAATTCAGACGAATACCAATAGAAATGATGATAATGGAGCTTGGAACTACGATATACATGAAAATGCGAATGAAAATACCATAGATTGGGAAATGTTTTTGGGTTCTGCACCAAAAGTACCGTTCAATAAAAACCACTTCTTTAGATGGCGTAAATGGTGGGCCTATGGTTCAGGGCTATCTGGTGATTTGCTGACACATGATTACGATCGTTTGAATTGTGTGCTCAATATGGGGATACCCAAATCAATAATGGCATCAGGTGGCGTTTATACCCATAATGATGGACGTGATGTTCCAGATGTGTTACAGGCGAATATGGAATTTCCAGATTTTAGTACTGGAAGTAGCCAGATAAAAGGAAAAGAAAAAGGAATGACATTCTGTTATAGTGCTACCTTGGGCAATGGTTTTAACAGACCTACCATATTGATGGGCCATGATGCTACCCTAGAATTAGGGAATAATTTGACCGTTTGGCCAGATAACTCATCGACCCGTTATGCAGAATCATTGGAACTTGGAAAAATGAAGCCTAATATTCCAATATTTAAATACACTCCGGGGAGTAATGCTAAAATGCCAGATGCAGTTTCTTCTGCTACTTCACAATATTTTGCTGATAAGGGCTTAATGTGGACCTATATTGACGGAGTGCGTGTAGATTCTACATTTTTACATTTAAAAGAATGGTTGAGTGTTATTAAAAATGGGGGTAATGTAAGCTGTGGTATCAAAGAAGGGTTTGAAGAAGCCATAACTGCCCACATGACAGGACTCTCATGGAAATTAGGTCGCAGAATTGAATGGGACAAAGAACAGCAAATAATTAAACCTATTGAGGGTATCAACTTTGATGAGGTATTATTGTCAAATGGTCAGTGGACGAAAACCTCACCTAGATTAGGTTCTTAAATTAAAATATAGGAAGGCGTTTAAAAGGTATATATAATCCTTAATGTCATATCGAGCGGAGTAGAGGTGTATTCAGAATTGAGACGCTAAAGTTCTTGACTCCGCTCGAATTGAAAGAAGAGTCGCTTTTTTAGACACCTTCTTTATTTTTTTCTATTGAGTTCTAGTTGGTATAGCTCTCTCCCCAATTGCGCTAAGAACGGAATTCCTACTTCATCGTATTCATATTGGTCATCATTAAAGACCCCGTCGCTATTGACCAAAATAGTGGCGGTTATCATAAAATCTAAATTATTTTGAATGTCTTTAATATAGGCGCAGTCTGTTAGGGTGCCATAGGCATAACCTACTTTGTTATAAATCTCAATATAATCAGGTATAGGTTCAGTAGAATCACCATACATTAAAAACTTACCATAGCTATCATAATATTCTTCTTTTTCATAACCTGTATTCTTTGGTAAGGTATACATTGCTGCCATCAAAAAGTCATGTTGAGTATTACTTAGATTAAAGCGCTCTTCTGCTAAAAATTGATTTGGAAAAATTACTCTTTTCAAAAGTTCGTGCTGGGTACTAATTGGGTAATAATTTTTTAACCCAAAATCAAAAGGTTCTTGAAAAAGCGAATCACCTGCATAAAACCCATTTCCTTTTTTAATATGATGTAAGGTTAATGGTTCTGGAACTGTATTTGTAATTGACTTTGAACTTCCAGTAGTGCTATCGTTCAGATAAATGACCAATGGTTTTGTGGTTATTTCATCTGCATTGCTAGTGGATAAACGATGTGAAATTCTAAAAGGATGAAGTCCTTTTTCGGTTATCCGTTTATTTAAATCATCAAAACCCAAAAATTCCACCAATCGATTATTAGCTTCATTATCACTTACTGCAAAAATTTCTTCAATGGCACGCGAAAATGTTGTTTTAATAGAATCGCCCTCAACATAAAAGTTGGTATCTCTTCTTAAAGTGTCTATCTCATTCAGTTTTTCTAATGCTGCAACAGCCGCCGGAAACTTCACTGTGCTGGCTGGATAGAAATAATTTTTTTCATTAACTTGAAAGTCATAATCAGTAAAAATAATACTGTCATTTCTGCGGTCAATTTGGGTATAGCGAATTTGAACTTCGTATTTGGCAATACTGTCCATAACAACTTTTATCTTGGTGTCTTGAGAATTCAATGCGGTCAGTAATGGATTTTTATCTTGCTTTTCTTGACAAGAGGATACTATAATAAGGAGAAATAAAACGGATATTTTTTGAAGACGCATTGTTTGAACTTTTGGTTAATCTTGATAAATTTCTCCTCTATGGGGTTTAAGGTCATCGCGGGCTTGTATCATTTCAAATTCCGCAACCACTAAAAAAGCAATACTATGCATATCAGTTAATTGGCTAAACCCAGTAGTATCAAACTTTAATTCTTCATGAAGAATATATTCTTGTAAATGTTTTTCATAGTGCTCAGCTGTTTTTGCAGCGTTTGGACCCTTAAAGTCCCAAATAAGCCGGATTTTACGATCTAAAACTTTTTCCATATAATGGTTCTTAGTTGAAAGTTGATTCCCTAATAGGTTTTCAAAGGGTCGAAAATACTAAAATATTGATTTAGATACCAACACTAAAAATGTGTTAATCAGTATGCAACGACTTGTGCGGCTCTAAGTAATTGTTATTTTTGCGCAATGCTTTTTTCAAAACATCATGTCATGAAGTACTTTTTAATTTTTTGGGTACTTTTTTTTGTTTCCTGTAGCTCTTTTTTCAAAGATGATGTTGAAGTCCAACCTATTGCTCGGGTAGGTGAGTCTTATTTATATGGCAAAGACCTTCAGCCATTTATTACTCAGGGTATGTCGAAACAAGATAGTGCTGCATTTGCCATTAATTATATTAATAAATGGGCGTCAAAACAACTCTTGCTTTCAAAATCAAAAATAAACTTATCCGAAGAAAAATTGGAGGAGTTTAATCAATTGGTAAATGATTATAAGACCGATTTATACACCCGAGCTTATATTGAAGCCCTAGTGCAACAATCAAATGATACTGCGGTCAGTAAATCTCAGCTTAATAGTTTTTACAAGAGTCAAAAAGAGAATTTTAAACTTAATGAGAAGTTAGTTCAGCTCAGATTTGTCGTACTGCCTAATCAGTTTCTAGACAAGCAAGTTGTTGTTGACAAAATCAAATCTTTTAAAGATAATGATAAGACTTATTTAGATTCAATTGCCGTACAATTCAATAAAATTCATTTTAATGATTCTATTTGGGTTAGTGCTTCTAGAGTCTTGGGGCAGATTGCACCGCTCAACTATGGCAATCAAGATAAGCACTTAAAGAAATCACAATTTTTTGAATTACAAGATTCATTGGGGGTATATTTGGGAAAGGTTACCAATGTGCTTGAGGTTAACGACATTGCGCCACTGTCTTATATTGAAACAGATATTAAGAGAGTATTGCTTAACCGAAGACGATTGGAATATGTAAAAAAACTGGAAACAGAAATTATAGATGAAGGAATTAAGAAAAACGAATTTGAGATTTATGTTAAAGAAGATTAGAATTTTTTCCGTTTTATTTTTTGCAACAATAATGTTTGCTTTGGCTCAAGAGGCTGATATTGCCACTAATGTTTCCAATCAAAGTGAATCTGCAAAAGATACCGTCACTTCAAAAAATAGGATTAAGTTAGATGGCATAGCTGCTGTAATCGGTGATTATGTAATTTTAGACTCCGATATTGAAAAAACGTTAATTGACCTTAAAAGTCAGGGTGCGTCTACTGTAGACATCACACATTGTCAATTATTAGGAAAATTGATGGAAGATCGTTTGTATGCTCATCAAGCGGTGCAAGACAGCTTACTGGTATCTGATGACCAAGTAAACGCCAATAGTGATCGTCAAATACAGCAGCTGACCTCACAGGTCGGTTCTCTGGAAAAAGTATTGAAATTTTATAAAAAACCAGACTTAGAGAGTTTTAGAGCAGAACTTTTTGAAATCAATAAATTACAGATGCTTTCACAGAAGATGCAAGGAAAAATTGTGGAAGAGATAGAAGTTACACCAGAGGAGGTGCGACAATTCTTTTTTAAGATACCTGAAGATGAACGTCCCGTTTTTGGTGCAGAGTTAGAGATTTCGCAAATTGTAAAACAACCTGAGCCTTCTGAACAAGAGAAGCAAAAAGTTATAGATAGACTGAATACCATTAAACAAGATGTTGAAGATAATGATGCCAGTTTTAATGTAAAGGCAATTTTATACTCACAAGATCCTGGGTCAAAATCCAAAGGTGGTTTTTACAGTATGACCCGTCAAACACCCTTTGTTAAAGAATTTAAGGATGTAGCTTTTAGTATGCGAGAAGGTGAGGTTTCTGATCCTTTTGAAACCCAGTTTGGTTATCATATCATTTTGGTCGAGAAAATTAGAGGACAAGAGGTAGATTTACGTCATATTTTATTGCAGCCCGAAGTTTCTGATGAAGCAATGTTGAAAGCTTCTCAAGAATTAGATTCCATCAGACAACAGGTTCTTGATGGAAAGTACACTTTTGCTGAAGCTGCACAAAATTTTTCAGATGAAAAAGAGACTAAGTTTGATGGTGGCTTATTACGTAACCCGGTGAATTTTGATTCTAAATTTGAACTGACCAAAATGGATCCGGCGTTATACAATCAGGTTCGTAATTTAAAAGAGGGAGAAATTTCAAGACCAACTCGCGAGGACGATCCACGTGGCGGCCCATCGAAATTTAAGATTATGCAAATCTCTAATCGCTACGATGAACATAAAGCAGACTTCGCAAGAGATTATATTAAGATTCAAGAGCTAGCATTGAGAGATAAGCAGTTCAAAGCCGTTCAAGAATGGATGACTGAAAAAATCGAAGATGTTTACATACAGGTAAGTGGCGAAAATAAAGACTGTGATTTTTCTAACAATTGGGTAAAGAATTAGTATGTCTGACGTAGCTGCTATCGAAAGTCTTGTTGAAAAACATCAGGCTTTAAAGAAGGAAATTGCAAAGGTAATTGTTGGTCAAAATGAAGTTGTTGACCAAATATTACTTTCTATTTATACTGGCGGGCACTCACTTCTTATTGGTGTGCCTGGTTTGGCAAAAACTTTAATGGTAAATACCATCGCTCAAACTTTAGGGCTTGATTTTAAGCGTATTCAATTTACACCAGATTTAATGCCAAGCGATATTTTGGGGAGTGAGGTTTTAGATCAAAATCGAAATTTTAAGTTTATTAAAGGACCAATCTTTGCAAATATTATTTTGGCTGATGAAATCAATCGAACACCTCCTAAAACGCAAGCAGCACTTTTAGAAGCGATGCAAGAAAGGTCGGTCACCATAGCTGGGCAGCAGCATAAATTAGAACAACCTTATTTTGTATTGGCTACCCAAAACCCAATTGAGCAAGAAGGTACATATCCATTGCCAGAAGCTCAATTAGACCGTTTTATGTTTGCCATAAAATTAACTTACCCTTCCATTGAAGAAGAAATTAACATTGTAAAATCGACCACATCGGATAACTCTGTGGTCTTGAACACACTTTTTAGTGCCGACGGCATTAACGATGTACAGAGTTTAGTACGTCGTATTCCAGTTGCAGATAATGTTGTTGATTACACCGTACGTCTGGTCAATAAAACCCGCCCAAATATCGAAGGAGTATCTGAGTACGTCAAGAATTATATTGACTGGGGTGCAGGACCAAGGGCTTCACAAAATTTAATTTTAGCAGCAAAAGCACATGCTGCAGTGAATGGAAAGTTCTCACCTGATATTGAAGATGTAAAAGCAGTTGCACCAGGAATTCTAAGACATCGTATTTTAAAGAATTACAAGGCAGAAGCTGAGGGTGTTTCAGAAGATGCTATAATTCAAAAATTATTGTAGTTTATTACCGTTTTGGATTTTGAAATAGTTGAATGACTCAATATCAGTTCAAGTGATTTTATTTTGATAGAAAGGAGTCGAAATAAAAGGCAAATAGTATTGAGAATGGCTTAATGTCTGAAATTCTTATTCTGCATATAAATTTCAATTCTTACATCAGTAAAATTTACTAGAATTGGCAAGATTTTCAAAATGAACAATTGGTAGTTTGTGTTTTTTTTCAATCATTTTGGTTGATAAAAGTTACTCTATTCGACAAACTACTATTTTATACCCGACTTCATTTTCGTAATTTTAGCAAATTGTAATCATAAAAATAATTTTGCATAATGGCGTTTGACATTGACATGATTAAAAAAGTCTATACTACCATGGGAGAAAGGGTAGATTTAGCAAGGAAATTAGTAGGAAAGCCACTTACGTTGGCTGAAAAAATATTGTATTCCCACCTTTGGGACGGAAATCCATCAAAAGTTTTAAGAAGAGGTAAAGATTATGTTGATTTTGCACCAGACCGTATTGCTTGTCAAGATGCAACCGCTCAAATGGCCTTATTGCAGTTTATGCAAGCAGGCAAACCAAAAGTTGCTGTGCCGACTACAGTGCATTGTGATCACCTAATTCAGGCAAAAAGCGGAGCGGCAGCTGATTTAAAATTTGCGAATACTAGCAGTGCAGAAGTGTTTAACTTCTTAGAATCAGTATCCAATAAATACGGAATAGGTTTCTGGAAGCCCGGTGCTGGAATTATTCACCAAGTCGTTTTAGAAAATTATGCTTTTCCTGGAGGAATGATGATAGGTACTGATTCCCATACGGTCAACGCTGGTGGATTGGGTATGGTAGCTATAGGTGTAGGTGGTGCAGATGCCGTTGATGTTATGGCCGGAATGGCTTGGGAACTTAAGTTTCCAAAATTAATTGGAGTGAAGTTGACTGGAACTATTTCTGGCTGGACGGCTCCAAAGGATGTTATTTTAAAAGTTGCCGAAATCTTAACGGTAAAAGGTGGTACCGGAGCAATCGTTGAATATTTTGGCCCAGGAGCAATCTCTTTATCATGCACCGGTAAGGGAACTATATGTAATATGGGAGCCGAGATTGGGGCAACAACTTCAACTTTTGGTTATGATGAGTCTATGGAGCGTTATTTACGCGCTACCGAAAGAGCTGATATTGCTGATGCCGCTAATGAGGTTAAGGAACATTTGACGGCTGATGATGAAGTTTATGCAAATCCAGAACAATATTTTGATCAAGTCATAGAAATCAACTTATCTGAGTTAGGACCTTTATTGAACGGACCTTTTACTCCAGATTTATCAACTGAAGTTGGTAGTACAATGACTGAAAAGGCTACACAAAATGAATGGCCAATTCAAGTTGAATGGGGTTTAATCGGTTCATGTACCAATTCATCTTATGAAGATTTATCAAGGGCGTCATCTATAGCTCAGCAGGCTTTAGATAAAGGCTTGAAAATGAAAGCCGAACTAGGTATTAATCCTGGTTCTGAGCAAGTAAGATTTACGGCTGAACGTGACGGAATCTTAGGCATTTTTGAAAAATTGGATGCTAAGATATTTACCAATGCTTGCGGACCATGTATTGGTCAATGGGCAAGATATAGCGATCCTAAAAATGCACCGAAGAATAGCATTGTACATTCTTTTAATAGAAACTTTGCAAAACGTGCGGATGGTAATCCAAATACCCATGCTTTCGTGGCTTCACCAGAAATAACAGCAGCTATTGCTGTTGCTGGGCGTTTAGATTTTAATCCTTTAATTGATACTTTGATTAATGAAAATGGTGAAGAGGTGAGATTTGAAGAACCCACAGGATGGGAATTGCCTCCAAAAGGTTTTGAAGTAGAAGACGCTGGTTTTATTCCGCCAATGGCTGATGGTAGTGGAGTTCAAGTAGTGGTCTCATCAACATCTGAACGTTTGCAGTTACTTGACCCCTTTATTCCAATCAAAACGGAAGAGTTACAGGGTGTGAAATTATTGATTAAAGCTTTTGGAAAATGTACAACGGACCATATTTCAATGGCAGGTCCATGGTTGCGTTACAGAGGACACTTAGATAATATTGCCAATAACACCTTAATTGGTGCTGTTAATGAATATAACAAGAAAACTAATTTTGTCAAAAACCAATTGACTGGTGAATATGGCGGTGTTCCTGATACTCAAAGAGCATACAAGGCTGCTGGTATTAAGTCTATTGTAGTTGGTGATCATAATTATGGAGAAGGTTCATCAAGAGAGCATGCTGCAATGCAACCTCGCCATTTAGGAGTGGCAGCGGTTCTAGTAAAATCTTTTGCGCGTATTCATGAGACCAACCTTAAAAAGCAAGGTATGCTAGGTCTAACTTTTGTAAATGAAGGTGATTATGACCTTATTCAAGAAGATGATACTTTTAACTTTGCCGACATTGCATCTTTCACTCCAGATAAACCACTTACACTTGAAGTGGTTCATTCAGATGGAAGTAAAGACACTATTATGGCTAACCATACATACAACCAGTCTCAAATAGAGTGGTTTCATGAAGGTTCGGCATTGAATGTCATTAAAAAAGAGAATGCTTAATTTAAAATAAGTAAGCTAAAAAGCCCTTGATTTTTCAAGGGCTTTTTAGCTTTTAACCTCCCCCTAAGAATATGGCTGTAAAGAAAAAGACGGTTTTAAACATTGTTGTCATACTTTTTGTGCTTTCTTTTTTTGTGACACCACTTGGGCATTATGGAAAATTATTTTTAAATCGTATTTTTTCATTTTCTCCTTATGTTGTTGAAGCAGCTAACCGTAAGCAAATCACAGATTACGATTGGAGGTTAAAAGATGCTGAATGGAATTTCATCAATTTTGACGCATCCAAAGGTAAAGTGATACTTATTAACTTTTGGGCTTCATGGCGTTTACCGAGTGAGGCAGAACTACAGAGTATTCAAGATTTATACGAAGAGTATAAAGGAGAATTGGATTTCTATATTATTACAAATGAAAATCGCCCACCCGTAGAGGAGTTTATGGAAAAGCAGGAATTCACTTTTCCGGTTACATATTTAATTATTGGGGATAAGTCAGCAGTTAAAGTCCCAGAGAAACCACCTTATTCTTACTTAATTGACCAAAACGGATACGTAATCATTGAACAAGATGGTATAGCCGATTGGAATACATCAAAGGTTAGAAGTTTAATTGATGATTTGATTGCCCGTTAAAATGAGCCAAATTACGACACTTACTTTTTTTAGATTTAGCAATTTCAGTTCTAAAATATGGGCTTTTGGTATGATGCAATTTGCCCATAAATATTTGAAAAATGTTAATGGACAAGAACTCTATAAACTTTTAGGCACTGGTAAAGAAGGATTTGACCCAAGACCTGATTGGGGTGTTTATGCTATCCTCCAAGTTTGGGAAAATGAAACCTTGGCTAGAGACTTTCATGAAAAGTCACCTATAATGAAACGTTACAAAAAGAAGTCAATAGAATTTTTTCAAGTCTATCTCAAAAATATAATGACAAGGGGGGAATGGTCTGGGCAAAACCCTTTTAGAAAAAGTAAGAGTTTGTCTGATATTTCAGCTTATGCAGTGATTACTAGGGCAACAATAAAGACAAAATTATTAATCAAGTTTTGGAGGTATGTGCCTAAATCTAAAAATGGGCTTTCATCAAATAAAGGTTTGTTGTTGACAAAAGGAATAGGGGAGGTTCCATTTAAGAATATGGCTACGTTTAGTATTTGGAAGAATTTGGATGCTTTAAATGAATTTGCATACCAGACCAAAGGTCATGTAACCGCAATAAAAAAAACTAGAGATTTGAGCTGGTATTCTGAGGAACTTTTTGCACGTTTTCAGCCATACAGGTCTTTCGGCACTTGGTATGGTGAAAACCCTATAAAAATTATTGAATAGGAAAGCAATAGAAAATAGCAAAAAATAGTACTTGTGCTAGATATAGATGTATTGAAACTTCTTTATTCCCTTGAATCTTTGATTTATGTAGTACAAGATGTAATAGAAGACCTATTGCAAACCAGGCAATATAATTGTCTATGGGAACATGACCTTCAAATTGCCAAAAGTCAAAAATGGGTGCGCTCTTTTCCATAAAAAAATCAAGAGTAACCATTAAAAAAGCTCCAAAGATTATTTTACTCCACTTTTTTAGCCCTAGTCTGTGTGCAATTTGTGCAGTCACAAAAGTGAGTAGTGACCAATAAGAGCCTATTAAGAAGGGAACCCCGTCTAGTTTTGGGCCTAAGTTTTTTCCGTAGCTGTAGTCACCAAAAAGTAAACCATAATTTACACCCAACCATTCAACAAACATGCCGACTAAAAAAAACAAGAAAAAGAATAACCATTTCTTTTTACTATCAATAGGAAAAAGCCAAATGAACAAGCCTAAACTAATAATTAGATTTAATGGCGATTTAGATATAAACCACGATGTATTGCCAAAGTAAATGCCTATAATCCCCGAAATATGAAAGAGCCATATAATGAAAACAGCACTAGTTAGTTTAGATGTTTTTTTAAACATAATATCAATCATTGGGTATCATGTCATTTAAAATTTTGGCAGATAACAAACAAAGTGGTATGCCACCACCTGGGTGCACAGAACCTCCACAGAAGTAAAGATTCTTGATAACTGAACTAAAGTTTGGATGTCTCAAAAAAGCAGCAAATTTTGAATTGCTTGCGGCACCATAAAGAGAGCCCCTGTATGAGCTTGTCTTTTCTTCAATTTCCACAGGGTCTAGTATGAATTCAGCTTCAATGTACTTTTCAATATTGGTATCTAAAATGCTATTGATTTTATCAACAATATTTGTGCGGGCTCGTTTTATCAAATCTGACCAGTTTTGCCCATAATTACCTGGGACGTTAATCATTACAAACCAATTTTCTGAACCTTCCGGTGCATCAGTGCTGTTTTCTTTGCTTGTTATATTTATATAAATCGTTGAATCATCAAATAAAGATTTATCGTCAAAAAGCTTTATGAACTCTTCTTTATAATTATTGCTAAAAAGAATATTGTGCAAATCGAGTTCAGGAAATGTTTTGCGAATGCCCCAATAGAAAATAAGTGCAGAGCTTGAACGCTCTTGTTGTAAAACTTTTTTTGGATGTTTTTGGCTTGGTAATAGTTTCTTATAGGTAGGGTATATATCCATATTGCTTACAATCAAATCTGCCTTAAAAAATTCATTATCGCATTCAATACCTTTTGCTATTCCTTTATCTATAATGATTTCATCAACTTTTTGGTTAAAATAAAATTCGACCCCTATTTCTTCGGCTAGCTTATAGATAGATTTAGTGATATCGTGCATGCCGCCTTTTGGAAAATAAGTACCAAGCCCCATTTCTAAATGCGGAATCATAGACATTATACCTGGGGTCTTGTAAGGTGAAGAGCCATTATAAGTAGCGTATCTATTGAAAAGTTGTATTAGCTTGGGATTGTTGAAATAAGAACTATTCTCGGAATCTAATGACCTATTAATTCCCATTCCACCAATACTAAAAAGTGCTTTTAAGGTCTTTTTTGAAAAATAAGTAGTCGATTTATGTAGCGATTTTTCAAGAAATATAGTTTTGGTTAATTCATACTTACGTTTATTGTTAAAAAGGTATTTTTCGATTTTGCTTGAAGACACAGAAAATATTTCGGCTGCTTCATTAACAAATTGTTTCTGATCAGCTGAAGCTTTAAATTGAGTTCCATCATCCCAAAAGTAATTACAGATGTTATTCTTTTTAGAGTATTGGAAATAATCTTCAGGATTCTTTCCGTGTAGCTTAAATAATTCAGTCACTAACCAAGGCATTGTAAATAATGAAGGACCTAAATCAAATCGATAACCATTTACAGTTTTAGAGTGTAATTTACCACCAGGATACGAATTTGCCTCAAAAACGGTTACTGAATATCCTTTAGCAATTAAGCGCACCGCTGAAGCCAATCCAGCAATTCCAGCGCCAATAATAATGGCAGTTTTTGGCATTATTTTTTAAAGTACTTAAAAGGAACTAAAAGCATTCCAAAACACTCTCCATCATCTTTACCCAGATGCTTATGGTGCATTTTATGGGCACGTCTTACACCTTTTGCGTACCAGTTATTAGCATTTCTTAGAAGTTTAAATCGTTGATGAATAAAAATATCATGTACAACAAAATATGCTATTCCGTATGCAAGAATGCCAAATCCAAGAGGGAAACCATACCAAAAACTAGTTTGAGAACCTAAATAAAAACAACTCATACTAACGATGGCATAAAAAATAAAAAATGCATCATTCTTTTCGAACCATGAGTCATGATCTTTTTTATGATGGTCTTGATGCAAGTTCCATAGAAAACCATGCATCACGTATTTATGGGTAAACCAAGCCATAAATTCCATTATGGAGAATGTTGTCAAAAAAATGATTATCCAAAGAAAAACTTTCATTTCGCTAAACTAATTGAAGTTTATAGTTAACATATGATTTTGCGAGAAGTCCAAACTTCTGATAATTCGGCACTCGGATTCTTGTGTTTTTAATTTCTAAAGGAGGCGTGTTTTGTAGTTTTTGTAAAAGCTTATTATAGTATTTATATGCCGTGTAAACGCCAAATTTAGCATCAGCTGGTAACCTTTCAATACCTGAATACCCTAGGGCAAAGTCAGCTTTGATTTCATCTACAATTCTCTTTTTAGAGACCTCATCTAGTTCAAGCAGATTGGTATTGGGAAAATAAGAACGTTCAAGAAGTTCAAAATCTGCTTTTAAATCTCTTAAAAAATTTACTTTTTGAAAAGCAGAACCCAAGGCCATTGCAGATTCTTTCAATTCGTCATATTGTGTTTTGTTACCGTCTACAAAAACACAAAGACACATTAATCCTACAACATCGGCAGAACCATAAATATACTCTTTGTATTCTGCAGTGGTTTTGTATTGTTTTTTTGCCAAATCCATCCGCATACTTTTCATGAATGACGATACCAATTCATAGGGAATATCATATTTATGATATGTGTGCTGAAAAGAATTTAAGATAGGATTTAGGCTAATTTTGTGTTCTATGGCATGTTGTAAGTCACTTTCAAAATTATTAAAAAGCTCTTCTTTATTATAGTCATGAAAGGTGTCTACAATTTCATCAGCAAAACGAACAAACCCATAAATATTATAGATATCACTTCTAATAGATGTTCCCAGCATTTTGGTTGCCAAAGAAAAAGAGGTGCTATATGATTCAGTAACTATTTTACTGCAATTATAGGATACGTTGTCAAAAAGGGACTTCATTCTCAAATATATTTTTTAATAATCAAATCGGAAACCAATTTTCCTGAAATCAATGATGGGGGAACACCAGGGCCAGGCACTGTAAGTTGTCCGGTAAAGTAGAGGTTATCTACTTTTTTACTTTTTAATCGAGGTCTTAGAAATGCTGTTTGGGTCAATGTATTTGCCATTCCGTAGGCATTACCCTTGAAAGAGTTATACTCTTCAATAAAATCATTGACACAGAAGCTTTCTTTAAATATAATGTTATTTTTCACATCTTGTTCCGTTCTAAGCTCGAAACGATTCATGATGAGGTCAAAATATTGGTTACGTAGCGCTTCAGTATCTTCCAATCCTGGTGCGATAGGTATTAAAAAGAAACCAGTCTCACAACCTTCAGGGGCCATGCTACTATCTGTAACAGAAGGAAAATTAGCATAGAACAAAGGCTCTGTAGGCCAACTAGGATTATCGTAAATCTCTTCGGCATGTTTTTCAAAATCTGTATCAAAGAAAAGGTTATGATGGTTGACCTTCTTTAATTTTTTGTCAAAACCAACATAAAACAATAAAGAGGACGGGGCATAAGTCTTTTTGTGCCAATACTCTTCAGAATATTGTCGGTATTCTTGTTTTAACAATGTTTCAGAATGATGGTAGTCTGCTCCACTTATAACAATATCTGTATCTATTTTTTTACCATCAGTTAAAACTGCACTAGTTTTTCCATAAGTTACCTCAATTTTTTCAATGGGTGCGTTTACATGAATTTTAACGCCGAGTTCTTCGGCTAACTTTCGCATTGCTTTGATAATTTCATACATGCCTCCCTCAGGGTGCCAAGTTCCTAATCCAAAATCAGCAAAATTCATAAAACTATAAAACGAAGGCGTGTTGCTGGGTTTTGCTCCTAAAAACAAGACAGGAAACTCTAAAGTAGATACTAATTTTGGGTTTTGAAATCGCTTTCGAACTTCTTGACTGATTGTTTTGAAGAATTGGTCAACTCTAAGAATAGTATCCTTTGTTACCAATTCTAAAGGTGATATGCCTGGGCGCAGTACAATTTTATTAATAGCAATGTCATAATTTTCTTGAGCTTTGGCAATAAAACTTCTTAGGTGTTTAGCGCTACCCGTTTCAATTCGTTCAAACTCTTCACATATTTTATCCATACAGTCACCGATGGTAATAACATCATCAGCAAAAAAAATCTTGTAAGCAGGGCTTAACTTGTTTAACTTATAAAAGTCACTGGTACTTTTACCAAAATCTTTGAAGAATTTTTCAAATATATCTGGCATCCAATACCAGCTAGGACCAATATCGAAAGTAAAGCCCTCTTTTTTGAGTTGTCGGGCACGACCACCAACAGTTGCATTCTTTTCGTAAATAGATACATCAAACCCTTTTTTTGCTAAATAACAAGCTGCAGATAATGATGAAAAGCCAGAACCAATTACAACTACTTTTTTCATGCGAAAATGGACGAAGGCGCCAAACTATTGATTAGTTTTTCTATAGAATTAAATGTTTTGATGGAATCTGGCAGAGTGTGTTGGGCAATATGTTGAACCTGATGCCCTAAAATCCAGAGTTTTGATTCCCCAGACTCATTTAAAGTAGTAGTAAATTTCTGTATGTACTTCCCTATTTCATCTTTATTTGGTGAAACGGTAAAGTAGGATACAAAATGAATATTATTATAGTATTTCAGTAAATCTACCAAGTTTTCAATAGGCATTGTTTGGCCAAGATAAATCGACTTATATCCTTTTAGGATAATCTCATAATTCAAATACAGCAGACCAAGCTCGTGAATCTCATTTTCGGGCAAGAATAGTGCAAATACCTTATCTTTTCTTGTGGGTTCGATTATTTGAAGCTTTTCCGTATTAATGTATACTTTTTGCTTAATCAAGTTTGTTATAAAATGCTCATGAGAAGGACTTATAGTGTCCGTTTGCCATAAAAGCCCTAATTCATTCAAAAGTGGGATAAAAACTTCATTGAATATTTCTCTAAATGACCTTTCAGCCAATAGGCTATTGTAGGTGTTGAAGAATAATGTTTGGTCAAAATTTATCATGGAGAGTTTAAATGCATTGATTGCATGACTCTTTTCACTGTTTTTCGCAACGATTTCACGCACAATAACAGGAATTTCACTCTCTGGTAACTTTGCGATTTTTGAAATTTTATAACCATTATGATAGAGAAGCGTAATATTCAATAACTTTTGAAGGCTCTTTAGACTGTACGTTCTTATGTTTGTTGAAGTGCGTTCAGGTGAGAAGAGATTATATCGTTTTTCCCATATTCTAATGGTATGAGCCTTAATTCCGGATAGGTTTTCCATATCTCGGATGCTAAATAATTTCTTTACGTTGTTCATTATTTCATAAAAATCGTTAAACAAATTTACACTTTTAACATCAGTATTGTAATAAGCAAGAGTTAAAATTTATGAAATAAAAAACCTCTTACAATATCGTAAGAGGTTTGTGCGCACGAGAAGACTCGAACTTCCACGGCCTAGTGGCCACCAGCCCCTCAAGCTGGCGCGTCTACCAATTCCGCCACGTGCGCTAAAAGGAGGGCAAAAATAATCAAAATACTTATAATCTTACGGAGAAAGCCAATTCTTTGGTTTGTATTACATAAACCCACAACAAAAAACTACTACCAATGGTTTTTCAGATAGGATTGAGACCAAACTGGTCAAAAAAATAATTATTGATGGTACTAGTTTTAGCGCAGAATTACCTGATGGTGGTATGTTCAACGGTACCATTGAACTTTTTAATACCATAGAAACGGATGAAGAAAAACGAGTTATTTATCAAATTGCAACTGGTGGTTTATTAAGTATTAATAATGACTTATCTAATGATAATTGGGATTGTGTTGTATTAAATCTTTTGAGTACCCCCAAGAAAAAATTCTACACCTTTTGGTTGACAGAGGGTAATAAGGGCGGTGATTAGAATAAAGTGAGTATTGATTTTTAACTTGTGTACAAGGCTAAACCTTTATCTAGAACTAGAATTGAAATTAAACGAGTTGTCACTTTTAATGAACTGCGATTCTCTCCTTACAAATTTGCAGCAAAGACCTTAATGTTCTATTATAAAAAAACCTCTAAACAGATTTTGCTATTTAGAGGTTTATGTGACCTGACTGGGGCTCGAACCCAGGACCCTCTCCTTAAAAGGGAGATGCTCTACCAACTGAGCTATCAGGTCATACGCTTATATCAATAATTGTCTTAAGCGGCTGCAAATATAATATCAATTATTAATTTATCAAGCGCATTTAGTAATAAATTTGTCTTTTTAAAATCACACAATGGTTAAGGACTTGAAAGTAGTGTTATTAGGTTATATGGGAAGTGGTAAATCTACCGTTGGGAGATTGTTGAGTGAAAAAATAAATTTACCATTTAAAGACCTCGATGCTGAAATTGAACGAAGTACAAAAATGACTGTTTCTGAGATTTTTAAAGAGAAAGGAGAGTTGTTCTTTAGGAAAAAAGAAGCAGAGGTACTGCAGCAACTTTTAAGTATTGACGAAGGGTTTGTACTTGCATTAGGTGGGGGAACTCCTTGTTACGGTAGAAATATTGAAACTATTAATATAAGTTCTGAAAATACTTTTTATCTTAAATTAAATGTTAGTTCGTTGGTGCAACGCTTAGTTGATGAGAAAAACCTGCGTCCTATCGTTGCTAATATTCCAGATGCGAGTTTACCTGAATTTGTAGGAAAACATCTTTTTGAAAGAAATCAATTTTACGCCTTAGCCAAACATATTATTAATTGTGACCAAAAATCGGAGAAACAGGTTACCGATGAAATTTTTAAAAATTTAGTTTAAAAAAACAGCGTCATTTTTTGATTCGAAGACAACTCTTATATGTTCGTTAAGAGAAGTTGATAGTGAAATACCCTTAAAATCAGCTTTCACAGGGTATTTCTTATGATTCCTATTAACTAAAACAGCAGTTTTTAATTGTTTTAAAGGTGTTCTTAAAAAATGGTGAACCCCATAAATTAGTGTAGTACCCGAGTTTAAAACATCATCAACCAGAATTACGGACTTATTTAAATAGTCTTTTTCGCTCAGAGAAGTTGAAACCCCACTTTCTAAAGGATTTTTTTTATTCATATGTACTTTGCAGAGCGTAATCTTTACCTCAGTTATCTTTCGAAGAATTGTACTTATCTTTTTTGCAAAGTTGAGTCCCCCGCCATCAATACCAGCAATTATAATTTCAGTTTCTTCAACATTAGCTTCGTAAATTTGATATGCTATTCGTTTTGTTTTGTGCTGAATTTGCTCGTGTGTTAGAATTTGGTTAACCATTGTAAACGATTTTAGTAAAGATAAAACAGATTATTCTGATTCATCTATATAATCATCAATATCACGCCGGTCTTTTTTTGTAGGCCGCCCCATGCCCTTTTTACGATAATAGTCTTTGGCATGTTTTAAGAGCTCGTCATGTTCAAAAGCTTCTTTTGGCGTAGTATCTTTTCGATAAACGTCAACAAGTTTTGCACCAACTCTGCTTAATGGAATATCTAAAACAGTTAGTTGATAATTGATTTGATTTTTTCGTATTGTAATAATATCCGTTGGGTATACTTCTCGCGCCGGTTTTACCTGGACTCCATTCACCTTTACTTGTCCTTTTTTACAAGCTGTGGTAGCTATATTTCTAGTTTTGTAGTAGCGAACGCTCCAAAGATATTTATCAATACGCATTTACTTTGCAAATGTTTGTTAAGGCAATGAACAAAAATAGTGGAAAATTGTATCTTGCGCGACTAAACAAAAAATGTGCTAAAATGATGAGGTATTTTGGTCTTTTACTTATTATAACCATGTTTTGGTCTTGTAATAATGATGATGACGGCTTAGGTGGAGAATTTGTACCTCCTAGATTGTTGTCTGAGGTTGCCGCAGAAAATGATGAAGAGTTACAAGAATATTTGAACACTCATTTTTTTAATTATGAAGAATTTGAAAATCCGCCAGCTGGTTTTGATTTCAGAGTTAGAATAGATACCATAGCAGGAGATAATGCATCAAAAATTCCTTTATCCCAATCTGATAAGCTACAATCTGCGGTTATAAATATCTCATCAGAAGATTTTGCATTAGATGAAGAAGAAGAAAATATCCCCCACACGTATTATTATTTGGTGGCTCGTGAGGGGGGAGGAGATTCCCCTACAATTGCAGACTCTACTTTTGTTTCTTATGAAGGCATAAACTTAGATGGTAATGCTTTTGACAGCGCTTTAGGTGCTGGTAGATGGTTTGATTTGCAAGGAACATTTAATATTCCAGGAGCTATCAGAGGCTTTAAAGAAGGGATTTCAAAGTTTAAATCAGGTACTGACATAGTTGAGATGCCAGATGGTACTTTTACAGTTGAAAATTTTGGTTCAGGCCTAATTCTAATGCCTTCTGGCCTGGCGTATTTTAATGGAACCCAGCCTGGTAGTTCTTATGCTCCGATTATTTTTAATATCAATCTTTTGGGTGTTGAAACGGCAGATCACGATAGGGATGGAGTTTCTAGTATTTTAGAAGATAGAGATGGTGATGAAAATTTATTTAATGATGATACGGACGAGGATGGAATTCCTGATTATTTAGACTTGGATGACGATAATGACGGCACATTTACTGTTGATGAGGATGCTGATGGAGATGGAGATCCAACTAATGACGACACAGATGGAGATGGAGTACCTGACTATTTAGATACTGATAATAGCTAAAAAAAGCCCCGTTAAAGGGGCTTTTTTATTTTATAACTTTAATGAAAAACTTAATATAAGTTGATCTGGTCTAGTGTCTACACGATCACCATTTAGATTGGTGATGTTTGAATTAATGAAGTTCACTTCATTTTCACTAAAACCCCTTTCATAGCGCAAGTCAATACCAAACTTTCCTAAATTTACACCTGCACCAATATTGAGTCCAACAGAAAAATCATTTTCAACATCATCAAAAGTGATACCATCAAATTCGGTATCTAACAGATATTGAAAAGCTGGTCCAGCAAAAACATGTAGAGGTCCAATTATTTTGGTCCCTACAAGTATTGGAACATCTAATTTCTTGATTTTTAAATCACCTTCATTATAACCAGAACTAGTACTAGTATAGACAATTTCAGGACGTACATAGATACGATTACCAAGTTTACCATATACTCCAATATGAAAACCAGCATTTTTATCTGGGTTTTCAAAGGCAGATTCTGCAGAATTAAAATAATCTCCATTGCCGTTGTAATTAAGCCCTGCTTTAATACCAAAGCCTGAGCCTGCCTGCGAAAAAGCTGGAGTACCAATAAGTACCACAACTAAAATTAGAAGTGTTTTTTTCATAATGTGTTTCGTTTTAATAGTTACGTCGAAAAGAGGTATCAAAGACGATACCAAAATTTATTTTCTTTTCAACACTTTTAAAACGGCAGCTTCTATGGCTTTATTGTTGAGTCCATATTTATCCATTAATTGGTCAGGAGTGCCACTTTCTCCAAAAGTATCTTTTGTAGCCACAAACTCTTGAGGTGTTGGATGATGTTCTGCTAGTGTTCTAGCTACACTTTCACCAAGTCCACCTAGAAAATTATGTTCTTCTGCAGTGACTACACAGCCAGTTTTTTGAACAGAATCAAGAATCGCTTTTTCATCTAGAGGTTTAATGGTATGTATATTGATTACTTCACAAGATACACCCTGATTTTCAAGAGTTTCTGCTGCTAGTAGTGATTGCCAAACCAAGTGACCTGTTGCAATAATGGTGACATCGCTTCCTTCGCTGAGCATTAAAGCTTTTCCGATTTCAAATTTCTGATCTATTGGGGTGAAATTAGCTACTTTAGGCCTTCCAAAACGCAGATAAACAGGGCCATGATATTCTGCTATTGCAAGCGTTGCAGCTTTTGTTTGATTAAAATCACAAGGGTTAATAACGGTCATTCCAGGTAACATCTTCATCAGTCCGATATCTTCCAAAATTTGATGTGTGGCCCCATCTTCACCAAGGGTAATACCAGCATGAGAAGCACAAATTTTTACGTTTTTATCAGAGTATGCTATTGATTGTCGTATTTGATCGTAAACACGGCCCGTTGAGAAATTTGCAAAAGTACCAGTAAAAGGAATTTTACCTCCTATGGTCAACCCAGCAGCAATACCCATCATATTTGCCTCTGCGATACCTATCTGAAAAAAACGTTCAGGATTTTCATCAATAAATGTTTGAATTTTTAAAGAGCCTACTAAATCAGCACAGAGTGCGACAACATTCGGATTGGTTCTGCCAAGTTCTGTCATACCAGCTCCATAGCCACTTCTTGTATCTTGCTTTCCTTGATCTATATATTTTGTCATCATGTTTTCTTAAAGATTAGTAATCCCCTAAAGTTTCTGGGTTTTGAGATAATGCATTTTCCAATTGTTCATCACTGGGTGCTTTACCATGCCAAGCATGGGTATGCATCATAAAATCGATGCCATTGCCCATCATTGTTGTCATTACCACGCAAACAGGCTTTCCTTTTCCTGTTCTGCTTTTAGCTTCTTTAAGACCATTGATAACTTGTTGCAAATCATTGCCATTATCAATTTCTAAAACATCCCAACCAAAAACTTTAAATTTTTCTGCTACATTGCCCATTGGTAAAACATCATCAGTAGACCCGTCGATTTGTTGTCCGTTTAAATCGATTGTAGCAATATAATTATCAACTTTATTACCAGCGGCATACATAATAGCCTCCCAGTTCTGACCTTCTTGCAATTCGCCATCTCCGTGTAAACTGTAAACAAGCTTGCCATCACCATTTAATTTTTTAGCTAGTGCAGCACCAATCGCAACAGACATTCCTTGTCCTAAAGATCCTGAGGCAATTCTGACCCCAGGTAAGCCTTCATGCGTAGTAGGGTGACCTTGAAGCCTAGAGTTTATTAATCTGAAAGTATTCAACTCTTCAATGGGAAAATAACCTCTTCGGGCTAGCACGCTATAAAAAACAGGCGAAATATGTCCATTGGATAAAAAGAACAAATCTTCCTCATTGCCATCCATATGAAACCCATCTTTTAGTTCCATCACATCATTATATAATGCGACAAAAAATTCGGTGCAACCTAAAGATCCACCTGGATGCCCAGAATTTACTTTATGAACCATTCTAAGAATGTCGCGTCTTACTTGAACTACCAAGTTTTGCAAATGTTTAATTTCTGCCATTAGAGTATTTTTGTTTAACCTTTCAAAAATAAAAGCAATAAGAAGTTAAACCAAGCTCTTGGGAGGATACTTATTTTTCTTTTTCAACAATAGTTTAAATTGTTTTCAGTAATAACTTTATTTTTTTCTTAAGGAGTTGGTGCACCTGAGATTCCTATATTTGCCAATCAAAAATCACTTTTGAAATACTCCCTTTTACATACAGATAATGGTTCTAAAGCCAGGGCTGGTGAAATAACAACAGATCATGGTACTATTCAAACTCCAATTTTTATGCCCGTGGGAACTGTGGCTACTGTAAAGGGCGTTCATCAGCGTGAACTCAGAGTTGATATCAACCCTGATATTATTTTAGGAAATACATATCATCTTTATCTAAGGCCGGGAATTGAGATTATTGAGCAGGCTGGTGGTTTACATAAGTTTATGGGTTGGGATAGAAACATTCTTACCGATAGTGGCGGCTATCAGGTGTATTCCCTTTCTGGAAATAGAAAAATAAAAGAGGAAGGGGTAAAGTTTAAATCACACATTGATGGTTCTAGTCATTTCTTTTCTCCGGAGAGTGTTATGGAGATACAAAGAATAATTGGAGCCGATATTATTATGGCATTTGATGAATGTACTCCCTATCCTTGTGATTATGGTTATGCTAAACGGTCTATGCACATGACGCATCGTTGGCTAGATAGGTGTATCAAACATTTAGAAAAGACGCCAATCAAATATGATTACAACCAAGCATTTTTCCCTATAGTTCAGGGTTCTACCTACAAAGATTTAAGAAAGCAATCAGCAGAATATATAGCAGAAGCTGGTGCTGTTGGTAATGCAATTGGTGGTTTGTCCGTTGGTGAGCCAGCCGAAGAGATGTATGAAATGAGCGAGATTGTCTGCGATATATTGCCTACAGATAAGCCAAGGTACCTTATGGGTGTAGGTACACCAATCAATATTTTAGAGAACATTGCACTGGGCGTAGATATGTTTGATTGTGTAATGCCTACCAGAAATGCACGAAATGGAATGTTATTTACGGCCAATGGCACTATAAATATCAAGAACAAAAAATGGGAGAATGATTTTTCCCCAATTGATGAAATGGGAATCACTTTTGTTGACACAGAATATTCTAAGGCTTATTTAAGGCATCTTTTTGCTGCAAATGAATATTTGGGCAAACAAATTGCCACAATTCACAACTTAGGATTTTACCTTTGGTTGACAAGACAGGCCCGTGAACATATCATTGCCGGAGATTTTGCCACTTGGAAAAGCACTATGGTTAAACAAATGGATAAGAGATTGTAATGCTAACAATACTTGATAAATACATATTAAAGCGTTATCTGATTACCTTCATTGGAATACTGCTGCTTTTCATACCTATAGGGATAATGATAAGTCTAGCAGAAAAGATTGGAAAAATCATTGATAACGAAGCCCCTTTGAGTGAGGTAATTGTATTTTATGGTAATTTCAGTCTGGTATTGGGTAATATTTTAATGCCTATTTTGTTGTTTCTTTCCATCATTTTTTTTACTGCAAAACTTGCAGGTAACACAGAAATTGTTGCTATTCTCAGTTCAGGTATATCCTACTGGCGATTTTTGAGGCCTTATCTTATTGGTGCAAGTATAGTAGCCATTTTAATATTCGTTATGGGTCAATTTATTGTGCCGAATGCAAGTATTGGTTTTAATGAATTTGAATACAAATACTTCAAGAAAGGTCGCGAAGATCGGCAGACCAAAAATATATTTAGCCAATTGAATGCCAATGACTTTTTATATGTAAGCAGTTTTGATCCAGACAGGCAAATAGGATATAATTTCACATACGAACATTTTAATGATAAAGATCAGCTTGATTATAAACTTTCGGCTGCAAATATTAGATGGGTAGAGAAAGATAGCACCTATAGATTAACATCTTATACCAAGCGAAGCATAAAAGATGGGCATGAGCTTGTAGAAACTAAAAGAAGATTAGATACCATATTTAATTTTAAAATAGAAGACTTAACGCCAGTTTCATATATAGCAGATACAAAGAATCTTTTTGAACTCAACAATTTTATTGATGATCAAAAACGCAAAGGTGCTTCTAATATTAATACTTATGTTTTGGTTAAATATAAACGATGGGCCTTGCCCATAGCCGCTTTTATTTTGACTATTATAGCCGTTGCAGTATCATCAGTTAAACGAAGGGGGGGCATGGGTTTTAGTTTGCTTTTAGGCATAGCGTTGGGCATGGTTTATATTTTCTTCGATAGGGTTTTTGGTACAATGGCCGAGCAATCAGGCTTTTCTCCAATACTGGCTGTTACCATACCTAATGTTTTATTTGGTATCCTAGGTGTTGTGTTGCTTCAGAAGGCAAAACGCTAGTAGAACAACAACCAGTAAGATAGTGTTGCAGTATTTGATACATGTTATATATTTGCTTCACCAAACCAATTTGACTAGAACTTAAATTTTATGGAATACTTAGAATTTGAACTTCCCATTAAAGAACTTGAAGACCAACTTCAAAAATGCATGATTATTGGCGAAGAAAGCGATGTTGACGTAACCGAAACTTGCCAACAAATAGAAAAGAAATTAGCTGATACTAAAAAAGATATTTATAAAAACTTGACGGCATGGCAGCGAGTTCAGCTTTCAAGACATCCAAATAGACCATATACTATGGACTATATCAATTCTATTTGCGGTGATACTTTTTTGGAGCTTCATGGCGATAGAACTGTCGGTGATGATAAGGCCATGATTGGTGGCTTAGGAAAGATTGGCGATCAAAGCTATATGTTTATAGGTCAGCAAAAAGGATACAATACCAAAACACGACAATATCGAAATTTCGGTATGGCAAATCCAGAAGGTTATCGAAAAGCACTTCGTTTGATGCGTTCTGCTGAAAAATTTAATGTGCCTGTGGTTTGTTTTATAGATACACCTGGTGCTTATCCTGGTATAGAGGCAGAAGAACGCGGACAAGGAGAAGCAATTGCTAGAAATATTCTTGAAATGACCCGTTTAAAGGTCCCTATTATCGTTGTGATTATCGGCGAAGGTGCTTCAGGGGGTGCTTTGGGTATAGGAGTAGGAGATAAAGTTTTAATGCTAGAAAACACCTGGTATTCGGTAATTTCTCCTGAATCTTGCTCTTCAATCTTATGGCGCAGTTGGGAGTATAAAGAGCAAGCCGCAGAGGCTTTGAAATTGACTGCTCCAGATATGAAAAAATTGAAACTGATTGATGAAATCGTGCGAGAACCTTTGGGTGGAGCACACACGAATCGCGACAAGACTTTTGATACGGTAAGAAACAAAATTTCTAGTCATTTTAAAGAGTTGAAAAAGTTATCACCAAAAGAATTGGTGAATCAGCGTATGGATAAATATGCTAATATGGGTGTATTCAACGGTTAGGCCTTAAGTTTTCGTTTCACTTTAATTTAAATTGTCAGCCTTTTCTTATTTATTGTGGTTGTTAACAGATATTTTAAGTTATCAACAGTACTTTTGTTGAATACCTGTGAACATCCATAGGTATAAATTCAAAGTTAACTAAAGGTTAATTCCATACTTTCGCACTCATGGACAAACCGAACCCAATTGTTGGACGTAAGATTGATAAATCAACAATTATCAATTTGGAACGCGGAAAAATACCACCTCAAGCTGTTGATTTAGAGGAGGTTGTGTTGGGCGCAATGATGATTGATAAGAAGGGCGTTGATGAGGTGATTGATATTTTACATCCAGAAGTTTTTTACAAAGACGCCCATAGATTTGTTTACGAAGCTATTTTTAAATTATTTGAAACTTCAGAGCCAGTAGACTTATTAACCGTTTCGTCTCAATTAAAGAAAGATGGTCATTTAGAGGCAGTTGGAGGTGATTTTTATTTGATAAAACTAACGCAGAAAGTAGCTTCTTCTGCTCATATTGAGTTTCATGCTCGAATTATTCTTCAAAAGTATATTCAACGTAGTCTGATTAAAATTTCAAACGAAATTATTGAAGATGCCTACAGTGAAGGTACTGATGTCTTTGATTTATTGGACAATGCAGAATCTAAATTGTACGAAGTTACCCAAGGTAATTTAAAACGATCAGCTGAAACGGCTCAGAATTTAGTTATTCAGGCCAAGAAGCGAATAGAAGAAATTGCCAATAAAGAAGGATTAAGCGGTATTCCGTCTGGTTTTGATAAGTTAGATAAGTTGACCTCAGGTTGGCAGCCTAGCGATTTGGTTATTGTAGCGGCAAGACCTGGTATGGGTAAAACGGCTTTGACTTTATCTATGGCAAGAAATATTGCCGTAAATGCTGAAATACCTGTTGCTTTTTTTTCTTTAGAGATGTCATCGGTTCAGTTAATCACCCGTTTAATATCATCAGAGACAGGGCTTTCATCAGAAAAGTTAAGAACAGGACGCTTAGAGAAACATGAATGGGAACAGCTTAATGTAAAAGTAAAGACCTTAGAAAAAGCACCGTTATTTATTGATGATACACCTTCACTTTCCATATTTGATTTGCGTGCTAAGGCGAGACGATTGGCTTCTCAACATGGAATTAAACTCATAGTGATTGATTATTTACAGTTAATGACAGCTGGCGGTAGTCAAAAAGGAGGAAACCGTGAGCAAGAAATTTCAACAATTTCAAGAAACTTAAAAGCGCTTGCTAAAGAATTGAACGTTCCTGTAATTGCGCTTTCGCAATTATCTAGAGCAGTAGAGACTAGAGGTGGTAGTAAAAGACCTATACTTTCTGATTTACGTGAATCTGGAGCCATTGAGCAAGATGCTGATATTGTTTCCTTTATTTATCGTCCAGAATACTATAAAATTGATGAGTGGGATGATGAAGAAAGAACTCCTACACAAGGTCAAGCTGAGTTTATTGTAGCAAAGCACCGTAATGGTGGATTGGATAATATTAGGTTAAAATTCATCGGAAATCTAGGTAAGTTCGATAACTTAGATGACTTTGATTCTCCTTTTGAGTTTCAATCTAAGATGAATGCTAATGAAGAAAACCCGTTTGCCACACCGAACCTACCAAGTACCGACGAAGCTTTTGGAAGTTCTTTTAACGAAGATGACAATTCTGATAATGACGTTCCCTTTTAAGAGGTTGTCATTTACAACACATTTGAGAAATCTAACCTTTTTAATCTTCTTTTTTTCTTTATATACATCGGCATCCGTCATTTTAATACCTATGGATGCAGAAAGTCAAAAAAACCATTTAAAAGCATATGGTATTACCTATTGGGTACTAGCGAAACAGCAAAAAGTACAATGGTTGCTTAATTATCGTGGCGGCTCTTTTATATTGCCAGATGGTGATGCCATTCGTAAAGAGTGTCAAATACGTGGGGTTTCATTTGAAGTGCTTTCTGATGGCGAAGCAAGTACTATTCTAGATGATATTAGCAGTCCTTCTCAAAATCAAGATGCAGTTATTCTAGAGAAAGCTCCGCAGATTGCGGTCTACTCTCCTAAAGATAATCAGCCTTGGGATGATGCTGTAACCATGGTCTTGACCTACGCAGAGATTCCATATGTCACTATTTATGATGAAGAGGTTTTAGATGATAAATTAGCATTGTACGATTGGTTACACCTGCATCATGAAGATTTTACTGGGCAATATGGCAAGTTCTATGGTGCCTATCGCGCTGCTCCATGGTATATTGAAGGAAAACGTTTGGCAGAAGCGCGCGCCACAAAATTGGGTTATTCAAAAGTATCTGAAGAGAAAGGGGCCGTAGCAGAAAAAATAAGGAGGTACGTGATTGGTGGCGGATTCATGTTTGCCATGTGTTCTGCGACGGATAGTTTTGATATTGCGTTGGCAGCAGAAGGGGTTGATATTTGCGAACCAATGTTTGATAATGACCCTTCTGATGCAAATTATCAAGGCCAATTAGACTTTAATAGAACGTTTGCTTTTGAAAATTTTGTTCTTGAAAGAAACCCTCTGCGTTATGAGTTTTCATCTATTGATATGACTGCAAAAAGAAAGATTCCCAAAGATTCCGATTATTTTTCATTAATGGAGTTTTCTGCAAAGTGGGATCCTGTACCTACTATGTTGACCCAAAACCATACGTCGTTGGTAAAAGGATTTATGGGGCAAACTACTTCATTTAATAGAGATGAGGTCAAGCCTAACGTGATAGTATTAGGTGAGAATAAAATTAATAGTGAAGCGCGTTACATACATGGTGTCAAAGGAAAAGGTTTCTTTACGTTTTATGGAGGTCATGATCCTGAAGACTACCAACATCGAGTTGGGGATCCTAAGACAGAGTTGGAGCTTCACCCTACATCACCGGGCTACCGTTTGATTTTAAATAACGTATTGTTCCCTGCTGCCCGAAAAAAGAAGCAGAAGACTTAATCAAGTAGCTTTTCTAAGATTACTTCAACACCAAAATCATTATTTGTGCTTGTCTCAAATTTAGCTACCCTTTTTACATTAGGATGGGCATTCGCCATTGCAAAACTATAATCTGACAACAGTAACATCTCTAAGTCATTATTGTAATCTCCAAACACCAAGATTTCGTTAGAAGCAATATCATATTCTTTCATCACTTTTTCCAAGGCATAGCCCTTATGGGCATTTTCGTGGGAAACATCAACCCAATTAGAGCCAGAGACTTTAACTTTTAAAGAGCTTTCTAAATGCTTAACAGCAGGATAAATAAATTGCTCTGAATCTTCAAAATGATAAATGGCAACCTTTAATACTTCATCGGTCACATTTAATTGATTTTCAACTATTTCAAATTCCGAATAATATTCTTTAAGTAAGTTGATGAATTTACTGGACGAACCACTCACATAGGCGTTGTTTTTGCTGCAAAGTACGGGGTGAGCATTTTCTACTCCCTTTATTAATTTTAAAATGTCATGTATGTTTTCTGTTTTGATAGGGGTAGTTAAGAGAACTTCTTCCTGCCTTTTTACATAGGCTCCATTTTCAGAAATAAAAATCATGTCATCTTTTATGGAATCTAGTTTTGAAATCATACTAGAATATTGGCGTCCACTTGCTGCAACAAAGTGAATACCTCTTTGCTTCATTTTTTTAAACAATTCAAAAAACCTGCTGCTAACTTCATGGTTTGAATTCAATAGCGTGCCATCCATATCTGTGACGACCATTTTAATACTTGATAAATCCATCAGTAAAATTTAAACTGCAAATGTACAGGTATGTTCAGGCAATGCGGTTAAGTTTATATTATTTTAGTAGGATGAAGTTTTATCAAAAGCAAATTACCCTCAAGGCATTTTCAAGAGGCTTCCATTTAATTACAGTTGAGGTGTTGAATTCTATAAATGAAATTAATAGTATTGAGATTGGTATGTTACAAGTTTTTATTAAACATACTTCGGCAAGTTTAACCATTAACGAGAATGTTGATCCAACGGTTCGGATAGATTTTGAGACTCATATCAACAAAATGGTACCTGAAGATATGCCCTATTATAAACATGATTATGAAGGTGCTGATGATATGCCAGCTCATATAAAAGCTTCTTTAATGGGAGCTTCAGTGCAAATACCAATAAGTAATGGAAGGCTTAATATGGGTGTTTGGCAAGGAATTTACCTTTGCGAGCATCGTAACCATGCTTCGGGTAGAAATTTGGTGGTAACAGCTTTCGGGAGTTGAAAAGTAAGCCTAAAAAAATCCTGCTCTTTATAGAACAGGATTTTAATAAGCGGGGTAAGTTTAATAAAATTTTTACTTGACTTTCTCAACAATTGCCTTAAAAGCATCTGGGTGGTTCATAGCTAAATCAGCTAGAACCTTTCTATTCAAGTCAATTCCATTAGACTTAACTTTACCCATAAATTGCGAATAAGACATTCCGTGTAAACGGGCACCTGCATTGATACGGGTAATCCAAAGTGCGCGGAAAGTTCTCTTTTTGTTTCTTCTATCACGGTAAGCATAAAGCATTGCTTTTTCTACCGCATTTTTTGCTACTGTCCAGACATTTTTACGTCTTCCGAAGTAACCTTTTGCTTGCTTCATTACCTTTTTTCTTCTGGCTCTAGAAGCTACTGCATTTACTGATCTTGGCATTTCTTTTGAGTTTTTTGTAGTAGGCGGTCGATTTTTGACACTTGTACAAGCCTAACTCCAGGGTTAATAATTTACCGAATGAACAATTATTTTAAACGTAATTGTTCTTTAATACTATTGACATCAGACTCATGTACTAAGCCAGAGTGTGTCAATTTAAGCTTACGCTTTTTAGACTTTTTAGTCAAAATATGACTTTTAAAAGCGTGCTTTCTTTTGATTTTACCAGAACCGGTAAGCTTAAATCGCTTTTTGGCACTGGATTTTGTTTTCATTTTAGGCATTTTTCCTTTTTATGATTTATTTCCGCTTATTTCTTACTCGCTTTGGGTGCTAAGAACATTGTCATTCTTTTTCCCTCTAATTTTGGCATCTGTTCTACCTTACCAACCTCTTCTAATTCCGAAGCCAATCTTAGCAATAGAATTTCACCTTGATCCTTGTAGACTATCGAACGACCTTTAAAAAAGACATATGCCTTTAATTTGGCACCTTCTTTTAAGAATTTTTCAGCATGTCGCTTTTTAAATTCGTAATCATGGTCGTCAGTCTGCGGACCAAATCGTATTTCTTTAACAATAACTTTTGTCGCTTTGGCCTTCATGACCTTCTCGCGCTTTTTTTGTTCGTACAGAAACTTTTTATAATCAATTACCTTACAAACAGGTGGAACAGCTTTGGGTGAAATTTCAACCAAATCCAGCTCTAATTCTTCAGCTTTATCTAAAGCCTTTCTGATAGGATACACACCTACTTCAACATTATCTCCAACCAATCTTACCTCTGGGGCAAGTATTTTTTCATTGATATTGTGAGGGTTTTTGTTTTCCCTTCTCGGTTGGGGTCTAAATCTTCTTCGTATTGCTATGACTTATATTTTTTAATTAAACTTATTTTTTTAGAACGTCTTTAAGGTACTATTTATTTCTTTCGAAACCAAGTCTGAAAATTCAGTTATTGTTATACTTCCTAAATCTTCACCACCATGCTTTCTTACAGCTATTGTTTGACCAGTTTGTTCACTTTCACCGACTATGAGCATAAATGGTATTTTTTTTAGCTCAGCCTCCCTTATTTTCTTTCCTATGGTCTCGTTCCTATTATCAATGAGCGCGCGAATTTCGTTATTTTCCAGCGAATTCAAAACTTTTTCCGCATATTTTTCATGTTTCTCACTGACAGGTAATATAATAGCTTGTTTGGGAATCAGCCATAATGGGAAGTTTCCACCAGTGTGTTCCAATAACAATGCCACAAAACGCTCCATGCTTCCAAATGGGGCTCTATGAATCATAACCGGCCTATGAAGCTCATTATCACTGCCTTTATATTTCAAATCAAAACGCTCAGGTAAATTATAATCAACCTGAATAGTTCCTAATTGCCAGTTGCGTCCTAAAGCATCCTTAACCATAAAATCTAATTTGGGACCGTAGAAAGCAGCTTCTCCTGTTTCAACAACATAATTAAGCCCTTTTTCATCTGCAGCATCGATAATAGCCTGCTCGGCTTTCTCCCAATTCTCTGTATCACCGATATACTTTTCGGGTTTTTCTAAATCACGAACTGAAACTTGTGCTGTAAAATTTTCAAATCCTAAAGAACCTAGTACATATAGGGTAAGGTCAATGACATTTTTAAATTCATCATTTAATTGATTGGGTGTGCAGAAAATATGAGCGTCATCTTGAGTAAAACCTCTAACTCTGGTTAGACCGTGTAATTCACCGCTTTGTTCGTATCGATACACAGTTCCAAATTCGGCATATCGTACAGGCAAATCTTTATAACTGAATGGGCTAGTGTTGTATATTTCACAATGATGCGGACAATTCATCGGTTTTAAGAGGAATTCCTCATCATCTTTAGGTGTTCGGATAGGCTGAAAGCTATCTTCCCCATATTTTGCATAATGGCCAGAAGTGACATAGAGTTCTTTTTGACCAATATGAGGAGTGACAACCATCTCATACCCAGCTTTTTTCTGCGCTTTTTTCAAGAAGTTCTCTAGACGTTCTCTAAGGGCTGCCCCTTTTGGAAGCCATAACGGAAGTCCTTGTCCCACTTTTTGCGAAAATGTAAATAACTCTAGTTCTTTGCCAAGTTTTCTGTGATCTCTTTTTTTAGCTTCTTCAAGTAGTTCGAGATACTCGGTAAGTTCTTTTTGCTTTGGAAATGATATTCCATAAACTCGAGTAAGCTGCTTATTATTTTCGTCTCCTTTAAAATAGGCTCCAGCTACACTTAATATTTTTACGGCTTTTACAATTCCGGTATTAGGAATGTGCCCACCTCGGCACAAATCTGTAAAAGAGGAGTGGTCGCAAAAAGTAATATCACCATCTTCAAGATTACTTATTAAATCAACTTTATATTCATTTTTTTCTTTGTAATAAGATAAGGCATCGGCTTTGCTGACCATTCTCATTTTAAAATCGTGTTTACCGCGGGCAATGTCCAGCATTTTATCTTCAATTTTTTTGAAATCTTTTTCCGATAGTGATTCATCCCCTAAATCAACATCATAATAAAATCCATTTTCAATTGCTGGACCGACCCAAAGTTTAATATTTGGGTAGAGTTCTTCTAGAGCTTGTGCTAAAATGTGGGCTGATGAATGCCAAAATGCTTTTTTGCCCTCATCGTTATTCCATGTATATAAGGTAAGGCTACCGTCTGAAGCTAATGGAGTACTAGCTTCAACAATTGTATTATTGAATTTTGCTGAAATAACGTTTCTGGCCAAACCTTCACTAATACTTTTAGCTACTTCAAAAGGAGAACTTCCTTCTTTGACTTCTTTTACAGCACCATCTGGTAGAGTAATATTAATCATCTTACTTTAAAATTAGAATAACAGCAAAGATAATATCTTGTGTCAATGACGCAATTATATTAGCTTGTTTCATTGATATAAAAATCAGGATAAAGAACACGCATTTTCAGTTATTTGGTAAAACGAGTAAAAGGTATTGTCTAACTCATCTATTTTTTTAAAAATCTCATCACTTTATTTAATTGATAAACAGTAGATTAAAACTTTTTTTAATTTTTATTCAAAAAGGTTTTGTCCTGTTAGAAAAAGGTTTTTATATTTGCACCCGCTTTGCAGATGATGCGAGGTTAAAAAGGGAATAAAAGGCGTAGGGTTTTTTATTTTTTTTGGGTATTAAAATAAGTTCATATACATA
>Ga0316204_10000678_pt1 | contig 116261 bp, 108 predicted proteins | sample 6monrhotite_MG_2_FD_205661 | JGI IMG/M metagenome (GOLD analysis project Ga0316204, IMG submission 205661) | Microbial mat bacterial communities from mineral coupon in-situ incubated in ocean water Damariscotta River, Maine, United States -... | ecosystem: Environmental > Aquatic > Marine >...
AACCCGATGGGAAACCTGCCCACCAAGATCATTTGTAGTGACTTTCAATTTCCCAATTGAAACCAGCCACGCAAAAATATCCTTGCCAACTTTCAAGTGTTTCCGTGCCTGCTCCGCCGAGACGTAACCACCTTTCTCCCACGTTAACGACACGGCTGGATTTCCACGATCACTCACAAATGCTGCGACATCATTTTCCTCGCAATATTGCTTAAAGCCATCCTGCAAAATAGCCAGGGGATTGCCTTCTTTCTCCTCGTAAAGACGCTGATAAAAACCACCAAACAGCTTCTGATACCCAATGGCATTTTCCGATGTCCGCCTCTGTTCAATGATCTCAAACCAGCGCCCCGGCCAATCAAAGAGAACGTCCGCAACCAACGCCATGATTTCGCCGCGGCGACTGTGAGAAAGAATGGGCACTGCGCGTGCGGACGGCTCTTTCATCATGCCTGCAGCCCATCCAATAAAGCAGATCAACTCATGGATCTGAGCGAGCGACATAGACTTAACCGCATCTGGTACGAGGCCTGCCCCAGTAGGCTGCGGAGCGATGGTCCGGGCAGCCTTATATAGAAGTCCCGCCAGAACGGCATCTTGGGCACGCACCGGAGTCACTTCCACATTCACCAGGTCCGCCTCGCCTTTGCTGAAGGATATTGATGGGCGACCCCAGGTTAAAAGTGACCCTGTTTCCGGACAGCGATGAATCAGTTTGATCTGATGGTGGGGACATACCGTTGCCATGGACAGGTCCCACACCTGACGAGCATGCCGAGACTCAGCCAAACACTTAGGACAAACCTTCGCGTTTTTAAAATCCAACAGCGAGCGACTGAAAAGCTGACAGCCAAATGCAGATATCACATGAGGAGAGCCTTTATGGCGCTGGTAACTTGCATTTTTAAGCTGGCTATAACCCGTACCTGAAAGTTCGGCCAACTTCTTCAAGGCTTTCCCCATGCTGACCAAGCCCGATGCAGATGTCGTATCGACAGCCATTAGAGCTGAAACCCAATGCACGCTTCCATACAGATTGTCTTCAGCCAACCTCAAGGCATAGCCCTGAGGACTCTCGCCATGGATCATAGAGCGCAGGATCGGAAGTGACGTTGTCATAATGGATCACTCCCCACCTTTGGTAGCCAGCATGCGATGAGCCTCTTTATTGGTCTTCATGCTGGGCTTCTTCTGCTTTTTGGATGAACGGCGATGACCAACCTCGGCATCAATGCTCACAGTGTTGTCATTAACAGCAGCCCTATCTGTCTCAGCGATTGCCATATTCAATGTTTCAGTAGTCAGTCGATCTAATCCGGCACGCACGGCAAGCACCCCGGCTCGCTCAATGATGCGAGCCGTTGGGCGCAGAAGCCCCCCTGTCGCACCATGAATCATCTCTGCTAATTCGGGCTGCTCAAGTCCAGCCGTCGTTTCAAAGGGCAGCAAGTTATCCAAAGCTATGAGGATCATTTTATAGGACTGGCGGCTCTGCTTATTTCCCCAGTCACACGCGCGCAAAGGATGGTAGTTCCCTGCTGCTCGGCTTTTGATTTGCTCATTTACTTTTGGGATCATGAGGATCTCGTCCTTGCCACAAAAGATGATGGAAACACCCCAAGTGTTAAGCCCCGTTTTGAGCCAGTCAGCAACGGTGTAGATGGTTTTATTGTCACTGGTCACAATCAGATGTTGAGCCTCATCAAGCACCAATAAGGTGTACTCTTGCTCCTGTAATGATTTCCCAACTCGGCGCATTTTGGCTGCTGGTGTGCCCATATGAGCTAAGGGGTCTCCCACCGCTTTCAAAATCGCCTCAGGAAATGACAATTCATCACAAATTGAGGGCACTTCAACATAAAGGGCTTTCCCTCGCCCATCACTCTCGGCTTTGGCCATATCAATCGTCATAAACTGGTGCAAAATTGTCGTCTTCCCTGTTCCAGATTCACCATGCAAAAACAAACACCCCTTTGCCTGTTTAGCCGCCTGCGCCTCACCATCACTAAAGTCGACTAACTCCCTGCGCACCTCAACTGTTTGCGGAGTATGTGTTTGCAGGTTGCGAACACAAGCCAGGGCTGCACGCACGTCTTTGTCCACGGGGGCGCTATTGTGGATTTCATATTTCATTGGAAGTTCCTTTCCAGTTTTGGGAGAGCGCCGATCGCCCTCCCTATAAACTGAATGTTGGATCGCTTTCTCAGGATGACCCCATGGCGTATAGTGCGGCGATTTCTCGGATGTCGTCGTCCTCATCATCAATGATGGAACAGTCCTTACCACCCTCAACATCATCATTTGCTGGCTCCGCATAATCAGCACACAGATCAGGGTTGATTCCATCAAGGGCGCATTCCGTCGCATCATCAAATCCTTGGCCAGATGCCAGTATCTCATCCTGCATTTGTTCAATTTGAACTGGCGAAGGCGTCATGCGATAGCCCTTCAAGCGTGCCACACGAGGAGAGTTTGCTTCATTTCTCTGGGACCACTCATTGACCTTGTTCCAGATCTTTGCTCGGGTGCGCATCAGGTCTTCGATTTTGTATTTACCATTGGCACCGGGCTTTGTTGCCTGGATGAAAACATCATGATGAAACTTCTCCAGTCCCTTGGTGTATTCACGATCCACTGCAGGAACCTTCATGCGTGTCATCGTTGCTTTATCGACTACCCAGATGAATGACAAATCAAGAGGGTCGTACTTGACCTCTACCTGAAGAGTCCCAGTTGTATTTTTCTTTAATTCGGATAGCTCGTGGCTATTGAAAATCAAATGCTCCCATTCCACACCATAAGGCTGCACCTTCGGCTTTTTGGGGGATAGCGCAGCGGTAACAAATTTCATCTCTTCCATGTCCATGCGCATTGGAGGCAGGCCCCACACCTTCAGTGCGTTCTCCATTTTCTCTAGGGGTGAGCAACGAATGCCACGGTGGTAACCAACGTGATATTCGTCGTGAATGAACTGATGTACCAATTCCACCAACTGGTCGAACTGCAAAACTGCATTTTCTTCAGCGTTGTAATCACCTTTTTCAGACGAGTTTGAAAACGTGGTGCCAGGAATTTTATGTAGAAGTTTGGTGTTAAGGGTTCTGAAGAAACGCTCCACAGGCGCCTTTTGATACGGCGTCTCGCTTTCGCAAAACTTAAGGAGCATGCCGAGCTCTTGGCATGAACGTTCCATGCTAAACGAATGGTGCTCTCCACCATTGTCCGTGAGGATCAGTTCCGCAGGTCCGAAGACTGGGTTGGTGTTTACGATGTCCGGATACTTCTGGTTTACCCAGCCTTTGGATAACACCATATTCTGCACGGCAAGCATGACTGCCGTGTACCCATATGGATCGAACCCGATGTGCATTCCCACGACCATTCTGGTGTATTGATCCAGTAGGATGGTTAGGTACGGACGCATCGGCTTTGCCATCCCTGGTACAAACACCATGATATCCATTTTGGTATGATCCAGCTGGACAACCTGCATCGGCCTTTCGAGCTTCGGCATGGCGAAGACAGGTTTAAACTTTTTATCAGCCTCTTCCTTGCCGAGCTTCTTAACAGCAACCTCATATGGGTCGAGCTCACGGATCCGCCGCTTGAGGGTAGATTTGTGAGGAAATGTAATCCTTTCAGATTTGATCCGATGCTTCTCGTTCCACACCTCAACCAGATCAAACAGCATGGCATGAACCGTATCGACTGTAACCTTTTCACGACGGAGGTAATGTTCAGAGATGCATTCAGAGATCATCATCTCAAGCACGCCGGTAAGTTTTTTCTTTTTTGGGCCCTTGTTGTAATCACAGGGCGCGAGCGCAACCGTGCGGCGTCCACCTGCTTCCCAGCGCTCACACCACCGACGCAAAGTCTTAGGGCTCGGCTTATCTTCGCAGAATTTATAAAGGTTTACGTACTCTTTCGTAAACGCATTAAAATTCTTGTCCACCAACTCTTTGAGTCTTTTGTCTGGCTTTGTGTTTGGATACTCCTGCAAAACAAGTTTGACATATTGCAGACGATATTCAGCGGCATCTTTAAGGTGTTTAGGAAGCACCTCGAGTGACAAGTTTAGATTGTCATTAGCTACCGATAAGTCCTTCTCCTTTTTTTCGGTTAAGACGAAGGTGAACTTGCCGTTCTCGTACTCGGCGACGAAATCACCGTTCGTAACAATATGGGGCACCTTTGTTTCCGGATTGCGCAGCACAACATTTTTTGCGTTTGTCTCTTCAACCTCGAGTAAGGCGCCACTAATTTTGATGCGCTCCCCCTTCGCAAGATCAAGCATGGGGGCAGTTGTTTCAGCATTAGCAAACATGGCGGTTCTCCTTATTGAAAAGCTTGATCGAGGTTTCGTGACTAAAGGGTTGGGACATGTCCAACTCCAAAAGCCCAACACAGGCTCCCGTGCAAATGATTGAGAGGGCATCGTCTGTGCCAAGCCTCTCGATTGCAGATTTAATTGTTTGATTCTGAGTGTTGTTGAGCGCTGACAACAATTCCTTCTGGTCCTGTTCACGCCAGTCAGGATAGGCATAGCGCAGAATGATCTCAGCATTTCTCAAGCGTGGTTGGCGCATAGAAACTTTCTCCGTCACTACCCGGAATTTAAATCCCTTGCCTTCAACAAGTGCTTTTTCAGCCAAAAGCCGTTTGTGTATTTCTGGTTTGCGCACCCTTTCGTCAGGCTTTACTTCCTCAATCCATTTTTCGCCATTGCGAATAACAAGGAAGTCTGGCGTGTAACTAGATTCCGCTCCTTCATATGTGAATTTAAAGCGATAGGGCTGCTCCACATATTTTGTCACTTGAGGGTCAAGCTCATAGAGGATGGCTGTGTACAGCTCGCCTGTAGACTCATAGGCGATGGAACGATTCATTTTCCGACTTGGGAAATAGCCGACATAGCTGCCCTTTTTGCCTTTGACCCTGGCTGGGTCGCGCACCGGTTGATGTGTCACGTCTTTCTCCATTGGATGATTTTCTAATCAGGGCATGGCCCTTCATTTTTGAGAGCCCATCAGAGGCTCCCTTCTTCCAAGTAGATTGGATCGAATTCGGAGGGGGACGCAGGAGGGGATAGCCCTCCTGCATTCTTTAGATCAACGCGAGCCCGTCGACGCAGGCATTGATCGCCTCCAACGCCACATGCGCTGGAGGTGGGATTTGGACGGCGCGAAATGCACCGTCCTTTCCTGGCTGCGTCCCGTTGGTCAAAACGATGGAAAGCACGCCATTGCTAATACCGCTATACACCTTCCAGCCAGCCTCCATCAGGCGATGCAGGATCAGCAACGTTTTCTGCCAGAGACGCTCCCGGTCAATTTCTTCATGTTGGAGCCGCGCAATGCCTTTAAGCCCTTTCAAAGCATACTCTAGGGCATCAGCTTCCCACAGCGAGCAGGTGCCAACGATGCGATAACCGACATCGACATGCCACCAGCTTTTATAGATGAGATGCTTGAGACGGAAGGTTCCGGATTCACGGAGGGGGACAGAGACAGTGGCTGGGACGGTTTCAAGTGCGTACATGGGTAATCTCCCGTTTGGTTGCGGAAAAGGTTCCAAGTACACAGGTTGTGAGAAGGCCGACGTTTGTTCTTATTCTATTTGTGCCGGCCTTCTATTAAGGATATTGGACCGCCCACTCATAGGCGGAAGAAAATTTAAAAAAATACTGGTGGCATTCCGAGCGTTTGCCCCAGACCCCACACGTTAAACACTCCTGCAATTGTAGCTACCCGATCCACGCTTAAAGGGGTTACAGCCCGATCACCAGCAAGCCGGTACAGAGATCCAGATTTCGTACGCACAAGCATGCTCTCAAAATCAACAACTTGAACGTATGACGTCATAATCGGCATGCCTCCATCATCACATCCTGTCAAAAGTACAACGGATTCTGCTTTTCGCTGTTGTTCGAAAAACGTAATGAATGCCCAATCAGACAATTCTGACTTTAGGACACCCTCGTCGACTTCACCGCGAATGGAGTCATAATCTTGGTCACCGCTATAACGTAGACCGAACCTCTCCCGATGAAGCGTGATCAAGTTTTCAAGCTTTAGAGCTTCATTCAAATTGAACTTTTGATCGTCAGCCATATTCTTTCTCCTTCATTGATTGTCGTTATATGAAGAAGATTGGAGCGAAGTTTCTGAACCGGAAAAAAATAAAAAAAAGACCGGCCAAATGACCGGTCTTTTTAAAATCAGATGCTTTCACCTTCTGTCAGGCGACTATCTATAAGTTGTAGATTTCATCAGCATACGTATGAACAACATCCCCGAGGGTGCATACGTCTGGAGAATGATAGTTCCCAGTATCACTCAAAAATCGTGTAAGGGAAGAAACGTACCGATCCGTTCTGGACATCACGAACGGCGTTGCAACACGGACAGTTATTGCATGCCTGCGACATGCCTTTGCAAACGTCTGATTTCTAAACGCAGGGCCTACATCTACCAACACATCAGAAATGTGCTTTCCTGATTTCATAAGAGCCCATCTTGTGCGGTCCAGAAGCTCGGAGGAATCGCGCTCATCAACATGAGAGCAATGTACAGACTGGCTAAGGACCGTGCCTGTTCGAAGGTCTGTGGCGACCATGATAAAGGGCCGCCCCTTACACCCGTCTGGGAATGCAACCTGAACATCGAGCTGATAAATTTTGAATTCAACGATGACACCGCGCCCCGAGGGCCCAAGCGCCTGTGATGTAGAGGTGTTGGTAGCTTTCTGAGCAGTGGTACGAGTCAACACGTTATTCATTGAGGTATTTCCTATCTTTGGATGTGGCTTAACCGGCATCCTGCCGACCATTCATATCCAGAAGATTGGTTCCTCATCTACAAACCGGAATGCGTTGGGATAGTGTCTGGTCAAAATAATTTGGCCTGACGCTCTTAAACTTCAGAGTCTTCGTGTGTAACTCATGGGTTTGAGGGCTCTTTTCCCTGATTCCCTAGAACAGCTGCACTGCAGTTTCCACCTCACGGCGATGCCCCGTCAACCATCGCATCGAGAAACAGCCCGCCCACGACAGGGTCAATCCGGTCGGCTTGGGCATGGGCCCAATTCGCCCACGCTTCGAAGTGCTTGGGGCTGGTGATATCGGGATCAGCCGTATATCGCTCGGAAACAGATCTGACGTATTCCCGAATTTCATTGGCCTGCTTCAGGGCAGCGGCCCCGTGCAGTAGACGATCCACTCTCGCCTGTTCGAGTTGGATGATCCGCTCCCGCTCCAGCCGCTCTTCCTCTTCCTTCTTTTTACGAATACTTTCGATCGCTTCAGCCTTGGCTTCAACTGCCCACTCATATCTATGCTGGCACCGGTCACGATAATGCTGCTCAGCGAGAACAATGATTTCGATTAGGATTTCACGAAGCTTGTTTTCAACCAAACTCTGGCCGTGATCCTCCCAAGTTACTTTGGGTTCGAGTGTTTGATGCTGACTACCCAGGCTGAGTATTAATTTTGATGAGCCACCGCGCGTGCGAATAGAAATCTCACCCCAATGATTAGGAGACTGAGATGTCGCATCAAGAGAAAAGGGCATTTCTTGGTCATGGACTTTAATGCCGAGCGACCGTGCTTCCTTTCCGGATATGTATGGCTTGAAGCCGTTCTGCTCGGTAGCCGTAAATAGCGCGCTGATAATTTTGAGGCGACGCTGCTCAATCGGGTCATCAAACAAAGGAGCATCCCAGCTCGAACCGCTTTTCATAAACTTCTGCAGCCGCTCTTCATCTTCTTCGATGTAGTGGCGGAGAAGCCGATGCGGTCTTTCCAGATTATTCTCGACCTGGATTTTCTTAATCAGCTTTTTCACCCGGCTACGGACATTTCCCATCTCATCTTCAAAGACAGGCTGTTCAGGATTGGACGTGGCCAACTCCTCGTCAGACGTGCGCCCATATCCATAAGAATATCGCCCCCCACCAATTGTGATTTCATCTGACATGCCAGGACTCCGCTGAATAAGCGGACGATGGTGAACACTCTTACCGGCCTTAACCTTATTCCAATGCCCCATGGGCGGACGAGGAATGTCATAACGCTGGCAAATCTTGGCGATTGCGGTTCCTGAAACGCCGAACTCCTTGGCAATTTCCGTGGCGGTTTTCGACCACATGAGATCGTAAAGTTCCTCACGCGTCATCTTGTTAGACATTTCAATCGTCTCCTTATCTAAGCTCTGCCACTCAGTTTACGGGCATAACACCGTCTGAACACCGGCACACGGCATTATAATTAACTATTTCAAGGTTAAATAAATATAATCGTTTATAAACAATACTTTATGTGTGTCAAAAATAAGGTTATTGCCACATTTTCAGCCTCACACCTGTTCAACAGCGTCATGTAAAGAATGTTTGGTCGCTTTCATCAAAGTGGAAAGGATAGGGGGATGTTTTGCTCAAGAAGTGCCGTTATTTCGTGGGTAAACATGCTTTCATATGGCCGGCGTGGGTGAGTTTGCACCACGTTCGCTTACAAGGTTGATGCTGAGGTCAGTAATAGCCCCCTTCCTTGAATCAACGCCCCCCAACAACAATGAGTGACAATTACTAAATGGAACTTATACTCATGCGGGCGACGTAAAACATGCTCTATCAAGGAACTATCCGTTGGGGGAATCAACTAATTTTGGCTTTCTAAATAGCCATGCGCCTCAGCTTGAACGGCTGGGGCTCCTTGCTGAGCGCTATTTTCGTGAAGACCCGAACACTTGCATAATGAAGTTGCGCCAATTTGCGGAGATAATGGCGCAGTTAACAGCAGCAAAGCTTCGTGTCTATGTAGTAGAGGATAACCGCCAAGTTGCCGTGCTTGCCCGACTACGCGATGACGCTGGCATAAGCAAAGGCGTTCTCGACCTATTCCACCAAGTACGCATCTCAGGTAATCAAGCTGTCCATACCTTAAAAGATGATCACGGTTTGGCACTAACCAATCTCAAAATCGCTAACCGTTTAGCGATTTGGTATCACCGTTCATTTGGAAAAGACGGGCAATTCACACCTCAGCCGTTTACCCCACCTGCTGACCCCAAAGACGCAACTATTGCCCTGCATAGTGAAATCGCAGACCTTCGCGCAAAGTTAGAAGAGACCCTCACTGCCGCTCAATTGTCCGAACGCCAGGCCGAACAAGAGGCAGTCCTACGCTTGAGCGCAGAAGAGGAGCACGCCAAACTTGTTGCCTTAAATGAAGCAGCTGAAGCCAGCACAGAACAACTTAAACAGCAGCTTTCAGAAACACAGTCAGAGGCTGAAAAACACAAAACGGCTGAGCTTGCGAGCCTTGTTAGCAATGCCAATACAGCAGCCCAAGGCCTTGACTTAGATGAAGCTGACACACGCCGCATTATCGATACTCAGCTACGCAACGCCGGATGGGAAGCCGATACCGACAACCTGACCTATAAAGATGGCGTACGCCCACAAAAGGGGAAAAACATTGCTATCTCTGAATGGCCGACATCCAGTGGGCCTGCCGATTATGTCTTGTTCATCGGCTTGAATGCGGTTGCTGTTGTCGAAGCAAAACGGAAACGAAAAGATGTCTACAGCGCGGTTGATCAAGCAAAGCGCTATTCTCGTGATTACGTTATCCGCGCCGATGAAATGACGATCAAAGATGGTCCGTGGTCAGATGGTGACAGACACAGTCACCACATTCCATTCGTCTTCGCTACGAACGGACGGCCATTCCTGAAGCAGTTGGAAACGAAGTCAGGCATTTGGTTTTGTGACCTCCGTAATTCAAAAAACCTTCGCCGTGCTTTAGAGGGTTGGTATAGCCCCCGTGGCCTGCAAGAGATGCTAGATCAAAACATCGAGGCAGCGCATGAACAGTTAAAGACGGAAGGGTTTGATTACGGCATCACGCTACGCGATTACCAAATCAATGCCATCAAAGACACAGAAACAGCCATTGAAAATGGCCAGCGGGAAATGTTGCTTGCCATGGCGACAGGAACCGGAAAAACGGCAACCTGCATTGCCCTTGTTTACCGTCTACTTAAGAGCAACCGCTTCCGTCGAATCCTGTTCCTGGTTGATAGGTCAGCACTTGGGAACCAGACACATGATGCATTCAACAATATCCAAATGGAACGTCTTCAAAAGTTCTCTGCCATCTATGATGTGAGGGGGCTGGACGATAAGAAAATCGACGATTCAACCCGCATCCACATCGCGACCGTTCAAAGTATGGTGCAACGGCTGATGTATGCCGAAGACGATTCAACAATCCCGACTGTTGATCAATATGACGCAATTGTCGTTGATGAATGCCATCGCGGTTATTTGCTTGATCGCGAGATGAGCGATGCCGAACTCTCGTTCCGTGATCAAGGCGACTACATTTCCAAATACCGCAAGGTGCTGGAGCACTTTGACGCGGTTAAGGTAGGCCTCACTGCCACCCCAGCTCTGCACACAACCGAAATATTTGGCGAACCTATCTACACCTATTCTTATCGTGAGGCCGTCATCGATGGTTGGCTGATTGACCACGAACCGCCGATCCGCATTAAAACTGCGCTTTCACAGGCTGGGATCAAATGGAAAAAGGGTGAAGCCGTCCAGACTCTCAACACAAAAACGGGTGAGCTCAACCTTGCCCACACACCAGACGACATAAAGTTTGAAGTTCAGGAGTTTAACAAGAAGGTCATTACCCCAGAGTTTAACCGCGTCGTATGTGAAACCTTGGTCGGGATAACAGGTGACATTTCAGATCCCATTGATCCTTTTGATGATCAAAAGACCTTGATCTTCTGTGTTAACGACAACCACGCAGATATCGTTGTCAAAGCAATGAAGGATGCCTTCGTTGCTGCTGGCATGCAGGTGGACGATGATACAGTTGCAAAAATAACGGGGGCTTCTGACAAGCCGCAGCAGCTGATTCGTCGATACAGAAACGAGTCTTTGCCGAAGGTCGCCGTAACAGTCGACCTATTAACCACGGGCATTGATGTACCCCCGATCTGTAACCTGGTGTTCATTCGTCGTGTAAACAGCCGCATTCTGTATGACCAGATGCTGGGCCGTGCTACGCGCCGGTGTGATGATATCGACAAGGAGTTCTTCCGCATTTTTGATGCGGTGGCCTTGTACGACAACCTTGAAGACTTCACCAACATGAAGCCCGTTTCAGCAAATCCGAAATTCTCTTTTGTAAAGTTGGTTTCTGAGCTGATCAATGTTGAGGACAGTGAAGTACGCTCGCAGATCAAGGACCAAATCGTAGCCAAGCTCCAGCGCAGCAAGAGACGCTACAGTGACGATACGCTTTCTCGCATCGAAGGTTCTGCAGGGCTGTCGGCAGGTGGGCTTGCAATGGCTTTAAAAATACAAAGACCAGAGGAAGCTGCTGAGTGGTTTAAGTCACGCCCAACCCTTCCTGGTTATCTGGACTTCACTGGCGATGGCCCACCGCCGGTCGTGATCATCTCAGATCATGAGGATAAATTTGTAGGCACCGAAGTTGGTTATGGCGATGCGACAAAACCCGAAGACTTCCTTGATGGCTTTACCAAGTTCATCAAGGACAATGAAAATAGAATTACTGCGCTTAACATTGTTACGCAGCGCCCAAGGGAACTCACCCGCAAGCATCTTAAAGACATCCGCATGGAACTGGAAAAGCACCATTTCCGCGAGGCTGATATTCGCGCTGCGTGGCGAGATGCCAAGAATGAAGACATAGCCGCTTCAATTATTGGCTATATCCGTCAAGCCGCCCTTGGCGATCCATTGCGTCCGTATTCCGAACGTGTGGACCATGCGGTGAAGGAAATCACCAACAAAGGTGAGTGGTCTGCCCTTCAAAAGAAGTGGCTGGAACGCATCGCCAAGCAGCTACAAAACGAGAGAAACGACCCTGTGATCGATGCGGAGTCCTTGAACCAAGGTTCTTTCGCAAACCAGGGTGGTTTCAGGCAGATCAATAAAGTTTTTGGAGGCCGGCTTGATACCATTTTGAGTGATATCAATGAGGCGGTTTGGAAGGAAGCGAGTTAATGGTTTCTAGTAAAGACATTGTTGAATTTGGGTTTCGATTTAAGGGTGGGAAAAGCGGTTCTGTCTGGTTGCTTGAAGAAGCAATTAGCAAATTTAATCTCATCCTCTACAAAAACGCATTGATAGGGGAAATTTCAGACCTGCTTTCTAGCGGCGTAGATCCAAGCAACCTTGTGGTCACAAATCGTGAATTTAACATCAATGACTTTACGAGGAACTTAGGGGAAATCGATCTCCAATTTGGCGGAATTAAGCACTTTCTCAGCTTAGGAAACATCACGGCTTTAGCGCCAAGTCCGCACACATCCTTATTAGATGCCGCAATTTCGTATCACAACCGTGCCCTTTTCCTAAGCTGGGATCATCGGTTTGAGCAGTTACGGTGGAACATTTTCAATGATACTTTTCGTGGAGGAGCTTTCCCTTCAGCGAAAGTAAGCTTCAACCACTTGCATTCCACTTCGCTTGAATACTTAAAGGGCATGCTACGGGAAAGTGTTTATGAACACGTATCTGATGCCCTTACAGATCAGCACTCAAAATCCTCTAAAGAGTTGGTCGACAGGGAAGATCTCCCCCCTTCTGAAGAAGCGCTGGACGAAGCATCTTCAACATTCTTCACCACATTTATAAGAAACAAAAAACCTGTCGTTATGCAGATCAATCCCGATCTGCATAACGCCCGAGTTCTCTGCCCAGAGTATTTACCACAAGACGAAAAGCTAGAAGGCGGAATAGACATCATATCTGTCGAGCACCGCAATCCCTATGAAGGGATAGTAAAAGGCATGCTTGGGGCCTTTCTCGATTATGATATTCGGAAAGACGTTTCCGATTCAGAGATTAAAGTGAATGAAAGCGAAGCAAGGTTAAACGATTCTAAAGCGGAAATGATTGTTGATGAAAATCAACGTAGACAGGAAACGCATCAACTTGATCTACAAATCCGCTTGGAAAAATTAGCTGAACTTAAACGAAAGCGCGAAGAGAGAGACAACAATCAACTCCCATACGACGTTGAGCATGACGATTTGGTGAACCGAGTTCTAAAGGCAGATAACGCTTACCATAAACCAAAACTTCTTGATGCTGTAGAAGCTGTTCAAAGAGAGGCCGATCAGTTAGAAGACAAACTTGAATTCAGCCTATCTCCCGGCGGAAAATTAGACGTAAAAAGTTAGTGACATCATGACAATCACCCACGACATCGTCCAAAAGCTCTGGAACCTCTGTAACGTCCTCAAACATGACGGTGTGACCTACCACCAGTATGTATCTGAACTTACCTACCTATTGTTCCTGAAAATGATGCAGGAGGTTGATAAGGAAGACCAGCTTCCTGAGGGTTATCGCTGGGATGACCTGGCCGCCAAGAACGGTGTTGAGCAGATGGATTTTTACCGTCAAATGCTCATCTACCTGGGTTCTCACGGTTCATCGCGGGTGCAAGAAATATACGCGAGTGCCGGTACCATCATTAAAAAACCCAAGACGTTGCAAGAGCTGGTCACTGAAATTGGAAAACTCGACTGGTATTCCGCCCGTCAAGAAGGCCTGGGCGATCTTTACGAAGGCTTGTTGCAAAAGAATGCCGGTGAAACTAAATCCGGTGCGGGGCAGTATTTCACCCCCCGCCCGTTGATTAAGACCATCGTGAAGCTCATGAAGCCCCAGGCGGGTGAATTGGTGCAAGATCCGGCAGCTGGAACCGGCGGGTTTCTGATCATAGCGGATGCTTACATCAAGAAACAAACCGACGATCTGTTCGACTTGTCAGAAAGCGAAGCCAACTTCCAGCGCACAAAGGCCTTTTATGGACTGGAGCACGTTCAAGATACGCATCGGCTGAGCTTAATGAACATGATGCTCCACGGCATTGAAAGCGGTGTGCAGTATGGCGACACCTTATCACCGGATGGCGCAAACCTACCCAAAGCCGATGTGATCTTAACGAACCCGCCCTTTGGTTCATCTTCCGCCGGCGGCTTACCAACCCGTGACGACTTCACCTTTTCCACCGCCAACAAACAGCTGGCTTTTATGCAGCACATCTACCGGGGCCTGAAACCAGGTGGTCGCGCCGCCGTGGTCTTGCCAGATAACGTGCTGTTTGAAGACAACACCGGCAAACAAATCCGCCGCGATCTAATGGACAAATGCGACCTCCACACGATCTTGCGCCTGCCGACCGGCATCTTCTACGCCCAAGGGGTTAAAACCAACGTCCTGTTCTTCACCCGTGGCAAAACTGACAAAGACAACACCCAGAATGTCTGGGTCTATGACATGCGCACCAACATGCCAAAATTTGGTAAGCGCACACCTTTACTTGAAAGTACCTTCGCAGAATTCGTTCACGTCTATGGTGAAGATGTTTACGGAAATTCAAAACGCAAAGAAGGCGACGATGGCCAAAGCCGGTGGAAATGCTTCAGCCGTGACGACATCATCAAGCGCGGCGATAACCTCGACATCACCTGGCTGAAAGACGAAAACGCCAGCGATGCCGAGGACCTAGAAGAACCCGACGTGATCGCCGCCCAAATCATGAACAACCTGCGCACCGCATTGGGTGAAATGGAAGCCTTGAGCGAGCTATTGGATATCGATGATAGCTATGTAAAGGCTGAGGCAACGGAATGACCAACATACTGCCAAATGGATGGGAAGCCGCTTCAATAGAAGACCTATGCGATATCAACCCTAAACACTCAAAAGAAACCGATTTAGATACCCCAGTCTCCTTCGTTCCAATGCCTGCTGTTTGCGGGATAAGTGGAAGAATCAAAGATCATGAAGCAAAACTTTTAGGCAATGTGTGGAAGGGTTACACCCATTTTGCTGAAGATGACGTGATCTTTGCAAAAATCACCCCATGCATGGAAAACGGGAAATCTGCTGTCGCACTTGGATTAACCAATGGCATGGCATGTGGATCAACTGAATTCTACGTCATGCGGAGTCATGGCGGGGTGTTACCAAAATATTTACACCAGTTTGTGCGTCAGCAAGGCTTTAGAGATGAGGCAGGACGAAACATGTCTGGGGCTGTTGGTCAAAGGCGTGTTCCAAAAGCGTATCTGCAAAACCAGATTTTACCTGTCCCCCCGCTAAACGAACAGCACCGTATCGTTAAAAAGATAGATACTTTAATGGAGCGCTCTAGTGTCGCAAAAGAGGCCCTAGATGCCATTCCCGACCTACTCGACCAATACCGGCAATCTGTCCTTGCCAGCGCCTTCCGTGGCGACCTCACCAAAGACTGGCGTGAACAGAACCCTGACGTCGAACCCGCATCTAAACTATTAGAGCGTATCCGCACCGAACGCCGTCAACGCTGGGAAGAAGCCGAACTCGCCAAAATGCGCGACAAAGGTAAAGAGCCTACGAACAATAAATGGAAGGCGAAATACAAAGATGTCACCATATTTGAACCAGACGATTCTTTAGCATTCCCTCTTCACACATGGCTTCATGTCCCAATGGAAACCATCTCGAACGTCATTGATCCAAATCCATCACATCGAATGCCAAAGTATACTGACGAAGGCGTTCCATTTTTGTCGACAGAGAATTTTGAAAAAGGTGAAGGGTGGAATTTTACAAAAGGTAAGAAAGTCACAAACCAAACATTAGAAGAGCAGCAGAAACGGTACAAAGTGGAAAGCGGAGATTTCGTTTTGTCGCGCATCGGCACAATTGGAAAAACCAGGTACCTACCAACAGTCCAAAACTACTGCCTCTCACATGCCCTGTGTGTAATCCAACCAAGGTCCAACTACATCATTCCTGAATATCTTAGGTTGGTAGCTGCTTCCGACGCAATCATAGAACAAGCCCATTCCGGCGTTCAAAGTGTAGGTGTACCAGACTTGGGAATGGCCAAAATTCGAGATTTTACCATCCCTATCCCCCCGATCGGCGAACAACTCGAAATTATTAAGAAATGCGAAAACCTTATAACTCAGATCGATAACATCAAACGGCTACACCAGCAATCCTTTGATAAATTAGGAAAACTCAACCAATCCATCCTCGCCAAAGCCTTCCGTGGCGAATTGGTTCCCCAAGACGAAACTGACGAACCTGCCAGTGTCCTGCTAGAGCGCATCCACCAAGAACGCGCAAAAGCTGAAGCCGCCAAGCCTAAGCGCGGTCGCAAAAAGAAAGCCGTGTAAACGGCGATGATGGGGGGATAGATGGCAACTTGCAGCCGGTGCGGTCATCCCGTTGAATTCCGTTATATCAATGGCCGGTGCATCCCGTTGCATACGTCGGGTGGATGCAGTGATTATGCATCTTCAAGCTCCGGCAATGACTTCTTAGGATTTAACCGCAGCCCGGAAAGCTGTTGTTTCAAAACCAACTGCCCTGAATGTAACGATGAAGTTTTCTTCATACGGCATAATGGTGGTTCTGTTTGGGTCGATCCACCATTGGGCCCACCATGGCAGAAACATCCCTGCTTTACATCTGAAGACCACTCAAGCCTTGAACGCATCGAGAATACGGATGTGAAGGAGTGTTTGTTTGCAGGTGATGCGCCTGATGACGTTATATTAGGCGTCGTCACAGCAGTTGAAGTGTCGAGCAGCAAGAAGTCATCCGTCATTTCCGTTCAGTCAGACGAAAGTCGCAAACACATCATTGTCGTTAAAAACAATGGTGGGTTCCTACTTGGAAAATTAGCCTTCGTGTCTGTTGATGAAGCAAAAGTCACATGGTGTGATGACACAAAATATGCCTATCCCATCATTGCTATACACTCAAAACAGGGGGAGCTTTTTAAGTGCCCTGAATGTTCCGTCACAATCAGTTCTAAAAACTTGAGAAAGCACTTTCGCAAAGCTCAACATTTTCATTTCATAGATGAGATTTTTGACCAATGACACATAAGGACCTTGAACATAATCAGAGCTATGAATGGTATGGAACGTTCTGGTTTCCCACCGACGATGGGGCCATAAAATATTCGGGTAAAGTGAGTTATTCCCCCGACAACGGCATTCAACTTTCAATACAAGAAATTGATCCAACGACAGAGGGCATTAAACGCTTATTCCGGCAAGACCAAATTGCTCGAAAAATTATGCATGGCAGCGTCCATGGAAAAGAAAGCTTAATGCACCTCACGCTCTTCAATGTCGTTATTAGGGTGCGCCGGGGCAATTTTCATACAGCGCAATTTTCAGGATCTGCACGGGCGCTCTTATGCGATGTGCATTGCAACGAGAATGATCTTCAAGGAATTTCGCTTTGCTATGACAACCATTTTGGGAATTTCTTTTTGCTTTCTGGAAGCGAGGAAGAAAATGCAATTGCATATGACAAAGGCAAAGCACTATCAACTGGCAGTGGTTGGGAAATTTCTTTCCGTGCCGCTTCAACAGGCACAACCGTTCACAAACCGGACGACCTAAACAGCATCTTTTGGTCGTTTAACGATCCTGATTTGAAAGAATTAAAGACTGCCGTCGCACCGATCCTTGAGAATAATGAAGGCGGACTTTTACGGCGTAGTTACACTGAATTTAGGACATCCATAACTAAAAAAGATCAAGGCATTGACGCCATCCTAAAGCAGGAGAGGCTTTGGCGCTCATTCTTTGAAATGTTACTTATCCACTCTGTCTCGGTGCTTAAAGCAAATGCATATTACAATGCGAAATCCTCAGATAATAAAATTCACAAAATGGCTTCACCAATTTTGTGTTCAATTTTTGTGCCTAAAAAGCAAAACCGCCAAGCTCAGATCATCCAAAATTTACCGATAGATTATTTCAGCCTTGGATCCTCTGATCGGAATCTTTCCGATCTCAAAACCTGCATTGATAAATGGTTTGAAATGAATGCCGATGGCGATTGGTCTCCCGTCATTGACGGCATTAATCGCCTTATGAAAATGAACGATACATTTGGCGATACGTCGCAATACAGCGCGCTCAAGGCTGACATTGAGACGTTCTTTGATTTAATCAATGGGGAAAAGGGAAATATCGATATTTTGGTCGACTATGCTGCGAGTGATGAATGGCGGGAGAAGGTATCCACTGAATTATCTTTCCCCAACAAATCATCCATTGGTGATCATATGACCAAAATTCGGGATTCCATTACGCACCCTGTCGGCACAAAAAGTGTAGCCAACGGATTTTACAGTGAGGTTAGAAAGAACCCGTTCAAGCTCCAGTCTGCATATGCATACCTTGGGGCGTTATATCTTAAGGCCATACTGAGTCATTTGGGTGTAGCGGAGGATGAGGTTCGTGAAAAATATTGCCAAAGGTTTATTGAATTGCACGCCAACTACGAACCTATCAATTTTGGATAATGTCATTTCATCGTCTCTGCGAGCGCTGCATCAAACTCTGCCTTAACCGCAGGAGGTATAAAACCTCCTGCGGTTATCTTCAGATCAATGAAAGCCAATCCAGAAATCGTCTAAGGCGATCGGGGCTTTTCCATCCTGTTTGAAACACGAATGGTGAGGAGTGCAACTAAATCACAATGTTGCGGAGCAGGGCATCACGCATCATTGATTGTCCAGTCGGCCATTGATTGTAGGCTTCATCTACAACTGAGTTATACGTGATTTGATTATGCTTACAGGAGCCATCGAATTGACGGGCATATAATTCATCAAACACATCACAGAAACTTGCCGGTAAAACCTCTGTACGTTCTGCATATATGCGTCCCCACACTGGATCTTTGAGGGTCAATTTTAACGCTCGCCCCTCATGAGGTTTCCTTACAGGAAGTCCCTGATCCATAGAAGATTCGATTGCGGCACAAAATGGCGCATCCGACCAGTCCTTGTCAAAGCCCTTAATCTTGGACAAGAAGAATATAACTCCCTTGTATTCCAAGAGCCCGGCGGTAATGCCACCACTCTTGAATGTCCTCTCCTCGCGTGGTGTGGGGTTATGAATATAAGCCGTGAGGCTGATACCATTTGGTCCGGCTTTAAAGTACGTGCCTTCCTGAGGGATAAGGGAAGGGGATGCTAGTTTTGACATCTGCATGATGCTCTCCGTGTAGAAAAAGTATTGTACAAACATGGCCCTGTTCAAGAGCGCCATGTGATCTACATTGGACCCTTTTCTAGGGGGCGGAAGATGAGGGGGCAATGATTCGAAAAAAAATTAAAAAAATAGACCGGCTTAAACACCGGCCTTTTTTCTTATAATTTTATCCCGCCACGTAAGCATACATTGATGCTACCGCTTCATACTCAGTAGATCGGCTAATCAAGGTCCTGATAATAACTTATGACCTTAAAATGCGGCTTATGAGGAAGGCCAATGCGGCTGTTGCAATTACAGCTGTAATGACTGTTGCGGCGTTTGAAGTTGGCTCTGCTTTTTTTGCCTTTGGACCGCGTGGCTTTTTAGAGACCTCAACCAACTCCACATCCATTTCAGGCAACCTCTTAGAAACGAGATCAGCTTTATCCATTAACTCAGATAAAGACGAACCGAGCGTTTGTGCCGCAGCATGAAGGTCTTCAGTCGTAAGTGCGGACTGCCCTCTATTGATACGAGACCATGTCGCCTGACTGATACCACTTTTCTCAAAAAATTCTTTTTGCGTCATGCCGTTGGCCTCCATCTTACGGACCAATAGTTGACAGAGAATCATCGAGAATGTGCTGGCTTCGTGCTGCATCCAATAACTCCATTGACATTCTATTTGAATATCGATACGGTTTATGAGTTTCAGGCATATTGCCTATATTTGTTTCTTTTTGAAAGTAAATTCTTATGACTTCGAGTGTTGATGTTTCATTTTTCCACGCGACCCGTCCAGGACACGTCTGGTCTGTCTGGAAGGGAGTTGTTCGGCATGTAGGCATTGAAACTTTGGCCGGCACAATCATTTCAGCATCGCCTAACATTGGTGGCGTAGCAGAAACCAGCAAACACGAATTCGCAGGGGATCAGTGCCCCAAGCATAAAGGATTCCCCGGCAACCTATCCGCATGGCAGGTAGAGGCCCGTGCACGCAGCTTGATTGGCCAAGCTTATTCAGTTTGGAAAAACAACTGTGAGCATTTCGTAAATGAAGCCCATGGTTTGAACCGTGTCAGTCCCCAACTGCAAGCATGGGCAACGGCTGGAGTCGTACTTCTGATCAGCTTTGCTGTATTTTCTGTTGCGAAGAAAAGGGTTGCTTAGCTGCGTGCATCATCGTTTCAAAGAGACCAATACCGTCGAAATGGTCCGCAATCACTCGTTATATCCCCCGCGCTGCAATAGATTTAATGGCTAAAAATTCGCTACTCGATATCAAGCCTGACACTGACAAGATCAAAGCGATAGAACGCTAAATGTCTCCCCCCAAAACGCAGCCCCTCACCAAAACCCAAGCGTCGTAGATCCGCCACTAGAACAGCTACTTAAGAGGCACTTGAGAATTTAATAATTTTAGTGGGGTTAGACACTTTGGAAGGCAATTAAAAGGTTTATATATCGAAGAGTTAGGCTTCGAGTGTCTAACCTTTTTTCTGGATGTCGATGGGCTCGCATAACTCAATATAGCGGCAGAAAGCATTGGCGAGTTGTATCTGACGTGGTGTCCGACAATCCGCCTCAAAGACTTGTGGGGATGCAACCAGAATAGCCATGCATTTTGCCCTGGATGCGGCGACATTTAAACGATTTGCGCTGTATAAAAATTCCATGCCACGAGGTGCATCAGCATGACTCGATGTTGCCATTGAATAGATTGCTATTGGCGCTTCCTGTCCCTGAAATTTATCAACGGTGCCAATCCTCGCCTGGGGAAGGCGCTGCTGAATCTCAAAGACCTGCGCATTGTAAGGCGCGATGATCAACATATCTTCAAGAGTGATTGGGGCCTTTTTTCCTTCCCGGCTGGTCCAGTGCGAGTTACTGGCCAGTATCTGTTCTACCAGCACCTTGACCGCCTCAGCTTCCTCGACGGACGCGCTGGTGTTGCCACTATGGATAATGGGCACGTAACGCAGACCCGTGCCTTCAATGGGGCCATCTGCAGTAATCATATGATTCTTACAATCTTCGATTGATTGAAGCTTATTCTCATAGAAAAGTTCGGAATTAAATGCACAGATACTTGGGTGTAGGCGCCAGGTTGTTTCAAGGAAGAGACCCTGCTCTGGCAAGATTGTCTGATGCCCATCAAGAATGTGATCTAGGGCCGAAACACCGGTGCCATCGGGATGCGTACCTTGTGTTGGTTGTTCAAGCTGTTGAGGATCGCCGATAAGAATAAGCGTTTTTGCAGAAGGCGCTACAGCAAGCACATTGGCCAAAGACATCTGTCCAGCTTCATCCACAACCAACACATCAATAGCGTCCAGCGCCTCCTCGCGCGACCATAAGAAATGCGTAGCACCAGCAACATTTGCCGTTCCAGAAGCAAGGGCACCGAAAACATCATCGTTGTTTTTTGCGAAAGAGAGACGCGGCTCATCCGGTTCTACTTCCCCCGATTTTGGCTTCTGGATACAACTTACATTGACCCCCATATCGTCAGCCGCTTCCATCACCTTGTCGATCAGGTTACGGATGACCTTGTGACTGTTGGCCGTGATTCCCACCTTTTTTCCTTGATCTATGAGTGCACAGATCATATGCGCGCCGGTAAATGATTTGCCAGTGCCAGGCGGCCCCTGGACCGGCAACACCCCGCCATTGATCAGCTTTGTGAGACGAAGGGCAGCTTCAAGAGTCTGTTCACCCTCATGCTGCAAGGATTCACCGCCGATATCGAGCGGTTCACGAACGAGAAGAGCGCGGGCGCTTTTATAAGGGCCATCACCTTCGATGCCATTATCTGCGATATATTCCCCAAGCCGGAAGAGGGATGCGGCTTGTTCCTTTGAGTTAAATATCTTATGCGAGAAGACAGCATCCGGATGAATATCAGCCGTGGCTTTGGACTTCTTAATGTTTATCGTGCGCTCATCTGGCGAAACAGAAACAGCAGTTCCGATTTTTTCGCCACCAACTGCTTTTAAGTCCTCATCCCCACGTAAATCTGTATCCTGCTGTTCAAAGCTGTATCGATGCGTTGGAATGCCTGTCTTACTCTGGTCGACAGTATCGATTAGTGTGAGGTGGGCAATCGCAGCTTTCTCACTGACGAGTTCATCCGCTGTAAGATCAGACAGCCGGAAATATTCCCACCAAGCTGCCTTATCCTCACGGCGGTGCCAATCGAGGATATAGGCAAGAATCCAAAGTGCTTGCTGCTCATTTGTCCGAGCATCAGGATCTACCGGAACATCACGTGTCAGGCGCTCGATCAATTCCTGGATGCGCTGCTGCCGCTCATCAAGTTCTTCGCCCGGTCCTTCCTGGCCTGGAGCCGGCCGAGGAACATCTTGACCTTGATCGACAAGGTCTTTTCTAAGCTGTTCTAGCCATTCTCGAAGCTCGGCCGTCGCAAAACAGTCCTCGGCATTGTAGCTTTGCACAACCTGTTTCGTGTCCTCGTCAATCGACTGGACATCGTTCAATTCTAGGCCTGCTGAAACCTTGGTGAGAGCTACATTGGCATCATGAAGTTGCGTCTTGCGCTCGAACCCGAAGAAGGGTTCCAGCTTCTTGAGCGAATAACTTTCAACGCTTGCCCGCATGGCATTGCGCACAACCCCCAGCAGATCAACGAAGACCAGTCCGCGCAGCAGATTATCAATCTCATCTTCCCTGCTCGCATAGCGGCCCATGAGACGTTTCAGTGCCGATGGTTCATATGGCGCAAAATGGTAGACATGCATGTCGGGATAGGTTTCCCGGCGCGCTATCACGAAATCTACGAAGCACTCGAAGCCAGATTTCTCGCTCTCTCGGTCGAATGCCCAATAGGCTACATACTGCAATTCACCGTTCTCATCGGCGCAAACATAGCCGAACAGATATTCGAGGCCATGCTCCCCGACAAACGGATCGCTCTCGATATCGAAGAAGACGTCACCAGGACTAGGTACGGGAAGTGCTGCCAACCCAGATTCCGGCACTATATCCAAAAGCTCGAATTTGCGCTCACCCATCTCGCGCGCTTCCACCTGTATAGCAGCCTGTTGTTTTACCTTTTCAAACGAGACAGGTGAACCGCGTTGCGGCGTAAAGGGCATAGGCACCGGCATCTTAGCGAGCAGTTCTGTTGTGCCAAAGCCGTTGGCCTGTAATTCGCTGATCTGATTTTTTGAGATATTCGCGACGAGACATAAATGGTCATCATCCCGCCGTCTCTGATCGCAATAATTGCGCCAGCGACAGATGTCGCAATGCGATTTCGGATCAGGATAAGCCTCGTTTTCGGCATCTTCTGAAGCCGAACATTCTGCTGCCGATTTGACGCGCCGATAATATGCGGCGTAATCCGCAAACCGGAAATCTTGCGGTTTGAAATCCGACCAGGGTGCAACAACATAGACATGCTCAGGCGGTATACCCTGCATTGCAGTCAGAAGGTCTGCATAAAGGCAGAGCTGCAGAACCGTCCCGCCTTTGGTTTCCCGGGCAAGCTTCGTATCGATGATCTCATATGAGTAGTCTCCGAGCGCGGAAGACGTTTCCACCTTCCTCAGGATGTCGGCGCGGCCGTTCCACCGCCCGTCGCGTAGCGCGGCCTGCACGATAATCTCGTGGCCTTCCTGCATTGCATCCTGTGTCGCCTGCACGGCGCCATCATCGATATCGACACCATCGATCACGGTAATCGCGTGTCCTGTATCTTTAAGGTGATCAAGATAGGCCTGCTCGTGGAGATGGCCGCGTTCACGCAAGATTTCCAGCAGGGGGTCGTAATGATCGGGCTTGGCTAACGCACCTGTCGCGACCTGCACATCGAGTGACGTCAGGTGATTGCAGTTCAAATACCCCACAAGGTCGGAGGCACTCAGGATAAATGTCTCATTATTTTTTTTCATGGCAAACCAGACTTTTGATTCAAAAAATTTCGATGTCCCCACGCATGCCTTGAGTGTCTAACAATTTCAAACCACTTATTTCTATCGTTCAGATCGACCTGAAATCAACGTAGAATATAGCTACCAACTCTCCCTTAAAACGGAACAAGAGGCGCCCAAGATGTCTTTCGCGCCGACCGTGCCGGTCGTGCTGACAGAGCAGGACGTGCCGGTACAGCTGCGATTGCTGGACGCGCTGGCGTAGCCGCCAAAGCAGGAATTGCTGGACCAAGTCCCGAGGCGCCACGAAGAAAAACTGCTACTTGACCAGACTGGTTTCGAATATGGTCATTCTGCCACCAACCAATGTGCTTGCCATTCCAACTGAAGACACTATCCCCATCAACAAATGCAACATGTTTTCCGCGTAAATTGATAATCCTTCCTGTCTGCCTGTCGACCCAGCCATACACTTTGCCCTTGGCGTCATAAATCGGCTCCATCGCCCGCACCTCTATTGCTATGATTAACGCAAACTTATACCACCGTAGTGTGTAACAAGCATCAATATTAGGAAGGTTGTCGTAACGCCGTATTCGTGGTTGAGTTTAGTTCTCCGCCCCACATTCCTTAATTACAGGCTTTTGTGATGTTCATTGAACGCTTGCTTTTGACTAACTTCCGCTGCTTTGGGCCTGAACCAAGCGTGATCGAGTTTGCCCCTGGGCTAACGGCGCTCGTCGGCATGAACGGTGCTGGCAAAACTGTAGCGATGCAAGCGCTTCAGCGCCTTTTTGGAGTGACTTCTGAGCAGCGGCAAGTGCGCCGTCAGGATTTCCATATCCCCCTTGTGGAGGCTGAGCCAGTCCAACAAAGGAGCTTCGTAATCGAGGCGATCATCGCTTTTCCCGAGCTAGATGAAGATGAAGGCGATGACACTGCTATACCGGAATTTTTCAACCAGATGGCGGCGGACGATGCCGGTAGGTTGAAATGTCGGTTACGGCTTCAAGTAACCTGGACCGACGATGGATCGCTAGACGGCACCATCGAGCAAAAATACTGGGCGATCCGCACTTTCGGCGAATTCGAAGAAAACGATTGTATCGAGCTGAAAGCCGTTGATCGCGCGCGAATCCAGATGATCTATGTACCTGCCACGCGCGATGGCGCCTCCCAAGTCACAGCGTTTCTACGCGGTCGTCTGTGGCGAGCCATCAATTGGTCCCAAAATGTCCGCGACGTGTTCGATGACACTGGCGCGACCCTAAATGGGGCTTTCAGTGGTGAAGCTGCTGTCGATCTCATCGCCAATGCCGTCAAACAGCGATGGCAGGAGATACATAGTGCGGGGACAGACACAACACCACGTTTCAGGCCCATTGACCTCCGTTTTCAGGAGTTTATCCGCAAGGTTGAAGTGGTTTTCTACCCTGATGAGGCAGGTCGTGAACGGAGCCTCGACGATCTGAGCGATGGGCAGCGTTCCCTCTTTCACCTTGCAATGACTGCGGCAACACTTGATGTCGAAGCAAGGATCGCCGCTGACCCAGTGGCGGGAGGGTTTCAGGCAGATGGCGTGCCGCTTCCTGCGCTTACCCTCATCGCTATCGAAGAGCCAGAGAACAACTTGGCGCCGTTCTACCTGTCGCGCATTATTCGTCAGGTCGAGAGCCTTACCGAGAGCACGCGCGCCCAGGCGGTCGTCTCCAGCCATTCTGCAAGTATCCTTGCCCGAGTTGAGCCAACCCGAGTCCGGCATTTCCGGCTCGATCCAGAGGGCCGCACGGCGAAGGTGAATGCCATCAGCCTTCCCGAAGGCGATGAAGAAGCATCTAAGTTTGTCAGGGAAGCGGTGCGCACCTATCCTGAGCTGTATTTCGCGCGGTTCGTCGTACTTGGCGAGGGCGCGTCTGAGGAAGTTGTCCTGCCTCGACTCGCTGAGGCATTAGGGTTTCCCATTGACCGCTCCTTCGTTGCCGTTGTGCCACTTGGTGGGCGGCATGTGAACCATCTCTGGCAGCTCCTGACCGACCTCGACATCCCTCACGCAACACTATTAGATTTAGATTGGGGTCGATTTGGTGGAGGGTGGGGACGAATAAAGACCGCCTGCACACAGCTCCTCGACAAAGGACTCGCGCCGGAGACACTGTTCGGCGACCGCCTAGATCCCGCTGGACCGGCGGCCAACCTCACTGCATTTGACGGAATGGCGCCAGAAGACACCACCAATATGAATATCTGGCTCACGCGGCTACGTGAGTTCAACGTTTTCTTCTGTACACCGCTCGATCTCGATTATTCCATGTTGCGCGCTTTACCTGCCGCCTACCAAGTGATCGAGCCTGGACGTCAGGGCCCTTCGATGCTTGGAGACCCTCGCTCCTCTGTATTAGGCGACGGCGGTCGGCCCGACTTCTATGGGCCGGACCAAGACGGCTCGTTACATTGGTATCGGTATCTGTTCCTCGGGCGCGGCAAACCCGGTACCCATGTTCGTGTGATGAGCCAACTTACGTCGGAGCTTCTTGCTGCAGAAGCACCAGAGGCACTACGAGCACTGCTCACTACGATCGTCGAGCAGATCGAGCCCGACGGGCCGGATGAGGGTTGATCAATGACCCGCATCCTGCCGCAGGACTGGCGTCCAAGCGGGATCGATGACCTCGAGCCCCAGGCCTGGCGCGCACTCCAACAAGCGGGGTGTGCCTGCGTAGTAGCTGGTCCCGGCGCAGGAAAGACAGAGTTCCTGGCCCAACGCGCAGTCTATCTCCTCGAAACGGGCATTTGCCCTCCGCCCCGCCGTGTACTCGCAATCTCATTCAAGAGCGATGCTGCAGATAATCTGGCGGCACGGGTACGTGAGCGCTGCCCTCCCCAGCTTGCCAATCGCTTTGTCTCGCTTACCTTTGATGCCTTCACCAAGGGATTGGTCGATCGTTTTCTTTCAGCAATCCCTCCAGATTGGCGGCCGTCGCGGCCCTACGACATCGCTTTCCCAACGCGCCGCCAGGTGAGCGGATTTCTCGATCATACCCGGCTCAATGCTCCGGACCCCTGGCAAGCAGAGATCGCCGGCTTTGCTCCAGGTGATTTCGAAGCGCGACATGTTGGCGCGCACCGGCTGCCACTTGAGCGAGCCGAACCACTGTCAGGCCTTGAATTTGCGGTCTACCGCTGGTGGGAGGGCCAATTGCACAATCGCGCGGAGTCCGCACTTACCTTTGTCAGCCTCAACCGCTTGGCTGAACTCCTGCTACGCGCCAGCCCACATATCCTCCGGGCGCTTCGGGCTACCTACCCCTTCGTGTTCGTTGATGAATTTCAAGATACGACCTATGCGCAGTACGACTTCTTGCTATCCGCCTTTGCCGATGGCCGGACCACCGTGACTGCCGTTGGTGATAACAAGCAGCGGATTATGGCCTGGGCTGGTGCACGCACTGACGCCTTTCAGCGCTTTGAGATGGATTTTGCTGCGGCCCGCATTCCGCTGCAGTTTAATTTCCGCTCTTCGCCTGACCTCATTCAAATTCAGCATGTCGTGGCACGAGCGCTTGATCCTGCGGCAGCCCCGACCATCGCCCAGGCGGATCGGCAGGTGAATGGAGATGTAGCGCAAGTCTGGAATTGCACGACCAAGGCTGCAGAAGCGGATCATCTCACCCGCTGGCTTGCCAATGACATGGCACAAAGAGGTACGTCGCCAAGAGAATATGCCATCCTCGTCCGTCAAATGGCTGGGGACTACGAGACGGACCTTGCCGGGCATTTGGCAGGAGTCGGGCTTAAAATTCGAAATGAAAGTCGAGCGCTCGGCCGCACAACGTTACAGGACCTACTTACCGACGAGCTATGTTGTATTATAATCGCCCTGCTTCGTCTGGGTGCGACCCGTCGCTCCCCTGATGCTTGGCGAATTACGTCAGAGGCCGTACAAGAGCTGCATGCCATCGACCTTACAGACGAAGCCGCATGCCATAAGGCGGACGCCGAGTTAACTTCCTTCCTGGCCGAGTTGCGGGCAACGATGCAGAGAATGCCGCCAACTTCTGCTAACGCTACCGCTATTATCGCAAGCGTATTTGCATTCCTCGACCTTGCCACCATCGCTCGGACCTATCAGGAGTACGGCACAGGCGACCTCCTAGACATAATGGTAGAAGCATTCGAGCTACACTTGGCATCTTGCGCGGACGAAGCTGCAGATTGGTTGGCATGTCTTGATGCTTTTGAAGGTATCGACCAGCTCCCGCTTATGACCGTACACAAAAGCAAAGGCCTAGAGTACGACACAATCCTGTTCGTTGGCCTCGACGACCAAGCGTGGTGGAGCCACAGGCCTGATAATCCTGAAGGGCTTGCCACCTTTTTTGTGGCCCTCTCGCGAGCCAAACAACGAGCGATATTTGTCTTTTGTCAGGAGCGAGGTCAACGTCAGCGCGTGGCCGACCTCTACCATCTCCTCGCTGACGCAGGTGTGCCTGAGATAGTCATTTAACAGCCGACTTAACTGAGCAGGTGCGCATGGCGCACACCTAAATGGCCACAGGGACAACTTTTCCCATTGCGGGAAAAACCTAACCTACTGATATAAAACGAAATAGGACGGCACCATATGTGCCGTCCTATAGAATGGTGGGCCCGGCAGGACTCGAACCTGCAACCAGACCGTTATGAGCGGTCGGCTCTAACCAATTGAGCTACAGGCCCACAATCGCCCTGCGCGTGTGATGCTTATAGCAACGTTCCGCGCAACAAAAAAGGCCGGAGCTTCATGCTCCGGCCTTTTTTGTGTATGTCTTACGCCCTTAATAATCCAGGAAGCTGCGGAGCTTGCGCGACCGGCTGGGGTGTTTGAGTTTGCGCAGCGCCTTGGCTTCGATCTGGCGGATGCGTTCGCGGGTGACCGAGAACTGCTGGCCGACTTCTTCCAAGGTGTGATCGGTGTTCATGCCGATACCGAAGCGCATGCGCAGCACGCGTTCTTCGCGGGGTGTCAGTGAAGCCAGTACGCGGGTGGTGGTTTCGCGCAGGTTGCCGTTGATGGCGGCGTCCAGCGGCTGCACCGCATTTTTGTCTTCGATGAAATCGCCGAGATGCGAATCTTCCTCGTCGCCGATGGGCGTTTCCAGGGAAATCGGCTCTTTCGCAATTTTCAGCACCTTGCGCACTTTTTCCAATGGCATGGACAAACGCACCGCCAGTTCTTCCGGCGTCGGTTCGCGACCGATTTCGTGCAACATCTGGCGCGAGGTGCGCACCAGCTTGTTGATGGTTTCGATCATATGTACCGGAATACGGATGGTGCGCGCCTGATCCGCGATGGACCGGGTGATCGCTTGGCGGATCCACCACGTGGCATAGGTCGAGAACTTATAACCGCGGCGGTATTCAAATTTATCTACCGCCTTCATCAGGCCGATGTTGCCTTCCTGAATGAGGTCAAGGAATTGCAGGCCGCGGTTGGTGTATTTTTTGGCGATGGAAATCACCAGGCGCAAGTTGGCCTCGATCATTTCCTTCTTCGCCTTAGCGGCTTCACGTTCACCCTTTTGCACGGTGGAGACGATGCGCTTGAACTCGACAACCGGCAGGCCAGCCTTTTCAACCTGATCACTGATACCGGCGCGAATGGCTTTGATGTCGTCAACGTGTTTGGTGGTGAATTTTTCCCACGCCTTACCGGGCAGCTTGGAAACTTTGTTCAGCCACTTCGGGTCCAATTCATGGCCCTGATAGTGGGTGATGAAGTCTTCGCGCTTGATGCGGCACTTGGTGGCGATGCGCAGCAGCTTGCCTTCGAGGCTCATCATGCCGCGATTGATGCCGTACAGTTGATCAACCAACTGTTCGATACGCGGGTTGTTCAGGTGCACATTATCCATGTGTTCGATAAGTTCTTTGCGCAGCTTCAAGAAGCGTTTTTCCTGAGCCGGCTTGAATTCTTCACCGCCCTGCATGGCGTCCAGGCGTTTGACCTGCAAACGATGCATCTTCTTATACGTACTGGCGATTTCTTCAAAGGTTTCGATAACGACCGGCGTGAGCTTAGCCTCCATCGCAGCCAGCGACAGGTTGTTGTCTGCATCATCGTCATCATCGTCGTCGTCGGACTTCTTTTCGCCCTCTTCGTCGTCGCCTTCAACTTTAACGATTTCGCCTTTTGCCAGGGCCGCAGCGGCGGCGGCTTTGGCAACGTTGGCCGCAGCCGTCGCGACAGTCGCAGCGTTCACCGCGGTCGGTCCGCCGCCATAGGTGGCGTCCAGATCGATAATGTCACGCAACAAAATCTGTTCGGCCACAAGAGCATCGTGCCACGCAACGATGGCGCGGATGGTCAGCGGACTTTCGCAGATGCCACCGATCATCATTTCACGCCCGGCCTCGATGCGTTTGGCGATGGCGATTTCACCCTCGCGCGAGAGCAGTTCGACCGAGCCCATTTCGCGCAGATACATGCGCACCGGATCATCGGTGCGCCCCACATCGCTGTCGGACACATTACCGGCGATGGGCTTGTCTTCGTCGTCATCGTCGGCGCCTTTTTCGGCGGCGTCTTTTTCGTCGCCACCCTCGGCTGCGGGTTCATCGCTTTCGTCGCCTTCGATGACATTGATGCCCATCTCGGAAAGCTGGCTCATGGTGTCTTCGATTTGCTCGGACGAGACCTGATCTGGCGGCAGGGCTGCGTTCAGTTCGTCATAGGTGACAAACCCGCGCGCCTTGCCCGTTTCGATCATTTTTTTGACGTTTGCGCCCAGCGTATCGAGAAGCGGGCCATCTTGGGACTCAGTTTCCGTAGCTTTTTCAGTTTGCGCTTTTTTTGGTACTGCCATGTGATGCGTTCGTTCTTTCCCGTGATCCCGGCCCCGCGTTCATCCGCAAGGCTCAGGGATCAATTTCGTTCAACTCGTCGGCGCTTAAAGCTCTCGCCTCAAGCCTTAATGGCGCATTCCAACGCCGAAAGCCCCTGGTGGGGGGCTTACTTGGCGTTTTGGTCCTGGGCCGTCTGCTCCTGCATTTTCAAAGCGCGGAACCTATCAAAGGCTTCCTGCGTCATGTCTACGGCTAAGCGCCGCTGGGCTTCGAGGAGTTCGGCCTGCAGGTCACGCCCGCAATACATTCCATACGTCTCATTCCAACCCGCCAGCGCCGTCTCATGTTCCTTTTCCAGGCGAGCAAAGAAGGCATGTTCAAAAACTCGCGGACTCAAAAGTTGGCCCAGAATTTCAGAATATCCACTTTCCCTGAGATGGCGTTGAAAGGCTTCGCTGTCAAGGACCGGGCCCCTCCCTTTGATCCCATCCTGGGGATCAGGTGAGGAACTCAAGTCCCCGGCCAGTGTCTTTAGAGCTTCCTGGCGAAGGTTGTCAAGCTTGGCGGTCGAAAACGCAAGACTTCCAAGGCGCTCGCCGACCTCGTCAAACAGGTCCGGATGGGTGATCAGGGTCGCCAAAAGGATCTCTTCGCGGGCATGCATCATGTCCAACGTTGCCGATTTTACGGCCTGATGCTTGGCTTGGCCCTCGAACACCTGCGGCCGCGATGGCTTAAACCCGCGCCCACCCTTGCCTTTCCAGGCGGATGTCTTCAGGCTGCCGTAGGCCTCGCGCCCTATATTCCACACCCGGTCTTTAAAGCTGGATTGAAAGTGGCTGCGCACGGTGGCGTCTTCGATACGCCGCACATGGTCATCTAAGCGCTTTTGCAAGGCTGCGCGGCCTTCCGGCGTATCGGTGGGGCCAGCGGCCACCTCCATGTCCCACAACAACTGCGACAAGGGCTTGGCCGCATCCAGAATCTCTTGAAACGCCTTCACACCCTTGGTTTGCACTAGGCTATCTGGGTCTTCGCCCTGGGGCAGGGTGGCAAAGCGCAAGCCGACACCGGCTTTGAGCAACGGCAAAGCGCGTTCGGCGGCGCGCACGGCGGCACGTGCACCGGCGTTGTCGCCGTCAAAACACAGCACCGCTTCGGGCGTAATTTTCCACAGCTCCGCAATTTGGTCTTCGGTGAGTGCCGTACCCAAGGGCGCCACCGCGCCTTCGAATCCGGCCTGATTGATCACGATTACGTCCATATAGCCTTCCGCCACCACCAAGGGCTGCCCGGCGCGGGCCGCGACTTGCGCCATATCCAAGGCGTACAGCAGGCGACCTTTGTGAAAAAGATCGGTTTCGGGGCTGTTTAAGTATTTAGCCGCCTTGGCGTCTGGATCCATGATGCGCCCGCCAAACGCCACCACCCGCCCGCGGCGGTCCAAAATGGGAAACATCACCCGTCCGCGAAAGCGATCATAGGTGGACCCGGGCCCGCCGGAGCTTTGCTCCGCCTGCAGCCCTTTGGGGTCGTCGCGCTTGACGATCAGGCCAGCGTCGACCAATTGCGGATCGGTCATGCCCAATGGTCCCAAGGCTGCCGACATGGCACCGTTGCGGTCCGGTGCGAATCCGAGGCGGAATTTCTTCACCGTCGCGTCCGTCAGCCCACGACCGCGCAGATAGGCCAAGGCCTCGGCACCTTCCGGCTGGGTCAGTTGGCTTTCAAAAAAGCGGCACGCGGCCTCGACCACGTCGTAGAGGGTTTTTTTGATTTCCGCGCGCTGGCGTTCTTCGGGCGTGTCTTGGGGCACCTGCATGCCCACTTCCCCGGCCAGCTTATCCACCGCCTCGCGGAAATTCAGGCCTTCTGTCTCCATCACGAAATCAAATGCCGAGCCGTGCGCCCCGCAGCCAAAACAGTGATAAAAGCCCTTCTCCTCGTTCACCGTGAACGACGGCGTTTTTTCTTTGTGGAACGGGCATAGGCCCGAATGCTCGCGGCCTTTCTTCACCAGGCGCGTGCGTCGCCCCACCACATCGGCCAAGCCGATGCGGTCGCGCAGGTCATCCAGGAAACGGGACGATATCGCCATGAGGCCCCTTCAGGCACGGTCTAACACAGTCTAAAAAAGGTGCGAACATCATGTCCCGGAGCGCGCTCCGGGCCAACCGATTCTTATTATAATGGATACAGCGTCATCCCGCGCTTACGCACAGGGTTATCCACAAGATATTTTAGTTCGCTATAAACCATCAAAACAGCCGTGTTTATGACGCTATGTCCCCAAACACGCCCCATTTTAACAGCAATTTGCCCAGGCTCGCCGCATAATTGGCGCGTTTTTCGACCACCGAGACGTTTTCGGGCAGACCCATCAAGTGCTCATCGCCCCGATCATGGCTGGTGAACAAGACGATATGCGTGTCCTTCAGCTTGTCGATGCAGGCAAAAACCTTGGCCAATTCGCAGCCGTTAAACGGTGTCATATCGTGATTGATGACCACCACGTCGGGGACCATATCCAAAGCTGTCGACAGCGCCTCCAGCGAGCTATACGCGCGGTTGACCTGAAAGCCACACGCCAACAGTTCCTGGGACACAATTTTGCGCTGCACCCCCGCCGGCATCACCAGGAGGACATCAACACCCCGGACGTCTTGGTTGGAATACGCCAAGGGTCTGCCCATCGGCAACTCACGCAGAAGTCTTTCCACCTCGTGCGGCTGGAAATGCTCCCCTGTCGACAAAATCCCCATCATGGCGTCTATAAATACACGCATATCTTTGATGTTTTCGCGCTGCACCCCACCAGCATTTTCCAAATAGTCTTCCAGCAAGTGGGCGATGCGCCCGATCACGGGGAAGCCGAAGGTCGAGCCCTGGCCCTTGATATTGTGGATGTTGCGCTGAATGTCGAACAAGTCGTTGGTCGCCATTTCTTGGCCGGAATCGAGAACATCCAGGCGTTCCTCGATTTCGTCGAGTTGGTCGCTGGCGGTCTCGACAAACTCTTGGCTTAACCGCGCGAGAATAAGGTCGACTTCTGTGTTGACGGCTCCTTGTGAAGGCGCTGGCATGGCACGTCCTTGTTGCGAATATTTAAACCTCACTATCTACGTGGTGAACATTCACAATTATTTCAACGCAAAATTGGCATATAACGCGCACAAACGGCCCTCCGCTGTCCTTGCGGACGATAGTCTTAAAAATGAAGAAATCTGGCGAAAGGCGCGGATTTAGCTGCTGAGTTTTGCCTTCACGGTGCCGCTGGCTTTGCCAAAATCCATGGACCCGGCGTAGCGCTCTTTCAGCGCCGCCATGACCCGGCCCATGTCCTTCATCGAGGCCGCGTCCAACTCGCTCATCACGGCGTCGATGGCGGCGGACGTTTCCGCATCGCCCATCTGTTCGGGCAAGAAGCCCTCGATCACGTCGATTTCCTGGGCCTCGCGTTCGGCCAGTTCGGGACGACCGCCCTTTTCGTACATTTCAATGCTGTCGCGACGCTGCTTGATCATGGATTGCAGCATGGAGAGAATTTCATCGTCGGAGATGCCGTCCATGTTGCCCTTGGAGCGCGCGGCGATATCCCTGTCTTTGAGGGCGGCCAGGATCAGGCGCACAGCCGCAAGAGCGACCTGCTCTTTGGACTTCATCGCGGTTTTCATGGTTTCGGTAATTTGATTGCGCAGCATATCTTCCCCCCTTGGAATCTAGGCCCCTTAGGACGATCCCAAGCTCGATTCCCAAGAAAGGCTGAAGATTAGCGGAAAAGCGGCGGGAAGGCAAATGACAAAAAGTTTGTAGTCCCTTGAAAATAAACAATATTTTTATACAACTGAGTCTTGACGGGGGCCTTAGATTCCCGTAAACACACCCAAATCACCGCTTTGCGGAGTGTGTTGGACGCTTTTGCGCCCTTTACACATTTTTTCAGAGCGGTTGGACATCTCCTGACCTTGAGGATCGCCGCCATGGCCGAGACCCAACCGAACGCCCCCGCCGATACGGACGGGACGATTCTTTCTGCGCGCACGGACGGTCCAGGTCCTTTAAATCCCACCCGGCCCAAAGGCTGCAACGCCGCCGTCGTGCTGGCCGACGGCTCTGTCTTTTGGGGCCGGGGTGCCGGCATGCAGGGTGTGGCCATCGGCGAGGTGTGCTTCAACACCGCCATGACCGGTTATCAAGAAAGCCTGTCCGACCCGTCCTTTGCGGGCCAGATCATCACCTTCACCTTTCCCCACATCGGCAACGTCGGCGTGAACTTCGAAGACGTCGAAACCGACAAGCCCGCCGTGCGCGGCTGCATCTTGCGCGCCGACATTACCACCGAGGCCAACTGGCGCGCGGCATCAGGTTTCGACGCATGGCTCAAGGCCAACGAACTGGTCGCCATCAGCGGCGTGGACACGCGGCGTCTCACCCGGCGCATCCGCGACGGCGGCGCACCCACCGGGGTGATCATTCACCTAGACGCAACTGAGGCCGAAGACGGCGGCTTAGACACCGAAGCCCTGGTGACCATGGCCGCCAACTGGCCCTCGCTGGAAGGCACGGACTTGGCGCGCGAAGTCACCTGCACAGATTCATATGAGTGGCATGAAACCGAATGGGATTTAGGCTCGGGCTACGGCACCCAAAGCGATCCCAAACATCACGTGGTGGCGGTGGACTTCGGCGCGAAGAAAAACATTCTCAGGTGCTTAGCGTCCGCCGGATGCCGCGTCACCGTGGTGCCGTGCCATACCACGGGCGCAGAAATTCTGGCCCTGAACCCCGACGGCGTGTTCTTGAGCAACGGCCCCGGCGATCCGGCGGCCACCGGCGAATACGCGGTGCCGATGATCCAAAAGATCATGGCCTCCGGTACGCCCCTGTTCGGCATTTGCCTCGGACATCAGATATTAGCCCTGGCGCTGGGGGCCAAGACCCACAAAATGCATTTAGGCCACCGCGGTGCCAACCACCCGGTGAAAGACTTGGAGACCGGCAAGGTCGAGATCACCAGCCAAAACCACGGCTTCGTCGTCGAAGCCGACACCCTGCCCGCAGGCGTCACGCAAACCCACACATCGCTCTTCGACGGTTCGCTCGAAGGCCTGCGCGTCGACAACAAACCCATCTTCTCCGTCCAACATCACCCCGAAGCCAGCCCCGGCCCGATGGACAGCCACTACCTGTTTGATCAGTTTGTTGAGTTGATGGAGGGGTAGATGATTCCAGCGAATGGCCGTACTTACATTATTGACGCTGCCCTTTATGGTCTCGACAACGACCCAAAAATCGCACTTCTCGGGTTTCAAGGGAAAACCAAAAAAGCTGATTTTTTTATTGGCGTTATTTCTGGATGCCCACTTTTATCTGGTTACATAGACTATTCTGATGCTGAAACATTATTTTCATTCCTCCTGAAAAATTTAGGGGCATTTAAGGAACATTCTGATGAATTTGCAGATTCATTTTTTGAAATGTCTGACACATTCGATCAGGTAGTCGAATCCAGGTCGTCAAACCCATCAAGCCCACTAGCGCAAATGAAACGACATGGCACAAGCTGGATGGAATCGGCTTTAGAGCAAATCTTTTCTGAGGCTGACGAAAGCCCCGATTCTGATCCCGACAGTGATGACACTGGTGATGCAGATGAAGTGCCAGAGGACGATTCCTGGTCTCCCATCGCGCTAGAGAGAGTGGGTGACAAATATGAAGCCGCCGTATCTGCTTCTGAAGCCGCCTATGACGAAATCAAAGGCAGCAATGGTTACGCAGAGTCTGATCCAGAAGAACGTGATCTTGTCGTCGGATCAATCGGCGAAACCCTAAAACAAGTCAAAGAGCACAAGCCTACCACCAGAGAGCAGGTCCTTGCTGGTCTGGTGAAGCCCCTGAAATTCATCTCCGAAAAATTTGCAAATGCCTCTATGGGTGAGGCGGCCAAAATGGCCGTCAAAGCCCTGCTGAGCTGGCTTGGATTGAACTAATGCCCAAACGCACAGACATCAAAAGCATCCTCATCATCGGCGCCGGACCCATTGTTATTGGTCAGGCGTGTGAGTTTGATTATTCCGGCGTTCAGGCGTGCAAGGCTCTGAAGGAAGAGGGTTACCGGGTGATCTTGGTGAACTCGAACCCGGCCACCATCATGACCGATCCGGGCATGGCGGACGCGACCTATGTCGAGCCGATCACGCCTGAATTTTTGGAAATGGTCATCATCAAAGAAAAGCCCGACGCCATCCTGCCCACCATGGGCGGTCAGACGGCGTTGAACGCGGCCATGGCGTTGTCGGAAAACGGGGCGCTGAAGCGCCACGGCGTTGAACTGATCGGGGCCAACGAAGACTCCATCGCCAAAGCCGAGGACCGTCAGTTGTTCAGAGACGCCATGGACAAAATCGGTCTGGGCACGCCGCGCTCGGCGGTGGTCAAATCCTTGGAAGAGGGGCGCAAGGAGATGGAGCACATCGGCTTGCCCATCATCATTCGCCCCAGCTTTACCATGGGCGGCATCGGCGGCGGCATCGCCTACAACATGCAAGAATTCGACGAGATCGTGTCAGGAGGTCTGGCCGCGTCACCCATGCACGAGGTGTTGATCGAACAGTCCGTGCTGGGCTGGAAAGAATATGAGATGGAGGTGGTGCGCGACAACGCCGACAACTGCATCATCATCTGTTCCATTGAAAACATCGACCCCATGGGCGTGCACACCGGCGACAGCATGACCGTCGCCCCGGCGCTGACGCTGACCGATAAAGAATACCAAATCATGCGCAACGCATCCCTGGCGGTGCTGCGCGAAATCGGCGTCGACACCGGCGGCTCCAACGTGCAGTTCGCGGTGAACCCCGCAGACGGCGAGTTGATCGTCATCGAAATGAACCCGCGCGTGTCGCGCTCGTCGGCGCTGGCGTCCAAGGCGACGGGTTTCCCCATCGCCAAGATCGCGGCCAAGCTGGCGGTCGGCTATACCCTGGACGAGCTGAAAAACGACATTACCGGCGGCATCACCCCGGCCTCGTTTGAACCCACCATCGATTACGTGGTGACCAAGATTCCGCGGTTCACATTTGAAAAGTTCCCCGGTGCCGATCCATATTTAACCACCGCCATGAAGTCGGTGGGCGAAGCCATGTCCATCGGTCGCACGTTCCAGGAATCCCTGCAAAAGGGCCTGTGTTCCCTGGAGACGGATCTCACCGGTCTGAACGAAGTGGCCATCGACGGCGTGGATGCGGACGCTACGCCTGAGACCGTCAACGTCGACGCGGTGATCGCCGCGCTGGCGAAACCGACGCCGGACCGTTTGCTGGTCATCGCCCAGGCGTTCCGCTTTGGCCTGTCGGTCGAACGCGTGCACCAGGCGTGCAAGTTTGAGTCGTGGTTCCTGCGCCAAATCGAAGAGTTGGTGCAGACCGAAGAACATCTGCGTGCCAACGGCCTGCCGACCGACGCGGTTGAGCTTCTGAAAGTTAAGAAAATGGGCTTTAGCGACGAACGCTTGGCCGAGTTGACGGACGTGACGGCGGGCAAAGTATCCTCGCGCCGCGTGGCCCTAAACGTGCGCCCGGTGTACAAGCGGGTCGACACCTGCGCCGGAGAATTCCCGGCCAAGACTCCGTATATGTATAGCTGCTATGAGGGCGACGGCATCAACCCGCCCGAATGCGAAGCCCAAGTCACGGATCGTCGCAAGGTGGTGATCTTGGGCGGCGGACCGAACCGCATCGGCCAGGGCATCGAGTTCGATTACTGCTGCGTCCATGCGGCCTACGCGTTGAAAGACGCTGGCATCGAAGCGATCATGGTCAACTGCAATCCAGAAACCGTGTCCACCGATTACGACACGTCGGATCGTTTGTACTTTGAACCGCTGACCGCGGAAACCGTGATCGAGTTGATCCGTCGCGAGCAAAGCCGTGGCGAAGTGTTGGGCGTGATCGTGCAGTTCGGCGGCCAGACGCCGCTGAAACTGGCCCACGCGTTGGAAGCCGCCGACATTCCCATTCTTGGCACCTCGCCCGACGCCATCGATTTGGCCGAAGACCGGGAACGGTTCCAGGACCTGCTGCACAAGCTGGACCTCAAACAGCCCGCCAACGGCATGGCGAGGTCCATTGAAGAGGCCGAGTCCGTCGCTAAAGACATCGGCTTCCCGCTGGTGATGCGGCCCAGCTATGTGCTGGGCGGGCGGGCGATGGAAATCGTCCACGACCATCCGGGCTTGATGCGTTACCTGACCACCGTCTCAACCGCATCCGCCACCAACCCGGTTTTATTGGACGGCTTTTTGAACAACGCGGTCGAAGTCGACGTGGACGCCATGGCGGATGGCAGCGGCGACGTTTACATCGCCGGCATCATGCAGCACATCGAAGAGGCGGGCATCCACTCGGGCGACAGCGCGTGCTCGTTGCCGCCGTATTCTCTGGACGCCGCCATCATCGAAGACATCCGCGAACAGACCAAGGCCTTGGCCGTGGCGTTGAACGTGGTGGGCCTGATGAACATCCAGTTCGCGGTCCAAGGCACCACCGTGTACCTGTTGGAAGTCAATCCGCGCGCGTCCCGCACCGTGCCGTTCGTCGCCAAAGCCACCGGCGTGCCGATTGCTAAAATCGCCGCACGCATCATGGCGGGCGAACAGATCAAAGACTTCGGCTTGGGCGACACGCCTGTACTCAACCACGTGGCGGTCAAAGAAGCGGTGTTCCCATTTGCCCGCTTCCCCGGCGTCGACATTATCCTTGGCCCCGAAATGAAGTCCACCGGTGAAGTCATGGGCCTGGACGACACCTTCCCCAAAGCCTTTGCCAAGGCGCAATTGGGCGCGGGCGTAAAGCTGCCCACCACCGGCACCGCGTTTATTTCGGTCAAAGAAACTGACAAGGCTGATATCATTGCCGTGGCGCAAAAGCTGGTGGACCAAGGCTTCAAGTTGATCGCCACCGGCGGCACGGCGCAGCACTTAAGCGACCATGGCATCGACGTGGCGCCTGTGAATAAAGTTCTGGAAGGCCGCCCGCATTGCGTGGATGCGATTTTGTCGGGCGAAGTGCAGTTGGTGGTCAACACCACCGAAGGCGCGCAAGCCATCTCGGACAGCTTTTCCATCCGCCGCTCGGCGCTGACCAACACTGTCCCCCATTACACCACCCTGGCCGGAGCGTCGGCCGCCGCGCACGCCATCGAGGCGCTGAAATCAGGGGCACTTGAAGTCAAACCGTTGCAGGCTTATCCTTACAGGGCGCTGTAACAAACGCACACGGGAAACACCGAAGACGCGGCCTTGTGAACGGGCCGCTGCTTTTTTGCGTTAACCCGGCGTGCCAGAAAGAGAATACCGATGGAAAAGATCCCCATGACCGCAAGCGGTCTGAAAAGCCTTGAAGACGAACTGCGCAATTTAAAGGACGTCGAACGCAACGCCGTCATTCGCGCCATCGCCGAAGCCCGCGAGCACGGCGACCTCTCGGAAAATGCCGAATATCACGCCGCGCGCGAACGCCAGAGCTTCATCGAAGGCCGCATCAAAGAGTTAGAGGCGATCATCAGCCGCGCCGAAGTCATTGACCCGTCCAAGCTTTCGGGCGACGTGGTGCGCTTTGGCGCCACCATTTTGCTCGCCGACGAAGACACGGACGAAGAAAGCACCTATCAAATCGTCGGCCAGCACGAAAGCGACATCGAAAGCGGCAAGCTATCGGTCGTGTCCCCCTTAGCCCGCGGCCTGATCGGCAAAAGCCTGGGCGACAGCGTCGAAGTCAAAACCCCGCGTGGGTCCAAATCGTACGAAATTGTAAAGGTGGATTACGTCTAAGCCTGCCAAACATCCACAAATACCAGCAGGCGGCCCCACCCGGGTCGCCTGTTTTTTTGTCTTGCGCTTAATTGTACCTACTGGTATGTATGGTTGAGGAGAATTCACATGAGCACAAAACGCGAAGCCTTAATCGACGCCGCCAAGGACCTGTTGTGGGAGCGTGGCTATGAAGCTATGAGCCCCAAAGCCGTGCTGCGCGCCAGCAGTGCGGGGCAAGGTAGCCTGTACCACCATTTTGAAGGCAAACGCGATTTGGCTGCGACGGCCTTAGACGAAGTCGAACGGCAATTGCGGGAAGACTACGATCAGCGGCTCGACAGCAACGTGTCTGCCCTCAAACGCCTGGAGGCTTACCTCGACATGCCGCGAGACGCGCTTAAAGGGTGCCGCTTTGGTCGGCTTGCGAACGAACAAGCCATCGCCGACCCCGTCCTCAATCCTATTATTCAGCGGCTGTTTACTCATTTGGAAGTCAAGTTGGCAGAGATTGTTGGCGCGGCGCAAAAGTCTGGTGAGTTGCCGAAAACCCTAAAGCCCAAAGACGTCGCCGTTATGCTTCTCGCCATCGTGCAGGGTGGATATGTCCTGAGCCGCATTCATCAGGACGCCGCACTCTTTACACAAGCGACCCTTGGCGCAAAATCAACATTGCGTACCCTTTCCAAAATACCCTAAAGCCATCAGACAGTTCAACTGCGCCATCTTCATAACCTCAGCTTTATCGCACCACAATATTGTACCTACTAGTATGTATATACTTCGCCTGAGCAGGAGAAATGTAATGCCTCAATTCACCAATATCGCGTTTACAGGTGCCGTCAAAAAAATGCAGAGCCTGAGTGGAAGTCGCGCCTCTATGCAGGACCTTGAACGGAACGGCGACACGCAAAGTCACCTAAATGCTGAAATGACGCAGTTCGTTCGTGCGCGGACTTCGGCCTACATCGCCACGGCCAGCGCGGCGGGCCAGCCCTATATTCAACTCAGGGGCGGAGAGCCCGGTTTTTTAAATGTCGTCGACAGCACCACGTTAATGATGTGCGAACAGCCTGGAAATCACCACTATATCACTCAAGGCAATATCAGCGAAAATCCCAATGCCATGCTGTTCTTGATGGATTACGAAAACCGTAGACGGGTCAAAATATGGGGGGAGGCCTTCATCAGTTTTGACGGCAACTTAAATGCCCTGATCGGCAGCCCACCAGACAAGCAAAACCAACCCGTCATCGTCTTTAAAGTGAAGGCCTGGGATGAGAACTGCCCCAAGCATATTCCCCCTCATTCCATCGTTTAACATCAAACTTATTTTTATGATCATCTTGGCCTCATTACCGCCCGTACCCTTGGTATTTATGTCGGCTACATAATTCCTAATTTTTGACTCCCCCGCCGCTTGGGTTCAACATAATGCGAATTATGAAAGGGAGATATCCAATGACCCACGTGAAACATTGTGTCGGTATTGCTTTAGCCCTGTCGCTCGGTGCGGCCTCGGCGCAGGCCGAAGGGACTTTTTCCATTAAATCGTTAACCCCGGAGCTGGCGGTAAGGGTCGCCCAGGCGACGCTGGATGCGTGTCGCACGGAGGGCTATCAAGTGGCCGTTGCCGTGGTTGATAAGGGTGGTAACGCCCAGGCCATGATCCGTGACCGCTTTGCCGGTCCACACACGCCCCGCACCGCCACCCTCAAGGCTTACACGGCGGTCAGCTTTCGCGCCAACACCTTAGGGCTTTCCGAGAATTCCCTGGCGGGCAAAGAAGCCAGCGGCGTGCGCGACATTCCCGGCGTGCTGATGCTCGGCGGTGGTGTGGTGATTGAAACGGCGGGGGAATTGATCGGCGCCATTGGCGTATCCGGTGCGCCCGGCGGCAGCTTGGACGAAGCCTGCGCGCTTAAAGGCATAGAAGCCATCCAAGACGATCTCGACTTTTAAACCTGAACCGGTACGCCCGGCAGTTGCTTGGTGGTGCGCACACTGAGCGCCGATTTGACGTGGCTGACGTTTTCGGCGGCGGTGAGTTTGGTGGTGAGGAACGTTTGGTATTGTTCCCAATCAGGGGCCACGACTTTAAGCAAAAAGTCCGTTTCGCCCGCCAACATGTGACATTCGCGCACTTCCGGCCACGACTTCACCAGCTCTTCGAACGTGTCCAGATCGCCTTCGGCTTGGCTTTTCAGGCCGACCTGGGCAAACACGGTGACGTTGAACCCCAGCGCCCGGGGCTCGAGATCAGCGTGATAGCCCTGGATAAAGCCCGCATCTTCCAAGGCTCGCACCCGGCGGAGGCACGGCGGTGCGGAAATCCCGGCGCGGCGTGCCAGTTCCACATTGGTGATCCGGCCATCGTCTTGCAAATCATGCAAAATGCGGCGATCGATACTGTCTAGTTTTACGCGGGGTGCGCTCATAATCCACTCGTCTCCTTGTGCTGCAGAGTAATTATATTACTCTCGCGCAAGGGGCAAGCTCTATGCAATTTTATTTCACACCCGTTTTCCACATCGCATCTCTTGCCCCGGCTGCGCGCGCGCCGTACTTTAAGTCTTAGATGTATTAGATTCCTTTGGAGACCTTTTTGCGATGTCCACCACTCACCACACCAAAGCACTTGTCGTCGGATCCGGCCCAGCGGGCTGTACCGCGGCCATCTATGCCGCGCGGGCCAACTTAGAACCGATTATGGTTCGCGGCCTGCAACCGGGCGGCCAGCTCACCATCACCACCGACGTGGAAAACTATCCAGGCTTTGCCGACGTGATTCAGGGACCGTGGCTGATGGAACAGATGGAAGCCCAAGCCAAGAACGTCGGCACGGTGATCATCGACGACATTATTGAAAGCGCCGACCTGTCCACGCGCCCGTTCACATTGACGGGCGATTCCGGTGACATCTATACCTGCGATGCGCTCATCATCTGCACCGGGGCCACCGCCCGTTGGTTAGGGTTAGAATCGGAACAGACCTTCCAGGGCATGGGTGTTTCCGCCTGCGCCACGTGCGACGGTTTTTTCTATCGCGGCAAAGAAGTGGCGGTCATTGGCGGCGGCAACACGGCGGTCGAAGAAGCCCTGTACCTCACCAACCATGCCTCCAAGGTGACGCTGGTGCATCGCCGCGATGAATTGCGCTCGGAAAAGATTTTGCAGACACGCCTGTTGAACAATCCCAAGGTCGAAGTTATTTGGGACACGGTGCTCGAAGAAATTCTAGGCAACACGCCGGGTGTGGGCTTGGCGCTGGGCGGCTCGCTGACCCCGCCGGGGGTCACGGGCCTGCGCCTGCGAAATGTCAAAACGAATGAAGAGTCTCAAATTAGCGTCGATGGCGTGTTCATCGCCATCGGCCACACCCCCAATACAGGCATCTTCAAGGATCAGCTCGATATGGAAGAGGGTGGCTACATCGTTACCGCGCCGGGCACCACCGCAACCTCGGTCCCCGGCGTGTATGCGGCGGGTGACGTGCAAGATCGTATCTACCAGCAGGCCGTCACGGCAGCCGGTACCGGTTGCATGGCGGCGCTGGAAGTGGAACGCTTCATCGCAGAGCAAGCCGACTAAGGAAAAGCCCATGGAGCGCACGCGTGACACACAACCGGGCATATTGGACTGGGACAAGCTGCGTATTTTCCATGCGGTGGCCGAGGCCGGTAGTTTTACCCGCGCGGGCGAAGCCTTGCATTTAAGCCAGTCCGCGGTATCGCGTCAAATCGGCGCGTTGGAAGACAGCTTGGGCGTGGCGTTGTTTCGCCGTCACGCACGCGGCTTGATGCTGACCGAGCAGGGTGAGCTTTTGGATCGCACCACGCGTGAAATGTTCACCAAGCTGTCGTTCACTGCGGCGCGCATCATGGACACCCGTGAACGCCCGTGGGGACCGCTGCGCATCACCGCGACGGTGGGCTTTGGCTCCATCTGGCTTACCCGCCGGATTAAAGATTTTTTGGAAGAATACCCAGACATCGACGTGTCGCTGGTGTTCAGTGATGACGAGTTGGACATTTCCATGCGCCAAGCCGACGTCGCCATTCGCGTACGGCCCCCGACCCAGCCGGACTTGATCCAGCGCCATTTGATGGACGTCAGCTATCACATGTACGCGGCCCCGCAATACATCAAGGAACACGGACTGCCGCGCACGCCCGAAGAATTAGATGACCACCGCTTGGTGGTTTATGGCGAAGATGCCATGCCGCCGGTATCCAACCTCAACTGGCTATTGGATGTCGGCGCGGGTGCGAAAACGCGACGGCCCATTTTGAAGGTCAACAATATCTATGGCATTTATAGAGCCGTGCGCAGCGGCATTGGAATCGGGGCATTACCAGATTACATGACTGGTCATGCCGAAGACCTGGTTCAGGTCCTTCCCGAGGTCGAAGGACCCGGTTTTAGCACCTATTTTGTCTATCCGGGCGAGCTTCGGAACTCCAAACGCATCGGTGTGTTCCGCGATTTCCTCCTAAATCGCATCCGCCAAGACATTACCGATGCCATATAACTCCATAACTTCAATGTATTAGTTGCTTTGAGTGGCAATTGAGGCGGCTTTACGCCATAGCTATGCGTAAAACGCATGGCAGATGCATCAAACCGGCGATGGTGCGAATCAGCCCGCGCTGTATATTTATGACAGTAGGCGGTGCTTATGCAGCGTCTATGACCTGGGTTTCGGCTCACGGTCGGTTCCCAATCTCTCTTTCTTCCCTCTCCTCCCCCCCTTGGGATTAGAGAGATTGGTTGAGCCACACGTCTCCTAGACGTGAAGCCTCCCTGTTAAACTCGCCCCTGGGTCTTCGGATCCAGGGGCACCCTTTTCCAGGGAAACAAGCGTTTACGTGTTGAACGCAAACTGAACACACCCGTCAGTATCGGTTCAACATATATACGTTATAAAGACGACACGATGAGACATACGGGCCTTTAACATCAACCCCACACGAAAAGGAGTGAGACCATGTACGACCCCGGAAACGTTTATTTGATCGGTTTTGCTTTGTTGCTGTTGTTGGCGGCTGCGACCATGTTTTTCGCTAAGCGCGATTTGAACAAGCGTAGCGAGCCAACCAAGTTGACCAACACGCCCATCATCGCATGCGTGTCTATGGCGGCTCTGTTGGTTATGGCGGGCGTGGTCAAGGTCACCGTCTTTGCCGATTACTACAACGAACACTCGATTTATATGCCGACGGCCTAACGCCGAAGCTTATAAATTTTAGTGAAGTTTTCTCTGGACAGTTCATTAGCAATTGCTTATATACTGTTCGTACGATGTTGCAGTTCAACACTGCCAACACCGGGAGCCCGCGGGGATACCCCTCCCCCTCCCTGATGCCCTGCGGTCCTCCGTCCTCCCCCCAGGACGTGAGATCTCCCAATCGAACTAGCCGGGTTCCTTCCCCCCAAGGAACCCGGCTTTTTTCTTGTCCGGGTCCAACATCAAACAGACCGAACCCGGCTTTTTTCTTGTCCGGGTCCGATAATGACAATTAATCCGTACGCGCTGAGACGACGCGGTCGGCCTGCTTGCCGGTAAATTCCTGCAAATGGTCAAAGGCAAAGGCAAAGGTACCCACCCCTAGGGTCTGCGATCTTAAGTCGATGATCAGGTCGTGCATTTCCGCCATCGGCACGTGGGCGGTAACTTCATCCCACCCATGCCAGCCGTCCCGCGGGCAAAAACCCATGATTTGGCCTCGGCGGCTTGAGACGATGCGTTGCGCATTTGAAGTGTAAGCATTTGGCACCGCAACACGGACTTCGCAAATGGGCTCCAACAGCACCGGATCGCAACCCGGCATGGCCTCTCTCATGGCCAATTGCCCGGCTTTTTTGAACGCGAAGTCGGAGCTATCGACGGCGTGGTGCTGGCCATCGGTCAGGGTGACCTGAATATCCACCACCGGAAAGCCCAACGGTCCACGGCCTAAATATTCGCGCACGCCCGCCTCGACCGAGGGGATGTATTGGCGCGGCACCGTGCCGCCGTGAACGGCCTCCCCAAAGGTAAAGCCTTGGCCGCGTGCCAAAGGCTTGATGGCGATTTCCACGTCGCCAAATTCACCATGCCCGCCCGATTGTTTTTTATGACGCGCGCGATGGGTGGCAGCCTTTTTGATGGTTTCCTTGTACGGCACCTGCGGGCGTCTGGCGGTCACAGCTAGGCCGTGACGTCCGCATATTTTATCCAAGGCGATGCGCAGGTGTATTTCGCCCTGTCCCCACAGCACTAGTTCCTCGGTACCCGGTTCGTGTTTGACCGTCAGCGACGCGTCTTCTTCGGTCAATTTTGCCAACACATCGGCGAGTTTGACCTCGTCGGAGGGATTGTCCAATTCCAACGCCATCGCGTACAGCGGCGATAAAGGCTTGGGCCAGGTTTCATCAAAACCAGCACCCAACACATCGCCCGAAGCCACGTTATCCAGATGGCCCAGCGCCACCACTTCGCCAGCTTTGGCAGAGGCCCTTTTTTCAAATTTTTGACCCTGAATGTGGAACAGGCCAGACACCCGGCCTTGGGGCAGGTCTTGACCATCCTTAATGACGCCGTTCCACACCCGGGCCAATGACAGTTTTCCCATGTGATCGACGTGCAGTGTTTTAAACACCTGGGCCGTCGATCCGGTCATAGCGCGGCGCTTTGCGGTGATGTCCACGTGGGGGCTTTCGTGACGCAACGCTTTCCACAGGCGGCGCACCCCGTTGTCGCGTTCCGCAGACCCGAAAAACACCGGGACTAAGGCATCCACGCTCAAATCGCGCTTGAGGTTGTCGTATATTTCAGCCGCCGATGGCTTGATGTCTTCCAACAATTCTTCCAGCAGCGCGTCGTCAAAATCGGCCAGGGTTTCCAGCATCTCTTCACGCGCACCTTGTTCGCGGTCCTGCGCGCCGTCGGGAATTTCGATCAGTTCGGAGTCCTGGTGGTCCCGCCATTTGAACGCGCGCTCCGATACCAAATCCACATGACCCGTCACCTGCCCACCTTCGCGGATGGGAATTTCACGCAGCACTAAGGGATGGCGCGAATGTTCCTGCAAGGCCTCCAACGTCGCCTTCACGCTGCCACCGGAACTGTCCATTTTATTGATAAAGAGAATGTGCGGCACCTTGAACGTATCCAACATACGCAGTGCCGGGCCGACGGTCATCGCCTTGGCCGGGTCGGCCTCGCACACCACCACGGCGGCATCGCACACCATGAGTGCGTTCTGGGTCTCTTGCAGCAATTCGACCGAACCCGGACAATCGAGAATGGTCCACGGATCGCCCAGATAATCACAGTGCGCGATGTTGATCTCGGTGGACATTTCATGGGCGCGGGCTTCCGCAGTGCCGTCGCCGACCGTGGTGGCATCGCGCACGTTGCCCTTGCGGCGCACGGTTCCGGCATTCACCAGCAGGCTTTCCAACAGGGTTGTTTTTCCCGATAGGTACGCGCCCACCAAGGCCACGCACCGGGGCTTACCGGACACGGGTTTAGACGCGGATTTGCTATTCGCCATGCAAAGACCTCCCTCTTCCCTTTTGGGCCGGGCGGCACAGACGCGACCGCAACGGCCATTTATATTTTTTGTTTAGGGGAAAAGGGTACTGCGCTTAACCGCCAAATCCAAGAAAAAGCGGCGTTTAGGCGTCAGCCCCCTAAGTCGCTGCGGGGGTGGCAGGGTCTGTTGTATCTGTGGGGTCGGTTGTTTTTGTGTCAGGCGTGGTCGGTGCCGTCCCTGAATAAGCCAGCAATAAGCTTGCGACTAAGGTTTGAATGGGCGACGGCGCACTGGCGGTGACCGCCTTGGTGATGTCAGCCTGCACGGTGGCCCACTCGCCCTTCACCAGATCGGTATAAATGGTTTTAGCGTCATCACTGCTCACCGGCACCGCCAAGGTGAACTCAACGGTATTGGTGAACGCCGTGTAGTCGGTGGCGACGCGGATATCGATGGCGTTGAGACTCATAACAATTTTCTCCTGCCCGTAGGGGCGTTACGTTTTTGTCGTCACCGCCGTTTTGGCCGCTGGCTTTTGCGGGGCCACCGACAGCAAGTAATCCGCAGCCGCCGACACCGCGAGCGGGGAAAACGCCTTCACCTGAGTTTTAAAAGTGGCCCAATCGCCGCTGTCCATGGTGGCCTTCACGGTGTCGGCCTGGTCGGGCGGCACGGGAATGTCCAGTTCAAAATGCAGCCGCGTGCCCCTGGTGGTGCAGTCGGTGAAATACTCAATGGTAACAACGTCCATCGCCATGGGCGGCCTCCCCGTTCTGTCTCAAAGTGGACACATCCTCGCACCAAATAGACGCCGGGAAGGGGGAGCTGTGAATATTAAAAGGCGGGCTTTGCACCCCTATACATTTTACATTTCATCCATGTTATTATAAATGCTGTAGAGTTCTTCACACCAGCGCTTGGAGCATGCGTTATGTTTCGTTCCCTTGCCCCGTTTGTGATCGTATTTTTCGTCACGGCCCCGGTTATGTCCGCCGAAATTGTTCCACTTGGCGACAATGGCACGTGTTTAGACTGCCACACCAACGCAGGCCTTTTGATGCAGACAGTGACGCCGCCACCGGCTACGTCCGAAGACAGTTGCGCCGCAGCACCTGGACGCCCCGCATTTCTCAACAGCTTCGTAAATGGCGCCTTCCCAAATTCAACCCACGGGCAGATTGGCTGCACCGGCTGTCACCAAGGCGATGCCACCGCCCAGGATGCGGACCGTGCACATGCAAACATGACCAAGGCGGTAGCCGGATGCAAAGACTGCCACGCCGAAATTACGGCACGCACCGCCACCAGCCTGCACAGCACCCTAGATGGCATGGCCCATGCCCTGAAACTGCGCAGCGGTGAAGAGAATTTTCATAAGCTGAACCCGATGTGGCAAAGCGACTGCGCCACCTGCCACGCGGCGTGTTCGGACTGTCACATCACATTGCCCGAAGCGGTCGGCGGTGGACTTATCAAGGGCCACGAATTTTTCAAACGCCCCCCCATGCAACAAACTTGCGCCGTCTGCCACGGCTCGCGGGCCGGCGCGGAGTACTTAGGCCAACACCAGGGCATTGCCGCCGATGTCCACTTCACCGCGGGCCTAGACTGCTTAGACTGCCATAAAAATGACCTGCATGGTGATGGACAAAGCTATACGGACCGCTGGCACGTTCAGGGCCGCCCGCTGTGTACCGACTGCCACTCAAGTTTGCCCAATACGACGTCTCGCAACCACGGTGCAGAGCACCAAGACGTCAGTTGCCAAGTCTGTCATAGCCAGCCTTACCAAAACTGCTTTGACTGTCACAGCGATGACAAGGACGGCACCTACAGCCGCCAGGCGGGCCATAAGGAACTGACCTTTAAAATCGGAAAGAACACAGCGCCCGGGTATCCCCAGGGCATCGTGACCCTGCGCAAAAATCCGGTCGTACCGGGCAGTTTCGATTATTTAGGCAAGGACCTTTTGCCCAATTATGCCGCTCACCCGACATGGAAAACCACCGCGCCCCATAACATCGTTCTGTCGTCCCCCCAAAGCAGACGGTGTTCAAGCTGTCACGAAAATGACGATTTGTTTTTAAACGGCGCACCTTCGAAACCCTCAAGGTAAGGAGACGAGACGATGAAACCGTATAAACAATTTCTCAAGGTGGTGCCCGTGGTTATGGTCGCCCTCCTCCTCGGCACGGGCTGCGCCCAAACGGGGCCCGTCGCCCTGCAAGACGATGCCACCGCTCTGGCAAGATGGCAAACGACCTATGACGGCATCCGCGATATGTCGCCGAAGTGGGGCAGACAGAGTGTAGACGCCTTCAAGGCCTCCTTGGATGCGGGCGTACCGATCCACTTTATCGATGTTCGCACGCCTAAGGAATGGGCCGACGGCGTCGTTAAGGGCGCACAGTTGATCAACCTCAACACCCTGCCGCTCGCCGAAAATGTGGCGCTGTTGCCACAAGACCGCAACACCATCATCGGCGTCTATTGCAAGTCGGGACACCGCAGCACCCTGGCGCTGACGCTGTTGCACCAGCTGGGCTACAAAAACACCATCAACGTGGATGGTGGCTGGCTGGCGTGGTCAAAAGCGGGTTACCCAACAACCGTACCCAACATGTAGCACCACAAACACAAAGAAAACGCACCTTCGCCACGGCAGGCGAAGGTGCGCCTGAGGGCGTTTGTGCCGAGCGAGTTACTTCAGCGAGAAAACCGCTCAGTCCTTAGCTTAGGGGCAAATACACATCCGTCTCCAATTCATGTTCAGCCACTTCAGGGAATAAATTTAGATAGTGAAATAACATTGGAAAATCGCGCAATTCTTCTCCGCTTCCCGGCAACCAATCCCGATAAAGATAGTATGCACTCTCACCGAGCCTATCGTGGGACCCCAAGTGCCGAACGACGGCGCAACGCCCTGCGGGAATGATCCCGTTGACCACCCCCTGTGTATTATCCTCCGAGATATCCTTAATCACCGAACCGCAGATATCGAAGCGAAAATTATCCGGTTCTGTGGTTTCCGGGTCATCGTAAGCAATGCCATATGTTTGGCTTGAATTGACCGGTGACAAACCACTTGTTTTACGCCACTCGATAAACTTCAAGGCTGTATTATTGACACGTTCTGGCGCGCCACGGTGCTCAATTTTAGCGATCTTGATCTCAACAAATTCTACAATTTTTACATCCATGCTCTCTCTCCAAGTGCCTTCTGGGAAACGAAATTGATCCTTCCAAGGCGTCCATTTTGGTTTTCTTCTGAATTGAGAGGGCGTCTGATTGAATGCCTGTTTGAATGCGCGGGAGAATGATTCCGGATTCTCAAAACAGGCATCCATAGCGATATCGATTACGCGCACATGCTTATGAAACACCATCTGGTAAGATGCACGTTTCAGCCTTGCCATGCGGATATAGGCAATCACACTCACACCTGTAAGTCCCAAAAACTGTCTGTGAAAATGAAACTTCGAAAAATTTGCCACCCGGCTCAGCACATCTACACTCATCGGTTCATTCAGGTGCTCGTCAATATAACTAAACACCTTTTTAAACCGCCGCTCATGGGCTTTAACCAACACCTCATTCACGATTAGCTCTCCTCAATTCAGGTGCCAACACTACTTGAGAACGTGGATCGAATCTTGACTGCAAGTGCTCTATCGTATGTCGAGAAAATTAAATGGGCTGAGCCGCTGAGGGTCAAGCAGATTGAAAAAAGGCGGCTTCCTAGGGAGCCGCCTTTTTTTTTAATGTTCTGGCGCGGAACCTACTTCAGCGCCGCACATGCCCGTTGGATGCGGGTGCAGGCTTCGATGAGGGCCTCGTTGGAGGTGGCGTAGCTGACGCGGAAATAGGGGCTGAGGCCGAACGCTTCGCCGTGCACGGCGGCGACCCCTTCGGATTCCAGCAGGTACGTCACCATGTCTTCGTCGCTGTTCAGCACCTTGCCGTCCGGCGTGGTTTTACCCATGCAGTCGGCACAGCTTGGATAGACGTAAAACGCGCCTTCGGGCATGGGGCAAACCAGGCCCTCGGCGTCGTTCAACATCTTCACCACGATGTCGCGGCGCTCTTTAAAGGCGGCGTTGTTGCCTTTGATAAAGCTGTGGTCACCGTTTAAGGCTTCCACGGCGGCGGCCTGGGAAATGGAGGTGGCGTGGGTGGTGGACTGGGACTGAACCTTGTTCATGGCCTTGATCACGTCGGCCGGACCCGCCGCATAGCCGATGCGCCAGCCGGTCATGCAATAGGCCTTGGACACGCCGTTCAAGGTCATGGTGCGGTCATAAAGGCCCGGTTCCACCTGAGCCGGCGTGGTGAATTCAAAATCATCAAACACGATCAGTTCGTACATGTCATCGGTCATCACCCACACGTGGCTGTTTTCCGGCTTCATCAACACATCGGTCAGGGCTTTGATGTCGGCACGCGTATAGGCCGCGCCCGTGGGGTTGGACGGCGAGTTCATGATCAGCCACTTGGTTTTTGGCGTGATCGCAGCTTGCAGGGCTTCGGGCGTTAACTTAAAGCCGTCTTCGACGGGGCATTCAACCACAACCGGCGTGCCTTCGGCCAGCAGCGTGATGTCCGGATACGACACCCAATACGGGGCCGGGATGATCACTTCGTCGCCGGGATTCAGCGTCGCCATCATCAGGTTATAAATGCTCTGCTTGCCGCCACTGGCCACCTGGATTTGATCGGGAGTGTAGTCCAGATCGTTATCGCGTTTCAGCTTCGCGCAGATGGCTTGGCGCAGTTCGACCGTGCCTGGCACAGCGGTGTACTTGGTCATGCCCGCGTCGATGGCGGCCTTGCCCGCAGCCTTGATGTGATCCGGCGTGTCAAAATCCGGCTCGCCCGCACCCAAGCCGATGACGTCGCGTCCGGCGGCTTTCAGTTCGGCGGCCTTGGAAGCCACGGCAATGGTGGGGGACGGCTTGATGCGGCTCAAACGATCGGCGATGATGGACATGGGGGCAAACTCGCTCTGTTAAAGGTGTGAAATTTGACGGCAAATTAACGCCCCCATGGCCTCACGGCAACTGGGAAGATGGGTCGTTAACTGACTTTCGGCTTATCAAACACGATGCCGTAGTGATACGGCGGCAATTCGATCACGCCGTGTAGCTTAAAGCCCACGGGAAGGACTTCGTCCATCACCTGATTGGGGCTCATGCGCATGTCGGTTTTTGGGCCCCGCGGTTCGCCCATGACGGTGGTGTCATCGCGCAACCGATGGTGCCAGTTGATGATGGTTAACGTGCCGCCGGGCTTGAGCACGTTGAATACGTCGCGCGCCATTTGTTGCTTGTCCGGCACGCCGTGAAAAGTGTTGGCGATCAACACATATTCGGGCTGGAAGGGTAAATTTTCAACGATCTCGCCGGCTTCACATTCCATCCAGCGCACGGTACCCGCCGGGATACCCGACTTTTCCATGCGCGCCTGGGCCAATTTCAGCATGTCTGGGTCCAGATCCACGCCCACCACGCGGCCCAAACCGCCGACGATGTGCGCCATGGGGGCGGTGAAATGACCATCGCCGCAGCACAAATCCAAGGTCGGAACGCCGAAATCCACGCCCAGACGCCTGAGTACGCCTTCCGGATCCGGCCACAATGTCTGCCACCAGTCCGCATCCGGCATACCGGTGGCTGGAAATCTCGCAGATTGGCTCATGCGCATCGTGTCTCCCCTTTGATATTGCTTACCAAATTCTTAACAGGATTCGCGAATCAAGGCGAGTCGATGTTGCACCTTGCACGAAACGGCTGAGACCCTATAAATCTAAGTCATGACCGATTTGGTGAAACCCGGATACCTAGCCGATGCGCGCCCCGAGCCGAGCGCGGGGCAGCCGTTTGAGTTGGTCTCAAGCTTTGAGCCCGCGGGCGACCAGCCCCAGGCCATCAAGGAGCTGCTGGCGGGCCTGGAGGCGGACGAGCACGATCAGGTGTTGCTGGGCGTCACCGGCTCGGGCAAGACCTTCACCGTCGCTCATGTGGTCGCCACCGTGCAGCGCCCAACCATCGTGCTGGCGCCGAACAAGACCCTGGCGGCGCAGCTTTTTGCCGAGATGCGCGATTTCTTCCCCAACAACGCGGTGGAATATTTTGTCTCCTACTACGATTACTATCAGCCCGAGGCCTATGTGGCGCGGTCCGATACCTACATCGAAAAAGACGCCTCCATCAACGAGCAGATCGATCGCATGCGCCACTCGGCCACCCGGGCGCTGTTCGAGCGGCGCGACGTGATCATCGTCGCCTCGGTCAGTTGCATCTATGGTATCGGCTCGGCAGAAACCTATGCCGACATGGTGGTGAAGCTTGAGGTCGGTCAGGAGTACACCCAAGACGACGTGCTCAAATCCTTGGTCACGTTGCAATACAAGCGCAACGACACGGCGTTTGGCCGCGGGTGTTTTCGGGTGCGCGGCGACGTGGTGGAGATTTTCCCCAGCCACTATGAAGATCGCGCCTGGCGGCTGTCGTTTTTCGGCGATGAGCTGGAAGCTATATACGAAGTCGACAGCCTGACGGGTGAAAAGAACGCCGATCTAGACTACATCACCATTTTCCCCAACAGCCACTACGTCACGCCGCGCCCCACCCTGTTGCAGGCCATGCCGCAGATCAAGGCGGAGATGAAGGCCCAGGTGGAGAGGTTCCACGCCGAGGGCAAGCTGTTGGAAGCGCAGCGCATCCAAGAGCGCACCACCTTTGATTTGGAAATGATGGAAAGCACCGGAACATGCAACGGCATCGAAAATTATTCGCGCTACTTAACCGGACGCGGTCCCGGCGAACCGCCGCCGACGTTGTTTGAATACCTGCCCGAAGACGCGCTGTTGATCGTTGACGAAAGTCACGTCTCGGTGCCGCAGATCGGCGGCATGTTCAAAGGCGATTTCAACCGCAAATCGACGTTGGCGAACTATGGCTTTCGTCTGCCCAGTTGCATCGACAATCGGCCGCTGAAATTCGACGAGTGGGACGACATGCGCCCGCCGTCAATTTTCGTCTCCGCCACCCCCGGGCCGTGGGAAATGGAACGCACCGGCGGGGTGTTCATTGAACAGTTGGTGCGCCCCACGGGGCTTATCGATCCCGAATGCGTCGTGCGCCCGGTGGCCACTCAGGTGGACGACTTGCTCGGCGAATGTAAAGAGGCAGCGACCAAGGGTCAGCGCGTGCTGGTCACGGTGCTGACCAAAAAAATGGCCGAGGAACTGACCGAATACATGCACGAACACGGCATTCGCGTGCGCTATATGCATTCAGACATTGAAACGCTGGAACGCATCGAGATCATCCGCGACCTGCGCCTCGGCGCGTTCGACGTGCTGATCGGCATCAACCTGTTGCGTGAAGGCTTGGACATTCCCGAATGCGCCCTGGTAGCGATTTTGGATGCGGACAAGGAGGGATTCCTGCGCTCCAAGACGTCGCTGGTGCAGACCATCGGCCGCGCCGCGCGTCACTTGGAAGGCCGGGTTATTTTGTACGCCGATAAGGTCACCAACAGTCTTGAGTATGCCATCGGTGAAACCAACCGCCGCCGCACGCGCCAGGAAGCCTACAATCTAAAGCACGGCATCACCCCCGAAAGCGTGAAGAAAAACATCACCGACGCACTGGGGTCCGTGTACGAACAAGACTACGTCACCGTGGACACGGGAGCGTCGGGCGACGACAACCTTGTGGGCAAGACCCTGCGCCAACACATCGAAGAGTTGGACAAGCGCATGAAGACGGCCGCCGCCGACTTGGAATTCGAAGAGGCGGCCCGCCTGCGCGACGAAATCCGCCGCCTCGAAGCCCACGAACTGGGCCTGGATCGTTCGGGCGTATCAAAAAGTGCGGCGGCAAACGCCGGGGCGGGCAAGCGCCAGCGGAAGAAGCGCTGACAAGCATCACCAATGCGGGTATTATTATGGGGTCCACCATCTATTAGGTTGTTTTCCATGAGCTTGATTGCGAACATCGGCACCGTCGCGGCAGATTTTGTGCTGCATCCCTTTTCGGATACGGAGCTTACGCGCCCGTCTTCCAAGGTGCGCATGGTCGTCTTGGAAAAAGACTTTGCCGCGCCCACCATCACAAAATCCTCGCCGACATCACGCCCCAATAAGATATATTCCATACATGGTGCGGGCGACGACCTTATACCGGTGCCCGAGGAAGCCGCCGATGCTCCGCCACCAGCGCCACCCAAACCCGGCATGCCCATGCACAAGGTGGCGTTGTGGGCCTTCATCGTGTTGGCATTCGGATGTTTGATAGCAGATGTTGCCCTGGCCTTCACGACAAACGAGCCGTACACGGGTGCGCAAAACAATGCCTTTAAAACCTTGGATTGGGGCATCAAGACGGGGTTCGGAGCCATTGCCGGGGTGTTGACGGGTAAGGCATCGGATTTGCCCAATGCTTGAACGAATAGGCACACGACAGCCTGAATGCGGCGCTAATTAAAAACTTCGGTGGGCGGCCAGTTGCTGGGGCGCATCATCCAATGCAGCACCCAGCCGTCTTCTGTACGTTCCAGGCACAAGACGCTGCCTGGCTCGAATGCCACGCTCAGGCCATCTTCAGAACCGGTTAGGCACCGGGCCGCCATCCTCGCCATAAACGGCATGTACCCCACGACCATGAGATCGCCGCCCGCGGCCTGTGCGGCGTGCAGCACATGATCGGTACCGTCGTTTGGACCTAGGCCTTCCATGACGACAACCGGTTCATCCGGCCACACGGCACGACCGAGTGCGCGGGCGGTTTGGTCTGCGCGCAGCTTGCCGGAATGTGCCACCTCATCCACGCGCACGCCTGCGGCTTTTAAAAACGCCGCCATGTTGGACGCATCGCCTACGCCTTTATCGGTTAAAGGCCGGGTCGGCTCTTCGCCCTTGGATTTCGCTTCTGCGTGTTGCACCAGGTACAGCTTCATAGCTCGTCCTCACCTTTCGGGCCACGGATCAAGCGCGGGGATATCATCCACCGCATCGCCCAAGCGGGGCCATGTGGGCTGCGCTCGAACGCCATCACCGTGCCGGTTTTCACCAAAACCATGTGGGCGCGTGCGTTGCCCGTCAACAGATACGCCGCCGCCGCGCCCATGAACGGTTCGTGGCCGCATACCATGGTGCTGTCGTCCCACGCAGCCGCCTTGGCCGCGAAGGCCCCGACGTCGCCCCACGGCTCGACGCCTTCTAGCTCTTGCATGCCATGGCGGGGGATGAGGACGTTTGCGAAAATCTCGGCGGTCTGACGCGCGCGCGTGAGGGTGCTGTAGCGAATTCGTTCCGGGCGGATGTCTTGCGCCGCCAGATGATTCGCCACCGCCTCGATATCGTGGCGTCCGCGGGCACTGAGCTCGCGCTTAGCATCGTCGGGACCGAAGTCGGACTTGCCGTGACGCACCAAATATAGCCGCATTTTTTCCTCCATACCGGGGCTAATAGTGTAACGCTAGGTTCACTTTCCTGCATCCTTCAAGAGGTATCAATCAATCATTGACCATAACTACGCAATGGTTTCTAGTACACCATCACTAAGTCAAACGGATTACGACGCACCATGTTTATTCAATGGAACAATAGCTTCCTCGTCGGCCATAAATTGGTCGATTTCGATCATATGACCCTCGTTAATATTACCAATGAACTGTTCCACCGCGTGGATCAGGGCTTTGACGACGAAGAAATTGCTCAGACCATTTCGTGTCTGATCGATTACGTGGAAAAGCATTTCGAGCGCGAGGAAGACCTGTTCATCAATTCCGATTATCCGGACACCGAAAAGCACCTTGCCATGCACAAGGACATTACCAAGACGGTGAAAGACATCGCCACCATCTACAAAAACGAACCAAGTGCCATCAACATCAACGAAGTGATGGAATTTCTTAAGAAATGGCTCACCAATCACATCATGAAGGCCGATGTGGGTTACGTAGACTATTTGAAATAATCAATCGGTGAGCGCCGAAACGGATCAAGGCGGGTTTCCCCCGCCTTTTTTGTTGTCTGGCTCACAAAAAAACGGACCCCATGGCGATATGCCGGGGACCCGTTTTAATTCTGAGGCAATGTCTGATTAGTGCGCGGAACCGCCACCTAAGACTTGCAGCATGGCTTCGGCAACGGCGATCTCTGCTTCGAGGTTGCGCTTTTCAGCATCACCCTCGGCCTTGGCGAGTGCCGTGTTAGCTGCGTCTAGGCGCCCTTGCGCTTCGTCGGCTTTCAGTTCGCTCACCAAGGTGGCTTCTTCGGCCAACAAGGTGCAGCGATCCGAAGTCACTTCCACGAAGCCGCCGGACACGAAAATGCTTTCCGTCACCTTGTCACCTTCATGAACGTCGACCACGCCGGGGCGCACGGTGCCGATCAACGGCGTGTGCCCAGCCAGGACACCGATGTCGCCTTCGGCACACGGTACAACGACCATGTCCACGGTTTGCGACTTCACCAGACGCTGTGGCGAAACCAGTTCGAATTCGACCAAATCGGTCATCGCGGTTCTCCGTACCTTAGAGTGCCTTAGGCAGCTTCAGCAGCCATCTTTTTGGCTTTTTCGATGACTTCGTCGATGCCACCAACCATGTAGAAAGCAGCTTCCGGCAGGTGATCGTATTCGCCGTCGAGAATGCCCTTAAAGCCCTTGATGGTGTCTTCGATAGCCACCAACTTGCCCGGCGAGCCGGTAAAGATTTCAGCCACGAAGAACGGCTGGGACAAGAAGCGCTGAATTTTACGCGCGCGTGCCACGGTCAGCTTATCTTCTTCGGACAATTCGTCCATGCCAAGGATAGCGATGATATCTTGCAGGCCCTTGTAGGTCTGCAACACTTGCTGCACCTGGGTGGCCGTTTCGTAGTGCTCGTCACCCACAACGCGCGGATCCAAAACGCGGGACGTGGAATCCAGCGGATCCACAGCCGGGTAGATGCCCAGTTCGGCGATCTGACGGTTCAACACCGTGGTGGCGTCCAAGTGAGCAAAGGACGTTGCAGGTGCCGGATCGGTCAAATCATCCGCAGGCACGTACACGGCTTGCACCGACGTAATGGAACCCTTTTTGGTGGATGTAATGCGTTCCTGCAAAGCGCCCATGTCGGTTGCGAGGGTTGGCTGGTAGCCCACAGCGGACGGGATACGACCCAACAGCGCGGACACTTCAGCGCCAGCCTGGGTGAAGCGGAAGATGTTATCAACGAAGAACAACACGTCCTGGCCTTCTTGATCGCGGAAGTATTCAGCCAACGTCAGGCCGGTCAACGCCACACGAGCACGGGCTCCGGGAGGTTCGTTCATCTGGCCATAAACCAGGGCGGCTTTGGATTTGTCGCCTTCCAGGTCGATAACGCCAGACTCGATCATTTCGTGGTACAGATCGTTGCCTTCACGAGTACGTTCGCCAACACCGGCAAACACGGAATAACCACCGTGGCCCTTCGCAATGTTGTTGATCAATTCCATGATCAACACGGTCTTGCCCACACCGGCACCGCCGAACAGGCCAATCTTGCCGCCCTTAGCGTACGGGGCAACCAGATCAACGACCTTAATGCCGGTGACCAAAATTTCGGTTTCCGTGGACTGATCTTCAAACTTAGGTGCGTCCGCGTGGATCGGCGCAGTACCCTTGGTTTTGACCGGACCGCGTTCATCGATGGCTTCGCCAATCACGTTCATGATACGGCCCAGTGTTTCCGGACCAACCGGCACGGAGATGGGAGCGCCGGTGGCGTTCACTTCCTGGCCGCGTTGCAGGCCTTCGGTGGAGTCCATCGCAATGGTACGCACAACGTTTTCGCCCAAGTGCTGAGCAACTTCAAGAACCAGACGTTTGCCGTCGTGTTCCATATCCAAAGCCGTCAGGATGTTAGGCAGGTCGCCCGATGAAAAACGCACGTCGATAACGGCGCCCATGATCTGCGTGATGTGTCCGGTATTTTTATTCGCCATCTCGGTAGCTCCTAAACGTATGCAACGTTTCTCTACAGTGCTTCCGCACCGGAGATAATTTCAATCAATTCACTGGTAATCGCGGCCTGACGCGAACGGTTGTATGTGAGCGTCAGTCTGTCGATCATGTCGCCCGCGTTTCGGGACGCACTGTCCATGGCCGTCATGCGCGCACCATTTTCCGAAGCCGAGCTTTCCAACATGGCCTGGTAGATTTGTACGCCCAAGTTTTTAGGCAACAGCACTTCAAGGATTTCGCTTTCCTCGGGCTCGAATTCGTAAGAAGCAGTCAGCTCCTCGTCCTTCTCACCTTCATCCACACCCTCAACTTCATCCGCCGTGAAGGGGATGAGTTGTTGGTGCGTAACAATTTGCGTCATAGCCGACTTGAACTTGTTGAAGACAATCGAGCAAACATCAAACTCGCCCGCTTCAAACATGCCAGATACTGTGTCGGCAACGCTCGTGGCTTCGCTATAGGCAATGCCACGTTTGCCGACGATACCGGTAATGGTATCGACGAACGCGTCTTTATGTTCTGATTTCAGCAGATCGCTGCCCTTGCGGCCAACGAGCAACAACTTAACCGTTTTGCCATCGGCCTTCAGGTCACGAATGATGTTGCGACTTTCGCGCACGATCGTGCCGTTAAAGCCACCGCACAAACCGCGATCAGAGGTGAAGATCACCACCAAATGGGTTTGATTTGCGCCGTTTCCAGCCAGCAATTCAGGTCCGCCCTCAACACCGTCGAAGGAGACTGCCAGCGAACGCACCATGCGGTCCATACGTTCTGAGTAGGCCCGCGCAGACTCGGCTGCTTCCTGAGCACGACGGAGCTTGGCCGCCGCGACCATTTTCATAGCCGACGTGATCTTACGCGTCGATTTGACGCTTTCGATCCGGTTCTTTAGGTCCTTTAGGTTAGCCATAAGACGTTGCCTTGCTCCGCTGAGTTCGGTCTAGCTGTTAAGCAAAAGACTTGGTGAAGTCTTCGATAAACTTCGCCAACGTGGCTTCGGTTTCTTTCGACAAGGCTTTTTCCTCGCGAATGACTGCCAAGATGTCGCCGCCCTTGGAGCGCAACTCGCCGAGCAGCGCATGCTCGTAACGGGTGACGTCCTTAACTGCGATTTTATCCAGGTAACCCTTCACACCGGAATAGATAACCGCGACCTGCTCATCAATGGTGAGCGGGCTGTACTGGGGCTGCTTGAGCAGCTCCGTCAGACGCTCGCCACGAGCCAACAGGTTCTGCGTCGCCTGATCCAGATCGGAAGCGAACTGCGCGAACGCAGCCATTTCACGGTACTGAGCCAGTTCCAGCTTAATGGAGCCCGCAACCTGTTTCATGGCCTTAATCTGGGCCGCGGAACCCACACGGGAAACCGACAGGCCGACGTTAACGGCCGGGCGGATACCCTTGTAGAACAGTTCCGATTCCAAGAAGATCTGGCCATCGGTAATGGAAATCACGTTCGTCGGAATGTATGCCGACACGTCACCAGCCTGGGTTTCAATAACCGGCAAAGCGGTCAAAGAGCCGTTACCGGCATCGTCGCCCAATTTACAGGAGCGTTCCAACAGGCGGGAGTGAAGATAGAAAACGTCACCCGGATAGGCTTCACGGCCTGGCGGACGACGAAGCAGCAAAGACATCTGACGATACGCAACAGCCTGCTTGGTCAAATCATCATAGAAGATGACCGCGTGTTGGCCGTTATCGCGGAAGAATTCGCCGATGGTCGCACCCGTGTACGGTGCCAAGAACTGCATCGGTGCCGGATCGGAAGCGGTAGCCGCCACAACCACGGAATATTCCATCGCACCGTTGTCTTCGAGGGTCTTCACCAACTGAGCAACCGTAGAGCGCTTCTGGCCGACGGCGACATAAACGCAGAACAATTTTCCGCTGTCGTCGGTGGCCGCGTCGTTGGTGACCTTCTGGTTGATGATGGTGTCGAGAATAATGGCGGTCTTGCCAGTCTGGCGGTCGCCAATGATCAATTCGCGCTGACCGCGGCCAATGGGGATCAGGCTATCGACAGCCTTGAGGCCGGTCTGCATCGGCTCGTGAACCGATTTACGCGGGATAATGCCCGGCGCCTTAACTTCCACGCGAGATTGCTTGGCATCCTTGATCGGGCCCTTGCCATCGATGGGAATACCAAGGCCGTCAACAACGCGCCCCAAGAGGCCCCGTCCGGTTGGCACTTCAACGATATTACCTGTACGCTTGACGGTGTCACCTTCTTTGATGCCACGGTCATCGCCGAAAATAACGATACCGACGTTATCTTCTTCGAGGTTCAGGGCCATACCCTTAATACCACCGGGGAACTCGACCATTTCACCGGCCTGGACGTTGTCCAAGCCATAGACACGGGCGATACCATCACCGACAGAGAGCACTTGACCAACCTCGGCCACTTCGGCCTCGGTTCCAAAATTAGCGATTTGTTCTTTTAGAATTGCGGAAATTTCCGCGGCACGGATGTCCATTATCCAATCCCCTTCATGGAGAGGTGTAACTGCTGCAACTTGGTTTTAAGCGACGAGTCGATCATGCTCGAGCCAACCTTGACGATCATTCCGCCAAGCAAGGTCTCGTCCACATCGGCTTCAATGGAGATTTTGCTCCCCACCGACTTTTTCAACACGTCGGAAACGGCCTTGAGCTGCTTTGCAGACAGCTTTTTAGCCGAAGTCACTTGCGCCGTGGCTTCGCCCCGGCGACGCGAAAGTTCATTTAGAAATGCTTGGATCATACCCGACAGCGATGGCAAGCGGCGGTTTTGGGCGACCATACCGACGAAGCTTGTCGTCAGGCCGTCCATTTCTGCCTTAACACACAAAGCCGTTACGGCCTTGACCTGCGTATCGCGAGTCAGAACCGGTGAAGCAATCACCCGGCCTAGATCTGCGCATTCGTGAATCATTGCCCGAAAGGCCTTAAGGTCGTCAGCGACCTTATCCAGGCTCGATGCGGCATCTGCCAGCTCGTATAGAGCCGTGGCATAGCGGCCTGTGAGGCCGGTCGCTCCAATAGTCTCGGATGACACCTGGGAAAACCCCTGTCTGAGTTGATGTTTCGGAGGCTTAATTTGCCCCTCTCAGATTGCCGCTGCGTCCGCCTCCCTAAAGAAGCCTTTTCAGCCGAACGCGGCAGTATTTAACATACGGTTCTGGGGGTGGCAAGACGACTCTTCGTATATTTTTTTTCGCAGAATATCAGGGGTTTCGTATACTTACCCCTCACGCTCGCTTATGCAGCCCTACATAAAGCTCTGCGGATCCACGTCGACCTGAATTTTGACGCCTTTTTCCAAGCCCTTTGCGGCCACCTGCGCCAACCATTCGCGCACGATGGTTTGCGGGGCCAGCCCCGGTTTGACCTTCATAAGCAAGCGGCGGCGGTGACGTCCGCGCAGCAACGCCAGGGGGGCCGGGGCCGGGCCGAGCACCTCGACCCCGTCATAGCGGGGCGCCATGCGCGCCAGGGTGCGGGCCTGGGCGTCAGCCTGGGCTTCCCCCTTGCCCGATACAATCAACGCCACCAAGCGACCGAACGGCGGCATGTTCAAATCTTCGCGGGCGCGTACCTCTTCGGCGATGAAGGTGTCGCGCACGCCCGACGCCATGGCCTGCATCACCGGGTGGTCGGGCAAATAGGTCTGCACCATCACCCGCCCCGGACGCTCGCCCCGCCCGGCGCGGCCCGCCACTTGGTACAACAGCTGATAGGTACGCTCGGCCGCGCGCAGATCACCGCCCGCTAGGCCTAGGTCCCCGTCCACCACGCCCACCAAGGTCAGCATGGGAAAGTGATAGCCCTTGGCGACAATTTGCGTGCCGATAATGAGATCGACCTCGTGATCTTCGATTCGCCCGATGAGCGCCGCAGCCGCCGCCGGCCCGCTCAAGGTATCTGAGCTCGCCATCGCCACCCGCACCTCGGGAAAGGTGGTCTCAACCTCCTCCGCCAAGCGCTCAACACCGGGTCCACAGGCATGAAAGCTATGCTCGGCCTCACATTCCGGGCATTTCTCCGGCAAAGGGATAGTGTGGCCGCAGTGGTGGCATTCCAGGCGCTTGCGCATCCTGTGTTCCACCATCCACGCCGAACAATTGGGGCAGGCCAGACGAAAACCGCAGGTTCGGCACAGGGTCAGCGGCGCATAGCCGCGCCGGTTCAAAAATAACATCGCCTGTTCCCCGGCGGCGAAGGTCTCGGTCAAAGCCGTGACCAATGTATTCGACAGCCATCGGGTGGCGGGCAATTTCTCGCGCCGCATATCCACCAACTCTAAGTCTGGCAACACCGCCCCGCCGTGGCGTTCGGGCAGATGCAGAAGCTGATACTTGTCGGCCTGCGCATTGACGGCGCTTTCCAGCGACGGCGTGGCGCTGACCAAGCATATGGGGAATGCCCCCAGATGGGCGCGCACCACGGCCATGTCGCGGGCATTATATATGACGCCTTCTTCTTGCTTGAACGCCGGGTCGTGTTCTTCATCCACCACAATCAGGCCTAAGTCCTGAAAGGGCAGGAACAACGCCGAGCGAGCGCCGACCACCACGGTAACGCGCCCTTCGGCCACCGCACGCCAGGTTTCGCGGCGCTCGCGTTGGCCTAAGTCCGAGTGCCACTGGGCCGGGCGGGTGCCGAATCGCCGCTCAAACCGGGCCAACCATTGCGACCCCAGCGCGATTTCCGGCAACAGCACCAAAACTTGGCTACCGTGGCGCAAGGCCTCGGCCACGGCCTCAAAATAGACCTCGGTCTTGCCCGAACCGGGAACGCCATCCAACAACAACGGTGCAAAGGCCTGGGCTTTGACCTTAGCCACCAGTTCGCCCGCCGCCGCCGTCTGGGGTTCCGAAAGTGTCGGCCCCGGATATTCGGCATTGGGCAGCGCCCACACCCGCTCGCGCACCAGGGGGGCCTCGATCAAAGCCCCAGCCTTCGCTAGCCCCGAGACCACGGCGACGCTACATCCGGCCTCAAGGGCCGCTTCGCTTGCGGTTTGGGGCGGACCGTTTTTCAGCACCGCGAGCACGCGTTCGCGGGTCTTGGTCATTTTAATATCGGGCAGGGGCTCCGCCACCCGCCACGCCTTGACGCCGCGGGGATCCTCCAAGGCGTCCGGCACGCTCATGGCCATTTTCAGCACCTGACCGGGGCTGGACAGGGTATAGCCCGCCACCCAGTCGACAAAACGCCGGGTCACCTGGGGCATGGCCGGGGCGTGCAGCTTTTCGCGCACGGCTTTGAGCTTGGCCGCACTCACGTTCCCTTCGCCCGGCCCCCACACCACGCCCACCAGTTTGCGCGGACCGAACGGTACGCGCACGAAATCGCCGGGACGCAGCACTTGGGCCTCACTCACCAGATAGTCATACAGCTGGTTCGCGCCATAGCGGCCAATGGGCACCGGCAACAGCACGGCCACGCGCTGTCCGCCGGTGAAGGCTGTGTTTTGGTCCAAGTCTTGCGAATCGCTTTTTGCCATGCCCCTACTCTACGGAAGGAAAGCCTTAACGAAAATGCTTCATCATGGTGCTACCGATTCGCTCACATTGAGGTCACCCATGACAAGCACCACCACAGCGGCTAGCACCCTGGTCAACGAAGATGATGTCGGCCAGTTTCTGCGCGACAATCCGGACTATTTTTCGCGCAACCCGGACGTCCTGGTGTTGATGGAAAGCCCCGGCAAATATACCGACGCGCCTCCGGGTGTGGTGGATTTCCAGTCCGTGATGGTGGACCGCTTGCGTGACGAGGTGCAAAACCTTGCCGCCTGTACCCAGGACGTGATTGAAACCAGCCGCAACAACATGACCTATCTGACGCGCACCCATGCGGCCGTGCTGGCGGTGCTGTCGGCCCAAGATGCCGCCCACATGGCGCGCATCATCACCGATGACTTGCCGTTGCTGTTGGACGTGGACTACGTGGCCTTTGGATTTGAACAAGACATCAAGGCCCAGTCCGCGCTGCGCCTACCCGGCGCGCGCATGTTCCCGTTCGGCTTTATCGATTCCCAAGTTGGCGAAGGCGGCGACGTGGGATTGGTCCGCGATTTGATGGACGACGGCACGATTTTCGCCGATCAAAGCACCGAGGTGCGCTCGGCCGGCATCGCGCGTCTGCGCGCCAGCACGCACACCGCACCCGGTCTGTTGATCCTGGGCTCCGCCACGCCGGGTGCTTTTCACCCCGGACAAGGCACCGATTTGTTGAATTTTCTCGCCCGGGTGACTGAAAAGCTGTTTCACAAATGGCTGACGCCAACAGCGTAACCGACCCGTTTGCACACGGACCGCTGGCCGCCGTCCCGGTCGAGCCCGCGTTGAAACGTGCGCTCGGCGATTGGCTGGCGTGGCTGGCCTATGAAAAGCGCGCATCGAAGCACACCATCAACGCCTACAGCCGCGACGTCGCCGATTTTTTGTCATTTTTGAGCGAGCACCTAGGTTTTGTGCCGGGCGTGCGCGAGTTGGAACAACTGGGCACATTGGATTTTCGCAGCTATCTGGCGCGCTTATCCGGTGCAGGCAAAAGCCGCACCACCATCGCCCGGCGCATGTCCACCTTGCGCACCCTCTATAAGCATATGGAACGCCAAGGCACGCTCAGCAATGCCGCCATTCATGCCGTGCGCACCCCCAAAACGCCCAAATCCCTGCCCAAGGCGCTGACCATGCAAGATGCCTTGGAACTGGTGGAACTGGTCGACCAGCTGGCCGATGAGCCGTGGATCGGCAAGCGTGACCGGGCATTGCTGATGGTGCTGTATGGTGCGGGCTTGCGCATCGCCGAGGCTTTGGACCTCAACGTCGGCGATATTCCGGACGGCGACACCATGACCGTCACCGGTAAAGGCGACAAACAGCGGGTAGTGCCGTTGTTGGCCGAGGTCAAAGGCGACATTCGGGCCTATATCAAATCATGCCCGCACCCCATGCCGCCCGCAGGCCCGTTGTTTTTAGGCGCGCGTGGCGGGCGGCTCAACGCGGGCGTGGCCCAGGCCATGGTGCGCAAGGTGCGGGCCTTCCTAGGCCTGCCCGACAGTGCCACCCCACACGCCCTGCGCCACAGCTTCGCCACCCACCTGTTGGCGGGCGGCGGCGACCTGCGCACCATCCAGGAACTTCTGGGTCATGCCAGCCTCAGCACCACGCAACGCTATACCGAGGTGGATGCCGCCCATCTGCGCACTGCGTATCAAGGGGCGCATCCGCGCGCGAAACGGCGCAAGTGAGCGCACTTTTAGGTGTGCGCCTATAGTACTACCTGTAGTTAGCGTTTTTCTAATATGAAGGTTCTCTCATTTAAGGGGAGGACTTCCATAATGATTCGTAAAATTTCTTATGTAATCGCCGCCGTCATGGCGCTGATGACGTTCCAAGCTCCAGCCCACGCCGCTGAAGACATCATGATGCCGTTCGTTCGCGCAACGGATGGCAGCGGTTCCGTCGCGGCCACGTCGGCCGACGTGGCCGCCAAACTGACCGCCGCCGGTTTCGAAATTGTCGGAACCTACGCACCGTATCCAAACGCCAACATCATCATCGTCACCAATGCGGCGCTTAAAGCCACCGCCGCCAAGTCCGAATTCGGCGGCTATGGTGTGGCGCAACGCGTCGCCATCACCGACATGAACGGCTCCATCCAGGTGGGCTACACCAACCCACCCTACATGGCCGCAGCCTACCAGATGGACGGCGACTTGGCCGACATTAAAAGCCAGCTTGCCGGTGCTTTGGGCGACCAGGGCGAATACGGCCCAGCCGAAGGCATGACCGCCAAGCAATTGAACGGCTATCACTACATGTTCTTGATGCCTTACTTCGATGATCCCAACATCTTAGGCAATGCTAAAAGCCACGGCGAAATGGTTGATCGCGTTGAAGCCAATCTGGCTAAAGGCGTTGGCGGCATCACCAAAGTGTTCCGCATCGACGTTCCGGGTAAAGAAGAAACCGTGTTCGGCATCGCTCTGAAAAGCGATCAGCAAGACCAAGACGATGCTTGGATCATGAACGAGATCGATTTCAAGGATGTGCGCTCGACCGCGCACCTGCCCTTGGAAATCTTGGTTTCGGGTAACAAGGCTTATGCGCTTTCGGCCCGCTTTCGCATTGCCATCAACTTCCCGGACTTAACCATGATGGGCGACAACAGCTTCATGAACATCATGAGCTCGCCGGTCTCCATCCAGCGTGCACAAACCTTGGTTGCCGGTGGAATCTATAAAGGCGACGGCAAAGCCGCCGACTGATACGCGAGATCGTCTCGATACCCTGGGAGGGGTGAAAAACCGTCCGGTGCTTTTACTGCGCCGGGCGGTTTTCTTATGCCTTAAGTAAACTCAAGAGCCTGGTGGTTATAAAGCTCGCGGAGAAATTCGAGGTGCTCTGAGAACGCCCTGGCGTCTACGGCCTGTTCACCCATCAACGCCCGCACCAAAGGCATGAGGTCAGAGCCGCAGGTAAAGCTCTGGCTGTCAAAGCCGAGAACGAACCCGCCGTCCGCAGAGCCTGTAATCGCAAATTTGACGTAAGCCGGTTTGATCAAGCTGGCACCGTCTTCTAGCGCGACCTTGAACGCCGCGGCGGACAGGGTGTCTTCGCGCTCGGTGTAGGCACCGAAATCTTCGTGGGACGATTCGGTGAAGAACTCCACCAGCCAGGTGGTGAAATTTTTGCCCTTGAGCTGTTTGACCAGGGTGTCTTGCAACGTGCCGACGGTGGCGGGGCTGATGTCAAAACCTGCGGACTGAATGTCCAGCCCCTCGCCCACATAGCGTTGATCTGAATCTTCGCACTCGGCCAAATACTGGCCATAGCTGCTCAACAGCTCAGAGAACTTTGGTCCGAGAAAGCCGACGGAAAACGTCAGCGCGTCTTCGAGCGTTGTGCCTTCATGGGCGAAGGTCGGCGGCACATACAAAACGTCGCCGCAGGCCATGATGATTTCATCGCCGTCAAAGCCGCCTTTGAGAAGCTTAAGGTCCATGCCGTCCACATAGACCGGGTCCGTCGTACCGTGCCGGGCGACTTTCCAGTGGCGCTGGCCTTGGCCTTGAACGATGAACACGTGGTAGCTGTCCATGTGCGGTCCCACCGACCCGCCCTGAGCCGAATACCCAACCATAACGTCGTCCATCAGCCAGCGCGGCGCAAAGGTGAAATGGCGCAACAGGGCCGAGGTCTCGGGATGGAACTGCTCGACATTTTGCACCAACAGGGACCAGTTCTCGTCCCCGATCTCGGCAAAATCGTCTTCGCTGAATGGGCCATAGTGACACGACCAGTCTTTGTAGTCCGGCGCCGTCTTGACCATGCGCGACTGGGGCTCGTCTTCTAAGGCCAGCCCCGCCAGTTCCTCCGCCGCGATCAAGTTCTCAAAGTCAGCTTCGGGGATCGCGCCCTGCACAAAAAACGGTTGCCTATTCCAGTACAGCGCATAAAAATCGCTGGCCGACGGTAGGCTCTCAAGGGTGATCAAGTGTTCGGACATATCAGGCGTGGATGGCCCGACCAAGCACCGCTAGCGCCGCTTCCTTGACCGCTTCCGCCGTACCCGGATGGGCGTGGGAGGTGCGTGCGATGTCTTCGCTGGAGCCGCCAAATTCCATCGCCAGCACGACCTCTTGGATCAATTCGCCCGCCCCCGGACCGATGATGTGACAGCCCAAAACCTTATCCGTTTTGGCATCGGCGAGAATTTTCACAAATCCCTCGGTGGTGCCAACGGCCTTGGCCCGGGCATTGGCCATGAACGGGAATTTTCCCGCAGCATAATCCACGCCTTCGTCTTTAAGCTGTTCTTCGGTTTTGCCCAAGGCGGCAATTTCCGGATGGGTGTAGACCACACCGGGGATGGCGTCATAGTTCACGTGACCGGCTTGGCCCGCCAATATTTCGGCGCACGCGATGCCTTCTTCTTCTGCCTTGTGGGCCAGCATCTGGCGGCCCACCACATCGCCGATGGCGTAAATGCCCGGCACGTTGGTCTGATAGTGAGCGTCCACGTGCACGAAGCCGCGCGCGTCCATCTCGACGCCAACTTTGTCCAAACCTAAGCCCGCCGTGAACGGACGCCTGCCGATGGCCACCAACACGACGTCGACCTGCAGCGTTTCCGCTGTGCCGCTCGCCGCCGGTTCCAGGTTCAGCGTCACGCCCGACTTTGCCGTCTTCGCGCCGGTGACCTTGGTGCCCAGTTTAAATTTCAGGCCCTGCTTTTTAAACGTGCGGGTGGCTTGCTTCACCACCTCGCCGTCCATGCCGGGCAAGATGTTGGGAAGGAATTCTACGACCGTCACTTCGGCACCCAAGCGCCGCCACACCGAGCCGAGCTCCAGCCCAATTACCCCGCCGCCGATGACGACCATGGTCTTCGGCGTCTTGGCTAAGTTCAGCGCCCCGGTGGAGGTGACGATCTGTTTTTCGTCGACTTGAACGCCGGGCAACGGCGTCGGTTCGGACCCGGTGGCGATGACGATGTTCTTGGCGGTATAGGTGTCTTTACCAACTTTGACTTCGCCGGGCTTGGTGATGACGCCCGTGCCGACCAGCCGGGTGACCTTGTTTTTCTTAAACAGAAAATCGATACCCTTGGTCAGGTCGCCGACGATGCCGTCCTTGCGCGCCAACATGGCGCTTAAGTCAAGCTTGGGTGCCGACACTTTGACACCGTGCGCTTCAAGTCCGTGCCCCGCTTCCTCAAACAGGTGCGACGACTGCAACAACGCCTTGGACGGAATACAGCCGACGTTCAGGCACGTGCCGCCCAAGGTATCGCGGCTGTCCACGCACGCGGTGTTCAGGCCCAATTGGGCGGCGCGAATGGCGGCAACGTAGCCGCCCGGCCCCGCACCGATGAAGATGACGTCGAAGGCTGTGTCGGTCATAGGTAAAGTCCTCAATTGCCCTTAGGCATCAATCATAATGCGTTCGGGATCTTCCAGGCATTCTTTGACGCGTACCAAGAAGGTCACGGCTTCGCGGCCATCGACGATGCGGTGATCGTAAGACAACGCTAGGTACATCATCGGTCTGGCCTCGATGCTGCCGTCCGGCATCACCATGGGGCGCTGCTGGATTTTGTGCATGCCGAGGATGCCCGATTGCGGCGTGTTCAAAATCGGCGTGGATAACAACGATCCGAACACTCCGCCGTTGGTGATGGTGAAAGTGCCGCCGGACATATCGTCCATGGTCAAGCGGCCATCGCGCGCGCGCCGTCCGAAATCACCGATGGTCTGTTCGATGCTTGCAAACGTCATGGCATCTACGTCGCGCAGCACCGGCACGACCAGGCCGTTTTCGGTGCCCACCGCGACACCGATGTCGTAGTGGTTTTTGTAGATGATCTCATCGCCGTTGATCTCGGCATTGATGGCGGGAATTTCACGCAGCGCGGTGACGCAGGCCTTGGCGAAAATCGACATGAAGCCCAGCTTCACGCCATGCTTTTTCTCAAACCCATCCTTATAGCGCGACCGCATGGCCATGACGTTGGTCATGTCCACCTCGTTAAAGGTGGTCAACATGGCCGCCGTATTTTGCGCTTCTTTCAGGCGCTCGGCGATGCGTTTGCGCAACCGTGTCATCGGCACCTTTTCTTCGCGCGGCCCGACGGGGCGCGATGGATATTGCGCGGCCGTCGGTGCCGGTGCGGCAGGTGTCGCTGCGGGTTTAGGTGCGGGTTTAGGTGCGGGGGCTGGCGCGGCTTGCTTTTCCAGGTGGGCCAGCACGTCGCCCTTCACCAAGCGTCCGTCCTTGCCGGTACCAACAATGTCGTCCGCAGTGAGGCCGTTCTCAGCCATCAACTTGCTCACCGCAGGCGACAGGGGCGCTTCGCTGACGGCCGCAGGCGCGGGTGCAGGTGCCGCCTGGACCTCTTCAGCTGCCGGAGCCTTTTTCTTGCCCGCGACTCCCTCGTCGATGATGCCCAGCAGCGCCCCGACGTCGACGTCGCTCCCGTCCGGTGCCGCGATGGATTTCAGCACCCCCGAAACCGGCGACGGCACTTCGACCGTGACCTTATCGGTTTCCAGTTCACAGACCGACTCGTCAACCTCTACGGCATCACCCGGTCCCATGAACCATTTGGTAACCGTTGCCTCAGTAACCGACTCGCCCAAGGTTGGGACTTTGATTTCGGTAGCCATGTTGACCTCTCAATTGCTCAATATTTTGGCCGCTGGTGGGGTTGATCCAGCTTTGCCAGATCGCCTTCCAGCGCTTGATCCACGAGCCATGCTTGCTCGGTGTGATGTTTCGATAACAATCCCGTCGCCGGACTTGCGGCCCCGCGCCGCCCCACATAGGTGGGCGTCACGCAGTCGTTGGCGAGATCTCGTAAAATGGTTTCAATGCGCTGTGCGACGAAGGACCAAGCCCCCATGTTGGCGGGTTCTTCCTGGCACCACACAAATTCGGCATGGGGATAGCGGGCGCATTGCTGCATCAAACCTTTCCACGGGAATGGATAGATTTGTTCCAGGCGTATGATGGCAACGTCGTTGATCTCGCGCTCGCGGCGTGCCGCTAACAAATCGTAATAGACCTTGCCCGAACAGATGATCACCCGGCGCACCTTCTTGTCGAGGACCAGCTGGTCATGTTCCGGCAGCACCCGGCGGAACCGCGTTTCCGGCCCCAACTCGCCTAAGTTGGAATAGACCTCTTTATGGCGCAGCAACGATTTGGGCGACATGACGATCAAGGGCTTGCGGAAGTTGCGGCACAACTGGCGGCGCAGCACGTGGAATATCTGCGACGGTGTGGTGCAGTTCACCACCTGAATGTTGTTTTCCGCACACAATTGTAAGTAACGTTCAAGGCGGGCCGAACTGTGTTCCGGACCCTGGCCTTCATAACCGTGCGGCAAGAGCATCACCAAGCCTGACATGCGCAACCACTTGGTTTCGCCGGTCGAAACGAACTGATCGATAATCACCTGCGCGCCATTGGCAAAGTCGCCAAACTGCGCCTCCCAAATGGTCAGGCCGTGCGGGTCGGACAGGGAGTAGCCGTACTCGAACCCCAACACGCCGGCTTCGGAAAGCGGGCTATCGATGACTTCGTAATGCGCCTGGTTGCCGGGACGGATGTTGTTGAGCGGGACATAGCGATCTTCGTTGTCTTGGTCCACCAACACCGAATGGCGGTGCGAGAACGTACCGCGACCGGAATCCTGCCCCGACAGGCGAACCCCGTGGCCCTGCACCAACAACGTGCCATAGGCCAGGGCTTCCGCCGTGGCCCAATCGATGTGGGCCTGGGTATCTACCATCTGACGCTTGCTCTTAAGCTGGCGCAAAATTTTACTATTGAGGTTGAAGTTGCTGGGTGCCTCGGAAATCGCCCGGCCCACCTCGCGCAGCAAGTCCATATCCACCGAGGTGTCATCGTCGCGTAGCTCTTCAGCACCCTCCAAATAGAACAGGCCTTCCCACTTTCCCTCCAGCCAATCGGCCTTGTTGGGTCGGAAGTTTGCCGCAGTTTCCAGTTCTTTTTCGAGGTGCTTGTGGAAGTTCGCAACCATCTTGTCGGCATCGGCGGCGGTGAGGACGCCTTCTTGCACCAACTTCGTCGTATAGATTTCCCGGGTGGTGGGGTGCTTGGCAATGGCCTTATACATCAGGGGGTTGGTGAACATGGGCTCGTCGGCTTCGTTATGCCCATGACGGCGATAACAGAAAATGTCCAAGATCACGTCGCGTTTGAATTCTTGGCGAAATTCGGTGGCAATCCTCGACGCATGCACAACGGCTTCCGGATCATCCGCGTTCACATGGAAGATCGGGGCCTGAATCATTTTCGCCACGTCGGATGGGTACGGGCTTGAGCGCGAATACGATGGATGCGTGGTAAAGCCGATTTGGTTGTTGATAATGACGTGGATGGTACCGCCGGTCTGGTAGCCCTTCAACTGCGACATATCCAACGTTTCCGGCACCAGCCCCTGGCCCGCGAACGAGGCATCGCCATGCAGCAACAAACCCATGACTTGTGAGCGTTCGGTGTCGCCCATTTGATTTTGCTTGGCGCGGACTTTGCCCAGAACCACCGGGTTTACCGCTTCCAAGTGTGACGGATTGGCCGCCAGCGACAGGTGGATGGAACTGCCGTCAAACACCCGATCGGCCGACGCGCCCAGGTGATATTTCACATCGCCGGAAAAATCCAATCCCGCCTCGGTGCTTGATTTGCCCAGAAACTCTGTAAAGATCGCCGCGTAGGGTTTGCGCAACACCGAGGCCAGCACATTGAGGCGTCCGCGATGCGCCATGCCGAGCGACACGGTTTTGACGCCCAACTGAGCGCCGCGCTTGAGGATTTGTTCAAGGGCTGGCACCACCGATTCGCCACCATCAAGGCCGAAGCGCTTGGACCCCTTAAACTTCACATCGAGAAATTTCTCAAAGCCTTCCGATTCCACCAAACGATCAAGGATGGCGCGTTTGCCCTTGATGGTGAAGTCTGTCTGGTTGCGGATACTTTCGATGCGCCGCTGGATCCAGGCTTTTTCTTCGGGCCTGCCGATATGCATGAATTCCACGCCAACCGAACCGCAATAGGTATCTTTGAGAATTTGCAAAATTTCACGTAGCGTTGCCGTTTCCAGCCCCAGCACATGATCGATAAAGATTGAGCGATCATAATCCGCATCGCTAAACCCATAGGTCTGCGGGTCCAGTTCGGGATGATAGGTACCACCTTCCAGCCCCAAGGGGTCGAAGTTCGCCATCATATGACCACGGACCCGGTAGGCGCGGATCAACATCAACGCGCGGATGGTATCCTTGGTCGCGCGGCGGATGGCGTCGGCGCTGGGCCGCACATCGGAAGCAGCCGCCTCAAAGGCCGGGCCTTGTGGTCCCACTTGCGAAGCCGCACCCGCATCCGCTTCCATCAAACCGCCATTGCCAAACTGGCCTATGACGCCTGAATCTGACGGTGACCAAGTCGCCCCACGCAGATCGTCGAGCATACCGCGTTCGTCATCGGCCAGTTCGGCGAAGAACTCTGCCCAAGACCTATCCACATCATCCGGGCGAGCGAGATAGCGCGTGTAAAGTTCCGCCACGTACAGCGCGTTCGCGCCGGTCAGAAACGAATCTGCTCGATTTGGTGGCGAACCTGTCATACCCACTTAGCCCTTCAACACGTCCACGAGGGTGGTGCCTAAGGTGGCGGGTGAGTCTGCCACGGTGATACCGGCGCTGCGCATGGCTTCGATCTTGTCCCCCGCCGTGCCCTTGCCACCGGAAATAATAGCCCCGGCATGACCCATGCGCCTGCCCGGCGGGGCGGTAACGCCTGCGATAAATCCAACCACGGGCTTTTTGGTTTTTGATTGCTTGAGGAACTCGGCGGCTTCCTCTTCGGCTGTGCCGCCAATCTCACCAATCATAACGATGCACTCGGTTTCACTGTCGCCAAGGAACAGGTCCAGGCAATCGATAAAGTCGGTGCCGTTAACCGGGTCACCGCCGATGCCGATACAGGTGGATTGTCCCAGCCCGGCGCTCGTGGTTTGCGCCACCGCCTCGTAAGTCAATGTCCCAGACCGCGACACGATGCCGACCTTGCCCTGGGTGTGGATGTGGCCGGGCATGATGCCGATCTTGCATGCGCCGGGCGTGATGATGCCCGGGCAGTTGGGGCCGATCAGGCGCGTTTTCGCCCCCATCAGGGCGCGCTTAACCCTCACCATGTCCAGCACCGGAATACCTTCGGTGATGCACACCGCCAGCTCAATTTCTGCGTCGATGGCTTCCAAGATGGCATCCGCTGCGAACGGCGGCGGTACATAAATGACCGTCGCGTTTGCACCGGTTTTAGCCGCGGCCTCGGCCACGGTGTCAAACACCGGCAGGTCCAAGTGTATGGACCCGCCCTTGCCCGGCGTCACGCCGCCGACCATTTGGGTGCCGTAGGCGATGGCTTGTTCGGAATGGAAAGTGCCCTGTGCTCCGGTGAAGCCCTGGCAGATGACCTTGGTATTGGCGTTTACGAGTACGGACATCTTATTGAGCCTCCTTCACCGCTTGCACAACTTTCTGGGCGGCGTCGCCCAGATCATCGGCTGACACAATAGGCAGCCCCGACTCAGCCAATATCTTTTTGCCCAAATCGACGTTGGTGCCTTCCAAGCGCACCACCAAGGGTACGTTGAGGCTAACTTCGCGCGCCGCCGCAACGACGCCTTCGGCAATCACGTCGCAGCGCATGATGCCGCCGAAGATGTTGACCAAAATGCCCTCGACGTTTGAATCCGATAAAATCAGTTTGAACGCCTCGGTGACGCGTTCCTTGGTGGCGCCGCCGCCGACGTCTAAGAAGTTAGCGGGCGAGCCCCCGAACAACTTGATGATGTCCATGGTCGCCATCGCCAACCCCGCACCATTGACCATGCAGCCAATGCTGCCGTCGAGTTTGATGTAGTTGAGGTCGTGCTTGGCGGCTTCGAGTTCGGCCGGATCTTCTTCATCTTCGTCGCGCAGTTCGGACACGTCTTTTTGGCGAAACAGCGCGTTGTCATCAAAATTCATTTTGGCGTCCAGGGCCATCACTTGGCCCTCATTGGTCACCACCAGCGGGTTGATTTCCACCAGCGACGCATCCAGGGTATTGAACGCATTGTACATGGCCAGCATCAGTTTGACCGCCGAGCCAACCTGCTTGCCCTCCAGCCCCAGACCAAACGCCAATTGGCGGGCATGGAACGGCTGCATGCCGGTGGCGGGGTCGATGGTGACTTTGAGGATTTTTTCCGGCGTCTTCGCAGCCACCTCTTCAATGTCCATGCCGCCTTCGGTCGACGCCATCAATGTGATGCGCGAGGTGGCGCGGTCAATGACGAAGCTCAAATACAGTTCGCGGGCGATGTCACAGCCTTCTTCGACGTAGACCCGCTTGACTTCTTTGCCCTCCGGCCCGGTCTGGTGCGTTACCAATTGCATACCGAGCATCTGGTTGGCGACGTCGCGTACGTCTTCGATGGATTTCACCACCTTAACGCCGCCACCTTTGCCGCGACCACCCGCGTGGATTTGTGCTTTGACCACCCAGACCGGATCACCGCTCATGTCCTTGGCAAGCTCCTTCGCCACAGCTTCGGCTTCGGGTGCGGTGTAAGCAACTTTGCCACTGGGCACTAAAACGCCAAACCCTGCCAGCAGCTGCTTGGCCTGGTACTCATGAATGTTCATCGTACGCGTCCCTCCTTGGGCGGGCTTATTTCTTGGCTGACAAAATCTTTTTAGGCGTAGCCTTTTTTACGGCGGTCTTTTTTATTGCGACCTTCTTAGGTGCGGCCTTTTTCGCAGGTGCTTTTCGCTTTACCGGGGCGGCTGTACCTGCGGCCTTTTTTTCCATTTTTTGGATGACAGAAATCAATCCTCGTACCGCACGCACGGACTTGTTGAACAGCGCCTTTTCGCCCGCATCGAGCTTAATCTCAACCACGCGCTCCACACCCTTCGCACCGATCACCACCGGCACACCGACGTACATGTCTTTGACCCCGTATTGGCCGTTCAAGTGCGCAGCGCACGGCAGCACGCGCTTTTTATCCTTGAGGTAGGCTTCCGCCATTTCGATGCCTGCGGTGGCCGGGGCATAAAACGCCGAGCCGGTTTTCAGCAGGCCGACGATCTCGGCACCGCCATCACGGGTGCGTTGAACGATTTCGTCGATCTTCTTCTGCGTGGTCCACTTCATCTTCACCAGATCGGGCAGCGGAATACCGGCCACCGTGGAATAACGCGCCAGCGGCACCATGCTATCGCCATGTCCGCCCAGCACGAAGGCGGTAACGTCTTCGACCGAGACCTTGAATTCATCCGCTAAGAAGTAGCGGAACCGGGCGCTGTCGAGCACGCCCGCCATGCCCACCACCATGTGCGGCGGCAAGCCACAGGCTTCGCGCAACGCCCAAACCATGGCGTCCAGCGGGTTGGTGATGCAGATCACGAACGCTTTGGGCGCGTATTTCTTGATGCCCGCGCCAACTTGCTTCATCACCGACACATTAATACCCAGAAGGTCATCGCGGCTCATGCCCGGTTTGCGAGGTACGCCCGCGGTGACGATGATCACGTCCGCACCCTTGATTGCGGCGTAACTTTTGGTGCCTGTGAGTTTGGCGTCATAACCTTCAATGGCCGAGGACTGGGCTAAGTCCAGCGCCTTGCCCTTGGGCACGCCTGCAAAAATATCAAACATGACGATGTCGCCGAGTTCTTTTAAGCCCGCCAAGTGCGCCAGCGTACCGCCGATATTTCCGGCTCCAATGAGTGCAATTTTATTGCGTGCCATGACTTCGGTTCCTTTTTTCGTTTCAAGCGACTCAGCTTAAGTGCGCCGCACAATGTCCCTATAAATTTCGTAGTCCTATTTGACCGGTGGGGCAAGGGGTATCCCCGTCAATTCGCGGACTAAGCACTTGAATTTCTATCCACTTCGTTTTGCGTGTCCTAATTCCATGTAGGATTCAGATTGCATTTCCACAAGGCGTGATGCGGTTCGTTCAAATTCAAATGCGCCCACTCCTTGCTGATAGAGTTCAATCGGTTGTGCGTCAGACGAACAAATCAGCTTTACGTGGCCTTCGTACATGGCGTCGATCAGAGTCACAAAGCGCCGCGCCATATCCAGGTTATCGGGCGTCATTTTGGTGATACCGGGAATGATCAAGGTGTGAAAGCGCCGGGCAATTTCCAGGTAATCGGCGGGGCCTAAAGGCCGTCCGCAAATGTCTGCAAAGCTCACCAAAGCCACGCCCTGGGCGGCTTTGGGGATAGCAACGTCGCGACCTTGCACCGGAATTGATGCCGCGTGGGCGCGCGCGCCATGGGTCAGGCGGGTGAACGCGTCTTCCAACTTGGCCCGCGCGGCACCATCGTCGGGAGTGATGTAGACATCCAACGCCCGCATCAGCTCCAGGCGGTAATCAATCGGCCCGGACAGTTGCAAAACGTCCATCTTGTCTTCAATCAAGTCGATGAAGGGCAAAAACTGATCGCGTTGCAGGCCGTCTTTATAAAGGTCGCACGGTGGGCGGTTAGAGGTCGCCACCACCACCACCCCACATTCAAACAAGTGCTCGAAAAAACGCCGCAAAATCATCGCGTCCGTAATGTCGCCCACCTGAAATTCATCAAAGCAAAACAACGTGGCCTCGTGTGCCACCTGTTCGGCGACGGCGGGAATGGGATCGGATTCGCGGCCCTTGAACTTTCGGTACTCGGCCAAGCGGATGTGGATTTGCTGCATGAAGGCGTGAAAGTGTACCCGGCGTTTGCGCTTCACCGGGGCGTCTTCGAAGAACATGTCCATCAACATGGACTTGCCGCGCCCCACGCCGCCGTAAAAGTAAATGCCTTGGGGTGGGTCCTCGCGGCGACGTTCCAAACCAAAGCGCGCCTTCCAGCCGACGCCACCGCTTTGCGGATCGTATGTCAGCAATCCCTTGTGAAGGCTTTGTAGTTTTTCCACCGCCAAGGCCTGCGCCGGGTCGTGGCGCAACTCACCGGACGCAATGCGTCGGCGGTATTCAGCCTGTGGTCCTTTAGGCAAACCTAGCGATGCGGGCATGTCCATGTCGGTGCCGTTCTCCGGACGCTCAGAGCGCCTCATAAGTTATGCATCTTGAAGCAGGCTTTTCGCTGTGGCTAGGGGAAATATGTGTGCTTGCAAGAATGCTTATACATGGGCAGACTCAGGCGATGATCAACCCTCAAGACATCTTAGATTTTGAGCCCCATATCCGCCTATCCGCCTTTTTTGGCGTGTTCGCGATGATGGCTGTTTCTGAACTTTTAGCCCCCCGGCGCGCGCTGACCGTGTCTAAGGGGCTTCGTTGGTTTTCCAACCTCGGCATCGTGGCGCTGAACACCGCCATCGCGCGGGTGGTCCTGCCCATGGCACCGGTGGCATTCGCGGTTTTGTGCGCGGAGCGGGGCTGGGGGGTGTTGAACCTGCTTGAGGGGCCGCTGTGGTTTGAGATCGTTTTTGCCATCGTCATTATGGATTTCGCCATCTGGCTGCAGCATGTGATGGTTCACGCTATTCCTGTGTTGTGGCGGTTGCATCGCCTGCACCATGCGGACCAAGACTACGACGTCACCACCGGGGCGCGGTTTCACCCCATTGAGATTTTATTATCGTTGGGCATCAAGTTCGCGGTGATCGCATTGATCGGTGCCAGCCCGGTGGCGGTGCTGTTGTTCGAAGTTATCTTGAACGCCATGGCCATGTTCAACCACGCCAACGTGCGCTTACCCTTGGGCCTTGACGCCGTGTTGCGGGTACTGCTGGTCACTCCGGACTTTCACCGCGTGCACCATTCCGATCAACCGTTCGAGACCAATTCTAACTTTGGCTTCAACCTGTCGATCTGGGATCGCGTGTTCGGCACCTATATCGCCCAGCCCGAACACGGTCACTCGGGCATGACCATCGGCTTGGACATATTCCGCGATCCGGCTGAGCAGCGCCTGGATAAAATGCTGACCCAGCCGTTTCGCGAAAATGTAGGTGATTACGCCATCAACCGCCGAGATTGGAAAACATGAGCGAGCCTACCGCCCGCCTCACTGTCACCCACATCGGCTTCGAGATGGCTTTTCATCATCCCAGGGGGGGCGACCTAAATCCCGCCGATTCCGTGATCGAAGCCTATGAAGCGGACAAGGAACACGCCGAAATTTTCGTGCAAAATGCCACCGGCACCGCCTTTAGTCAGGTGGAAATCCTCAATTGGTTTTTGTTGCAGACCCGCACGACCCTGGCCGAGCACCTACCGCCCCAAGCCCTTAAAAAGGACAGCGGCCCTGTGTTGCTGACCGTCCCCATCCGCTTCAAACCCGGCACCTTTCACATGCAAACCGAGGCCGGAACGCAAGATCTATCGCACCTAAAACTGATGTGTAAGGTTATGGTGCAACACGGTGAAGGTTGACGCGGCGGGGCGCAACGGGGATAGTCCTGCCACCAAAGTATTCAAAGGATGAAAACAGCCCATGTCAGATGACGCGCCACGCATTGATACCCGCACGCCCGAAGAAATCGCAACCGCCCAGCGCGGCTTGCTAAAAATTCTCGCCATCGCCACCTTTTTCCCGGTGGTGTGGGTGACCATCATGGCGTGGGGCATTGTTCAGGGCATGGACCAGGTCAACCCGGACGAGCAAAGCTTTGGTAATGTTGCCATGGTGTGGGGGATGCTGAGCCCCGTCGTGTGGTTGGGCTCTTACGGCTACACCCTGTACCATATCAACAGAGGGAACATGGACGCCGGGCGCTACCTGCCGCTGCTGCCCGCGTTCTGGGTGATCCTCTGGTTCGCCGCCCTGTTCGCGCGCTAAGCGTCCCGCTCTGATTTAAAAAAGCCGGTGGAAAAATCCACCGGCCTTTTTTTATCTGCGCTGTAACAACAACGTCTTAATCTCGGCAATCGCTTTGCCCGGGTTTAGGTGTTTGGGGCAGGTGTTGGTACAGTTCATGATGGTGTGACAACGGTACAGGCGGAACGGATCGTCCACGTTGTCGAGCCGTTCGCCGGACGCTTCGTCGCGGGTGTCGGCGATCCAGCGATAGGCCTGCAACAGCACCGCCGGGCCTAAGTAGCGGTCCCCGTTCCACCAATAGCTGGGGCAGCTGGTCTGGCAGCAAAAACACAAGATGCACTCCCACATACCGTCCAGCTGACGCCGTTCCTCCACGCTTTGCAGGCGTTCGGACGTCGGCGCCGGGGTATCCGATTTCAGCCACGGTTCAATCGATGCGTACTGCGCATAAGGCACCGACAGATCCGGCACCAAATCCTTGATCACCGGCATGTGCGGCAGCGGGTAAATCTTCACCTCGCCGCGGATAGACCGGATCGGCTTGGTGCAGGCCAGGGTGTTGACGCCGTCGATATTGAACGCGCACGAACCGCATACCCCTTCGCGGCACGAACGGCGAAAGGTCAAGGTCGGGTCCATTTCCGATTTGATCTTCATCAGTGCGTCCAAAACCATTGGCCCGCAAGTATCTAAGTCCACGTCAAAGGTATCGAGGCGCGGATTTTCGCCCGTGTCCGGATCAAAGCGGTAAATCTTGAACCGCTTCACCCGTTTAACACCCGGAGCCGCCTTGTGCACCCGGCCGCCAATGACCTTGGAGTTTTTGGGAAGGTTGAATTCGACCATGTCTCTATCCCCCTTCCTTAATACACACGGGCTTTGGGCACGACGTATTCGACTTCGTCGGTTAGCGTCCAGGTATGTACCGGGCGGTAATCGATTTTGACCGAATTGTCGGCAGCTTGCCAGGTGACGGTATGTTTCATCCACTCATCGTCATTGCGATCGGGGAAATCGTCGCGGGCATGCGCGCCCCGGCTTTCGGTGCGGTTTAACGCCCCGTGCACGGTGGCCTGCGCGCAGGCCAACAAATTATCCAGCTCCAACGCTTCAACCAAATCAGAATTCCAAATGAGTGAGCGATCAGTGACTTTAATGTCAGCCTGGCTAGCTTTGATGGCATCGATGCTATCGCGCCCTTCGGTGAGGATTTTTTCATCGCGGAACACCGCCACGTTACGCTGCATGGACTGTTGCATATCGTCGCGGATTTTGGCGATCGGCAACGATCCATTAGCATGGCGCAGCTTATCGAAACGCGCCAGGGTCTTATCCGCATTATCGGCGGCTAGGGGCTTTTGCTCGGCACCCGGTTTTAAGGTGTCGCGCGCGCGCAGGGCGGCGGCGCGACCAAAGACGACGATGTCCAGCAACGAGTTGGTGCCGAGGCGATTGGCCCCATGCACTGACACGCAGGCCGCTTCGCCAATGGCCATCAGGCCTTCACACACGGCATCCGGATCGTCCGCCGTCGGGCGCAAAACTTCGCCATGAATGTTGGTGGGAATGCCGCCCATGTTGTAGTGCGCGGTGGGGATCACCGGAATGGGATCGCGGGTCACGTCGACACCGGCGAACACCTTGGAACTTTCCGTGATACCGGGAAGGCGTTCGGCCAAGATGTCGGCGCCTAAGTGTTCCAGATGCAGGTGGATATGATCCTTCTTTTCGCCCACGCCCCGGCCTTCGAGAATTTCCACCGTCATGGCGCGACTGACCACGTCACGGCTGGCCAAATCCTTGGCGTTGGGGGCATAACGTTCCATGAACCGTTCGCCGTTGGCATTGGTGAGATAACCGCCTTCGCCGCGCGCACCTTCGGTGATCAGCACGCCTGCGCCGTAAATGCCGGTGGGGTGAAACTGCACGAATTCCATGTCTTGTAACGGCAAACCCGCGCGCGCTACCATGCCGTGGCCGTCGCCGGTGCAAATATGTGCCGAGGTACAAGAAAAATAGGTGCGCCCGAAACCGCCCGAGGCCAAAACCGTTTTCTGGGCGCGGAACCGGTGGATGGTGCCGTCTTCCAAATTCCACGCAATCACGCCGCGACACACGCCCTCTTCGTCCATGATCAAATCAAGGGCGATGTATTCAACAAAGAATTCCGCATCATGGCGCAGGCTTTGTTGATACAGGGTGTGCAAGATGGCATGACCCGTTCTATCGGCCGCCGCACACGCGCGCGGCACCGGGGCCTCGCCAAAATTCTTCATGTGGCCGCCGAACGGGCGCTGATAAATTTTGCCGTCATCCGTGCGCGAAAACGGCACGCCGAAGTGTTCCAGCTCATGCACGGCGGGGACCGCGTTCTTGCACATGTATTCGATGGCGTCTTGATCGCCCAACCAGTCCGACCCCTTGACGGTGTCGTACATATGCCATTTCCAATTGTCTTCGCCGACGTTGCCCAACGCCGCGCCGATGCCGCCTTGGGCCGCTACGGTGTGGCTGCGGGTGGGAAAGACCTTGGTGATGCACGCGGTTTTTAACCCTGCCTTGGTCATGCCGAAGGTAGCGCGCAAACCAGCACCACCCGCGCCGATAACCACGCAGTCATAGGTGTGATCCGTGATGGGATAGGCTTCGCTCATAATTTGGTTCCGGTCACCCTGCGAGAGAGATTTTCAAGACGGCAAAAATGCCCGACGCGGCAAACAACACCGAGCCATATTTAACGAACAGCAACATCCCCATTTTCCACAGCTCGCTGTGCACATAGTCCTCAATAACCACTTGCAGGCCTAACTGCGCGTGATGAAACGTGGCGACCAGAAACAAGACTAAAAATACGGAATTGCCAAATTCAGAAGCCCAGGCCTGGAACGTGTAATAGTCCGAACCGGTCAACGAAATCAGTGAGTAGACGAACCACAGCGACAGCGGCAGCAGGGCCATGGCGCTCATGCGCTGCGCCCACCAGTGGTGTACGCCTTCGCGGGTTGAGCCTAGGCCGCGCACGCGTCCCAGCTTGGAGCGGAGTTGACTATGATGTTGGGGTGTATTTGTCATGCCGCCCCCTACAACTTGCCGACGTGGCCGTAGGCCATCATCCAGCTGAGAGCGGTCAGCCCCAAGGAGGCGAGAATAACGATAACCCCGGTGATGCGCAGCCTGATCAAATCGAAACCCCAGCCCAAATCCCAGCCCAAGTGGCGCACGCCATTGCACAGGTGGTAAAAGAGCGAAAACGTAAAGCCAAACAAGATCAGGCGACCAAACCACGATTCCATCACCGCTTGCGCGCGGGCGAACGATGCAGGCCCATACGCCGCCGAAGCCAACCAATAGGTCAGCAACACAGCGGCGAGTGCCAGCACCACCCCGGTGGCTCTGTGGGTTACAGACAAAACCGACGTCACCTGAGGTCGGTATATCTGTAAATGCGGTGAAAGCGGTCTGGTATCGTCAGCCATGCTTGCCGTTTCCTTTTCACGATGCCGATTTTGCATCCGTATACAAACTATGCCCGCCGCCGCCGCAGTGCAACCGTGTTTGGGGCTTGAACGATATATTTGTTCAGGTCACTATTGCGTACAGAAAAGGATGACCCATGAGCGAAGCCTATCTATCGCGAGTCAAATTCTTAATTGTGGACGACAACGCGTTCAGCCGCGTGATGATTAGCCGCATTCTCAAGCAATTTGGGGCCGCAAACATTTACGAAGCGGCCGATGGGGCCGATGCAATGGTGGCGGTCAAATCTTTCCGTCCGGACATTATCATTACCGATTGGATGATGAGCCCGGTTGACGGCATGGAGTTCGTACGCTGGCTGCGCGACGATAAGGACTGCCCCGCCCCGTTCACCCCGGTTATCATGGTGTCGGCGTTTTCGCACCTGAAAAACGTCATGCAGGCCCGGGATGCTGGCATCAACGAGTTTCTTGCCAAGCCCATCTCGGCCAAGTCCCTGCTGGCGCGGGTTCAAGCGGTGATCGACAAACCCCGCCAGTATGTGCGTGCGGATGCATATTTTGGTCCGGACAGACGGCGCCGCGGCCTGCCCCATCCAGGCGCGGACCGTCGTGACGAAGCCCCCCAAGCTGCGGATTAGTCTGTACCTGAGATTGCCTGCCCCCGTCCCAGCATGTATGGTTTCACCCAGAAAAAGAGATTGAGACTTTATAGGGCAAGGACCGCCACGTGAGCGGATATTTAGACAAAATTTCTATTATGGTCGTGGATGATAACGACTTCACCCGCCGCATCAGTGTACATATTTTGCAATGCTTCGGCGCAAAAGATGTGCGCGAGGCCGTGGACGGCGAAGATGCCAAACAGCAAATTCTCGCCGAAAAACCCGACATCGTGTTGACCGACTGGATTATGCCCCCCCATGATGGCATCGACTTAGCCCGCTGGATGCGCAGCGGAAACGATTCGCCTGACCGCTTATTGCCAATCATTATGATGTCGGCCTATTCCGCCATAGAACGTGTGGCAGAGGCTCGAGACGCTGGCGTAAATGAATTCTTAGTCAAGCCCATGTCGCCCAACGGCTTGATACGCCGCGTTCAGGCGGTGGTGGAAAAACCCCGCGCGTACGTGCGCACGGAAGGCTACTTCGGGCCTGAGCGGCGACGGCGCGAACTGCCATTTGTCGGTGAGGACCGCCGCGATGACGGCTTTGACCGCACACGCGAAGATGAAAAGCTGCGCAAGGCGAGCCGTACATCAGCCCCATAAAATGGGCCGTCAGACAGCGAAACCGCCCCACCTAAGTGGAGCGGTTTGGCGTCTTACGACAGGGCGTCTTGAGTTATTTACCCAGATAATCGCTGGCTAAAATTTCTGCGATCTGCACCGTGTTCAAGGCGGCACCCTTGCGCAGGTTATCGCTCACACACCAAAAATTCAGGCCGTTCTTGACGCTGCTATCCTTGCGGATACGCGACACGAATACTGCGTCTTCACCAGCACATTCGGCCGGCGTAACGTAGCCACCGTCTTGTTCCGGGTCGTCGATCACGACCACACCTGGGGATTCCCGCAGTTCGTCCGTCGCCTCTTTAACATCGATGGGATCGGCGAACTCAACATTGATCATTTCCGCATGGCCGATAAACACCGGCACGCGCACGCACGACGCACACACCTTGATGTCGGGATCGAGGATCTTGTTGGTCTCGACCACCATCTTCCACTCTTCCTTGGTCATGCCGTCATCCATGAACTTATCAATTTGCGGAATGACGTTGAACGCGATCTGCTTGGTGAAGACCTCGCGGTTTTCTTCCGCATCTTGGTTCATATAGACGCCGCGGGTCTGGTTGAACAGTTCGTCCATGGCCGACTTGCCGCCGCCCGAAACCGACTGGTACGTCGCCACGACGATGCGTTTGATCTTGGCCATATCGTGCAGCGGCTTGAGCGCCACCAGCATTTGAATGGTCGAACAGTTGGGATTGGCGATGATGCCTTTCTTGGTGTAGCCGGCAATCGCTTCTGGGTTCACCTCGGGCACGACCAACGGCACGTCCGGGTCCATGCGAAAGTGCGACGTGTTGTCGACGATCACCGCACCCGCCGCCGTGGCGCGGGGGGCAAATTGGGCGGAAATTGACGCGCCCGGAGACGACAACACAATGTCGGTGCCTTTGAAATCATAGGTATCTAGGTCTTGGCACTTCAAAATGTCGTCATCGCCATAGGAAATTTCCTTGCCGACCGAACGATGCGAGGCCAAGGCCACCACTTCGTCGGCGGGGAAGTCGCGTTCATACATGGTCTTCAACATTTCACGGCCCACGTTGCCCGTGGCGCCGACAACCGCAACTTTATAACCCATCGTCTTTTCTCTCCGTATTTGGACCCGCATCACCGGGACCTAAAACCAAGGCCCGCGGTACTCTCCGCGGGCCTGGTTAAACTCAAAGCAAAACCAAATGCCCGCTAACAGCAGGTTTTCGTTTTGGTGGTGGTAATTTTGACAAGGCCGCACGCCCCGTCCGCCTTTAAGCGGCGGGCGGAACACAGCTCAAAATGTGCCAAAACGTGGCTCATGTCGCGTCCTCTCAGAAATCCTGCGCTTTTCATAGCGTTTCGACAGCCAAAAAGCAAGAACGCCCTCCGATTTCAACTATTGCTGGATATAGCAACAAAGCCCAATATGTATGCCTTCATACATTAATTAAAGGGGGGCAAGGCTAGTGAACCCATCAGATGCAGAGACAGCCACTGCCGAGCAAGCTGATCAACTTTATGGTAATGTTGGCTGTGACTTGCGAGACGATTTAGGCATCTACGTCACAAAAAATATTGGTGAATACCAAAAACTCATCGATATATACGCGGAAGAAACGGAAGAAAACCCGGTCGGCTTCAAAATTAGCTTCACCTTAACTGGATTATTTTTTCCATTTGTTTGGCTTATTTATCGAAAAATGTACCTATCCGGATTTTTGGCCTTAGCTCTTTACATGCTTAACAAACTGCTTGAATTGGGCCTGACTCTCCCACTCATCATCGGTTTACTCACCGCTTTCACAGGCAAAACGTTCTATATCCGCTCTGCGGTTAAGAATATCCGGGACATTAAATCCTCTACGCCCAACTCGGACGAGGCACGGGTCCAAATTCAGAAAGCGGGGGGCACAAGTTTTTTAGGCACTGTCCTTGGTGTCATCTACATTGGCAGCTTTTTCGCTATCATTTTGATTATCGGAATAACACTAATCTTCCCGCAATGAACCGCACCACCCCAATTTTAAGAACGCCAGCCCCAAATCGGAGGCTGGCGTTTTGATGTGTGTGTATGGCCTAAGTCGATTTAACCCAGCTTTTCCAACTCGACGATCACCGCGTCGCCCATGCCGGATGTTGTGATCTCGGTCATGCCGTCGGACATGATGTCAGCGGTGCGCAGGCCTTGAGCCAGGACATTCTGCACCGCTTGATCCAGTTGATCCGCTTGGCCGCCCATGTCGAAGCTGTAGCGCAGCATCATGGAGTGGCTGAGGATGGTGGCCAGCGGGTTGGCTTTGCCTTGGCCCGCGATGTCGGGGGCGGAGCCATGCACCGGTTCGTACATGGCGGGGATTTTGCCCGTGGCTTCATCCTTGGCACCCAGTGATGCGGACGGCAGCATGCCCAGCGATCCGGTCAGCATGGCGGCGCAATCGCTCAAGATATCGCCGAACAAGTTGTCGGTGACGATGACGTCGAACTGGCCGGGCCAGCGCACCAACTGCATGGCGCAGTTGTCGGCGTACATGTGGCCCAATTCCACGTCGGCAAAATCGGCGGCGTGAATGTCTGACACCACCCGGCGCCAAAATACGCCCGATTCCATGACGTTGGCTTTTTCCACCGACGTCACCTTATTGGACCGCTTTTTCGCTAGGCCAAAAGCGACGCGCGCCACGCGGTCGATTTCGGGCTTGGAATAAATTTGCGTATCGAAGCCATACTCAACGCCGCCTCTGGTTTCTTCGCCGCGCGGTTCGCCAAAGTACACACCGGCGGTAAGCTCGCGCACGATCATAATGTCGAGGCCGCGCACCACATCGGGCTTTAAGGTCGAGGCATCGATCAAGGCGTCGAACACCAGCGCCGGGCGCAGGTTGGCAAACAGGTCCATGTCTTTGCGCAGGCGCAGAAGGCCCGCCTCGGGGCGATGTTCGCGCGCGACGTTGTCCCACTTCGGTCCGCCCACGGCACCCAGCAGAACCGCGTCGGCCGCGTCGGCTTTCTCCATAGTTTCATCGGCGACGGCAACGCCGTGCACGTCATAGGCGGCACCGCCGACCAGGTCTTCTTCAACGGTAAACCCGGTGTCTTGCTTGTCGTTGGACCAGTCGATGATCTTTTTGACTTCGCCCATAACTTCGGGGCCGATGCCGTCACCGGCGAGCATGAGAATGTTTTTGGTGTTGGACACGGGGGATTCCTTAGGCGTAGAGCCAGGGCTGGCTGGCTTTTTGTTGGTCTTCAAAGGTGTCGATGCTGTCGCCCTTTTTCAAGGTCAGGCCGATATCGTCGAGGCCTTCCAACAGGCAGTGCTTGCGAAACGGATCAATGTCGAAATGCACGGAGCCGCCATCGGGACCGGAGATGGTCTGGTTTTCTAGATCGATGGTGAGGCGCGCGTTCTGGCCGCGCTCGGCATCGTCCATCAATTTCGCCAAGGTGTCTTCGTCCACCCGGATCGGCAGCATGCCGTTCTTGAAGCTATTGTTGTAAAAGATGTCGGCGAAGCTGGTGGAGATGATCACGGTAATGCCGAAATCGTTCAGCGCCCACGGGGCGTGTTCGCGCGACGAGCCACAGCCGAAGTTGTCGCTGGCGACAATGATCTGGGCGTTGCGATAGGCTGGCTTGTTCAACACGAAATCGGGATTTTCGGAGCCGTCGTCCAGGTAACGCATTTCATCAAACAAATGCACCCCCAAACCTTCGCGCTTGATGGTTTTCAAGAACTGCTTGGGGATAATCATGTCGGTGTCGATGTTGCGTATAGGCATCGGGGCCGCAACGCCGGTGAAGGTTTCAAATTTTTTCATCTTAGATGTCCCCCAACTTACGCACATCGGTGAGGCAGCCTTTAATCGCCGCGGCGGCGGCCATGGCCGGGCTGACCAGGTGGGTGCGCGAGCCTTTGCCTTGGCGGCCTTCGAAGTTGCGGTTCGAGGTCGAGGCGCTACGTTCGCCGGCCTTGAGCTTGTCGTCGTTCATGGCCAGGCACATGGAACAGCCCGGTTCGCGCCACTCAAAGCCCGCTTCGATCAAAATTTTGTCCAGGCCTTCGGCTTCCGCTTGATCTTTAACCAAGCCAGACCCCGGCACGGCCAGCGCGCGCACGCCGTCGGCCACCTTGCGGCCCTTGGCAATGTTCGCGGCTTCGCGGAAATCTTCGATACGGCCGTTGGTGCACGAACCGATAAACACGGTGTCGATTTTCACGCCGTCAATGGCTTGTCCGGCCTGCAAATCCATATAGGCCAGGGCGCGTTCCATGGCGACGCGTTTGTCCGGATTCGGTTCTGCCGCCGGGTCAGGCACGGTGCCTTCGATGGAGATGACGGTCTCCGGGCTATTGCCCCAGGTGACTTGTGGGGCCAGATCGGTAACGTCCAATTCCACCACTTCGTCATAGTGCGCCCCGTCGTCGGACTTCAAGGTCTTCCAATAGGCTACGGCTTGTTCCCAAGCGGCGGCCTTCGGCGCCATGGCGCGGCCTTTTAAATAGTCGAAGGTGGTGTCATCGGGGGCGATGAGGCCCGCACGTGCGCCGCCTTCGATGGTCATGTTGCACACCGTCATGCGGCCTTCCATGGACAGCGCTTCAATCGCCGGGCCGGCGTATTCGACCACATAGCCGGTGCCGCCCGCGGTGCCGATCTTGCCGATGATGGCCAGCACCAAGTCCTTAGCCCCGCAGGCTTCGGGCAGCGTTCCGGTGACATTAATCAGCATGTTTTTCGCAGGCTTTTGCACCAGCGTCTGGGTCGCTAGGACGTGTTCGACCTCGGACGTGCCGATGCCAAACGCCAACGCGCCGAACGCGCCGTGGGTGGCGGTGTGACTGTCACCGCACACGATGGTGGTTCCCGGCAGGGTAAAGCCCTGTTCCGGGCCAACGATGTGGACAATGCCTTGGCGCACATCGGTCATGGGTAAGTACGGCACGCCGAACTCGGCGACGTTGCTTTCCAGGGTTTCCACCTGCACACGGGATTCGTCGTTGACGATGTCAGCGGTCTTGAAGTTCTGACCGCGCCCTTGGGTGGGGATGTTGTGATCGGCCACGGCCAGGGTGGCGTCCGGGCGATGCACCGGGCGGTGTGCCGTGCGCAGGCCTTCGAACGCCTGAGGGCTGGTCACTTCATGGACCAAGTGGCGATCGATATAGATGAGGCACGTGCCGTCGTCTTGCACATCAACCAGATGGGCGTCCCAGATTTTGTCAAACAAGGTCTTGGGAGCAGACATCACGCCTCCACTATTTTTGCTAACTTGCACAAGCACTTGAGGGCATCGTTCAATGCGCCGGGCCGTCCGGGTTTTCCAGACGGCCCGGCGACAACGGTGCCAACACGTCAAAGAAGAGGGGCTTACTTGCCCTTGCGCTTTTTAGCCACGGCCTTAGCAGGTGCATTGGCGTCGCGTTCGGCCTTAGCGGCGGCGGCGGCGGTATCACGCTCGACCTTAGCTGCTGCTGCGGTCACCTTATCGGCGGTGTTCAGCTTGGCTTTGTTGCCAGTGGTCTTTTCCGCGATACGCGCGCGCTTGCCGGTGAGGCCACGCAGGTAGTACAGCTTGGCGCGGCGAACGTCACCACGGCGCACCACGTCGATTTCAGCAACGTTAGGGCCGTACAGCGGGAACACACGTTCCACGCCTTCGCCCGATGCAATTTTACGCACGGTGAACGAAGAGTTGATACCGGCGCTTTTGCGCGCGATGCAAACGCCTTCAAAAGCCTGCAGACGTTCACGCTCGCCTTCAACGACCTTCACCTGCACGCGGAGAATATCGCCCGAGCCAAATTCCGGAATGTTTTTCGCTTCCGTCAGTTTGCCCATCTGCTCAGTTTCGAGCTGTTCGATGATGTTCATGGCACTCAGTCCTTCTTTTTCTAAACCAACGCCGGATACGCCCGGCTAAATTCAAATTCGGTCTTCATCACCTCAGGCGTTTTTGCCTTTGGTGTATTCCTTCCACAGATCGGGGCGACGTTCTTTGGTCACGGCCTCGGCCTGTTCGCGCCGCCACGCGCGGATGTTCTCGTGGTGACCGGAGAGCAAAACCTCCGGCACCGTGCGCCCTTGCCACTCGGCGGGACGCGTATAGAGGGGGTACTCAAGCAATCCCTCTTCAAAACTTTCTTCTGCGCCCGAAGCCTCCGACCCCATAACACCTGGAAGCAAACGCACGCACGCGTCGAATAAACTCAGCGCCGCGACTTCGCCGCCCGACAACACAAAGTCGCCGACCGAGATTTCCTCGGCACCGTGGGCGTCCAGCACGCGCTGGTCCACCCCTTCGTAACGACCGCACAACACGGCTACACCCGGCCCTTGGGCCAATTCGCGCACCCGGCTTTGGGTGAGCGGACGACCCCGGGGGGTCATATATATCAGCGGGATGTCACCCGCTTTGTCCATCGTGGCCTGAACGGCTAGGTCCACCACGTCGGGACGCATCACCATGCCGGCTCCGCCACCGAAGGGACTGGCGTCTACGGTACGGTGTTTATCGCGCGCAAATCCGCGGATGTCCACTGTTTCCAACGCCCAGCGCCCCTCGTCCAGAGCCTGCCCCGCCAGCGACAGGCCCAGCGATCCCGGAAACATTTCCGGAAATAGGGTCAGCGCCACCGCTTGCCACACCTTGACCTCGGTTGTGCCGGTCATTCGCCTTCACCTTGCGGTTCCGGCTCGCCCGGCTCTAACAATCCTACGGGCGGGTCGATAACGACCTTTTTGCCCGCAATGTCCACGTCCGGCACGCAGGCCTTGGTGAACGGGACCAAGACCCTGCCATGGTCCAGGCTTTTGACCTCTAGAAACGCACCAGCGCCATAATCAGCGGCTTCGACCACTTGGCCGAACGGCGTTCCATCGCCCAGTTCCACATCAAGCCCGATCAAGTCCGAGAAATAGAACTCGTCCTCGTCTGGCTGGGGCAGGCCGTCCCGCTCGACGTAGAGCATTTGGCCTTTCAGCGCGTCCGCCGCGTCGCGGTCTTCAACGCCTTTGATGCGCACCAGCAGCACTTCTTTCTGCTCACCGATGACCTTCAACTTGAAGATCTTGGTCCCGGTGGCGTCGGTCAACGGCCCATAAGAGCCGATAGCCCGCGGATCCTGGGTGTAACTTTTCACCCGCAGATCGCCCTTCAATCCCCGCGCTGCGCCAATGACGCCTACGGGAATCAGCCCATCCTTGACGCTCTCAGTCATGGTCAGAGCTCAAGCCTACCGGGGATCAAACCAAGGGCCTTAGCCCTCGGCTTTTTCCTCGGTGGCTTCTTCTGCAGCGGCTTCCTCGACAGGAGCTTCTTCGACGGGAGCGGCGGCGGCTTCGGCAGCAGCGGCTTTAGCCGCTTCTGCGGCTTCAGCGGCCTCGGCAGCTTTAGCTTCCTTCTCGGCCAGACGCTCGAGCGTTTTACGCTTGGGCTTGTTCTTCTTGGTTTGCACCGGAATGGCGGGCTTTTCCACCATGCCAGCGGCGGCCAAAAAGCGCGTCACGCGATCAGACGGAAGAGCGCCTTGGCTCATCCAATGCTTGATGCGGTCTTCCTTCAAGGTGACGCGGTCTGCGGCGTCCTTGGCCAACATCGGGTTGTAGGTGCCGACACGTTCGATAAAGCGGCCATCACGCGGACTGCGGCCGTCGGCCACAACGATACGGTAGTAGGGACGTTTTTTCGCGCCGCCACGGGAAAGTCGAATACGCAGAGACATGGTTCTCGCTATCCTTTTCTAAGTTCAGTCGTTCGTTAATCCAAAAATATCGAAATCTTTAACCGGGCCACCTTATTTAAAAGGCGGCATCATTCCGGGTGGAAGGTCCGGCATGCCGCCCCCCATTCCCGGACCGGCCATACCAGGAGGCAGCTTGCCATTTTTGCCAAGCTTGCCAGCTTTCTTCATCATCTTGCTCATCATGGTGTACTGTTTGAGCAAGCGGTTGACCTCTTGAACAGAGGTCCCAGACCCCATCGCAATGCGTTTGCGGCGTGATCCGTTAATCAGTTTAGCGTTACGCCGTTCTTTGGCCGTCATCGATTGAATGATCGCTTGTTGGTGCGCGATCTTCTTGTCGTCGATGTTGGCGCCTTCAAGCTGTTTTTTCATTTTGCCGACACCGGGCATCATGCCCATCAGGCCTTTGATATCGCCCATCTTGCGCAACTGGCCCAGCTGTTCGCCCATGTCTTCCAGGGTGAACAGACCCTTAAGTAACTTCTTGGCGGCCTTGTCAGCGTCTTCTTGTTCGATGAACTGCGACGCACGCTCCACCAGACCGACCACGTCGCCTTGGCCGAGGATCGATCCGGCCACGCGCCGGGCATCGAAAACGTCCAACTCATCAACTTTTTCACCAACGCCGAGAAACTTAATCGGCGTGCCGGTGACAGACTTCATCGACAGGGCGGCACCGCCGCGGGCGTCGCCGTCAACGCGCGTCAAAACGATACCGGTAACACCGACCTTGTCGGAGAATTCTTTGGCGATAACGACCGCGTCCTGGCCGGTCATGGCGTCGGTAACCAGCAGGGTTTCCCCCGGATCAACCGCATCGCGAACGTTGGCAACTTCGGTCATTAATTCGTCGTCAATGTGCAAGCGACCGGCGGTATCGAGCATCACCACGTCATAGCCTTCGGTTCGACCCATATGCAGCGCACGCTTGGCGATGGCGACGGGCTGTTCGCCAAAGACGATGGGCAAAACCGCCAGACCGTTTTGATCGCCAAGTTGTTGCAGCTGCTGTTGCGCGGCGGGACGATAGATGTCCAACGAAGCCATCAGCACTTTTTTCTTATCCACCCGCGTCAGGCGCGCGGCGATTTTCGCCGTGGTGGTGGTTTTACCGGACCCTTGCAGGCCCACCATCATCACCAAATTGGGTGGATTGCCGTGAATGCGCAGCGGTTCTGGTTCGGCACCCAGCATCTCGACCAGGTGATCGTGGACAATTTTGACCACCATCTGTCCCGGCGTGACGGAGCGCAGCACCTCTTCACCGACGGCCGCAACCTGGACCTTGGCGATGAAGTCTTTAACCACGGGCAGGGCGACGTCGGCTTCCAACAGCGCAACGCGAACCTCGCGCAAGACTTCGGATACGTCCGTAGCCTTCAGCGCGCCGCGTCTTTGGAGCTTGTCGAAAACATCGCCAAGCCGCTCGGTTAAACCTTCAAACATGTCGCTCACACCATTGTGATAACTAAATAACGTTCCATACAATTCTCAGACCAAAAGACCAAACGCAAAACACGCCAGTGCGCGATACTCGCGGACTGGCGGCACCCCCAACAAAGGCCCTTTAATGGGCACCGGGGTGGAACTTGTTCAGCGCGTGGGGCTGATGGATGGGCTTATCTACGCAGTCCGGCGCGGGGAGTCAACCATTTAGAGGATTTTCCCTCACGCAAAATGTAGCCTCAGAGTGCGCGAAAGCGCTCATTTCATATTGCAAATGGTTGTGGCGTGGTGCTGAATGGTTGTTGTTTGATACATTTACACCATTGCCTATTATTTAAAGTCCGCAGAGGAGTTTTGAGACCATGAGCAGACGCCCGCCCAAAGAGGCACCCGATCCCATTGACATTCATGTTGGTCAACGTATCAAAGCCCGCCGTGTGGGCCTGCGCATCAGCCAGTCGGACATCGGCAAGGCACTCGACGTAACCTTTCAACAAATCCAAAAATACGAAAACGGCGCCAACCGCGTCGGGGCCAGCAACTTGTACAGACTGGCCACGGCTCTGGACGTGGATGTGTCTTATTTTTTCGCGGACATGCCGTCGGGCGCAAAGATGAAGTCCTTGTCCGACCAACCGGCCAGCAGCTTCGAGCATGACCCCATGCACCAACCAGAATCCATTAAGCTGGTGCACAATTATTTCCGCATCGCAAGCCCTGCCATCCGCAACCGTGTTTTTCAGTTGGTGAAATCCATCTCCGACCAGAACAACTTTTCGGGCGACAGCGAAGACTGAAGCTAGCCCCTACCGCCCCACAAATTGCGATCAGTTTGCGCCACCCTGAACACACGTTATTAGTGCTATGAAATGTATACTATACTAGAGCGTGTACAATTATTATAATCCAGTGTAGATATGACACAACCGGACTGGGCCAAGGCTGCCCGCAACTGCAATGGGGGCGCTCCACACCATGACGGACGTTAAGGGGACTGTGCATCCCGCAGGCAAATTCGATGCCGCCATCGCGCAGCGTATCCGCAGCCTACGAGAGGCCCTGAGGATCAGCGCCGCCGAACTTGACCGCCGAACCGGGCTCAACCCCGGCACCATTGGCCGCATGGAACGCCAAGAGCAACGCGTCTATGCCGCGCACCTCTATCGCATTAGTCAGGAAACCGGCGTTGGCATCCATTATTTCTACGGCGCTGACACCGATACCACCGCCCCGTCCTCGCCCGCAGAGCAAGAAACGCAGCGCCTGCTCAACGCCTATATGCACATAAAAGATCCGGTCACAAAACGCGACGTTTATGAGTTGATTAAGTCCATCGCCGACGAATTTGAGGCTAACCCCGCCCCTTGAAATATTTAGCCACCAGACTTCCGGCTAGACTTTTGACCCATTCCGCCCATATATACGCCTTATGACAGCGCTTAATTTCATAAAGATGCACGGACTCGGCAACGATTTTGTCATCCTTGATGGCCGGGACGGTTCTTTAGATCTGTCCCGCGAAGCCGTGCGCGCGATATCCAACCGCCGCACAGGGGTCGGCTGCGACCAGTTCATCATTATGGAACCCGCCGCCGATCCCAGCGCCGACGTGTTCATGCGCATCTATAATTCAGACGGGACCGAGGCTGGCGCGTGCGGCAACGTGACGCGCTGCGTGGCGTCCCTGGTGATGAGCGAAAGCAGCCAGAGCCATGCCATCGTGCAAACCATTTCAGGTCTGCTGGATTGTGAAAATTTAGGTGACGGCCTGTACAGCGTCGATATGGGACCCGTCCGGCTCGATTGGCGCGACCTACCGCTCAGCGAGGCCCAAGACACCGACCACCTAAACGTCGCTGCCGGGCCGCTGCAAGACCCGGTGGGCGTCAATGTCGGCAATCCCCACGCGGTGTTCATGGTCGACGATGTCCACGCCGTGGATCTCGCCACCTTCGGCCCGGTGATCGAAAACCACCCGCTGTTTCCCGAACGCACCAACGTCGAGGCGGTCCAGGTCTTAAGCCCGGATCGCATCCGCATGCGCGTATGGGAACGCAGTGCGGGCATCACGATGGCCTGTGGCTCGGGCGCGTGCGCGGCGCTGGTCGCCACCGCGCGCCGGGGCCTCACCGGGCGCAGGGCAGTGGTCGAATTGGACGGCGGTGTGTTGACCATCGAGTGGCTGCCCGACAACACCGTATTAATGACCGGCCCCGTCGCCACCAGTTTTTCCGGCGTCATCGATTTGGCCGATCTGGGTGTCGACATATGACGGAAGCAGCACCCGAAATCGTCACCTTAGGCTGTCGCCTGAACACGCTGGAAAGCGAAGTGATGCGCGACGAGCTTGCCAAATCCGGGGCCTTGGACACGGTTATCGTCAACACCTGCGCGGTGACGGCCGAGGCCGAACGCCAGGCCCGCCAGACCATCCGCCGCCTGCGCCGCGACCGCCCGGAGGCAAAGATCATCGTCACCGGCTGCGCGGCCCAATTGGACCCGGCCAAGTTCGCGGACATGGCCGAGGTCGACCGGGTGGTCGGCAATGCGGAAAAGCTGAGCGCCACAACGTTGATCGGCCGCGGCGACGATGGCCCCATTCACGTCACCGACATCAGCCAAGTACGTGAAACCGCGGGCCATCTGGTCTCCGGGTTAGACGGGCGCACCCGTGCCTTCGTTTTGGTTCAGCAAGGCTGCGATAACACCTGCACCTTTTGCATCATCCCCGCCGCGCGCGGCCCCAACCGCGCCGCGCCGCTGGATCAAATCATAGCCCAGGTGCAAAAATTAGCCGCCACCGGGCATCAAGAAGTGGTGCTGACCGGCGTGGACATCGCGGCCTACGGCCAAGACCTAGGCCTGTGCGATGAAAGCGGCAGCGGCTTACCCGCCGTTATTCGGGCCGTGCTTGACGCGGCCCCTGAGTTGAAGCGTTTGCGCTTAAGTTCGCTGGACCCGGCCCGCCTGGACGACGACTTTTTCGAACTGCTGGCTTCTGAACCGCGCCTGATGGCCCATTTGCACTTAAGCCTGCAAGCCGCCGACGACATGGTGCTGACGCGCATGAAGCGCCGCCACCGGGTGGCCGACATTACCCGGTTGATCGCGCGCGCACGCGCCGCACGCCCGGACGTGGTGTTCGGCGCGGACTTGATCGCCGGCTTTCCCACCGAAACGGACGCCATGGCCGCCACCACGCTGGCCAATGTCCAAGACTGGGGCCTTCAATACCTGCACGTTTTTCCATATTCCGTTCGCCCAAACACCCCCGCCGCACGCATGCCGCAAGTCAAAGGCGATATCGCCAAGGCGCGCGCCAAGGCCTTGCGCGACGCAGGGGATGTGGCCCTAACGCACCATTTTGAAAGCCTTCAGGGTACGATTCGTGCGGTGTTGGTGGAAAAAGACGGCCTTGGGCGCACGGAGAGTTTTGCCCCGGTGCGCTTTAACGGCGACGCAGCCGCTGGCACCATCGCCCAGGTGCGCATCACCGACCATAAAGACGGCGAGTTGTGCGGCGAGTTACCCTAGAAAGCTAGGCCTTATCCCCGTCACTGGGCAGTGCCATTTCACCGTTCGGATCGCTATCCAGCAAGTCTGCCACCGTCATATAGGTGCGGGCGTTCATTTCCATCTGTTCCGCCAAGTCTTCGTTCTGAACGCCTAAGTCGCGGAAAAACGTGGCCGCGTTGCGCAGGAGGTTTGAGGCGATTTCGGCATGCGTGGCCATGGAGATTCCTTTCAGGGTGGGTCCAGTTAAGCTGGCTTCACACACCCTAACATGCACCCTTCACCAAACGCAAAAAACGCCCCGTAAAGGGCGCTTGGGCGATACACGTTGATTATAAATCACAGCGTGATGTTGAGGTAGAAGCCCCGGGGTACATCGCCGCGTAAAGGTTGACCGGAACTCATCACTCGACCGAGACGCTCCAAGGATGCCTTATTCTGCGGGCTGTCTTCTTCGTTCAACACACCCGCACGACGGGCCACCTCATCGGCCTGAGCATAGCCCTTAGGCGCAGGCGCACCGGCACGCGTTCCCCCGGTGACGGGGGGCGTAATGAAGGGCGTGGAAATTTTGCTCAGATCGACCATGGGGATAGTTTGACTCTGAATTGTTAAAGAAGAGTCAAAGTTTCCACTCTTACGATAACGGACGTAACCTTACGCGGTAACGTCTACCTGCGCACCGCGTCCGCCTTCGGATGCGCCAACTTTCTGTTTGTCTTGCGCCGCAATTTCAGACGCCTGAGCAACCTCTTCGTTCACTTTTGCAGCCGTGGTTTGTTCCGTCTGAAGGGTCTGACGGACCACGTCAACGGCCAAAGGTAAAGCTTGTGCTGAGCCAGCCGTATCAATCGACATATCGGCTCTCCTTTTCTAGGACTCACAGTTAAAAACGCCCGCAATCATACGAAAAATCGTTTGCAGGTCCTCACTTTTAGCACATCGGGACGAAAAAGTGAAGATTTGATGAACATCGCCCCCGACGGGTGAGCCGAGGGCGATTTTAGGTGCTCATGAGTAACGGCTCAAAAGCCTTATGTGTTAAGCTTCCAGTGCGGCAACGCCCGGCAACGTCTTGCCTTCGATCCATTCCAAGAACGCGCCACCGGCGGTGGAGATGTAACTGAAATCATCGGCCGCACCGGCTTGAGCCAGAGCCGCAACGGTATCACCGCCACCGGCCACCGAGCGCAACGTGCCGGCCTTCGTGAGGCGCGCTGCGGCCTGGGCGGCGGAGTTGGTACCGATATCGAAGGGTTCAATCTCGAACGCGCCAAACGGGCCGTTCCACACCAAGGTTTTGCAGCCCGCCAAACGCTTTTCCACATCGGCGATGGTGGCAGGACCGATGTCCAGGGCCATCTTGTCGGCGGGAATAGCATCCACGCCCACGACTTCGTTGGCGGCGTTCGCGGCAAATTCAGCGGCCACAACCACGTCCACCGGAAGCACGATTTCGCAGCCGTTAGCAGCGGCGTCGGCAATGATTTTCAGCGCCTCATCAGCCATGTCTTTCTCACACAGGGATTTGCCCACGTCGTGGCCCTGGGCGAACAAGAAAGTGTTGGCCATGCCACCACCGATGATAATCATGTCGACCTTTTTAGACAGGTTGCCCAGAACTTCCATCTTGGTGGAAACCTTGGCACCACCGACCACGGCGGCAACCGGCTTTTGCGGGGTGCCGAGGGCGGCGCCCAGGGCTTCCAGTTCGGCCTGCATCAAACGACCGGCGGCGGCAGGCAGCTTGCGCGCCAAAGCTTCGGTCGAGGCATGGGCGCGGTGCGCGGTGGAGAACGCATCGTTGACGTACAGATCGCCAAGTTCTGCCAGTTGGGAGGCGAAGCCATCGTCGTTTTCGGTTTCTTCGGCGTGAAAGCGCACGTTTTCCAACATGGCAACGTCGCCGTCGTTCATGGCGGCGATGGTGGCCTTGGCCGACTCTCCGATGGTGTCGGTGGCAAATGCTACGTCCATCCCCAGTGCCGCACTCATCGCGTCGGCCACGGGCTTGAGCGTCATTTCGGGAACCACTTGGCCTTTCGGACGACCGAAGTGCGACAACATGATGACCTTGGCACCCCGGGCGACCAAGTCTTTGATGGTCTGTGCAGAGCGATCAATGCGGGTGGTATCGGATGGCTTGCCGTCTTGCATGGGGACGTTCAAATCGGCACGCACCAATACGCGTTTGCCGGCTACGTCTAAATCGTCGATGGTTTTGAAAGTGCTCATGGGGCTCCCTTTTCGCGGTCGTGCCGCATTCCCTGTAAACTATACTTGCTGGCGTGGTTTTAGCGGATTCCTGGGCAAAAAGGCAAGGGCGCAGTTCCGTGTTAGGTGTAAAATTAGGCCGCAGGCAGGGTCAGCCGCACGCTTAAGCCGCCCAAGTCGGAGGCCCCCAGCGCTAAGGACCCCAAATACATTCCGGCCAGATCGTTGACGATATTCAGGCCTAAACCGCTACCGGGCGTTGCTTCGTCAAGGCGCTTGCCACGGGCCAACACCTCGGCGCGCATCTCTTCAGGTACGCCGGGGCCGTCATCATCAACGCTGATAATGACGTCCTTGCCCTGCACTTGGGTGCTAACGCGCACCCGTCCGGCGGACCATTTACACGCGTTGTCCATCAGGTTGCCGAGCATTTCTTCGATATCTTGACGATCGCCAGCCACGTGCTGGCCGCGCACGCTGACGAGCGAGATATTCACCCCTTGGCCATCTCTCTTGTAGGCGTAGATGCGCTGCAAAACCCGCTTTAACCCCGATGTGATATCGCCGACATCGGCCTTCAGCCCCGGCACGCCCAGCCCCCCCGCCGCCCGCGCGCGGGCTAAGTGGCGGGTCACTAGATCGTTCATCACCGACACCTGTTCGGCAAGGGTCTTACCCCGGTCGCCGTCCATGCTGTCCGCTTCGTTAGACAGCACCGCCAACGGCGTTTTCAGGGCGTGCGCTAAATTCCCCGCATGGGTGCGCGCGCGCTCAATCACTTCGGCGTTGTGTTCCAACAGTTCGTTGAGATCCGCCACCAAGGGCTCGACCTCACTGGGATAACGCCCGGTCATGCGCTCGGCGCGTCCGGCATGGATATCGGCCAGGCGGGTCCGCAAAAGCTTGAGCGGCCTCAAACCTAAGATCACCTGCAACACCACCGCGATGGTCAAGCCTAAGCCCAATAGCAACAGCGACCACGACAGGGTTTCGTTAAATTCTTCTGAGGCTTTATCGATTTCGATCGCCGGTCCGGTGAAATAAACGGTGATGTCCGAGCTGAGGCCCGCCACCGACACCGTTTGTGCCGCCACCCGCAGGCGCTCGTTGCGCGGACCGTCAATATAGTAACCCAGCGTTTCCCCACGCGTAGGCACCTTGCCCGGCAGGGTCAAGTCGGCATCCCACACCGAGCGCGACCGCTCCACCACTTCGCCGTCAATGACCACTTCCCAGTACCAACCCGACAGGGCATTCAGATAGGACGGGTCGGTGGGGCGGTTGGTGAGGCTGAACGTGCCGTCCACCGCGTCGGCATAAGACATCATTTCGTGCAGATGACGATGGAGACTGACATCGAAGGAGTTTTCCACATGATTACGGAAGCTTTTGCTCAACACAGCACCGCCCACCGCCAACGCCGCGACAATCCACGTCACGGACAGAAGGATCAAGCGGAGGCTGACGGAGCGGGTAAACATAGCTTAAGCGGGCACCTAAGCGCCCTCCCCCGGCGCGGCCATGGAATAGCCACGCCCCCGGTGGGTTTTGATGAGATCTGGTGCTAATTTTTTGCGCAGGCGGGCGATGAACACCTCAATGGTGTTGGAATCGCGGTCAAAATCCTGGTCGTAGATGTGTTCGATCAGTTCGGTCTGCGATACCACGCGCCCCTGGTGGTGCATGAAATACGACAGCACTTTAAGTTCGTGCGCGGTCAACGACACGGTTGATCCGTCAATGGTCACCTTGCCCGAACGCGTGTCTAAATTGACCGGGCCGCACTCCAAATTGGGTGAGGCGTGGCCCGCCGAACGCCGGATTAAGGCGCGCACCCGGGCCAGCAATTCTTCCATATGAAAGGGCTTGGTCAGGTAATCGTCGGCCCCGGCATCAAAGCCCGCAACCTTTTCGTTCCAGCTATCGCGCGCGGTCAAAATCAGCACCGGCATATCGCGTCCGGTTTGACGCCAGTGGTTGAGAACCGTTATGCCGTCCACCTTCGGCAGACCTAAATCCAGCACCACCGCGTCATAGGGTTCGGTATCGCCGAGAAACCCGCCTTCTTCGCCGTCCGGCGCTTCGTCAACGCTATAGCCCGCTTCCGCAAGGCCGCGGCTGATCTGACGGCGCAAATCCGGTTCGTCTTCCACCACCAAAACCCGCATATTCAATCAACCCCCAAAATGTTTAGTCGTGCCTGTCGTCATCATCGTCGCCCTCAGCCTTCAAAAGCTCCAAAGACTTGGCATCGTACTTCAGTTTCACAAGTTTTCCGCTCGGGGTCAAAACTTTGATCTCATAAATGAATAAATCGTCACCCTTGGGACGCCCCCACTTCTTAGCATCCTCATCTTCCAGCTCGACTTTCAGCACCTCGCCTTCATAAGCGGCCTCGACGATGGCCAGCAATTCGCTCAGCGGCGCAACCTCGCCAGACAGCATCGCCGCGCGGGCGCGCTTCTGATCGTCGCCATCGGCAAGAACAGGGGCAGAAAACGCTACTACCATTAAAAGAATGGCCGTATGAAACAAAAAACGCGCCTGAAACGTCAGCATAAGGTGGGCCTTACAATCGTTAACGCATGAAGTACAGCACAACAGCCATGGCGACGGCGAGTGCAATTAAGGGGCGGATGATGCCGACCGGCTTAATGTCTTCGCCGGGAACGTCGGCGGGAACGTGTTTATCACCGGTTATCATGGCGCGCGGCAAGTTTTCGCGCGAAATAAACCCATGCACGAACACGCCGGCCACGTGGCCGAAGATTAAAATCAATAAGAAATTGGCAAATCCTTCATGGGCCTCGCCAAGAATACCGCCACCGATGTGCGCCAGCGGGCCGACGTAACCGTCTTCGCTGGTCATCATGCCCGATAGCACGACCAACAAAATTATGCCCAGCAACGCCATCACCATCCAGCCGCCCACCGGATTGTGCCCCAGCATGAACGGCGGACGGAACGCCGCCAGCCGCTTGGCATAATCGACGACCCGGTCCGGGCCGTGAACGAAATCGCCAAACAGGGCATAGCGGCTGCCGATCACGCCCCACACGGCGCGAAAAGCAACAAAACCCAACAATAACGTGCCAGAATAGACGTGTATCCAGAGCAGGCTGCCTCTGGCTTCCGACGAAACCCATGCCACCAGCACAACGAACGCCAACGACCAATGGAAAATGCGCGTGGGGAAGTCCCACACCTTGACGGTACGTGCACCACGAGCTGTGGCGGACTTTTCAGGGTGATTTATATTTTGGTTCATGGGCTGAGAAGCGTCCATTCAAGGTCATGCGTCGGCACAGCATACTGCAAAACGACTATGGTGCAGATAAGATGAATGACCGCTGAACGACCGGATCAGTAAAAGTTCAGTTTACAGCACATAACATGTCACCATATTGTCGGACCAGCCGCTTCGGTTTTGACAATCAACGATTTCGATGGGGAGGCCGCCATGGCCGAGGATACGAACAAGCCTATAACCGAGCAGACCGCTGCAAAGGGCAAAAGCCGCCTGGTCAAGGTCTGGGATCTGCCGACACGGCTGTTCCACTGGACCTTGGTATCGATGGTTCTGATCGGCTATCTCACCGGCTGGGTGTTTCCGGAAAACACCATGGGTATGCACCTGTGGGCTGGCTATATCACCGTGATCTTGCTGGTGTTCCGTCTCACCTGGGGCTTGTTCGGATCCGAGTATTCGCGCCTGGAAACCTTTACCTTTAGCCCCGTGCATATCTTAGAGCACATGAAGGAACTGGTGACGCTGCGCCCCGTTCGCCATTACATCGGCCATAACCCCACCGGATCGGTCATGGTGTTCGGATTGTTATTTGTGCTGGCCACCATCACCCTGTCTGGCCTTTTGGTTCTGGGCGGCGAAGAAAACCAAGGGCCGCTGGCCGGGGCTGCGTCCTACGCCGTCGGCGATATGGCCGCTGACATCCACAACGCGTTCGTGATCTTGCTGTTGGTGATGATTGTGACGCACGTCGGTGGCGTTTATATGGAAATTAAGCTGACCGGAGAAAACTTGGTCAAGTCCATGATTTCCGGCCTCAAAAAAGTTCCCGCCGGCACGCCTGAATTGCCGCACCGCCAAGCCAAGCCCCTGGCCGCCATTGTCGTCATCGGCGCGTTCGTTGCGCTGGCCGGGTCCATGTTGTGGGTTTTTTCCACCATGCCGCCGTCGGGTCTTTTGAAGCTAGAGCCCAACGAGACTTATGAGGCCGAGTGCGGCGATTGCCACGCGCCGTTCCATCCCAGTCTGCTGTCATCCGACAGCTGGAAGCAGATGATGGCCAACCTAGAAGACCACTTCGGCGATGACGCGACCCTGGGCGACGACGCCACCGTGGTCGAAATCACCGCCTACCTCACCGAATTTGGCGGCGACAAGTGGGATACCGAGGCGGCCAATCGGTTCCGCACGGTCGACCCTAAGGCCCCGTACCAAATCACTGCGACACCCTATTGGGTTCGCAAACACGAAGGCGTAAAGCCCGAATACTTTAAGCTCAAAAAAGTAGGCGTTAAATCCAACTGCGGTGGCTGTCACACCGATCATTACAGCGGCAGCTTCGACGATCAAAAAATCAAAATCCCTAAGGAGTAAATGACATGAACAGCATTAAAACCATTGTTTGCAGCCTGACCCTTGGCGTCGCCCTCGTGGCCGCCGCAACCTCGGCCCAGGCCGCTGGCGATGCGGCTGCAGGCAAAGCCTTCTACGAAAAAACATATTCTGGCAACAAATATGCCCAAAGCGCCGGTGTCGGTGCTGTCGGTTGCGTAACCTGCCATCACTCAAACCCGAGACAAAACACTAAGCACGTCAAAACCGGCAAAGAAAGCGGCCCCATGGCTGTCAGCGCTGGCTGGCGTGACCCAAAAACCGGTGCGGCGCGTTTCGCCGATGCCAAAAAGGTGGCAAAGTGGTTCAAACGCAACTGCAACGGCGTGCTGGGCCGCGAATGCACGGCACCTGAAAAAGCCAACTTCATCGCTTATTTATCTTCGCAGTAACACGCGCGCTCAAAACACCCAAAAGGCCCGGTCCTAACGACCGGGCCTTTTTTGTGGTTCGTCACGGCTCATCGGTCGAAACTGTCCAGACTCCAAGCCCCTGACGCCGAGGCGGCATGACAGAAATCGACAAAATCGCGAGGTTCGCGCCCGAGCGCGCGCTGCACGCCATCGCCCAGCCAAGCGTTGCGTCCATCTAGAACCTCGCGGCAGATACCGGTAAAAACATCCGCAATCATCTCGCCGCCAATTTCTGTCATGGAGGCGTGGAATTGCTCGAACGTGACCGGAGTATAGCGAATTTCGCATTTGGTGCTGTTCGACAGAGCTTCAGCGACCTCGGTGAAACTCAACAGACGCGGGCCCGTAATCTCGTAAAGTTCGCCGCTATGACGGTCTTCGGTGAGCGCCGCGACCGCCACGTCGGCAATGTCATCGACATCGACAATGGGCTCACGCACGTCACCTGCCGGCAACGGGATCACACCATCAAACATAGGGTCCCGAAGATATCCCTCACTGAAATTTTGCGCAAACCATGAGGCCCGGATAAGTGTGTAGTCCAAGCCGCAACCGCGCACGATGTCTTCACAGCGCTGCGCATACGTTTCGCCCCGACCCGACAGCAGAACCAACCGCTTAATGTCGGCCGCTCCGGCGAATTCGGTCAGCATTTTAATTTTTTCCGGAGCACCCGGAAACGCTAAGTCCGGGAAGTATGAAATATAGACCGCCGACACACCGCTGAGCGCTTTAACCCAAGTCTCCGGCTGGTCCCAATCGAAGGGGGTGGTGGAAGTTCGGGATCCGTGGCGAACGGCATAGCCGCATTCGGCAAGGCGTTGGGCAACGCGGCGTCCCGTCTTGCCGGTTGACCCGATAACTAAAATGGGAAGGGATTGCATGAGACTTCTCCTGTGCTGCGATTGAACATACCGAGAATATACAGAGGTCAAACAGGACGACCAATGCCCATACATCCTTAGTTATGTGCAGAACGTCTAGGTAATTGGTTTTTGAGATCATATCTTGCTATAAAGGTGCCATGACAAAGCCAGATCCATTGCTCCCAGCGCCAGCAGACCCCTTAGGCGAGACGCTTCATATGCTCCGTTTGACTGGCACGTTGTATTGTCGTGGGGAATTTACACACCCTTTCGCCATCGCCATCCCCAAGTTCGATGGCGTGATGACATTTCTCGTTGTGACGTCCGGGCGTTGTTGGCTTCAAATTGAGGGGGGAGAGCCCCGCCGACTCGAACAAGGCAGTCTTGCCCTTATTCCCCATGGCCAGCCCCACACCATCAGCAGCAGCCCGGAGGTTCCCGCCGAACCCTTGTTCGACCTGCCCGTCGAGAAAATCAGTGAGCGGTATCAAAATATGCGCTACGGCGGGGGCGGAGAGCTGACGCGGACAATGTACGGCGTGGTCCGCTTCGATGATGTGGCCGCTCAGCACTTGGTCAAGCTTTTGCCGGATATCATTCAGATCGATGGCTGGGATGATGATGCCGGCGGCTGGCTTCAAAGCACGCTACGTTTCATTGCCAGCGAGGCCGCGCAGCTAAAGCCGGGTGGGGAAACCGTAATCACGCGTCTGGCGGACGTGGTGATCATCCAAGCCATCCGCTCTTGGCTTGACCACGCCCCCGACGCCGCCCAGGGCTGGCTGGCCGCCTTGCGCGACGACCAGATCGGCCGCGCGCTGGCCTTGATCCACAGGTCCCCAGAACGGGACTGGAGCGTGGATGCCCTTTCTGACGAGGCTGGCATGTCCAGGTCGGCATTCTCCGCACGCTTTACCAATATGGTCGGCTCTTCGCCGGGACGATACCTGACCGAGTGGCGTATGCAAGTTGCCCGCACGCGGTTGCTGGAAAGCCGAGATCCGCTTTCAATGATCTGTGCCCAACTGGGATACCAATCCGAAGCTGCATTCTGTCGCGCCTTTAAGCGCATATTCGGTATGCCTCCGGGAAGCCTGCGCCGAACGGGCGATACAGCGCCCGTGGCAACTGCGCGCTGATATCCCGACTATTTAGGCTTCGGGTTACCCTGCTTTTTGGTTTGCATTTCAGTCTTTTCGGCAACGCATGCTTTGAATTGACGCTTTAACTTATTGCACTCAATCGCACGATAGCAGTCCTGCTTTTTGATGTGAGCGCACAACTGTTCCGGGGTGGGATCAGCAGCCCATGAAGGCGTCACGGTGCCCAAACTCAAAACGGTGGAAAGTATTAATGCAGAAAAAAGGACGTTCATATCTAAACCTTTTAATATTTATTGAGCCCCTTGGAGCCGTTTGATTTGCGCTTCGGCCTCTGCCTGTTTGGCCGGGTCGCCAAGCACCTTGTAGGCCTGGGCTAAGCGTTTCCAGCCTTGCAGATCGTCGGGGTTGTCTTTGAGCTTGCCTGCCAAACGCGCCACCATGCCTTTGATCATATCTTGTTGATCAGCCGGGGCCATGTTTTGGGCATTTTTCACCTGTTCGGCCGTGGGACCAGGGGCTTGAGGCTTGGCTGGAAGAAGCTTCACAACCGGCACGTCGAGGCCCGCCTTGCCCGCCAACTGTGTCATGCGCGACTGGATCTCAGGCACCCATTCGTCGTCCGCTGCCGAAATGGAGAGCAGTCCGGCGTATTGATCTAGCGCCCCTTGCAGGTCCCCGGATTTTTGCCGTTCCTGGGCCAGATAAAAATACGTCATGGGGTGAGACGGCATCTTGGCCTTGGCTTCAACAAACAACTTTACTGCGGCGGGGGTGACAATTTCACCGGCATCGACGAACATCGCCTCACCCAACGCCATTAAGGCTTCGGCCTGACGGTTGGTGGTGGCCACCAACTGTTCATAGGCGTGCACCGCTTCGGCATTCCTGCCCAGCTTGGAATAGATTTGGCCCAGCCCTGCCCAGATGTTCGGGTCGGTGGGATCCTTCTCGGCGCGCGCTTGCATTTCGCTGATCATCTGATTGATCTGCTCTTTACGCAACGCCATGTTGGCCGGCTTGGGCTGTTCGCGTTCGGCAAAGGGCTGCCCCTTCATAGTCGGCTGGCCCAACTTGTAGTACAGCCCTAACGCGCCAAGCGGCACCACCACCAAGACAGCCGCCATCAGCCAGCCCGGCGCGCGCCCACTCGCGACCGCGGATGTCGCCCCGCCGTCGCCGGCGGCAGCCAACATGCGCCGTTCAATTTCGGTGCGGGCGGCGGTGGCTTGATCGTCGCTCAGCACACCGCGTTCCACATCGCGATCGATCTCAAGCAACTGGTCTTTATAGACGGCTAAGTCGAAATCTGCGCGCACTGGGGTGCCATTTCCATTGCGCTTGCGCGCCAACGGAAGCACCAACGCGGTAAGAGCCGCCAAAGTCAAAATGGCGGCGGCGATCCAAAAGGCGGTCATGCGTCGTTATCCTTTAACAGGGTGTCTAGGCGGCTGCGTTCATCATCGCTCAAGGGTGCGGCCTGGGTTTTTACGGCAACGTCGTCGGCGCCCTCGCCCGTGCGGCGGCGATAGAACATCACCACCCAAAACAGGCCCAGCACCGCAATAGCGCCGGGGCCAACCCACAGCACGATGGTGGAGGCCTTGAACGGCGGATCCAGCAACACGAAATCGCCATAGCGATCAACCATGTAGGCCATCACCTGTTCATTGCTGTCCCCGGCCTGAATACGGTCCCGCACCAAGACGCGCATGTCGCGCGCCAGTTCGGCATTGGACTCGTCAATGGACTGGTTCTGACACACCACGCACCGCAGGCCTTTGCCCACCTCACGCGCGCGCGATTCCAGCGCCGGATCGGCAAGGACTTCGCTGGGTTCGACGGCCATGGCCCCTAAGGGAGCGAACGCCGCCAGCACCAGGAATAAAGTAAGTGCTCTGAACATCATTGTTTTCGCAGTTCTAAAATGAGTGGCCATAGAGTTTGTTCCCACACTTGCGCATTGATAGGCCCGGTCTGCTTGTAGCGGATCACGCCTTGCTTATCGACGAGAAAACTTTCCGGCGCGCCGGTGACGCCAAAGGCAATGGCGGCCTTTGATTCCGGATCGCCGCCGATGCGGGTGTACGGGTCGCCGTATTTAGCCAGCCAGCGCGGCCCGTCTTGCGGGTTCTTTTCACGCCAGTCGATGCCGAAGATCGGCACCAGGTTTTTTTCTTTGATGTGCATCAAGAACGGATGCTCGGACAAACACGCCACACACCAAGACCCGAACACGTTGACGATGGTCACCTGACCCAGAAGATCCTTGGTGCCCCAGCCCAGCTCGTGCCCTTCAATGGCGGCCAGATCAAAGGCCTCGACGTTTCGGTTAATCAGCACCGATGGCAAATCACGCACCGACTTACCCGAGCTCACGTCGCTCAATTGCTTGATGGCAAAACCACCAACAACCATCAACACCAGCAGGGGAATCAGATACACAAAACGCTTCATCGTTTGGTTCCCCTACTCGGCCGGTGCGGCCTGGGCTTTCACCCCGGCGCTTGATTTGGTCGGCGCGCCGATGCGGTGACGACGATCAGTGAGGCTTACCACCGAACCCAGTACCAACATCAACAAGCCACCCCACAACCACGCAACCAAGGGGTTGTGATAGATGCGAGTCACATAGCCGCCGCTATTTTCGTCGGCATTTCCCAGCGCCACGTATAGATCGGCGAGGAACGTGGTTTCAATGGCGGCTTCCGTCGTCGGCATGCTTTTGACCGGGTAATTGCGGTTTTCCGGATACATCATGGTGTACGGCTTGCCGTCCTTGGTCACTTCTATAGCACCAACTGCGGCGGTATAGTTTGGACCTTGGAATTCGCGCACGCCGCGGAAAGTGTACTCATATCCACCCAGCGCCACGGTGTCGCCAACCTGCATCACCTGAATGCTTTCTTGCTTCCACACCGTGGAACCAATCATGCCGGCAACCGCGATTCCCATGCCCCCGTGCGCTAAGGTCATACCCCACGACGAGCGCGGAATATTCACCAAGCGACGCAGGCTTTGAGAGATCCCAAGCTTGAACAACTTGATGCGCACCGCGACCTCGGTGAGCGTGCCCATCACCACCCACGCCGCTAGGCCACTGCCCAACACGGACATGACAGTCGCACTTCCAACCAAGAACCCGTTGGCGACGATGACGATAACGACAACGCCAAACGCCACGACCAGCTGGCTGAACGCCCGGCCTAAGTCGCCGCGCTTCCACGCCATCAATGGGCCGATGGCCATGACAAACAGCGCCGGGGTCATCAGCGGAATAAACACGGCATTGAAGAATGGCGGGCCGACGGAAACTTTACCGCCGCCAATGGCGTCCAAAAACAACGGGTAAAGCGTGCCCAGCAGCACCGCCGCAGCAGCCACCGTCATCAACAAATTGTTGAGCAATAGCGAGCCTTCACGCGACACCGGCTGGAACAATCCACCAGATTTCAACTGCGGTCCACGGATGGCGAACAGGGTGAACGAACCGCCCACCACCAGCAGCAACAGGCCTAAAATAAACACGCCGCGCGCCGGGTCGGAGGCGAACGAGTGCACCGAAGACAGCACGCCCGAGCGCACGATAAAGGTGCCCAAGATGGAGAACGAAAACGCCACGATGGACAAAAATATGGTCCAGCCCTTTAAGGCGTTGCGCTTTTCCACCACCACCGAGCTGTGCAGTAAAGCGGTGCCCACCAGCCACGGCATGAAAGATGCGTTTTCCACCGGGTCCCAGAACCACCAGCCGCCCCAACCCAATTCGTAATACGCCCACCACGATCCCAGTCCAATGCCAAACGTGAGGAAGCCCCACGCAGCCAGTGTCCAAGGCCGCACCCAGCGCGCCCAGGCCGCGTCAACACGGCCTTCGATCAGGGCTGCAATGGCAAACGAAAAGGCGATGGAAAAACCGACGTAACCCAAATACAAGAACGGCGGATGAAACGCCAAGCCCGGATCTTGCAACAGCGGGTTCAGGCCGTTGCCGTCCATTGGCACCGGGAACACACGTTCAAACGGGTTCGACGTGAACAAAATAAACAGATAAAAGCCCACCGCGATCAGCGCCTGGATGCCCAGCACCCGCGCCTTCAGACTGGGCGGAAGATTGCGTCCAAAGGTCGCCACCGCCAGTCCGTAGATGGCGAGGATCAACACCCACAACATCATCGATCCTTCGTGGTTACCCCACACGCCCGACACTTTATAAAGCATCGGTTTATCCGAATGCGAGTTCAGGGCCACGTTAAGGACGGAAAAATCCGACACCACATACGCATAGGTCAACGCCGCAAACGACAGGCACGCCAGCACCGCCTGCATAATGGCCGCAGGCGTGGCAAACGCCATCCATGTCGCCTCCCCACGGTGTGCGCCAACCAGTGGCACGACAGTCTGAAACAAGGCCACAAACAAGCCTAAGATCAACGCGAAATGGCCAAGCTCGATAATCATTTTGCGGGTGCTCCTATGGTGGACGCCGGTGCGGCGGCTTCATCGCCACGCCAGTCACCGGATTTTTTCAAAGCCTCGGCGACTTCGGGCGGCATATAATTTTCGTCATGTTTAGCCAAGACTTCGGAGGCTTCGAACACGCCGTCGACGAGGCGGCCTTCGGCGACGATGCCTTGGCCTTCGCGAAACAGGTCGGGCAGCAGGCCTTCGTAGGTCACGGCTACGGTGTTTTCCATGTCGGTGACCTTAAAGTGCACGATGGCCGAACCCTCTTCACGCGTCACCGATCCATCTTCAACCAAACCGCCTAAGCGCAGACGCTGGTCGGCATCCGGTTGCTTTTCAACGATGTCGGTGGGGCTGTGGAATAAGGATATACCATCGCCCAACGCGAACAAGACCAAGCCGGTGGCTAAACCCACCAACGCCATCGCAATGATCACAAAGGTGAGGCGTTTGTGCTTACGCTTCATCGCCATTTGGAGCCTCCGTTTTTTGATTTTCTTTTGGCGTAACAGCTTGTTTCAGGCGCTCGAACGTGGCTTCGGTGGATTTCAGGCTGCGGATCGACGATACCAACAGCACCAACATCACGAAAGCGGTCAGTCCATAAGACGACCATACATACGTGCCGTATCCGCCCATCGAGAAAAATTCTTGCATACTCTTGTTCCCCTTAGGCGCCGTTAACTTGCTTGAGGCGCAAGATACGGACTTTGTTGGCGGTTATTTCCTGGCGCATGCGCACCAACAGAACCCACACGTAATAAGCCTTAAACGCGAAGGCCATGATCAACAGCGGCCACAGCATGCTTGAGGCCATTTTCGGGCCTTCCATGGTGATCACGCTGGACCCTTGGTGCAGGCTGTTCCACCACGTCACCGAAAACTTGATGATCGGAAGGTTGACCGCGCCCACTAGGGCCAAAATCGCCGAAGCCTTGGCCGCACGCGCGCGATCATCAAAGGCCCCTTGCAGGGCCATATAGCCCATATACAAAAACAGCAAAATCAACATCGAGGTTAAGCGTGCATCCCACACCCACCATGTGCCCCACATAGGCTTGCCCCATAGCGAACCGGTGACAAGTGACAAGAATGTGAACGCGGCACCCACCGGGGCGGTGGCCCTGCCCGCAACGTCTGACAGAGGATGTTTCCAAATCAACGACACCGCAGACGCAATCGCCATGGCGGCATAACAAAACATGCCCATCCACGCGGCGGGGACGTGCACATACATAATGCGCACGCTTTCGCCTTGCTGATAATCCGGTGGCGAGGTGAAAAAGGACATGTACAGCCCAGCGCCGAATAAAATGACGGTAAGCCCCATCGCCCAAGGCTGGACAACGGCGGCAATGCGCAAAAATCGGGTCGGGTTGGCGAAGCGATGCATGTGTTTCCTAACGGTTTAATAGGTCTTTTTGATGCGTGTGCGGGACGGTTTTAAACCTTTGGGACTGAATTTTCCAGACCTTGGCCATAAAGCATGGCGCAATTGAGGCAATGTAACCCTAACGCCATGTCCCCTATTCGAGGGATTGGCGCAGCGCCGCCGCCGACGCCCACGGCGTCAACGCCAAGGCGCCCACGAATAACCCAGATAAAATTAACAGGTGCGGGCGTACCGTCATATCACCGATGGCCGCATCTACCGCCGAAACGCCGAAAATAAGCACCGGAATATACAGCGGCAAAATCAATAATGACAACAACACGCCGCCGCGCCGGGACCCCAAAATCAAGGCCGCCCCCACCGCCCCGATGAGGCTCAAGGTCGGCGTCCCCAGTGCCAGCGCTAAGATCAAGGTCAAGAAACCATCGTTTGGCAACTGCATCAGCACCGCCAACAGGGGGGCGGTCAGGATCAGCGGCAGGCCGGTGGTCAGCCAATGCGCCACCACCTTGGCGATGACGGTCACTTCCAACGCCACCGGCGACAAGGCCAGCAGTTCTAACGAGCCGTCCTCATAATCGATTTGAAACAAGCGCTCCAGCGACAACATGGACGACAACAGCGCCGCCACCCAAATGGTTCCCGCCGCGATTCGCGCCAAGGTATTGGGTTCCGGCCCGACGCCTAATGGAAACAGCACCACGGCAATGACGAAAAACGCGACCACCATCAAGGAATCGAAACCTTGGCGAAAAGCCAGACTGAGATCGCGTTTGACCAAGGTTACGAACGCGCTCATACCATCATCTCTTCATCGAGGGGGTCAGAACATGCAAACTTTGCCAGATCCAACGTTTTGGCACCGGGCGTATCGACGTCGGCGTGGGTCGACAAAACCACCATGCCACCACCGTCTCGGTGCGCCCCAATTGCCCCTTCCAAACGCTTGATGGTGGCCTTGTCTAGGGCCGTAGTGGGTTCGTCCAGCAGCCACAAGGGGGCGGGCGCAGCAATGATGCGCGCCAAATTAACACGGCGTTTTTGACCCGCCGATAAAAACCGGCCCGGCACATCGTACAGGTGCCTAATGTCTAAGGTCGCTAAGGCTTGGGCGATGCCGTCGTCCCCGCCGCCGCGCAGTTCGGCCCAAAAGCGAATGTTTTCTGCGGCGCTGAGCACCGGCTTCACTGCGTCATGGTGGCCGACGTAGTGCAGCCTAGCACCGTGTTCGTCCATGTCGTCCAGGGCGTCTTCGTCGTTCCATATCAAGCGCCCGGCATAGGGTTTCAATAGCCCCGCCATCATGCGCAGCAGCGACGACTTGCCCGCCCCATTGGGGCCGATCAAGATCAACGCGCCGCCCGCCTCTAACGTAAAGTCGAGGGCGCGAAACACGGTGCGCTCACCGCGCACGCAAATCAGGTCTTGTCCGTGAAGTTGAGACATATGGTCGTTTTCTAAAGCTTCCCCAAAACTGAGCCGCGACCTTACCCGATCCGCCAAAAATGACAAGCAAGGCTGAGCCTTTAGGCAAAAAAAGACCGGGTTTCGAAAAACCCGGTCAGGTGGTCAGCACTGCAAAAATTCTAAGGGGTGTTCCCGGCGAAGGGGTTTTGGAGGGAGCCTGCGCCGGGAACGGGTCTTAAGTGGTCATTTTACATCGAGGTCTGTATCTAATCTGATACCTGTTACCAAAATTCGCACGGGGGGAGGGGTGCGTCTTCCGATGACACGTATTAAAGCGGTAAAATGTGTTCGGTTTGTGTCACAAACGGGGAAATGTGGTGACGTTTTGGTTGCCTTCCGATCACACACAACACGGCTCTCCGCAACTTATTTAGGAAAATAGTCTTTACACGCGGCTGGGCCTATGCTAGACACATCGCAACGGCGAGGACACGTGCGCCCGCGCCTCATTACCCCCGTCTTGCTGAAACATAAGAGTGTGATACGGTTGTCGCTAGATTCCAGAACCAAGTGCAACACTCAGCTATGCTGGGGATGCAATGGAACAGTTATACAGTCACATCGAACTGAATGAGAGATGTGAGATATACCGTCTGCATGCAGACGGTATATCTCGTCGCCGGATCGCTGCCCAGTTGGGTCGATCTCCGTCCACCATTAGCCGTGAGCTGCGTCGTAATGCGTTGGCTCAATCGGTCTATAAACCCGCAACGGCGGATCGCATCGCCATGGCGCGTAAAAGACGTGGGTCAAAAATTGAGCGCCTGAGCTCGCTAAAAACATATGTCTTGGATCG